>Ga0302228_10001473_pt1 | contig 17239 bp, 12 predicted proteins | sample II_Palsa_N1_2_FD_193519 | JGI IMG/M metagenome (GOLD analysis project Ga0302228, IMG submission 193519) | Peat permafrost microbial communities from Stordalen Mire near Abisko, Sweden - II_Palsa_N1_2 | ecosystem: Environmental > Terrestrial > Soil > Palsa > Peat permafrost | place: Sweden...
TCGAGCATCGTGCGCGGTGCAGCGGACGGCGTGCTGTGACATTGCATGCAGCTCGAATCGGTGATGCTGCTCGGGTGCGCGAGGAACAGCAACTGCTCGCCCCCAGGCGTGCGGCGTTGCCCCGTCATTTCCTTCAGTTCGGGATGGTCGTGAAGATGGTTGATCACCTCGGCTTCCCAGTCGGTGGGCCGGTCGCGCGGATTGGTCGGATTGACCATGGTCGACCGGTACGAAAAATTCGGAAACGCGCTCTGCAGCGTATTCAACATCTCGATTGCAGAGTAAGCCGGCACCGATTCGGGCACGAACGAATACTGGATCTGCGTTGCGAGCAACGGCGTGATGTGCTGGGCGGTATAGTTTTGCACCGCGCCGGCGGCGCTCAACAGCACGTCGGCATCGTGACGTGTTTCGTCCAGCGCCTGCTGTTGCAGAACCCGATCGGCGACGATACCGATGGCAGCGAGTCCGATCGCGAAGATCGCGATGAACACGAGATTGAACTTGATGGCGAGCGAGATCTTCATGGGTGCACGGAGTCGGGAGAATAGGGTTGGCGCTGCTGGAACACTGTGCTATGCGCGACGACACGCGGCGGCGGATAAACGAGCGGACGCCAGTCGGGCAGCACACGAATGTTCTGCTTGATGGCCTGTTCGAACGCTGCATCGGAAAGACGTGCGCGGAATCGCGCAGTAAAACGCGTGGACGGCGCAGTACGTGCCGCCAGGCTGCTTTCGAGCCAGTCCGACACGTCATCGTAAGCAACAGGACGTGTGCCCTTGGGCAAGTCGTTGGGCACGGCGGTTAGCGCAGGCAAGGGCCGCAGCGCGTCGCGAAAGGCGACCGGCATCGACGCGATAAATGCGGAATCGGGCTGCGCCGCCAGGGTGACCGGTGCCTGTGCTGTGGGGTGAGTGGCGAAGCCGTGCGTGTCGACGCGTACTGGCACAGTCTTGCTGTGCGAATTTGCGATCGCGCTGACGCTTGCGGTGCCGCTCTCGCAGAACACGGCATCAGTGTCCTGATAGCCCGTGGCCTTCGCCGCAATCACGAGTGCCGTATTACCTGCCGGCGAAAATCGGGTGTGCTCCGTTTCGACAACCAGCGCGGCGCAGTCCTTTGCGTCGCACGCATTGCGGACCTTCATCCATCCCTGTAGCAATGCGATATGCGCGTCGCGCAACAGCATCACGCGTGTATCGCGACCCAGCGCGACGACATTGCCCGCATCGTCCTGAATCTGTATGCCACCGCTTGCCGGTGTCTCGAGGATGTCATCCACCCCGAAGTGTTGCCCTATGTCTGGCTGATACAGCCCCGCGTCGTGGATGGCGACCGGGTGTGCGTCGGCCCGCACGAGTTGCCACGCCGCTTGCGCTCGCGGCGCAAGCGCGACGAGGATGAGCAGGGCCAACAGAGTCTGTTTGCCACGGAATGCGCAACCGAGTCTTGTTGAGAATCTCATTTCTTCAAACGCCATGACATGGACCAGATTCCGGGAACGCGTTCCCAGATAACGCTTGAAAGCGCGGTTTATTCCGAGGTCATCTCCTACGAAGAGGGGCGCAAATTTGCGAGTGTCGGGAATATCCCCCCACCCCTGGGCGTTGTGTAGCGAGCAAACGCAAACGTGGCGATGACGAACAACACCAGACGGAATAGATCGCAATGTTGAGCGTTTTGTATATGCGGACAGCGTTCACCGTCCAGACAGAGCGCATCGTCGAATCCATCACATGGTCAACACTGAAAGGAAGCAGCCAATGTCAACGAGACAGAACAGTCAGAAATTTATTGGGCGCAACCGGGCGCCGCGCGTGCAGATCGAGTACGACGTCGAACTGTATGGGGCGCAGAAGAAGGTACAGCTGCCGTTCGTGATGGGCGTGATGTCGGATTTGTCCGGCGCCAACGCTAGCGAACTCCCTGCGATCGATGCACGCAAGGCGTTGGAGTTCGATGTCAGCAACTTCGATAGCCGCATGCAGTCGATGAAGCCGCGGGTGAGCCTGAGTGTGCCCAACACGTTGACCGGCGAGGGCCGCCTCGCAGTCGACATGACGTTTGAAAGTATGGACGACTTCTCGCCGGCGGAGGTGGCGCGCAAGGTCGAGCCGCTCAGGAAGTTACTCGAGGCGCGCACGCAGCTAGCCAATCTGGGCACCTATCTCGACGGCAAGTCGGGCGCGGAAAAGCTGATTGCCCAGGCGATCAAGGATCCGGCGCTGCTGCAGGCGCTGGGCGCGGTACCGAAGGACGCTGACGTCGAATCCGGCAACGAGTGAGGAAAGTCATGGAACGCCAGAACCAGAGCGAGCAAGGTGTACAGAGTGCCCTCACCGAGGTCAGCGAATTCTCAGCCTTGCTCAGCAAGGAATTCAAGCCCAAGAATGAGCGTGCGAGGGAAGAGGTCGAAGCCGCGGTGCGCACGCTGGCCGAGCATGTGCTTCAGGATTCGAACGTCGTATCCGACGATTTGACGCAGACCATCAATGCATATGTCGCCGAAATCGATCGCAAGCTCAGCGAGCAGTTGAATCAGATTCTGCACGACGCCGAGTTTCAGCAACTGGAAGGCGCGTGGCGCGGGCTGCATCATCTCGTGACCAACACCGAAACGGATCCGCTGCTGAAGATCCGGGTGATGAACGTGTCGAAGAAAGAGCTTGCCAGAAATCTCAAACGCTTCAAGGGCGTCGCATGGGACCAGAGTCCTGTGTTCAAGCGCATTTACGAAGAGGAATACGGCCAGCTAGGTGGCGAACCCTATGGCTGTCTGATCGGCGACTACTATTTCGACCACGGTCCCCAGGACGTGGAGCTGCTGCGCGGCATCGCGCAGGTGGCGGCGGCAGCGCATGCCCCGTTTATATCCGCGGCCGGTTCTTCCTTGCTGGGTATGGAGAACTGGAACGAACTCGCCAACCCGCGCGACTTGTCGATGATTTTCACCACGCCCGACTACGCCGCCTGGCGTTCCCTGCGGGAAACGGACGACGCGCGCTATCTCGCACTGACGATGCCCCGCACCCTGGCCCGCCTGCCGTATGGGGCGAAGACCGATCCGGTCGAGGATTTCGATTTCGAAGAAGACACCGAAGGCGCGGATTCGTCGAAGTACACATGGCAGAACGCTGCGTATGCCATGGCCGTAAACATCAACCGCTCGTTCAAATACTACGGATGGTGCACGCGCATCCGCGGCGTCGAGTCGGGTGGTGCGGTCGAGAACCTGCCGGTTCATACCTTTCCCAGTGACGACGGCGGCGTGGACATGAAGTGTCCCACTGAGATCGCGATTACCGATCGACGTTCGGCGGAACTCGACAAGATGGGTCTGATGCCGCTCGTGCACCGCAAGAACTCGGACATCGCCGCGTTCATCGGTGCGCAATCGGTCGCGAAGCCGGAAGAGTACGACGATCCCTCAGCCACGGCCAACTCCAATCTTTCGGCGCGTTTGCCGTACATGTTCGCCTGCTGCCGTTTCGCGCACTACCTGAAGTGCATTGTGCGTGACAAGATCGGCTCGTTCAGCACGCGGGAACAAATGGAAAGCTGGCTTTCCAACTGGGTCATGAATTACGTGGATGGAGACCCCAAGAACTCCAGTGAAGAGACGAAAGCGCGCAAGCCGCTCGCTGCCGCGGAAGTCGTCGTGGAAGAGGTGGAGGGCAACCCGGGCTACTACACCTCGAAGTTCTTCCTCAAGCCGCACTACCAACTCGAAGGCCTCACGGTTTCGTTGCGCCTCGTTTCGCGCTTGCCGTCTGCGCAGGCGGCCTGAGCTCACGGGTAAGCCATTTTCAGTAGCTACCCGGAGGGCGACGCTCCGGGTCCAATGGCCTGTCAGCCTGGCAGGCAAACTTTTAAAGCACACAAGTAGAGGAATATATGGCATTCGACATGCACCTGAAATTCGGCTCTGGCGCGGTGACGATCCAGGGCGCCTCCGCCCATTCGAAGCACAAGAACCAGGTGCCCATCATCGCGTGGTCGTGGGGCTGCAGCAATACTGGCAACCTGCATACCGGCGCGGGCTATGCGTCGGGCGGCAAGGCGAACATCCAGGACATTACTGTTACCAAGTACGTCGACGCCTGCTCGAACGCGCTGTTGCAAGCGTGCTGCACGGGTGCGCGAATCGATACCGCCTATCTCTACGTCACGAATGCAACCGGTCAGCAGACCGACTACGTGACCATCGAGCTCAGCGAAGGGATATTGGTCACGTCGGTATCGACCGGCGGCAGCGGCGGCGACGAGCGGCTGACCGAAAACATCACCTTGCACTTCGGCAAGTTCAAGTATTCGTTCCAGCCCCAGGACGACACGGGTAAGGCGAGCGGCGGCACCAAGGATTTCACCTACGACATCCAGCAGGTCACCAAGGAATAAGCCAGCCGGCGTCATACCGGGGGTCCGTCCGGATCCCCTAACGTTACGGAGCGCACCGCATGGCGGAGCTAACACCCCAGGAGCGCCTGCAGCCTTCGCTGCTGGACCGGTTGACCGACCTGGCTCCCGCGCAGCGCGAAGAGAGCCGCGAGGAGCGTGTCATCACCGCGCTGCGTCTTCGCGAGTGCGTGACGCGCGATATCGCGTGGCTGCTCAACTGCACGCGTCAATGGAGCGACGAGGAATCTGCGGGCTTCATGCATGCGGGCAACTCGGTGCTGAACTTCGGGATTCCTGATCTAACGGGAACCGCCTTGTCTGGCATCGACATCGCGCTTCTGCAGGAGCGTATCCGCTCAGCGCTGCGCGATTTCGAGCCGCGTCTGATCGCCGGAACGGTTCAGGTCAGCGTCGAGGCCGATCATGCACGCATGGACAGCCGCTCGCTGCGTTTCCGGATTGAAGCGGACATGTGGGCGCAGCCGATGCCGCTAGGTCTATATCTGCGCACCGACGTCGATCTCGAGACCGGCGAGTTTCACGTCTCGCAACTTTTCGGCTGAATGTAATGGATCCACGACTCCTGCGCTATTACAACCGCGAGCTTCAGCACGTCCGGGAAATGGGCGCGGAGTTCGCGAGCGAGCACCCCAAGATCGCGGGGCGACTCGGGCTGGAAGGGTTCGAATGCGCGGACCCGTATGTCGAACGCCTGCTCGAAGGGTTTGCATTTATGGCAGCCCGCGTGCAGTTGAAGATCGACGCGCAGTTCCCGGTATTTACGCAGCATCTGCTGGAGATGATCTACCCGCACTACCTGACGCCGGTCCCGTCGATGGCGGTAGTGCAGTTTCATCCGGATGAGGCTGAAGACTTGCCGGCGGCCGGCCACCCGATAGCGCGGCACACCGTGATGCGCAGCCTGACTGGCTTCGGCGAGCGGACGGCCTGCGAGTACCGTACCGCGCACGAGGTCACGCTGTGGCCACTCGCGATCGCCGAGGCGAGATACTTCGACACGCCCGCGGCGCTGGCCGCCGCAGGGCTGGTGCCGCCGCCCGGCACGCAGGCGCGCGCGGGTTTGCGGTTGAAGTTCAGGACGCTCTCGGGCGTGCCGGCGAAGGCGCTCGCGCTTGATCGTCTGCCGGTCTTTCTTGCCGGCGCCGACGATTTGCCACGGCTGGTCTATGAGCAACTTCTGGCCAATGGCGCTGGATACACGGTGCGCGCGGCCGCGCAGGATGGGACGACCGTCGAGGTGCATCGCGAGGCGTCGGCGCTGCGAGCAGCGGGCTTCGACGAGGATGAGGCGTTGCTGCCATACGGAGGCCGTTCGTTCAGCGGCTATCGTCTGCTACAGGAATATTTTGCCTGTCCGGAGCGCTTCCTGTTCGCCGAGTTCACCGGCCTGCGCGCGCTGCTGACGCGCGCGGCCGGCAACGAGTTCGAGATCGTGGTGTGGCTCGACCGCAGTGTCGCACGTCTGCATAACGCGATTCACGCCAGCAATTTCCGGCTCTTCTGCACGCCAGCGGTCAATCTGTTCGAGCGTCGCGCAGACCGTATCCATCTGCAACAGGGCGTGACCGAATACCACGTGCTGGGTGACCGGACCCGCCCGATGGATTTCGAAGTGCATAGCGTGCTGGAGGTGCAGGGTTACGGCGATCGTCAGGAGCCCGAGCAAAGTTTCCGGCCGTTCTACGATAGCACCGCGCGGACGTGGCACAGCCCGCAGTCCGCGTTCTATACGCTGCGTCGCGAGCCGCGCGTGCTATCGAGCCGCCAGAAGCAGCGCGGCGCGCGCTCCAGCTATGTCGGCAGCGAGACGTTCATTGCGCTGGTGGATGCGAACGACGCGCCCTATGCGACCTCGCTGCGTCAGTTGGGCTTGCGCCTGCTGTGCACGAATCGCGATCTGCCGCTGCATATGCCGGTGGGCAAGTCGTATACGGACTTTACGCTGGACACAGACGCGCCGGTGGCGTCGATCCGCTGCGTGGCCGGCCCCACCCGGCCGCGTGCGCCCACCGCAACAGGCGAATCGGCCTGGCGTCTGATCAGTCATCTGCAGTTGAACTACCTGTCGCTGCTCGATGAGGAGGGCGAAGCGGGTGCAGCCGCCTTGCGCGAAATGCTCGGCCTGTATCACGACCAGTTCGATGCCGCTACGCGCCGTCAGATCGAAGGCATCAAGCACGTTGCGGCCGTGCCGGTCACGCGCCGCATTCCCGTGCCGGGTCCGGTCACTTACGGCCGCGGCCTGGAAGTCACGCTGACCTGCGACGACACCGCTTTCGAGGGCAGCGGGGCATTCCTGCTGGCCTCGGTTCTGCAGCACTTCTTTGCGCGCTACGTCTCGCTGAATTCGTTTGTCGAGACGGTGTTGCGCACACTCGAACGAAATGAGGTTGCCCGATGGCACGCGAATCCCGGCAAACGGCCGATCCTCTAGTACTGGAGGCGGCGCTGCGCGCGCGGCCGGAAGAATTCGAGTTCTTCGAGGCTATGCGCCTTCTCGAATGCGCGTACCCGGCGTTGCCGCGGCTCGGACACTCTACGCGGCCGGCCGAAGATCCAGTGCGTCTGGGGCATGCGGCTTCGCTAGAATTTCCGTCGCGCAGCATCGAGCGTTTCGAACCGCGCACCGCGGAGCGGCCTGGACGGCTTTATGGGCTGTTTCTCGGCCTGTTCGGTCCGCATGGACCGCTGCCGTTGCATCTGACCGAACATGCCGTGGACCGCGAGCGCAATGGGAAAGACCGCACGCTCGTCGCGTTTGCCGATGTGTTTCACCACCGGATGCTGAGTCTCTTCTATCGCGCGTGGGCCGATGCGCAGCCGACCGTACAGATGGATCGTCCGGAAGAGGACCGCTTTCGCACCTATATCGGTGCGCTGATCGGTATCGCTACGCCGCATCTGGAGAAACGCGACGCATTGCCCGATGAGTACAAGCGCTTCTTCGCTGGGCGGTTGGTCGCTCAGTCGCGCAACGCTGAGGGACTCATGAGCTTTCTCGAGCATTACTTCGGCGTGCCCGTGCGTGTGATCGAGTTTGTCGCGGGCTGGATGAAGCTGCCGCGCGGTGCCTGTCTGCACATGGGGCGCGGCATGGCCTCGCTGGGCCGAGACGCGCTGCTTGGCGCACATGTGCGAGGCGCGCAAGAGCGTTTCCGGCTACGTATCGGACCGCTGGACCGAAACGAATTCAACCGCTTTTTGCCCGGCAGCGATGCCCTGCGGCAACTGGTGGCAGCGGTGCGTCTGTATGTGGGCGACGAGAAGGGATGGGACCTGCAACTCGTCCTGAAGAAAGAGGACGTACCCCTGAGTCACCTGGGCCGGGCGGGTCGCATGGGCTTCAACACCTGGATGGGCCGCTACCCGAAGCCCGCGGATGCGGACGACGTCGTGCTAAGGCCCGTGAAATAAAACCGCGGCGCACTGGCGCGGGCATTGTTCAACCCAATGGCGGCCGCAGGTCGGCTGCCTTTCGCTATACAGGATCGAAAACCATGGCTGAAATCAGTCGCGGCGCGCTGTTCGGCAAGCTCAACCCGCTTGCCTACCGCTCTATCGAAAGTGCCACCGTGTTTTGCAAGCTGCGCGGCAATCCGTATGTCGAACTGGCGCACTGGATTCACCAGATCCTGCAGTTGCAGGATTCGGATCTGCACCGCATTGTGAGCCACTTCGGGCTGAATCCGTCGCATCTTGCCCGCGACGTGACCAGCGCGCTCGAGAGGCTGCCGCGTGGCAGCACCAGCATCTCCGATCTGTCCGCCGAGGTTGAAGAGGCCGTCGAGCGCGGCTGGGTCTTTGCCACGCTGATGTTTGGCGAAAGCCAGGTGCGCAGTGGCTATCTGATTGTTGGGCTGCTGCGCACGCGCCATCTGCGCCATGCGCTTTTTAACGTGTCCAGCGAGTTCGAAAAGGTGCGCGCCGAGACGTTTGCGGATGAATTTGCAGGCATTGTCGCGCGATCGCCGGAAGACGGCCAGCATGCTGCTGACGGCTTTCGTGCCGATCACGTCGCGCCCGGTGAAAGCAGCGGTGCGCTGGCGCCCGCGCAACTGGGCAAGCAACAGGCGCTTGCCCAGTTCACCGTCGATCTGACCGCGCAGGCTCGCGACGGCAAGATCGATCCGGTAGTGGGCCGCGATGGCGAGATTCGTCAACTGGTCGACGTGCTGATGCGCCGGCGTCAAAACAATCCGATGCTGGTCGGCGAGGCCGGCGTCGGCAAGACGGCGGTGGTCGAGGGATTCGCGTTGCGCATCGCGCGTGGGGACGTGCCGCCGCCGTTGCAAGCTGTGCAGGTGCGCGTGCTCGACATCGGTCTGCTGCAGGCCGGTGCAAGCATGAAGGGCGAATTCGAAAACCGGCTGCGTCAGGTGATCGACGAGGTGCAGGCCTCGCCCAAGCCGATCATTCTCTTCATCGACGAGGCTCATACGCTGGTGGGTGCGGGCGGTGCGGCAGGCACCGGCGACGCGGCGAATCTGCTCAAGCCCGCGCTGGCGCGCGGCAATCTGCGTACGATTGGCGCGACCACCTGGGCTGAATATCGTAAGCATATCGAAAAGGATCCGGCGCTGACACGCCGCTTTCAGCCCGTGCAGGTCGACGAGCCCAGCGAAGAGAAGGCGATCCTGATGCTGCGCGGTGTCGCGAACGTGATGGAACAGCACCATCGCGTGCAGATTCTCGACGAGGCGCTCGAAGCGGCCGTCAAGCTGTCGCATCGCTACATCCCGGCGCGTCAGTTGCCGGACAAGGCCGTGAGCCTGCTCGATACGGCTTGCGCGCGCGTCGCAATCAGCCAGCATGCGGTGCCCGCGGAACTCGACGATGCAATGAAGCGGATCGAGGCACTGGAAACGCAGCAGGCCATTATCGTGCGCGAGAAGACGGTCGGAATCGACATTGGGGAGCGCGAGTCGCAAGCCGCCGCGATGCTGGAGAGCGAGCGTGAGCGTTTGCAGCATCTCGAAGCGGCGTGGGCGGAAGAGAAGGCCCTGGTTGAGCAGATTCTGGCCTTGCGCGCGCGGTTGAGAGGCGAAGACCCGGAGATGGACGGCGACGCAAAAGCCGCCGCGCTCGCCGAACTCAGGCAACTCCAGGCGCAACTCGTCGAATTGCAGGGAGAAAACCCACTGATCTTGCCAAACGTCGACTACCAGGCAGTCGCCGCTGTGACCGCGGACTGGACCGGTATCCCGGTGGGCCGAATGCTGCGCAGCGAACTGCAGACCGTAATGAATCTCGCGTCTGTGATGTGCGAGCGTGTGATCGGTCAGGACCATGCGATGGAGATGATCGCGAGGCGCATCCAGACGTCTCGTGCCGGTCTCGACAATCCTGAGCGGCCGATCGGTGTGTTCATGCTGGCCGGCACGTCGGGGGTGGGCAAGACGGAGACCGCGCTCGCGCTGGCTGAAGCGCTGTACGGCGGCGAGCACAACCTGATCACGATCAACATGAGCGAGTTTCAGGAAGCGCATACGGTCTCGACTTTGAAGGGCGCGCCGCCGGGATACGTCGGTTATGGCGAAGGCGGCGTGTTGACCGAAGCCGTGCGTCGCAAGCCCTATTCGGTGGTGCTGCTCGATGAAATCGAAAAAGCGCATCCCGATGTGCACGAGATTTTTTTCCAGGTCTTCGACAAGGGCGTGATGGAGGATGGCGAAGGGCGTTCGATCAGTTTCAGGAACACGCTGATCCTGCTCACCACGAATGTGGGCACGGACCTGATTGCCGCGCTATGCAGGGATCCACGGCGAATGCCGGACGTCGAAGGCCTCGCGAAGGCGCTGCGCGAGCCGTTGCTTGACGTGTTCCCGCCTGCATTGCTGGGTCGGCTTGTGCCGATTCCTTATTTCCCGCTCAACCAGGACATGCTCGCGACGATCGTGAGACTGCAACTCGAGCGCATCAAGCGGCGCGTAGAGGAACGTTATCGCGTGCCGTTCGAGTATGACGATACGGTTGTACGACTGGTGGTGAGCCGTTGCACCGAGAGCGAATCAGGCGGCCGGATGATCGACGCGATTCTGACCAATACCTTGCTGCCGGCTATCAGCCGCGAGTTCCTGACGCGGACGATGGACGGCGGGGCCGTCGAGCACGTCGATGTGAGCGTCGAGAATGGTGAATTTGCCTATCGCTTCGATGCAACTGTTCAATGGGCCGGAGGCATGTCCGCCGAAGCAGGATGATCAAGGCAATCAAGCCGAGTAACGAAACGCGCCATGGGATGCGGTGGAATAAACAGCGAGCCCAGTCGTTCTACATAGCAACGAGACGACTCATGCAACTCATCCTATGGCACACGCAATTACGCTCACCTCCACGCTTGGCTCGAATCTTCTGTTCGCGAACATGACCGCGAACGAGTCGCTCGGTAATCTGTTCTCGTACCAGCTGGAAGCGATCAGCAAGAATGTCGAAGTCGATCTGCGTTCGCTGCTGGGCACGCCGATGACAGTGAAGCTCGTCACTCCGCAAGGCTATACGCGCTATTTCAACGGTATTGTCTGCGAAGGCGAGCAGGGCGGCTTCGTCAACATCGAAAACGTGCGCTATGCGGTCTACACGTTCAGGCTCGTGCCGAAGCCCTGGCTCGCTACGCGCCGGCGCGACTGCCGCATCTACCGCAGCATGAGCGTGCCGCAGATCATCCAGTCGGTACTCGGCGATATCGGCTATAGCGATCTTAAACAGAGTCTGAGCGGCAACTATCCGGCGCGCGACTACTGCGTGCAGTACCGCGAAAGCGATTTCGACTTCATCAGCCGGCTGATGGAGCAGGAAGGAATTTATTACTTCTTTACGCATACGCAGAGCATCCACACGATGGTGCTCGCCGACGCGCTCGGCGCGCACTCGACCGTGCCCGGCTTCGAGCAGATACCGTATGCGCCGCCGATCGAGCGCGGCAAGCGGATGAAGGCGTCGATCAGCGACTGGGAAACCGCGCACGCGGTGAATACGACGAAGGTACAGATTGACGACTATGACTACCTGAAGCCGAAGGCTTCGCTGCTCGCCACCGAAGAGTTGACCGACACGGAAGACGTGCACAACGTGAGCGGCCTCGATATCTACGACTACGCATACGACTACGTCGGCTACGACGAGCGTCTCTCCGATGGACAACGCTATGCCCAGGTGCGAGCCGACGCGCTAAACGTGCCGCTCGCAATGAGTGTGGGCAGCACCGATGCGTGTGGTCTTGCGACCGGTGCGCTTTTCAGGCTCAAGGACTTTCCGCTCGCGCAAGCCAACCAGGAATACCTCGTGATCGACGCCACCACGCGCCTCGTCGAACCGGACTATGCGTCGGGTGGCGGAGGTGACGACGGTGAAGAGCCGTTCCAGTGCGACTTCAAGGCGATCCGCAGCCGCCAGCCGTTTCGCACGATGCCGTCCACGCCGCGCCCGGTGATCGCGGGCCTGCAGACGGCGGTGGTCTATGGCGATACGCCCGAGGACATCTCCGTGGACAAATACGGTCGCGTGCAGGTGACGTTCTTCTGGAACCGTCCGGGCAAGCCCAATGCGCAAAACTCGTGTCCCGTGCGGGTGGCGCAGATGTGGGCCGGTAAGCGCTGGGGGGCGCAGTTCATTCCGCGCGTGGGGCAGGAAGTCGTGGTCAGTTTCCTCGATGGCAATCCGGACCGGCCGCTCATCATCGGCAGTGTCTATAACGCCGACAACATGCCGCCGTATAGCTTGCCCGACAACAAGACGCAGAGCGGCGTGAAGAGCCGCAGCCACCAGGGCGGCGGTAGTGAGGACTACAACGAGATCCGCTTCGAGGACCGGATGGGCAGCGAGCAGGTGCTGATCCATGCACAGAAGGATCTGCGCGAGGAATCGGAACACAACCATGACCTGCAGGTGGGCAACGACTACACGCTCACTGCGGCCAGCCAGATCAGGCTCGTCACCGGGCTTGCGAGCATCACGATGAACAGTTCTGGCGAGATCGTCATCTCGGGCACGAATCTCACGCTGAACGGCGATATGAACGTCACGATGACCTCGGACCTCGCCATGGAGATCAACTCCAAGGCGAACCTGAACATGAGTTCGGTCGCGGCGATGGAAATCATGTCGGAAGCCGATTGTCTCGTTCAGTCCACCAACCTGCAACTGATCGGGACCGCGACCGCGGTGCTCGGCGGTGCAGCTCCGATGATCCTGTAGCCATGATTGCAATCCTCGATGCGGCCCGGCAAATGCGGCTTTCCGAAGAGGCGATCAGCTGCGTGCGACCGGTCGCGTCTGCGCGTGCCGCCGTGCAGGCACTCCTCGATGGCGGCTACCAGGCCGATGCACTGAGGCTGCTGGCCCGTCTGCTGCCACGCCGATACGCTGTGGCGTGGGCCTGCCAGTGCGGGCGACGCCAGCCACTGAACGAGCACGACCTGGCCGGTCTCGCGCTCGCGGAGGCGTGGCTGCGCGAGCCTGCCGAGTCACAACAGGGCGCCGCGCTCGCCTTCGCAAAAGCGCATCGCTACCAGACGATCGGTGCGTGGACTGCTGCCGCCGCGGGCTGGTCGGGCGGCAATCTGAATCCGGACCATGAGCGGCCGACTCCTCCGCCTGCGCATCTGAGCGCGATTGCGGCGAGCGCGGCGGTCGCCTATATGGCCGCGCTGGAACCGGCGCGGTTCGATGCGCGCCGCGCCGAATTTGTGCGCGATGCCCTGAATCTGCTGAGCATTCCTGATGGAATCGATGGAGGGTTGCAATGAGTGTCGCGCCTGGCTTGATCCTCGCGCTGGAAGGCGAACGCACGCAGCGTTTCGACGGTCGCCGTGAACAGCTGTTCGACTGCCGAGATGGCAGCATTGGCCGCTCCGAAGAATGCGACTGGGTGCTTGGCTCGGAAGGCGTATCGCGCCTTCATGCGGTCGTGCGTTACCTGAATGGCATCTACTTCATCGAGGACCGGAGCACCAACGGCATGCTGCTGAACGGCGCGCCTTTGCGCAGAGGGGAGCCGGCTGCACTGAAGGAGGGCGACCGGTTGCAGATCGATACCTTCGAGGTGGGCGTGCGCTTGAGCCGCGAGGATGAAACGCGTCCTGGTGGAATGGGCGAGGTTGCTTTGGCGACGCCCGCAGCGTCGCCCGTTCAGACAGACACGCCTGCGCCTGGACCCACATCCGCGGCGCTCGCGCGTCCTGCGTTCGCCGCGGACGAAAACAGGGATCCGCTGGACATGAGCCTGCTGCTTCGTCCGTCGCACGGTGGTGCGTTGGACCATGGAAGCGAAGCCGAAGGCCTGATTCCGGGGGCCGATGGACCTGCTCCCGGTGCGAGCCTCGATCCGCTGGCGCTGTTCGACGCGCCGTCGTCGTATCAGGATGAACCGCCGCCGTTTGCGTCGACGGCTCAGGACTGGAACCACACGCCCTCGGTTGCTGACCGTTTTCGTCCGCCGCAGCCGCAAGCTGCGCGCGTCGATGGACCGATGCTGCCGGAAGACTGGGACGCAACCGGCTATCGGGCCGCCGCGCATGCTGCGGCGGCGAGCGTGTGGCAAGGGGATGTGTCGATGGCAGGCCCTGCTGCGGTAGGGCGTGCGTCCCAGCAGCATGAGTCATCCGTTGCCGATGTGCAGGCGCAGCCGACGCCGGTTCCTACGCATATGTTTGCGCTGGCGACACCCGCACCCGCACCCGCACCCGCACCCGCGTCGGGCGAGATGGCGTTCGCGTTGCAGGATAAAGCTCCAGCTACCGAAGCCGGTGCGGTGGCATTGCAAACGGCGACGGAATCATCAGTGTCCGCACCGTCCTTGCCGGCCACCCCGGCCACCCCGGCCGCGCCGATGCAAGGCGTGGGTACGACGGACAGAGACGCGCCACCGCACGCGCCCGTCATCGCTGAGACCCCAAGCGAACCGGCTCCGACATCGCCGACCACGCCCACGCCGCCAACCACACCCGAACTCGACGCCATGTTCGAGATCGCCGTGGACGCAATGATGGACGTATTACGTGCCCGCGCAGAACTGAAAAACAGCTTTCGGCTACCCGCAACACTGATCCAGCGCTCGGAAAACAATCCGTTGAAGTTCGCACCGACCGCGAAGGAGGCGGTCAAGCGCCTGCTCGCGCCGCCCGATGGCGGATTTCTCTCGGGCAGCGCCGCTCTCGCCGATGCCGCCGACGACATCCGTAACCATCAGATGGCGATGCTAGCCGGTGTACGTTCCGCTTTTGATTCGATGCTGGCGCACTTCGACCCGGCACGCATCGAGCAGTTTAACGAAGGCGGCACACGACGGCTGCCGTTTGGTGGCCGCCCCCGACATTGGGAACGTTACAAGGAAGAGTTCGAGGCAGTCACAAGGAATCCTGACGAATGCTTTCGAAGTCTGTTTGGCGATGAATTCGCCCGTGCCTACGAAGAGCAGCTCGGGCGCCTGAAAAACCGGCGCAACTGAAAGCCGCTCGCACGCCTGACGCAATACGAGCCATTCCGAGCCATCACCAGCCGTCGTGAGCGACCGATTGCGTGCGACGCATAAAGAACCATTACCTGACACCCGACATGACCCAGAACAACAAGGTGGTATGGAGCGAAGGCCTGTTTCTCAGGCCGCAGCACATGCAGCAGCAGGAGCGCTATTTCGAGCGCTACGTGCAGTTGCGCACTGGCGCGCTGCGTCCGCATGGCTGGGGCTTCCAGGAGCTCGAGCTCGAAAGCGAGCTGCTCGCGATCGGCAAGCTCGGCATCAAGCGCGCGCGAGGCGTGTTTCCCGACGGCACGCCGTTCGCGATGCCGGGCGACGACCCGTTGCCGCCGCCGCTCGACATCGACGTGAACTGGCGCGACCAGGTCGTGCATCTAACGTTGCCGCTGCGCTCGCCGACCCAACCCGACAGCGCGTGGCCCGACACGGGCTCCGACCAGCTGTTTCGCTATCGTGTGCGCGAAACTGAAGTGCTCGATGCGTCCGGCAGCATGGAAGGGGGCACGACGCTGGAAGTGGCGGGAATGAGCACGCGTCTGTTGCCCGAGTCGCAGCCCGCCGAAGGCCTGATGAGCATTCCGCTCGCCCGCGTGGTCGAGTGCCGGGCCGACCGGCGCGTGATCCTCGATGACGGCTTCATGCCGAGCGCACTCAACACCGAGGCAGCCAGGCGGCTCGTGACATTCCTGTCCGAGCTGCTCGGTCTGCTGCATCAGCGCGGCGAGGCTCTCGCGGGCCGCGTCGCCGAAACCGACCGTGGTGGCACGGCGGAGATCGCCGACTTCCTGATGCTGCAGGTCATCAACCGCTATCAGCCGCTCGTCGCGCATCTGGCGGAAGCGCCGCTATTGCACCCCGAGGCATTGTTCGGACAGCTGCTCGAACTGGCGGGGGAACTTGCCACCTTCACGTCGCCGGGCAAGCGCGTGCAGGCGTTTCCGCCATACCGTCACGAGGCGTTGCGCGAGAGCTTCGATCCGTTGATTGCGGCGTTGCGCATCGCGTTGAGCGCGGTGCTCGAGCAAAACGCGGTGGCCATCCCGCTACAGCAGCGCAAATACGGCGTCTGGGTGGGTGTCGTGCCCGATCCGACGCTGCTCGATACAGCCACCTTTGTGCTGGCGGCGAAGGCGGATCTCAAGTCCGAGGATATGCGCCGGCAGTTGCCGACGCAGTCGAAGATCGGTCCGGTCGAAAAGATCCGCGACCTGGTCAATCTGCAACTGCCAGGCATCGGCGTTTCGCCGATGGCAGTGGCGCCGCGCCAACTGCCGTACACGTCTGGCTTCCTGTACTTCGAGTGCGACAGGAACTCGCCGATGTGGCGCATGCTGAAGACATCCGGCGGCATCGCGATGCACTTCGGCAGCGGTTTTGCCGGACTGGATCTGCAACTGTGGGCGGTGCGCGCATGAATACCGGTAACCGCTCCAATGACACCGTGCGCGCCGACGCGACCCTCGTGCGTCCGCGGGACGAGCAGGACATGACCGGCGCAGCCAACACCGACGACGTGACGCGCATCATGTCGCCGCGCCCGCAGACCGTGCGTGTCGCCCAAAGCACACAAACCGCACAGCCCGCGCAATCTGCGCAGCCGTCCAGGCGGGCGGCACTGCGCGCTGAACTCGGCGACTTCCTCAGCGGCGTCGCCAATCCTCTCGTGCGCGCGGCCAATCCGCTGCTGCTGCTCGCCGTGCAACTGCGGCACAGCGTGGCGCCACCGGTCGACATCGCCCGTCTGCGAGAGCAGGCCGTGGCGCACGTGCGTAGCTTTGAGCGCTACACGCAAGACGCGGGAATCAACACGCAGACGATCATGGCCGCGCGCTACGTGCTTTGCACAATGCTCGACGAATCCGTGAACAACGCGCCGTGGAGCGACCAGAGCGGCTGGACCCAGAAAACATTGCTCGTGACCTTCCACGGCGAAACCTACGGCGGCGCCAAGTTCTTCCAGATCCTCGATCGCCTGAGCGTGGACTTCTCGCGTCATCTTGATCTGATCGAGATGATGTACATCTGCCTGGCGTTGGGCTTTGGCGGCCGCTATCTGGTGGAGCAGGGCGGGCTCGCGCGTCTGGCCGACATCCAGGATGACCTGTATCGCCGTATTCGCGGGCTTCGCGAAGCGCCTGCCGACGAACTTGCGCCGCACTGGCGTGGTGTTGAAGACCGGCGCAATCCAGTGATGCGTCATGTGCCGCTATGGGTGGCAAGCGCCGCCGCGCTCCTGATCGTGCTGGGGACGTTCCTGTTCTTCTTCACGCGCCTCAATGCACTTACGGCGCCCGTTAGCGCGCAGCTCGCCGCGATCGGCCTCGAGGAGGCCGCGCCGCCACA
>Ga0302228_10001477_pt1 | contig 17234 bp, 16 predicted proteins | sample II_Palsa_N1_2_FD_193519 | JGI IMG/M metagenome (GOLD analysis project Ga0302228, IMG submission 193519) | Peat permafrost microbial communities from Stordalen Mire near Abisko, Sweden - II_Palsa_N1_2 | ecosystem: Environmental > Terrestrial > Soil > Palsa > Peat permafrost | place: Sweden...
TGCCGGTAAGAAGAAAGCGACGAAGTAACCCATGGCAAAGTCACAGAATAAGGGTACCGGCGCGAAGGTCGGAAAGAATAAGAAGTTCAAGAAACGCGAACGCAAGAATGTTCCGTTTGGTCTGGTCTTCATCCAGGCTTCGTTCAACAACACGATCGTGACGATCACGGATCAGCAGGGCAATACGCTGAGCTGGAAGAGCTCGGGTTCGCTCGGCTTCCGTGGATCGCGTAAGGGCACGCCGTTCGCGGCGCAGCAGGCAGCGGTTGGTGCGGCTACGGCTGCACGTGACCACGGTCTGCGGTCCGTCGATGTGCGGGTTGCTGGGCCGGGTTCGGGACGTGAGTCCGCGATTCGTGCACTGGCTGCTGCGGGAATTGAGGTTCGCTCGATCCGCGACGTTACGCCGATGCCGCATAACGGCTGCCGTCCGCCGAAGCGTCGCAGGGTTTGAGAAACGAGATACGAGATTCGGGATGCGAATGAATTCACTTCGTATCTCGAATCTTGTATCTCACAACTGTTCCACCGGATCGCGATGAAGCGCAGCCTGCGTGTAAAGCGATCGACAACCGAAGTATGGAGATATAGAAATGGCACGTTATACAGGACCCGTCTGCCGGCTTTGCCGCAGGGACGGAACCAAGCTATTCCTCAAGGGCGCGAAGTGTTTTACGGATAAATGCCCCGTCGAGAAGCGCAACTTTCCCCCAGGCCAGCATGGCCAGTCCAAGAAGGTGAAGAAGGTTGTGGGCTACGGTCTGCAGCTGCGCGAGAAGCAGAAGGCCAAGCGCATTTACTTCACGCTCGAGACGCAGTTCCGCGCGTACTACGAGAAGGCTGCGAATCGTACCGGCGTTACCGGCGAGCTGCTGTTGCAGCAGCTGGAGACGCGGTTGGACAACGTCTGCTATCGTCTGGGATTTGCGATGAGCCGTCGTCAGTCGCGCCAGGTGGTTCGCCACGGGCATGTTCAGGTGAACGGACGCAAGGTCAATATTCCGAGCTTCCAGTGCAAGGTTGGCGACGTGATCGCGATCCGCGAGGGTTCGAAGGCACTTGTGCTGCTTGAGACCGCGAAGGATTTCATCTCGGGCCAGAGCCGCGTGCAGTGGTTGGAAGTGGCTTCGGACAATTTGTCGGGCAAGGTGATTGCGCTGCCGAAGCGTGAGGACGTGAACCTGCCTGTGAACGAGCAGCTGATCGTCGAACTTTACAGCAAGTAATGGCTTCTAGCCGCTGGCTCCTGGTTTCATCCGGGAGCTGGCGGCGACGAGCGTTTGGCCTTAGCTGGCAACTAGCAGCTAATGGCTCTTTATTCATAACCGCAGGTCCATCAGCCACGCAGAATGCTTCGCGTGCGCGATGAAGAAAGGATTCCCCATGCTTTGGAGAGGTTTTCAAAAGCCCAAGCGTCTCGCAGTCGATCAAGAGACACTCACTAACATTTATGGCAAGTTTTCCGCGCAGCCTTTTGAGCGCGGCTTCGGTACGACCATCGGCAATGCACTGCGCCGCACGCTGCTCTCTTCGATTGAAGGCGCGGCTGTAACGGCTGTGCGCATCGAGGGCGTGCTGCACGAGTTTCAATCCATCACGGGTGTGGTGGAAGATGCGACCGACATCATCCTGAACCTGAAGCAGATTCCGTTCAAGTTGAACGGCGAGGGGCCAAAGGCTCTTTACCTGCGTGCGGATGCTGCGGGCGTGATTCTTTCGGGTTCGATCGAAGCTGATTCGGACGTTGAGATTCTCGATCCGAATGTTTATATCTGCACGATCTCCGAGGGCGGACGCATTGACATGGAGATGCGTTTGAAGCGCGGCCGTGGCTATGTTTCGGCCGATAAGAACTTCGACAGCGACCTGGGCATCGGGTTTATCCCGGTGGACTCGGTTCACTCGCCGGTGCGCAAGGTGAACTACCTTGTGGAGGCTGCACGTCTGGGCCAGATCACCGATTACGAGAAGCTGACGCTCGAGATCTGGACGAACGGCACCGTACTTCCTGCAGACGCGTTGGGACTTTCGGCGAAGCTGCTCAAGGACCACATGACGATCTTCATCAACTTCGAAGAGGAGTTGGAGGCGGGGTCGGAAGCTTCGCATGATGGGCTGACGATTCGCAACGAGAATCTCAATCGCTCGGTTGAAGAGCTTGAGCTTTCGGTGCGCAGCTACAACTGCCTGAAGAATGCCAACATCGCGACTATCGGCGAGCTGATTCAGAAAACCGAAGCAGAGATGCTGAAGACCAAGAACTTCGGACGTAAGAGCCTGAACGAGATCAAGGAAATTCTTGCGCAGATGGGTCTCTCACTGGGCATGAAAATTGATGAGCAGGGCAACCCGGTTCCGGGGCCGACGTCGGTATTGCCGGCGGCGACACTGGCGGCGAGCTACGGCAACTTCGACGATGAGGACGAGGACGAGGATGAAGATGAACTCGACCTCGCCAGCGAGCCGGAGTCGTTCTAACAATACCCGCGGCGCAGCAGGGGTAACTCTGCTGCGCCGCACTAACTTGTAGCACCCGAGCCGGACAGAAGTCCGGGTCGAAGGAGATCATCATGCGCCACCGTAATGGCGGATTCAAGCTGGGACGTAATACCAGCCATCGCCGCGCTTTGCTTCGCAACCTCGTTACCTCGATTATTTTGAACGACCGCGTTCACACCACCATTACCAAGGCCAAGGCGTCAAAGCCGCTGGTTGAGAAGATGATTACGCTGGGCAAGAATGGCAGCGTTCACTCTCGTCGGCAGGCGTTGGCGTACATGATGACACCGGAGTCGGTGGATCGTTTGTTCAACACCGTGGCGCCGCGTTATGGATCGCGTCCGGGTGGCTACTCGCGCATTGTGCGCACGGGACAGCGGCAGGGCGACGCGGCGGAGATGGCGTACATCGAGCTGCTGGGTGCTGAACAGGAGCTGAGCGAGAAGGCAGGGAAGCGCGCTGAGGCTCGTGCGAAGCGTCGTGAAGAGCTGCAGAAGCAGATGGAAGAGAGCGGCCAGGCGGAGCCGCCCGCCGAGCCGGGAACCGCAGCGTAAGCTTCGGCTGATTTGAGTTCGTTTGAAAGAGGCGCATCCTTCGGGGTGCGCCTCTCTTTCTTCAGGAGCGCGGCTTGCGCGCGTTTGGGGTGCGACGCTTTGACGTTGGGATAGACTAACCGGAGTATCTCCCAAGAAAACGGAGTTGTCTCCGGAAGAAGGCGTCTAAGCGCATGCCGATTGTTGAACTCGAGAAGATTCGAAAGGTGTATGACACGAAGGTCGCGGTGGAAGGGCTGTCGCTGACCATTGAGTCGGGAACGATGTTTGGGTTGCTGGGGCCGAATGGGTCGGGGAAGACGAGCACGATTCGGATGATGATCGGAATGACGGTGCCGGACTCCGGGTCGGTGAGTTTGTTTGGGAAGCCGTTTGATCGGAAGGCGCTGCACCGGGTGGGGTATCTGCCGGAAGAGCGCGGACTGTACAAGAAGATGAAGGTGCTGGACCAGTTGGTGTTCCTGGGGCAGCTGCATGGGCTGAGTGAGGCGACGGCGCGGTCGCGGTCGCTGGCTTGGTGCGAGCGGGTGCAGATTACCGAGGCGATCGAGAAGAAGACTGAGGAGCTTTCGAAGGGCATGCAGCAGAAGATCCAGTTCATTGCGGCGTTGCTGCATGAGCCGGAATTGATCATCATGGATGAGCCGTTCAGCGGGCTCGATCCCGTAAATGCGGAGCTGTTGCAGGATACGTTGATTGATCTGCGCAAAGAGGGGAAGGCGGTGCTGTTCTCGACGCACCGGATGGACCAGGTGGAGAAGATGTGTGATGCGATTGCGCTGATCTCGCGGGGGAAGCTGGTGCTGTCGGGGTCGATGCGCGAGGTGAAGTCGAGCTACCCGCGGAATCGGGTGCACGTGGTGTTCTCTGGCGATGAGGCATTTCTGCAGAATACAGAAGTGGAAGAGGCAAAGAATTATGCGGGGGTTGCCGAGCTGAAGCTGCACACGGAGGCGGGTGCGCAGAAGGTGCTCGCCGAGGCGATGGCGCGGGGGACGGTGATTCATCGGTTTGATGTGAAGGAGCCGACGCTGGAAGAGATCTTTATTGAGCGCGTGCGCGCGAGTTTTGGTGATGAGGAAGCTCGAGGGATCGTCGATGCATAATGTCTGGCTGATTGCGAAGCGCGAGTATACGGAGCGGATCAAGACCAAGGGGTTTTTGATTGCGACGATTCTGATTCCGCTGCTGATGGGTGGCGGGCTGTTTGGGGTTGCGACGCTGGCAGCGAAGTCGAAGACGACGTCGCACATTGCGGTGCTGACATCGCAGTTGCAGCTTGCCGATGATTTGAAGCAGGAGCTTCAGAATGGCAAAGACAGTCAGATGACGGTGGACATTTTGCCGGCAAGGACTTCGCATGCGGTGTTGGACCAGGAGATGGCGAACAAGGAGCTGGACGGCTACCTTGTGATTGTGCCCGCGACTGACGCGGGGCGGCGGCCGACGTTCGACTTTACTCCGCGGTCTACTGCGGATATTGCCACGAGTTCGGCGATTGAAGAGGCACTGCATCATGTGCTGACGAAGGAGTATTTGGCGGCGAAGGGCGTTTCGGAGACGGAGACGGCTGCGCTGTTGGCTCCGGTTACGTTGAACGTTTTGGGGAAGAATGGGGTGCATGGGAACTCGCGCTCGTCGTTCCTGGTGGCGTACGTGCTGTTCCTCCTTATGTACATGGTGGTGCTGCTGTATGGGATGAACGTGGCGCGATCGATTATTGAGGAGAAGACGTCGCGGGTGTTCGAGGTGCTGCTGGCGACGGTCAAGCCGGATGAGTTGCTGGCAGGAAAGATCCTGGGTGTGGGGGCAGTGGGGCTGACGCAGGTCGGGATCTGGATGGTGGCGGCCGGTCTGCTGGCGGCGCGGATGGGCGCGACGAGCGGGGTGCAGATCAGCACGCCGCAGGTAGTGTTCTTTATCGTGTACTTTGCGCTGGGGTATACGTTGTATTCGGCGGCGGCGGCGGCGCTAGGGGCGATGACGAACTCGGAGCAGGAGTTGCAGCAGTTGAACATGTTCCTGATGATGCCGTTGTTCTTCAGCCTTCTGATGCTGACGCCGGTGGTGACGAATCCGAACTCGTTGATGTCGCGGATTGTGTCGCAGATTCCGTTCTGTGCGCCGCTGCTGATGGAGCTGCGGATCTCGATCTCGATGCCACAGCCGTGGGAGATTGCGCTGTCGATCGGGTTGATCCTAGTGACGATCTATGCGGTGCTGTGGGTGTCGTCGCGGATCTATCGCGTGGGAATTTTGATGTACGGCAAGAAGCCCAATCTCCCTGAGATTCTTCGCTGGTTGAAGTACAGCTAGAGCATTTGCGCTAGCCACTGGAGAGGCTGGATGGAGATCGATCTCGCGACGACAGAGGCCCCGAAAGAGGCTGTTCGCTCGCAGGTGTGCGTGGTGGGGGCGGGGATTGCGGGGCTTGTGCTGGCGCGGAAGTTGGCGCTGGCGGGCGTGGATGTGGTGGTGCTGGAGGCCGGTGGGCACTCGATTGAGGAGAGCGGGCAGAGGCTGTTTGCGGAAGCTGCGCTGAAGGGGCAGGCGCATGTGGGGACGACGGAGGGACGCTTTCGGGTATTTGGGGGAACGTCGCTCAGGTGGGGTGGGCAGGTGCTTGCTATGGCTGCGGGTGATGCCGATGATTGGCCGGTGGGAGAGGAGGAACTGAGGCCGTTTGTGGCGGAGGCTGAGGGGTTGCTGGAGGTGGGGACACTTCCGTTTGAGGCGGGTGAATTCTTTGAGGCGATTGGTTCGCCGGTGCCGGCGATGCTGGCGGAGTTGCGCGGGGTGGATGCGCGGGTTTCGAAGTGGATGGCGTTTCCGCGGCGGAACCTGGCGCCTACGCTGGGGAAAGATTTGTTGGAGCGGGCGCGGGTGTATCTGCATGCGCAGGTGGTGGAGCTGTTGCTGTCGCCGGATCGGACGCGGTTGGAAGCGGTGGTGGTACGGACGCTGACGGGGAAGACGGTTCGGTTTGAGGCGGACGAGGTGGTGCTGGCTGCGGGGACGGTTGAAACGTCGCGGCTGCTGTTGGCTTCGCGGTCGGTTGCGGGGGAGGGCGTGGGGAATGCAAACGACCAGGTGGGGAGGAACTTTCATGATCATGTGACGCTGCCGGCGGCGACGCTGACGGGAGTTGCGCGGGCGCGGGTGGTGAGTGAGTTGCGGCCTTGGGTTTTCTTTGCGGGCGGGGTGGGCGATGTGCGCGGGGGAACGCTGCATAGCGTGAAGCTGTTGGCTTCGCGGGAGCTTAGAGATAGGCTGGGACTGAATCCGATTCTGGCGCACCTTGCGATTGTGGAGCCGGAGGGGTCGGGGATTGCGGTGGTGCGGGAGATGCTGACGTCACTGCAGAGAGGAGAGTTTGGGAAGGCGCTGACGATGCACGCGATGAAGATTCCGGGGGCGATGTTGGATGGGGCGCGGCTGGTGCTGGGAGCGAAGGTGCGGCATCGGCGATTTATTTCGGATGAGGCGGTGGTGAAGCTGCAATTTAATGTGGCGCAGGATCGGCCATCGAGTTCGCGGATTTCGCTGGGCGACGGGGTGGATGTGACGGGGATGCCGGGGGTGGTGGTGGACTGGCGCGTGTCGGAACAGGAGGTGGGGACGATGCGTCGGTATGCTGCGCATTTGAGTGAGCAGTTTGAGGCGATGGGGTTGACGGGGGTTGAGTGGGCGCCGGGGATGCTCGACGATTCGCCTATGGTGGGGGTGGAGGACGCGCGGCATGCGATGGGCGGGGCGTGCATGGGGACGAATCCGCGGACGAGCGTGGTGAATGCGGAGATGCGGGTGCATGGGGTGGGGAATCTGTCGATTGCGAGTGCGGCGGTGTTTCCGGATGGGAGCGCGCAGCTGCCTACGCTGACGATGATGGCGTTGGCATTGAGACTGGGGGAGCGGTTGGCGGGGAAATTGGTATAGCCGATAGACTGGTGGTTGTGGCTTCCTTCACGCGGAAAGAAAAGTTGTTGCTGGCTGTTGTGCCTCCTGTGATGGCGCTGATGATTCGCGTGGTGGGAGCTACGCTGCGGTATCGCGATGTAAATGCGCCGGGGGTGCCGGTGGGACATACGTTGCCCGGGCCGGTGGTGTTTGCGTTCTGGCATTGCTCGATGCTTACGTGCGCGCATCGGTTTCGGAATTTGGGGATTGCGATTTTGATCTCGCGATCGTTTGACGGGGAGTTGATAGCGCGGACGGTGGAACGGTTGGGATTTCTGGCGGTAAGAGGATCGAGCTCGAGGGGTGGGGCTTCGGGGTTGAAGGGAATGGCGGATGCGTATGCGGCGGGGCATCGGTGCGCGTTTACGGCGGACGGGCCGAGGGGGCCGGCGCGGGTGTCGAAGGCTGGGCCAGTGCAGCTGGCTGAGTTGGCGGGGGCGACGTGGATTGGCGCGTATCACGCGGAGCCTTCGCGGGCGTGGTACTTGAAGAGCTGGGATCGGTTTGCGATTCCGAAGCCGTTTTCTACTGTGACGTTTGGGTGGCCAGAGCATGTGCGGCCAGAGTTGGAGCTGGTGCAGAAGGCGCTGGATGAAGCGGTAGCGATGTCGTCGGGAGCGCGAGAGTAGATGCTGGTTTCGGATTTTGGGTATGAGTTACCGGAGGAGTTGATTGCGCAGCGGCCGCCGGAGGTGCGGGGGACGAGCCGGATGATGACGCTCGATCGGCGGAGCGGTGTGTTTGCGGATCGGAGGTTTGCGGAGCTGCCGTCATTGTTGAAGGCGGGGGATTTGTTGGTGTTGAATGATTCGCGGGTGATTCCGGCGCGGTTGTATGCGCGGCGTGGGGGAGTGGCTACGCAGGAGAAGTCTCCGGCGCCCAGTGGGTTGGTGGAGGTGTTGCTAACGGAGAAGCTTGCGGGCGAGAACGAGTGGGGCGCGCTGGTGAAGCCCGCGAAGAAGGTGCCGGTGGGGGAAGCGCTGGTGTTTGCTACGGGTTCGGGCGAGGTGGTGCTGCGGGCTGCGGTGGTGGGTGCCGGGGAGTTTGGGGAGCGGACGTTGCGGTTCGAGGCGGTCGAGGATTTTCATGGGGCGCTGGAGCGGATTGGGCATCTGCCGCTGCCTCCGTATATCCGTCGCGAGAAAGATGCGGAGGATCGCGCGGAGGATCGCGAGCGGTACCAGACGGTTTATTCGAGGCCGCTGGGGAGTGCGGAGGAGCAGGGGTCTTCGGCGGCGCCTACGGCGGGGCTGCACTTTACGCCGGAGATTTTGGAGGAACTGAAGGCGAAGGGCGTGGAGATTGCGCGACTGACGCTGCATGTGGGGCTGGGGACGTTTCAGCCGGTGCGGGCGGAGCGGACTGAGGAGATTCGGCTGCATGTGGAGAGTTATACGATTTCGGCGGAGACGGCGGAGGCGGTGAATCGGGCGCGGAAAGAGGGGCGGCGGATTGTTGCGGCGGGGACGACGACGACGCGGACGCTGGAGCATGTGGCGCGCCAGGCGGAGTCGCGCGGAACTGGGATTGATAAGGCATTCGAAGCGCACTCGGGGAGCACTAGTTTGTTTCTTTCGCCGGGTGCGGAGTTCAAGGTGGTGGGTGGGTTGCTGACGAATTTTCATCTGCCGGAGTCGACGCTGTTGATGTTGGTGTCGGCGTTTGCGGGAAGGGAACGGGTGCTGGCTGCTTATGCACATGCTGTGGAGCAGGGCTATCGGTTCTTTAGTTATGGCGACTGTATGCTGATTCTCTAGACGTTCGGTGCTGCATCCAATTGAAAGAGACTGATGACGATTAAAAACGACAAACCGCCGATTTATCTGCTCGACTCCATGGCCTTTATTTTTCGGGCGTATCACGCAATGCAGCGGTCGCGGCCGATGACCACGCGGACGGGGATCCCGACGGCGGCGACTTATGTTTTCGTGAACATGATTAACAAGCTGCGTGCGGATTTTAAGCCGGAGTATCTGGCGGCGGTGTATGACGTGGGGGCTCCGGTTCATCGCAATGAGATGGCTGCGCAGATGAAGGATGTGCAGAAGTTCAACATCAAGACACAGCAGTTCGAGACGATTGAGTATTGCGGGTACAAGGCGAATCGCGTGGAGACGCCGCCGGATTTGATTCAGCAGCAGCCTTATATTCGGCGGGCGCTGGAGGCGTTTCGGATTCCGATTTTGTATTACGAGGGATTTGAAGCCGATGACGTGATTGGCACGCTGAGCTGCAAGCTGGCCGAGTTGGGACACAAAGTGTTTGTGGTGTCGAGCGACAAGGACATGATGCAGCTGGTGAATGAGAGCGTGTCGATTCTGAATCCTACGAAAGATAATTTGATTCTTGATTCGGCGGGCGTGGAAAAGGTGTTGGGAGTTCCTCCGGAGCGGGTGATTGATGTGATGGCGCTGCGGGGAGATGCGATTGATAACATTCCTGGTGCGCCGGGGATTGGTGATAAGGGGTCGGTGGAGTTGATTCAGCAGTTTGGCACGGTGGAGGGCGCGCTGGATCATGCGGATGAGGTGAAGAAGAAGACGTATCGTGAGTCGCTGCAGAATAATCGCGAGAATATTTTGCTGTCGAAAGAGCTGGTCGCGATTCACACAAGCGTGCCGATTGAGTTTTCGATTGAGGCGATGCGGACGCGTCCGGTGGACAACGCGGCGTGTCGGGCGCTGTTTACGGAGTTGGAGTTTACGACGCTTCTGAAGGATCTGGCACCGGATGTGGATGCGATGGTGACGACGTACTCCGTGAAGGCTACGGCGGAGGAGCTGGTGAAGTTGTTGGCGGAGGCGCGCGAGGCGGGGCACCTGGCGCTTGCGATGGCGGCGAATGCGCAGGCTGTGGCGGAGGAGGTTAGTGCGGAGGTTGAAGCTGAGGTTGAGGCTGAGCCCGAGCCGGCGCAGAATATGTCGTTGTTTGGTGGGCCGGAGGAGGAGGTTGCGGCGAAGACGCCGCTGGTGGCGGTGAGTGGCGATCCCGCTTGCAAGCTGGGGCTGGCGGTTACTGCTGGGCTTGCGATCGAGGTAGGGTTGGATACGCCTGGGCTGCGTGCGGCGCTTGAAGATGGCTCGCTGTCGAAGCAGGTGCATGATCTGAAGGCTGTGCTGCGAGCGTTAGAGCCGCATGGTGTGGCGCTTGCGGGAACGGTGACGGATGTGATGTTGGAGAGTTACTTGCTGAATCCTACGCATGCGTCGCACACGCTGATTGATATTGCTGCACGGTCTACGAGCCTTGCGTTGCTGCACCAGCCGACGAAAGATAATCCTAACGATCCGAAGAGGCTGGCGGAGGCTGCGGCTGCGGTGGTGCGGTTGGCTAAGACGTTGGGAGAGCAGCTGGTGGAGTCGGAGACGGCGCGGCCGAGTGAGATTTTGCCGGACGAGCCGGGGCTTGGCGGGGCGATGACGAAGGAGATGTTGTTCGCGGAGCCGGTGAATAAGGCAGGGATTAGGGAACACGGATTAGGGATTAGGAAAGGCGAGCTGGATGAAGAGTCTACGCTGAGTGAGGTTTATTGGAAGTTGGACCTGCCGCTGGTGCAGGTGTTGTTGGGGATGGAGCAGGCGGGCGTGCGGGTGGATAGCGATGTGCTGCGGGAGATGAGTTCGCGTCTGGCGGTGACGATTGATGATTTAGCTGAGCGGATTTATACGAGTACCGGGCATCGGTTTAATATCAACTCTCCGAAGCAGCTTGGCGATGTGTTGTTCAACAAGATGGATTTGCCGAAGCCGATGAAGTATGGCAAGGGCAAGGTGATTTCTACGGCGCAGGATGTGCTCGAAGATTTGGCGGCGCATCATGAGGTGCCGGCGCTGGTGTTGGAGTATCGGCAGCTGCAGAAGTTGAAGGGGACTTATCTCGACGCGCTGCCGGTGCTGGCTGATGCGGATGGACGGATCCATACGACGTTCAACCAGGTGGGAACTGCTACGGGACGGTTGAGCTCGACGAATCCGAACCTGCAGAACATTCCGGTGCGGACCGCGGTGGGGAGGGAGATTCGCGCGGCGTTTGTGGCGGGGGCTGGGAACCTGTTGATGTCGGCGGACTACTCGCAGATTGAGCTGCGGTTGATGGCGCACTTCTCGCAGGATCCGCTGCTGCTGGATGCTTACAGAACGGGCAAAGATATTCATACGCTTACTGCGGCGGAGGTGTTTGAAGTCGACGCGGAGACGATGGATAAGGAGACGCGGGCGCGGGCCAAGGCGGTGAACTTCGGGATCGTGTATGGGATCTCGCCGTTTGGGTTGGCGGCGCAGTTGGGGATCGATCAGAAGGTCGCCAAAGAATATATTGCGCGGTACTTTGAGCGGTACCAGGGTGTGGCTGCGTTCATCGAGCGGACGCTCGAGACGGTGCGTCGTGATGGGGCGGTGCGGACGGCGTTTGGGCGGGTGCGGCCGATACCGGATATTCAGTCGCGCAATGCGAATCAGAGAGGGTTTGCGGAGCGGACGGCGGTGAATACGCCGCTTCAGGGGACGGCTGCGGACTTGATCAAGATTGCGATGCTGCGGATTGATACGGCGATGAGGGAGCGGGGGCTGAAGTCGGCGATGACGCTGCAGGTGCATGACGAACTGCTGTTTGATGTGGTGCCGGAAGAGGCGGAGGAGATGCAGGAGTTGGTGAAGCGGGAGATGGAATCGGCGGCTACGTTTAGCGTGCCGATTGTGGCGGATGTTGGGTTGGGGTCGAATTGGCGGGATATCAAGTGAGTCCTGCTCGGACGGCGAGAGTTGGATTCGTGCAGAAGTCGGAAGGCTGATCGCCGACGGATAGGATTAAGTTATGCGAATGCTGTTGGTTGCGGCGGTGATGATGTGTGCGTCGGCGGTGGGGGTGGCGCAGAAGACTACGCGGCCGCTGTGGCCGGGTGGGAATCCTGAGCCGTCGAAGGTGGTGGGGGCGGAGGTGGTGACGACTACTGTGACGCCGTCGGAGAGGTCGGTGGTTCATATTACGAATGTGAGCGCGCCGAGTTTGACGGTGTATGCGCCGGCGGCGGAGAAGAATACGGGGGCGGCGGCGTTGGTGTTTCCGGGTGGGTCGTATCTGCGGTTGAGTTATACGACGGAAGGCACGGACATCTGTGATTGGTTGAACTCGATTGGGATGACGTGTGTGCTGGTGAAGTATCGGGTGCCTGAGGATGGGCACTATCCGGCGAATGTGGAGGACCTTGAGGATGCGCAGCAGGCGATGCGGATGACGCGCGCACATGCGGTGGAGTGGGGGATTGATCCGAAGCGCGTTGGGGTGATTGGGTTCTCGGCGGGTGCGCATTTGTCGGTGGCGCTGAGTACGCATCCGGATTTTCAGGGGGCGAATGTTGCGGCGTCGACTGCTTCACCGGCGATAGATGCGCGGCCTGATTTTCAGATGGTGATTTATCCGGGGTGGCTGACTGATCCAAAGGTGCCGGGAGCAGTTGATCCGGCGCTGGCGCCTACACTGCAAGTGCCGCCTACGTTTCTGGTGCAGGCCGAGAATGATTACGCGGCGCATGTCGAGAACGTGCTGATTTATTTTGAGGCGTTGAAGAATGCGAAGGTGCCTGCGGAATTGCATGTGTATACGCTGGGCGGACATGGGTTTGGGATGGGTGCGAAGGAGCTGCCGATCTCGGGGTGGACTAGGCTGGCGGAGACTTGGTTGAAGACGATTCACGTGCTGGGGCCGGCGGGCGCGGTGGGGATGCCGTGAGGCGGCGATTGTGTCGGATGAACGGAGGAGATATTTATGTTCGCAGCTAGCGGCGTTTTTCTGCTTGGCATAGCAGGCGTATTTATATTCGGACTGGCCGCGGTTGTAGCGAGACGAAGACCCTCTTTCATGTGGCCGCTCGTCGCGCTTACCGTTCTATTCGGCGTTGCGGCGGTATGGGGCTGGTCCAGATAGGAGATCTGCTCTACACGCCTAGTTCGGAGCGGATGGCGTTGGCTATGGTGGTGGCGTGGTGGTTCATGGCTTCGGCGCTTTCTGCTTCGATCATTACTCGGGCCAGGGCTTCGGTGCCGGAGTAGCGGATGACTACGCGGCCGGTGGTGGAGAGGTCGGCTTCGGCGGCGGCGATGGCGGCTACGATGGCGGGGAAGGTGTCGAGGGGGAGTTTTTCGCGGACCTTTACGTTGAGGATGATCTGCGGGTAGTTGGTTAGGTCGGCGATGAGTTGGCCGAGGGGCTTGTGGCTGCGGTGGACCAGGTCTAAGACAAGGAGCGCCGTGAGGAGACCGTCGCCGGTGGTGGCGCGGGCGGGGAAGAGGATGTGGCCGGATTGCTCGCCGCCTAGCGAGGCTCCGGAGTTGCGCATCTCTTCGAGGACGTATTTGTCGCCGACGGGGGCGCGGAGCATGCGGATGCCGGAGCGGGCGAAGGCGGCTTCGAGGCCCATGTTGGACATGGTGGTGGCGACGACGAGGTTGTTGGCCAGCTCGCCGCGGGCCTGGAGGTCGCGGGCGCAAGCAAGCATGATGGCGTCGCCGTTGACGACGTTGCCGTTCTCGTCGGAGAAGAGGGCGCGGTCGGCGTCGCCGTCGAAGGTGATGCCCATCGAGGCGGTGGAGACTTTGACCTGGGCGGCGACGATTTCTGGGTGGAGGGCGCCGCAGTGCTCGTTGATGTTGCGGCCGTTGGGGGAGGCGTGGGTTACGTCGACGGTGCCGTGGAGGGATTCGAAGAGCTGCGGGGCTACGGAGCTGGCGGCGCCGTTGGCGCAGTCGAGGACGATGTGGCGGTTGTCGAGAGAGATGCCGGGGACGGCGGCGAGGAGGAAGCGGATGTAGTCGGCGCGGTAGGACTCGTTGACTTCGGGGAGCGGCGCGTTATCGGGGACCGTTGGGTTGATGGCGAGCACGCGGGTAATTTCGGTTTCAATGCCGAGTTCGACTTCGTCGGGAAGCTTGTAGCCATCGTGGGCGAAGATCTTGATGCCGTTGTCCTGCCAGGGATTGTGGCTGGCGGAGATGACGACGCCGGCAGAGAAGCCGTGCTTGCGGGCGAGGAAGGCGATGGCAGGGGTGGTGAGGACGCCGGCGGAGGCTACTTCGGCACCGGCGGAGCGGAGGCCGGCGGTGAGCGTGGAGGCGATCCAGGGGCAGCTCTCGCGGGTGTCCATGCCCATAACGATGCGGACGGGTTTGTGGGTCTCAGCAAGCTTGGTGGCTAAGGCGACGCCGATTGCGTAGATGGTGCGCTTGTCCAGCGGTGGTTCGCCGGCTACTGCTCGTATTCCGTCCGTTCCAAACAACTTCCGCATGCTGATCCTTTGAGGCGCTTGATGCTCCAACTCCTGATGCTAGTGGATGAGCGCGGCGCGGGCTAGTGCGGCGGCCGGTGGGTGGGTACCCCCCTCTCCCCTCCGAGGTAATTTTACCCTGTAAGCGTATCAAAACAAATGGGTTAATGATGTAAATCCTTGTTTTAGGACTGCTTTCGGCTTGCAAGTGGTTCTATCGATGAGGGTTAGGTGGCAATATCCTTCCGAAGCGGAGGCCGATTTGGCCTGTAAGTCACTGTATCGAAGAGGGTTATAGGTAAGATGCCTTTTCTAAAGGACTTAGCGTTTCGAGGCTGGAGATTGGCTTTTTGGCTCTACTTCTATTGTAACGAGCGGGTGGGGGTAACTATGCCAAGTTTTGAAAATATAAATCGGCAATGTTCATGCGGGTTTTGGCGGTTTTGGGTGATGGAAGGGGCTTGACAGAGTAGTGCGGGGCGCGGCTTGGCCGCTTAGAATCTTTGGCTAGACGCCAGATGATGGGATGAGGCTGGGCTGATTGTTGGTAGATGGTGAGGGAGGTGGACGTGAGGACGATTTCGTTGGTGGCGGTGTGGTTGACGGCGGGAGGCTTTGCGGTGCCTGGGGCCTGTCCGGTTGAAGCGCAGGCCGGGACGACTTCCACCTACGTGCGGGTGGGGAATGCGGCGGATGCGGTGACGAAGACGCAGGCGGGGTTTGCTCTGATGGGCGGGGGGACGGATTTGGATGAGGCGTTTCGATGGATGTGCGCGCATTCGGGTGGTGGAGATTTTCTGATTCTGCGCGGCCATGGGGGTGACGATTACAACCCGTATGTGCAGGGGCTGTGCCATGAGAATTCGGTGGCGACGTTGATCATTCCTTCGCGAGCAGCTGCGGGGGATCCGGCCGTCGCGGCAATCATTTCAAAAGCTGAAGCGATCTTTATTGCGGGTGGCGATCAGGCGGAGTACATCAACTTCTGGAAGGGGACGCCGGTAGAAGACGCGCTGAACGAGGCGATCCGGCGCGGTGTTCCGGAGGGAGGGACAAGCGCGGGTCTGGCAGTGCAGGGGGAGTTTATCTATTCGGCGCAGAACGATGCGAAAGATGAGGAGAACCTGAGTTCGAAGGCGGCGCTGGCGGATCCGTTTCAACACCAGGTCGTGGTGGTGAGAGGGTTTCTGGAGAATCCGCTGCTCGCGGACACGATTACGGATTCGCACTTTGTTCGGCGCGATCGGATGGGGCGGTTGCTGGTGATGATGGCTCGCGTGCTGGAGGAGGGGCAGGTGAAAGAGCTGAAGGGGATGGGGATTGACCGGGAGACCGCGGTGCTTGTGGAGGGGGACGGTGAGGCGAAGGTGGTGGGGAAGGGGGCGGCTTATTTTCTGCGGGCTGGTGGGAAGCCTGCGCGGGTGGAAAAGGGCGAGGCGTTGGAGTTTGGGCCGGTGTCGGCGGTGAAGGCGACGGCGGGTGGGCGTTTTGATGTGAAGGGATGGCGAGGGGAGACGACACCGTATGCGTACACGGTTGAAGCTGGGGTGGTGAAGTCGTCGCGGGGGACGGGGATCTATTGATTGTCGCGGAGGCTAGTCGGTGCTGGTGACTTTGGCGCGGAGACGGCCTTTGGCTAGCTGGGCGGTGATCGGGGTGCCTACGGAGGCTTCGGCGGCGTTACGGAGGAGGTTGCCGTCGGGGCCGTAGACGAGGGCGTAACCGCGTTCGAGGACGCGTAGGGGACTAAGGGCTTCTAGGCGCGAGGTGGCGCGATTGAGGCGCGTATAAGCTTGCTGGAGGGGGATGGTGCGGGCTGAATGTAGGCGCTGGTGGAGGGATTGGAAGCTGTGACGGTCGTTGGCGAGGCGGAGGGATGCGTTTTGGCGGCGGAGGCGGGTTTCGAGCTGGGCTAGGCGTGTTTGGTGGGCGCGTAGGGTGCGGTGGAGGGAGGTTTCGGCGCGGTCGGTGAGGTCGTCGAGGTGCTGGGCACGGCGCTCGAAGGTGGTGCGGGCGCGGCGGAGGATGGCGTCGGCGTTGAGGGTGGTGAGGCGCTGACGGAGGCGAAGGAGGTTGTAACGGCTTCCGCGGGTGAGGCGCGCCTGGAGGCGCAGGAGGCGGTCGGCGATGCCGTGCTGGGAGGCGGTGAGGAGCTCGGCGGCGGCGGAGGGGGTGGGGGCGTGGAGGTCGGCGGCTGCGTCGGCGATGGTGGTGTCGGTGGCGTGGCCGATGCCGGTGATGACGGGGAGGGAGCAGGCGGCGATGGCGCGGGCTACGATCTCGGCGTCGAAGCCGTGGAGGTCTTCCCAGGAGCCGCCACCACGGGCTACGAGGACTACGTCTACCGCGCCGGTGTGGGTGGGAGAGTTGTGGGGGGATTGGCTTTCTAGACTCCCGTGTCCCAAAGGTGGGACATGGGGCACCCCTTGTTGTGGTGATTCGATGCGTTGATTCGAGTGGTCGCTGAACCAGCGGACGCCGGCGGCGATTTCAGCGGGGCAGTTGGGGCCCTGGACGGCTGCGGGATAGATGAGGAGATTGACCGCGGCGTGGCGGCGGCGGCAGACCTTGACGATGTCGCGGAGGGCGGCGCCTTGGAGGCTGGTGACGACTCCTATGCAGTGGGGGAAGGGGGGAAGGGGGCGCTGGCGGTCGAAGAGGCCTTCTCGGCGGAGCTTTTCTTTGAGGGCCTGGGTCGCGGCTAAGAGGGCGCCGAGGCCGGTTTGCTGCATGGTTTCGGCTACGAGCTGGAGTTGGCCGCGGGACTCGTAGATGGAGAGGGAGCCGGAGATGCGGACGGCGTCGCCGTCCTTGGGACGGAAGCGGAGGAGGCTGGCCTGGCGGCGGAAGAGGACGATGGAGAGCTGGGCTTCCGCGTCCTTGAGGGTGAAGTAGCAGTGGCCGCTGGCGGCGGGGCGCCAGTTGGAGATTTCGCCTTCGACGGTGACGTGGCCGTGCGTGCGCTC
>Ga0302228_10001483_pt1 | contig 17197 bp, 13 predicted proteins | sample II_Palsa_N1_2_FD_193519 | JGI IMG/M metagenome (GOLD analysis project Ga0302228, IMG submission 193519) | Peat permafrost microbial communities from Stordalen Mire near Abisko, Sweden - II_Palsa_N1_2 | ecosystem: Environmental > Terrestrial > Soil > Palsa > Peat permafrost | place: Sweden...
GGCGTTCGGCAGCCATCACGCTCTCGGCGTTACGTCCCGATGAACGCTGTTCGGGCTTGATCTCGCGCAACTCGACGCGCAGCTCGGGTGGCATGCGTTTCGCATACTCGTCGAAGCCGGTCGCTATCCAGTCGGGCATCTTGTGGCCGACCGCAAGGATATGAAGTTTCATGGCGACAGTGCAAAGCGCTTCACCCGCACTACGTCCGCGCTCTTACACGACGGAAAGCGCGACGTACAGGTGCGGCCAGCGTCAGCGGCGCGTGGTCTTGCGAGCCGGCTTGGCGGCTGGCTCGTCGTCTTCGTCGTCCGACACGCTCACCTGGGCGCCGCTGAAGCCACCCGAGCTTTGCAGCTTGACTCGCACGGGCTTGTCGCCCCAGACCTCTTCGAGGTTGTAGTACTGGCGCAGCGCCGGTTGGAGGATATGGACGACCGCGTCGCCGCAATCGACCAGCACCCATTCGCCGACCTCTTCGCCTTCGGTGCTGATGACGTCGCCGCCCAGTCCCTTGACCTTGTCGCGCACGCTGTTGGCAAGCGCCTTGGTCTGACGATTTGATGTGCCGCTTGCGACGATGACGCGGTCGAAGAGGGCGGTCAGGTGGGTGGTGTTGAACACCTTGATGTCCTGCGCCTTGACGTCTTCGAGACCGTCGATGATCGCGCGTTGAAGCTTTGTGATTTCCATATTTTTACCGATGGTACAAGTGGTGTTGAACAATATAGTCCCATACGGCGGACGGTACATGACTCTCGGCGTCTATCTCACCCGCCGCGTGCGCCCGCAGGCGTTCTCCCAACTGCTCGCGGATCCCGGTTGCCGACACTTCCAGCTCCAGCGCGGAATCAATCAGCAGATGGCCGTGCGGCGTGGCTTGCAGCACCTCAGCCGGGGCGCTGCGCGCGGCAATCTCCGCGGCTACGGCGGGAGAAACCGTTGAAACGTCAAATCCGGCTCGGGTTTCCACGCACACGTGCGCAAATTCGAACAGGCGTTTCCAGTCGCGCCATGAATCCAGATGCACGAGCTGGTCGGCGCCGATCAAAAGCGACAGCGACGCGTCCGCACCTTCGCGCGCGCGCCAGCGAGCCAGCGTCTCCACGGTATAGGTCGGGCCGTCGTGATCGATTTCATCGGTGGCGACAATCACTTGCAAGCCTTCCGCATGCAGCGAATCCGCCGCCGCGCGGGTCATGGCAAGCCGGTGATGCGCCGCGGTGACATCCTTTTTCTGCCACGGCTGACCGGCCGGCAAGAGCACGAGTTCGGTCAGGTCGAGCAACTCGGCGAAACGGCGCGCAAGAGCCAGATGCGCGTCATGAATCGGGTCGAACGTGCCGCCCAGCAAACCGACGCGTCGAGCACAAGGGAGGTTCGATTTCAGTGGACGATCCTCTTCGGGGACAGATTGCACCAAGTGCGGCGATCAGGTCTCATAGTCTGCAGCTTTCTTGCAGCTTTCTTGCAGCTTTCTTGCAGCTTTCTCGCGGCTGTTTCGCGGCTTCTTTCGCAGTTCGTTTATAGCCACTCTCGCGCCACCAGGAAATCGGAGTAAAGCCGGGCTTCGGGCGTGCCCGGCTCCGGCTTCCAGTTGTAGCGCCACGTGACGGCCGGCGGCATCGACATCAGGATGGATTCCGTACGGCCGCCGCTTTGCAGCCCAAACAGCGTGCCACGGTCGAAGACAAGGTTGAATTCCACGTACCGGCCGCGCCGGTACGTCTGGAATTCACGCTGCGCTTCGCCGTACGGCGTGTCGCGCCGGCGTTCGATGATCGGCAGATACGCGGCCAGAAAGCTGTCGCCCACACTGCGCATCATGGCGAACGATTCATCGAAACCGGGTTCCGAGACGTCATCGAAGAAAATCCCGCCGACCCCGCGCGCTTCGTTGCGATGTTTGAGATAAAAATACTCGTCGCACCATTTCTTGAAACGCGGGTATAGATCCGTGCCGAAGGGGGCCAGCGCGTCCCGGCAGACGCCGTGAAAATGCCGTGCGTCGTCCTCGTAGCCATAATAAGGCGTGAGGTCCATGCCGCCGCCGAACCAGAACAGCGGGGGCTCACCCGCTTTTGTCGCGATCAGCAGGCGCACGTTCATGTGCACGGTAGGGCAGTGCGGATTGCGCGGATGCAGGACAAGCGACACCCCCATGGCCTCGAAACCACGCCCGGCAAGTTGTGGCCGCGCGGCGCTCGCCGACGCTGGCAAAGCGTCACCGGCTACATCGGAGAAGCCGATGCCGCCGCGTTCAAAAAACTGGCCGCCTTCGAGAATCCGTGTGCTGCCGCCCCCGCGCAAGCGTTCTTCCGGGCCACGCTGCCATGAATCGATGAGGAATTCGTTGCCGTCAAACGCGCCAAGCGTCTGCGCGATCTGCTTTTGCAAACCGGTCAGATAAGTGCGGACAGCTTGTACGTCGTAGGTTGGAGCGGTCATCGTGGACTGTTTTACGGCTTGCGGGGAAAGGACCCGGAGTTAGGTGAACCTTGGTTTTGCGCAAAGTTGCCTGGTCCCGTGCGCGTTCCTTCTCGTTCCTTCTAAAACGCACTGCCGGACGTGATGGTCCGGCAGTGCGTTGCTCAATTTGCTGCGTTGTTGCGTTTCTGGCGACGGTTTTCTGGTCACGTTCCCCGGCCACGTTGCCAGCGGTTCCGTTTCAGCCCTGGCGGTCTGCTGCTTTACGATTCAGTGCGCGGTAACCAATGTCCCGCCGATACTGCATGCCGTCGAACGCGATTTGATTGATCGTATCGTAGACGACTGACTGTGCGCCACGGACCGAGTCCGACAAACCCACGACGCACAGCACGCGGCCGCCCGATGTGCTGAGCTTGCCGTTTTCCAGCGTGGTGCCGGCATGGAAAGTCACGGCTTCCGGCGTCTCCGGCGGGATGCCATTGATCCGGTCACCCTTACGCGGCGTGTCCGGATAGTTGTGCGCGGCCAGCACGACGCCGAGCGCCGTGCGCCTGTCCCATTCGATTTCCGCCGTCGCTAGCGTCCCGGCGATCGCCAGTTCCACTACCTTTGAGAAATCGCCCTTCAAGCGCGCCATGATCGGTTGCGTTTCCGGGTCACCCATCCGGCAATTGAATTCGAGCGTTTTCGGATTGCCGTGCGCGTCGATCATCAGGCCGGCGTACAGGAAACCGGTGTAGCGGATGCCTTCCTGTTCCATGCCACGCACCGTCGGCAGGATGATTTCGCGCATCACACGGGCGTGCAGTTGCGGCGTGACGATAGGCGCGGGCGAATAGGCGCCCATACCACCGGTGTTCGGGCCTTTGTCGCCGTCGAGCAGACGCTTGTGGTCCTGACTCGACGCCAACGCCAACACGTGCTTGCCGTCCACCATCACGATAAAACTCGCTTCCTCGCCGTCCAGGAATTCTTCGATCACCACGCGCGCACCAGCGTCGCCCAGTTTGTTGTCGGCGAGCATGGAATCGACGGCCGCGTGCGCTTCTTCAAGCGTCGTTGCCACGACCACGCCCTTACCGGCAGCGAGTCCGTCAGCCTTGATGACGATGGGCGCGCCTTTCGTGTCCAGATAAGCGTGGGCAGCGGCTATGTCCGTGAACGTTTCGTATTCCGCAGTCGGAATAGCGTGGCGCTTCATGAACGCTTTCGCGAAGTCCTTCGAGCTTTCGAGCTGCGCGGCTTCCTTGGTCGGGCCGAAAATCTTCAGGCCACGTGAACGGAACAGGTTGACGATACCCGCCGCGAGCGGCCCTTCGGGGCCGACCACGGTCAGCGCAATCTGCTCTTTTTCGGCGAAATCGGCGAGTGCGGCAGGATCGGTGATGTCGACATTGAGCAGGCGCTCGTCCTGAGCTGTTCCGCCGTTACCCGGCGCGACATAAACCATCTGCACGCGCGGCGACTGCGCGAGTTTCCAAGCGAGCGCATGTTCGCGACCGCCGGAACCGACGACGAGTAACTTCATTTAAAACCTCGAAGATCTTAAGAAATTCATGGCGGCAGGAGGGCAGACCGGGTTGACTCGATTTGTACCAATTCGAGCCATTTAAACCGGTTCGCCGCACCTGATCCGCGGATATCTGCTGTGCCGTGCGCCGGACCTTTGGCCGGTCGTCTGCCGAATCCCCGCCGGGTGCATTGACGCGGGCAAGTGGTTCGCGCCAACACGCGGCTGCGTCACTCGACTTCCCGGCTGTCAAACGCGGCTTCCGGCCAGGTTCGGCCTACCTCAACGACTATATCTAGCCTGTATTTCAGGCCCATATTTCGGGGGACATGCACGGCGTGGTCTGCCTGCCTTTCACATAACGCGCAAGCCCGCGGGTTTATTCACCCATGGCCACCATATTCGCCGTGCGCGCTCCCGGGCCCCGCTGTTCAAACAAATGACTGAAACACACTCGCTATCCATGCACCAATCGAGCCAGCAAAAGGCATGGATGTGTCCGACGTCCCGACGGGCATATCCATGCCGCGCGGGTGTTCAGACAAGCCGGCTCGGCTCGGTGGCCGATCGGCTCATTTACCCCCGGGCAATCATTCTTCGTCGATGGCCGCGTTGGTGTACACCTCTTGCACGTCGTCCAGATTTTCCAGCGCGTCGAGCAATTTCTGCATTTTCGCCGCTTCTTCGCCGGTGAACTCGACTTCTGACTGCGGTTTCATGATGACTTCCGCCACTTCGGCCTTGAAACCTGCGGCTTCCAGCGCGTCTTTCACCTTCTGGAAATCGTTGGCGGGGCAAACCACTTCCATGCTGCCGTCGTCATTTGTGACTACGTCGTCCGCGCCGGCTTCGAGCGCCGCTTCCATCAGCTTGTCTTCGGACGTGCCGGGAGCGAACAGGAACTGGCCGACGTGATCGAACATGAACGCCACCGAGCCGTCCGTGCCCATGTTGCCGCCGAACTTCGAGAACGCGTGGCGGACTTCCGCAACGGTCCGGGTACGGTTGTCCGTCATGGTGTCCACGATGATCGCCGCGCCGCCGATACCGTAACCTTCGTAGCGAATTTCTTCATACGTCGCGCCGTCGACACCCCCCACGCCGCGCTGGATCGCGCGGTTGATGTTGTCCTTGGGCATGTTGGCGTCGTAGGCCTTTTCGACGGAGAGCCGCAGGCGCGGGTTCGTGTCCATTTCTCCGCCGCCCATGCGGGCCGCGACCTGAATTTCCTTGATAAGACGCGTCCAGACCTTGCCACGCTTGGCATCGGTCGCCGCTTTCTTATGCTTGATGTTGGCCCATTTTGAATGACCCGCCATACCTTTCTCCATCGCGCCCGAGTTTTTCTCGCACGCCTGTGTGTCAATAATGCCGCCCTATCCCGAAAACCGAAAAGGCGCTTTTCGACGGCCGGCATCTTATGTTCGCGCTGCATGGTGGCAGGGCTTGAATGGCCGAGCGCGGCACGGCGCACGCCCTGTTTCGGGTTCTGCGGCGCCGGTCCGGTTGCTGATTTCCCCAAATTCACGATTCCGCGAACTCGGACCAACACATCCGCCTACCACGCGCTGCTTGCTAAATGGCGCCAGCCAATCCTGTCAGCCAATCCCGTCAGCTAATCCTGTCCGCCAACCTAATGCACAAACTGCTTATTTGGCGGACCAGAATTTTATCATGGCGCGCCGCTTCGGCAGGCGTCGGCCTTGCTCCGACGGCGCGCACGTCCTTTCAAGTTCCCGTGCCGGCGCCTGGTTTTGTGCTAGTTCTTCGTACCGAATAGCCGGTCGCCGGCGTCGCCCAGGCCGGGGACGATATACGCGTGCTCGTTCAGATGCGAGTCGAGCGAGGCCACGTACAGCTTCACGTCCGGGTGGGCGTCCGAGAAAACCTTCACGCCTTCGGGCGCCGCAACCAGTGCCACGAAGATGATGTTTTCACCGAGCACCTTGCGCCGTTTCATCACGTCCACGGCATGGACCGCCGAATAGCCGGTTGCGAGCATTGGGTCGCACAGGATGAATACGCGCTCTTCCAGATCGGGCGGCAGGCGCACGAGATATTCGACCGGCCGGTGATCCTCTGCGCGGTAGACGCCGATATGGCCGACCCGCGCAGACGGAATCAGGTCGAGCAGCCCGTCCGACATGCCGATACCGGCCCGCAGCACCGGCACGATAGCCAGTTTCTTGCCGGCGATCACGGGCGAGTCTACGGTGACCAGCGGGGTTTCGACACGCTTCGTGGTCAGCGGCAGGTTGCGCGTGATTTCATAACCCATCAACAGCGTGATCTCGCGCAGCAACTCGCGAAACGTTCGCGTTGACGTGTCCTTGTCCCGCATGTGCGTCAGCTTGTGCTGGATCAGCGGGTGGCTGAGGATGAAGAGATTGGGAAAGCGGCTGTCCTGTTTCATGGAATTCGCGCGGTTGCCGCGGCATTAAGTGTGGATTCGGGTGAGTCGGGTGATTCGTTCAATTCTGAAGCCGCGCCGGTTTTGCATGCCTGCGCTCAAGCAATGACGCCAGTTTACCCAAATTAGGCGCGCCTAAAGCGGAGATTGCGGGCGATAGGCCATCCGGTTTATTGCGCGGCCGACGTCCGATCCCTCATTCTTCTAGAATTGCATCACGCGGTCCGCACGAACGGACGGCGAGCCAGGATTCGGCACAAGACTTCATTACCCCGGTTTTAATCGGTTTCCACCGGTTTCAACGCGGGCAACCAGAAAGGGACAGCAATGGACATGGGAATCAAGGGGCGCACGGCGCTCGTGTGCGCGGCCAGCAAGGGTTTGGGGCGCGGTTGTGCCGAGGCGCTGGCGGCCGAGGGCGTCAACCTCGTGATCGTGGCGCGCACGGCGGGACCGCTTGAGGCCACGGCCGAGCATCTTCGTGCAAGCTTTGGTGTGAATGTGACGGCGGTGGCGTGCGACATCACCACGGCTGAAGGCCACGCCGCGGCGCTGGCCGCGTGTCCTGCGCCGGACATTCTCGTGAACAACGCCGGTGGGCCGCCGCCGGGGGATTTCAGGCAATTCTCGCGCGACGACTGGATCAAGGCGCTTGATTCGAACATGCTGACGCCGATCGAACTCATCAAACAGACGCTGGACGGCATGATCGAGCGCGGCTTTGGACGCATTGTGAATATCACGAGTTCGTCGGTGAAGGCGCCTATCGACGTGCTGGGTCTGTCGAACGGTGCCCGTTCAGGGTTGACGGGTTTTGTCGCGGGCTTGTCGCGCAAGGTCGCGGCGACCGGCGTCACGATCAACAACCTGCTGCCGGGCTCTTTCGATACCGACCGGCTCGTCACTACCTTCGAGGCGGACGCGAAGGCGAACAACATTTCCTTTGAAGAGGCCAAGAAGCGCCGCATGAGCCGGCTGCCCGCGGGCCGCTTCGGTACGCCGGAGGAGTTCGGCCGAGCGTGCGCGTATTTGTGCAGCGTCCACGCGGGCTACATCACGGGGCAAAACCTGCTGATCGACGGCGGTGCTTATCCGGGCACGTATTGATCGCCGAATCTCATAAAAATAATCCTATAAAACATCACAACCAGGAGACATTCGATGAACCCACGCGTCGCGCTGATTGCGCACGACATGAAGAAAGATGACATCGTGGCGCTGGCCGGCGAATTTGCGGCCACGCTGGCACAGTGCCGGTTGGTGGCGACCGGCACGACCGGTGCGCGCATTGCTGCAGCCCATGGTCTGGAGGTCGAGCGCAAGCTCTCCGGACCGTTCGGCGGCGACCTGCAGATTGGCGCTGAACTGGCAGAGGGCAAGGTTGACGTGGTGGTTTTCCTGCGCGACCCCATGACACCGCAGCCGCACGAGCCGGACATCAATGCGCTGGTACGCGCGTGCGACGTTCACAACGTGGCGTGCGCGACGAATCTCGCGACAGCACGCATGATTCTCGATGATCTGAAGCTACGCCTGGACCGGGTTTAGGCCGCGCTGAATAGTGACTGGTGACCGGCTGACGCCGGCAAAAGGAGACAAGGGTGACAAAGGCAATTCGATTCGATAAAACCGGTGGTCCGGAAGTGATGAAATGGGTCGACGTCGAAGTGGGCGAGCCGGGCAAGGGCGAGATCCGCGTGAAACATCATGCGGTCGGCTTGAATTTCATCGACGTGTACTTTCGTACCGGGCTATACCCCATGCCGCTGCCGGGTGGACTCGGCATGGAAGCGGCCGGCGAGGTAACTGCGCTCGGCGAAGGCGTGACAGGTTTCAAGGTGGGCGACCGGGTGGCTTACGCATCGCGGCCGCCGGGCGCTTATGCGCAGGAACGGGTCATGTCGGCGCAGTATGTCGTGCCCCTTCCCGATTCCATAGCGTACGAGGATGCGGCGTCGGTGATGTTGCAGGGTCTGACCGCGCAATATCTGTTGCGACGGACGTATCGCGTGAAAGCCGGCGATACGATCCTGATCCACGCGGCGGCGGGGGGCGTAGGCATGCTCGCGTGCCAGTGGGCGAAGGCGCTTGGTGCGACGGTGATCGGTACGGTTGGATCGGACGAGAAGGCCGAACTCGCGAAGGCACACGGCTGCGATCATCCGATCGTCTATACCCGCGAGGATTTCACGAAGCGGGTGCGCGAGATCACGAACGGCGCAGGCGTGCCGGTGGTCTACGACTCAATCGGCAAGGACACCTATACGGCATCACTCGACTGCCTCGCACCTTTGGGTATGTTCGTGAGTTTCGGCAATACATCGGGGCCGTTGCCACCCATCGATTCGTCCGAGTTCGCCGGGCGTGGTTCGCTGTATTTCACACGGCCCACGTTGTTCAGCTATATCGCCAAACGCAGCGATCTCGAGGAGATGACGGGTGAACTGTTCAATGTGTTGAGTACAGGCCAGGTCAAGACGAGCGTGCGGCAGCGGTATCCGCTGGCCGAAGCGGCAAAGGCGCACGAAGAGTTGGAGGCGCGCCGAACCACGGGATCGACAATTTTCCTGCCCTGATAAAAGCGCGAGGGAACGGACAGGGCGGACGCGGCATTCTTTCGTGCCGCGTCGTCGATTGCGGTTACGGCGAATGCAGGTGAATGGAAGTAGTCAGCGCATCACTCGACGCAGAGGACCGTTTGCGATCCGCGTTATTCAAGTGTCGGCTGTAAGACCACCGCCACAAAGCGTCGCTGCGAAGGTCTTGCGCAGCGCCATTTACACAATCTTTACGTCCGTATCCCGATCTTTGACCCGCCTTTTACGTGGGCGCGCTTAATGTTCGGGCCATCGTTCAGCACTTGGGGAAAATACCCGGCAGCAGACCCAGTATCGGCCTCGATGCCGGAGACAAGAACCCTACCGGCTCGTCATACCAGGAAAGCCGCGTGCCAGTATGTTGATGTTGAAACGAAGAAACCGAACCTCGCCTCGGATGCGATTGCTCCAAAAAGCTAAAAAATGAACCGCCCAAACCCAGACGAGCTGCTCGGAAAACTACAAAGAGAGGAAGAGAAGCGTCATCGCGGACGGCTGAAGATATTTTTCGGCGCATCGGCGGGGGTGGGCAAGACCTACGCCATGCTGCTTGCGGCGCGCAGCAGGAAGCAGCAGGGCGACGACGTAGTCATCGGCATAGTGGAAACGCATGGCAGAAGCGAAACCGCCGCGTTACTGGAAGACCTCGAGCAACTGCCGCTGGCGAACATGCTGTATCGGGGTCATGCGCTCCAGGAGTTCGATCTCGACGCAGCGCTTGAGCGCCATCCGCAGCTTCTGCTTGTCGATGAACTTGCCCACTCTAACGTCCCTGGCGCACGTCATCTGAAACGCTGGCAAGACGTGCATGAACTGCTTGACGCGGGCATTGACGTCTACACCACGGTCAATGTCCAGCATCTGGAAAGCCTGAACGACATCGTTGGCCAGATCACTCAGATCCGCGTGTTCGAGACGGTGCCGGACCGCGTGCTGGATCAGGCCGATGAAGTCACGCTAGTCGATCTTCCGCCCGAGGAACTGCTGGAACGGCTGCGCCACGGTAAGGTCTACATGCCGCAGCAGGCGGAACACGCAGTCCGCAATTTCTTTCGCAAGGGCAACCTGATCGCGCTACGTGAACTGGCGCTGCGGCGCACAGCGGATCGCGTCGATGCCCAGATGCGCGAATACCGCGCGGATCGTTCTATCGACAGGATCTGGCAGGCGCGCGACCGGCTGGTGGTGTGCATCGGGCCGGGACCGGAGGCCCCTACGCTCGCTCGCGCGGCGGCAAGGCTAGCCGCAAGCCTGCGCTCGGACTGGATCGCGGTCTATGTTGAAACGCCGCGGCTGCAAAAACTTTCTGATGCGCGCCGTGAACGCACGCTTGCCGCGCTCAAGCTCGCCGCTGAACTGGGCGCCGAGACGGTGACGCTAGCCGGTGACGATGCAGTCGCGACGTTGATTGGGTATGCGCAGGCGCGCAACGCGTCGAAGCTGGTGGCGGGTGCATCGAAACATCGCGGTATCGCACGGTGGTTGAAACGGTCGTTTGGAGAGCAATTGGCGGAACACGCGGGCGATCTCGATCTCACGCTGATTCGAGCACGGGAGAGCGACCTGAGCGACGCAAGCGGCTTGGGTGTCCAAAGCGGATCGACGCCTGAAGAAGCGCAGACCGCACCCGACTGGCACGACGCGCTGAGTGCCGCGCACGAGCAGCGCTCGGCGCCGCGGGGCTACGCGTACGCCATCGCGATCTGCGCGGTTATCACGCTGCTCGCGAGCCAGATCCGGGATCATTTCGATCTCACGAACCTCGTGATGTTTTATCTGATCGGCGTGATTTATGCAGCGGCGCGTATTGGCCGTGGTCCGGGCGTCCTGCTGTCGTTCCTCAGCGTCGCGGCCTTCGACTTCTTCTTCGTGCCGCCGCGCATGTCGCTGTCCGTCTCCGATACCCAATATCTGCTGACGTTCGCCGGCATGCTGCTGACGTCGCTGGTGATCAGCCACCTCACGTCGAGCTTGCGGCGCGAGGCGCGGGTTGCGTCGAAGCGTGAGCGGCGTACGGGTGCGATGTATGCAATGGCTGGCGAACTCGGCGCGGCGCTGGCGACCGAGCAGATCGTGGGTATCGGCATGCGGCATGTAAGCGAAGTATTTCGCGCGAAAGTCGCGATGCTCCTGCCCGATTCCAGCGACAAAGTTCGCCAGAAACTCGATCCATCGGATACGTCCACGGCTGCGCTGCTGCTTGATGCAAGCGCGCTGGATCTCGATGTTGGCCAATGGGTCTACGACCAGCAGAAGCCGGCCGGTCACGGCACGGACACGCTGCCTGCCGCGGCCGCGCTCTATCTGCCGCTCAAGGCGCCGATGCGCACGCGCGGCGTGCTCGCGGTCGTCACGCGCAACGCTCGCGAACTCGATGTCCCCGAACAAAAGCGCATGCTCGACGCATTCGCCGCGCAGATCGCGCTGGCGCTCGAACGGGTGCATTACGTGGAGATTGCACGCGACGCGCTGGTGAGCATGGAGTCCGAGCGCCTGCGCAATTCGCTGCTGTCTGCCATCTCGCACGATTTGCGCACGCCGCTCACGACCATCGTCGGTTTTGCATCCATGCTCGCAGAAACGCGCGGTGACGCCCGATCACCGGCCAATGCCGAATTGATCGCGGCAATCCATGATGAATCGCTGCGCATGACCAGCATTGTCACGAACTTGCTGGACATGGCGCGCTTGCAGGCAGGCGGTCTGCGGCTGAACCGGCAATGGTCGCTCCTTGAAGAGACGGTCGGCGCGGCGTTGCGGGCATGTCGGCGCGTTTTGAACGGCCGCCCGGTCGAAGTGCATCTGCCCGCCGATCTGCCGTTCCTGCAACTCGATGCCGTGCTGATGGAGCGGCTCTTCTCGAACCTGCTTGAGAACGCCGCGAAATATACGCCGCCGGGTTCGAAGCTCGTCATTGGCGCGGAGAGTCTGGATGTGGATGGCAAGCCTTTCGTGCGTGTTTATATCGACGATAACGGTCCGGGTTTGCCCGCGAACATGGAAGACCGCGTGTTCGAGAAATTTACGCGTGGCGAGAAGGAGTCGGCGAAGCCGGGCATCGGGCTCGGGCTCTCGATTTGCCGCGCGATCGTGCAGGCGCACGGCGGTACAATCGGCGCGAATAACCGGCTGGACGAGCGTCTTGCGGACCCGCAGGTCCTGGGTGCGCGTTTCTGGTTCACCTTGCCCGTGGATGCAGCACCGCCTGTGCCCAGTTTCTCCGACGAAGCCGAACAGGACTTCGTCGATTTTTCCCCGCCGGACCTAAAGCACCATGAAGCCCCATGAGCGAACCTAACCTCACTGTTGTGTTGATCGAGGACGAAAAGCAGATTCGCCGCTTTGTGCGCGCGTCGCTCGAGGCCGAGGGCATTACCGTGCACGAGGCGGAAACGGGCAAGCAGGGGCTGGTGGAGGCGGCAACGCGCAAGCCAGATCTTGTGATTGTCGATCTCGGTCTGCCCGATACCGACGGTCTCGACGTGATCCGCGAACTGCGAAGCTGGACGGAATTGCCGGTGATCGTGTTGTCGGCGCGTACGCAGGAGGAGGAGAAGGTCGCGGCGCTGGATGCGGGAGCCGACGATTACCTGACCAAGCCGTTTGGCGTATCGGAACTGATGGCGCGGATTCGCGCGCATTTGCGGCGTCGCAATCAGGCGGCGTCGAGTGAATCGCCCTTGGTGAAATTTGGCGACGTCGCCATTGATCTTGGCCTGCGCCAGGTCACGCGGGCGGGCGCGCCCGTGCACTTGACGCCGATCGAATACCGGTTGCTCTCAACGCTGGTTCGACATGCAGGCCGCGTGTTGACGCATCGCCAGTTACTGCGCGAAGTGTGGGGGCCGTCGCACGTGGAAAGCCACCACTACCTGCGCATTTACATGGCGCACCTGCGGCAGAAACTTGAACGCGATGCCGCGCAGCCGGAGCATATCGTCACTGAAACCGGCGTGGGTTATCGGTTGATCGGGGCTGTCTGAACTGCGTCGAGCACATCGTCTATTGGCACGTCCCCGCCGACAAATCCAATCACCTCGTCGCGCACATCGCGTTTGATGCACGCCACTGCGATGCGTGCAACGTCGTCGCGTGAAACGGGTGCTGCATCTGCGCAGCGTTCGGTGGAGAGCGCGATTGTGCCGCGGCCGATGTCATCGCAGAGTGGTCCTGGTCGCAAGATTACGTACGGAACGCCGCTTGCCTGGACATAGTCATCGGCTTCGCGCTTCATTTTCGAGTAGTGCTTGAGCGCGAGCGGGTTGGATTTCGGCCAGTATGCGGAGATCGCGCTGATGACCACCAGTTGTTTTGTCCGGCGGCGTTTCGCGTAGTCGGCGGTGCGTTGCACGGCGTCGCGATCGATTGCGCGCTCCTCGTTCACACCTTCGTTTTCTGCCGATCCCGCAGCGTAGATCACGTGCGTGATGTCGTCCAAGGCGTGGGAGAAATCGTGTGTCAGGTCGCCGAGTACTATCTCGGCGCCCAGAGCGGCGAACTCACCACGGTGAGCCGATTTGCGCAGCAGGACTTTGAAGGGCAGGGATGCAGCGCGGAGTTGCCGGGCAATGTGGCGGCCGGTTCGGCCGTGCGCGCCAATGAGCAGGACTTTCATTGCTGGTTCGCTCCTTCTGTCTGTGAACAGGAGCTAAAACGGTAAGCGATTTTGGTAATCAATGCACGGGGAAGGGCGTCGGTATGCGGGTTTTCACCGGCGTTTGGGAACAGGATTGGTGCCCCGATCGCTGATCCGGGATCCTCTCCTCCCGCGCCACCCTTCGGTGCGAGTCAAATCCCTTATTTAATGACTTGAGCCGGCCCTGTCTGCCCCCTGCGCGCACGCCTCTCTTCCGACCAAATCCGGATCCGGTCCATATAAAGGTAAACCACCGGTGTTGTGTAGAGCGTCAGCAACTGACTCACGATCAACCCGCCCACAATCGCGATCCCAAGCGGTGCACGCATTTCCGATCCTTCGCCAGTCCCGAACGCCAACGGCAACGCACCCAACAACGCCGCAGCGGTCGTCATCATGATCGGCCGGAAACGCAGCAAACACGCTTGCTCAATCGCCTCGCGCGATGTCGCAGCCCCATGTCGCTGCGCCTGGATCGCAAAGTCGACCATCATGATCGCGTTCTTCTTAACAATGCCGATCAGCAAGATCACCCCGATCAACGCAATGATGCTGAACTCCGTTCGGAACAGCAGCAGTGCAAGCAACGCGCCAATTCCCGCCGAGGGGAGTGTCGAGAGAATCGTGATCGGATGGATGTAACTCTCGTACAAAATCCCAAGCACGATATACACCGCAGCAAGCGCGGCCAGGATCAGGATCGGCTGGTCCTTGGTGGAATCCTGGAACTGCTGCGCAGTGCCCGCAAAACTGCCGTGAATCGTGCTGGGTACACCTATGGTTGCCATGGTTTCGTAGATGGCGGCGGTGGCATCCGACAGTGACTTGCCGGGCGGCAGGTTGAACGAGATCGTCGACGCCACGAACTGGCTTTGGTGATTCACCGACAACGGCGTGTTGCCCGGCCCGAACTTGGCAATGGCCGAGAGCGGGATCATGGTCTCCTGCGAGGTCGACACAGCCGCGCCGGACGACGAACTGGACTTGCCGCTCGCGGCAATGGCGTTGGTCGCGGCATTGCGGATGGATGCCAGCGCCAGTGCGCTGGTCGCGTCAGTTGCCGAAGCGCTGCTGCTCGAACTTGTGGACGTCGATGTTGAGGTTGACTTCGGCGTAGTCGTGGTTGCGTTCGTCGATGCCGCCCCGCTCGCGGTTCCACCCGACGTGCTCACATATATCTGCTTGAGCATCTCCGGGTCTTGCCAGTATTTCGGCGCGACTTCCATCACCACGTGGTATTGGCTCAACTCGTTGTAGATGGTGGACACCTGGCGCTGGCCGAACGCATCGTAGAGCGTATTGTCGATCTGCGCCGGCTGAATGCCCAGGCGCGCGGACGTCGCCCGGTCGATGGTCACGAACGACTCCAGGCCGCCCTGCTGCTGGTCCGAATTGACGTCGGCGAGTTCGGGACGGGTGAGCAGGGCGTCGGTGAGCTTCGGCCCCCACGTGTAGAGGTCGGTGGTGGAATCAGCTAGCAGCGTGAACTGATATTGCGCATTCGATTGCCGTCCGCCCGCTCGTATGTCCTGCACGGCTTGCAGAAAGGTTCGCACGCCCGCGACGTCGGACAGCGGCGCGCGCAGGCGCTGGATCACCTCTTCGGCCGACACCTTGCGGTCCTTCTTGGCCTTCAGCGAGATGAACATGAAGCCCGAGTTGGTCTGCCGTCCACCCGTGAAACCGGCGACGCTTTCCACAGCCGGATCGGCTTGCACGATCCGCATCATCTCCGAAAACTTGCCTTTCATCGCCTGGAAGGAGGTGCTCTGGTCAGCCTGAATGCCGCCCACAAGGCGCCCCGTATCCTGCTGCGGGAAAAATCCCTTTGGCACGATGATGTACAGATACACATTCAACCCGATGGTTGCGAGCAACACCAGCAACACGATCCTCGGATGCGCAAGCGCCACGCCGAGTGTTCGTGCATAGCCGTTCTGCATCCGCACGAACTGGCGTTCGAGCCAACGGGAAATCCGGCCGGGCTGCTTTTGTTCGTGCGGTTCATGCAGCAAACGCGCACACATCATGGGCGTGACGGTCAACGAGACAACCAGCGAGACGGCGATAGCCAACGACAACGTCAACGCGAATTCGCGGAACAACCGCCCGACAATCCCGCCCATCAGCAAGATAGGAAGAAACACGGCCACGAGCGAAATGCTCATCGACAGCACCGTAAAACCTACCTCCTGCGCGCCAAGAATGGCGGCCTTCATGCGCGGAACGCCGTTCTCTATGTGCCGCGAGATATTTTCAAGCACGACAATGGCGTCGTCGACCACGAACCCTGTCGCAATGGTCAAGGCCATCAGCGAGAGGTTGTCGAGCGAGAACCCGAGCAAGTACATCGCGGCGAAGGTGCCGATGATCGAGATCGGCACGGCCACGCTTGGAATCAGCGTCGCACGCCAGTTGCGCAGGAACAGGAACACGACCATCACGACCAGCGCCACCGCGACAATCAGCGTGAACTCCGTATCGTGCAGCGACGCGCGGATCGTGGTCGCGCGATCGGAGGTCGGCGTGATCTCGACGTCGGCCGGGAGCGCGGCCTGGAGTTGCGGCACCATCGCTTTCACGCGGTCGATGGTGTCGATAATGTTCGCGCCCGGCTGCCGGTAAAGAATCACGAGCACGGCGCGCTTGCCGTTGATCAGGCCCAGGTTGCGCAGGTCCTCGACCGAATCGACGACTTCACCTACGTCTCGCAGATGCACCGGCGCGCCATTCCGGTAAGCCACCACCAGGTCGCGATACTGGTCGGCCTTGCTCGCCTGGTCATTCGTATAAAGCTGGAAATGGGTGCCGTTGAACTCGATGGCGCCCTTCGGACTGTTCGCATTCGCCGACGCCAGCGCCGCACGAACGTCCTCCAGCCCGATGCCGTAGTGGAACAGCGCGTTCGGTTCCAGTTCTACTCGCACCGCCGGATTCGCCGAGCCGCTCACGTCCACTTCGCCCACACCGGGCACGGTGGAGAGCGTTTGCTGCAGCACGGTCGCGGCCGAATCGTAGAGCGAACCAGCCGTACGAGTGGGGGAGGACAACGCGAGGATCAGGATCGGCGCGTCGGCGGGGTTGACCTTGTGATATGTCGGATTGCTTTTCAGCGCCGTGGGCAGATCGGCGCGTGACGCGTTGATGGCGGCCTGCACGTCGCGCGCGGCGCCGTCGATGTCGCGGTTTAACCCAAATTGCAACGTGATCCGCGCCGAGCCGACCGAGCTTTGCGACGTCATTTCGGTGACGTCGGCGATGGAACCCAGATGGCGCTCCAGCGGACTCGCCACGCTGGTGGCGACGGTTTCCGGACTTGCGCCAGGCAAGCTCGCCTGGACCGAAATAGTCGGGAAATCGACTTGCGGCAACGGCGCGACCGGCAGCTTGGTGAACGCGAACAGGCCGGCAAGCGCAATGCCGATAGCCAGCAGCGTGGTAGCGACGGGGCGCGCGATGAACGGTTGCGACAGGTTCATGCGCTTACTCCTGGTCGCTTGCCGGGCCTGCCGGGCTCGCCGGGCGGGGCGGCGCGTTCCGGTAGAAACGCGAACGCACGCGGCGCGCGAGCGAATCGAAGCCGAGGTAGATCACCGGCGTGGTGAACAGCGTCAGC
>Ga0302228_10001486_pt1 | contig 17163 bp, 11 predicted proteins | sample II_Palsa_N1_2_FD_193519 | JGI IMG/M metagenome (GOLD analysis project Ga0302228, IMG submission 193519) | Peat permafrost microbial communities from Stordalen Mire near Abisko, Sweden - II_Palsa_N1_2 | ecosystem: Environmental > Terrestrial > Soil > Palsa > Peat permafrost | place: Sweden...
TTGATCCTGCAGCGTGATCGTCGATCAGAACCAAGCCGTGGAGCAGCAGACCGCCGTGGCCCATGACATTGACCAGAACATCGTTGCAATCAATCGTGCAGGAGAGCATGCCGCGCAGGGGCGCATCAGACTGAAGAGGCCAGTCGGCAATTGTCACCGCAGGTGGTTGAGCTGAAGCAACTGATCGGCGCGTTTCGGGTGTAGGGAAAAGCTGTAGGGGTTATCCTCAAAGTACGTGGTGTATGTCCTGTTTCGTCCGTTGACCTTTTTTCTCCGGCAGAACGGGTGAGAATTTGTTTCACAACATCCACTGCTTCGCGGAGGCTCGGCCATGACGGCTGCAATCGTCGGTGTCAGAGGGCATTGCGCCCACTGCGACATTACCTTTGAACTCAAGCCCTGGCAGCTCAACGCCATTGCCATCAATGAACCCTTTGATTGCCAGTATTGCCACAAGGTCTTACAGCTGCGTTGTCCCAAGCAACTCAAGCAGTTCAAGTCTCTGGATAACTTGGCGTTGCTGCGGCCGAGCATGATTGTGTTGACCTGCGTGGCCCTGCTGGTGGCGTTAGTGGCGGAATGGATAGGCTTGATCAGTGTGATCGGGCAGCTCAATGTGTCACTGGTGGCGGTACTGATTTACTTCCTGACGTTACGTTATGCCCGCCACCGTCAACACATGACGTTGACGCTGCAGGCGATCAATCCGGTCAGGGATTTACCAGTTGAACAACTCACACCCGTTGCGCGTGCTCGCCTCGGCCAGGGCTGATGGGCTGATGCCCATGCGCTCGGCCAGGGCGGTACAGATGTCCGGCAGGTGCTCAGGGCTGTTGCGCTGGCCGGGATACATGACGGGCGCCATATCCGGTGAGTCGGTTTCCAGCACCACCGAGTCCAGTGGCAACTGGGCGATCACCTTGTGCATGCGCAGGGCCTGAGGCCAGGTTGCTGCCCCTCCCAAACCCAGCTTGAAACCGAGCTTGATGTATTCGCGGGCTTCTTCCTGGCTGCCGGCAAAGGCGTGGATGATGCCGCCCCGTAGCAGACGAATACGCTTGAGGGTTGCGATGACGGCGGCATGGCTGCGCCGAACGTGCAGCAGCGCCGGCAGCTGGAAGTCCACCGCCAGCTGTAGCTGGGCCTCAAACAAGGTTTGCTGCCGTTCACGGTCCAGATGTTCGAGGAAGTAATCCAGGCCGATCTCACCCACCGCACACAGCTGCCGATGCCCCTTCAAGCGGGTCAGCCAGTCACCCAACTCAGTGAGATCGGCCGGTCGATGGTCATCGAGATACACCGGATGCAGCCCGAAGGCTGCGTACAACTGCGCGTCTTGCTGCACCAGATCCCACACGCGCTGCCAGTTCTGCTGATAGACCCCAAGCACCACCATTCTTCGCACGCCCAACCGGCGACTGTGGTTCAGGACTTCATTGCGATCGGCATCGAAGTCCGGAAAATCCAGATGAGTGTGGCTGTCGATCAGCTCCACACTCAGGCCTCGTGAATCCGTTGCTTGAATGTCCGTCCGATGGCATGGACGCCCGGCTGGTACTGCTCTTCTTCAATGGCCGACAACGCCAGGCGCAGCGCTGTCTCAGCGATCAACGAGTGCTGCTGGGCCATGGCGTTGACCGGCAGCGGCAGGAAGTCCAGCAACTGGGTATCGCCGAACGTCCCCAGCCGCAGCGGCCGGGACTTGAGCGGGAAGTCATGCAACGCGTCGAAGACGCCTTGCAGCAGCACGTAGGAGGTGGTCACCAGCGCGTCAGGCAAATGCCCAAGGCGTTGCAGCAACTCTTCCATCAACTGTTGGCCACAGTCGCGGCTGAAGGCTTCGCCGTGTTCGATCAGCACCTCGCCAGTGAAGCCGTGCAAGGCTTCCTTGAAGCCAGCGGCGCGTTCCTGGCTGATGCTCAGTTCCGGCCGGGCGCCGATCAGCACAATCTGCCGGGGCACGGGTTGCAGCAGGCTGCTGGTTAATTGCTGGCACGCCTGGTGGTCATCGCTGACCACCGAGCAGAACTGGGTAGGCTCCATCACCCGGTCGATGGCAATCACCGGCAGGCCCTTGGCTTGCAGCTCGCGGTAGCTGTCGTCGTTGGCCGGCAGGCAACTGGCGACGAACAACGCATCGCAGCGCCGGGCGCGGAATAGTTTCAGCAATTGACGTTCACTGTCGGCGTCGTCGTCGGAGCTGGCGATCAGCAATTGATAGCCACGCGCCCGGGCGCCTTGTTCCAATAGCTTGGCGATCCGTGCGTAACTGGGGTTTTCCAGGTCCGGAAGAATAAAGCCCAGGGTGCGGGTGTGCCGGCTGCGCAGCCCGGCGGCCTGAGGGTTGGGCGTAAAGCCGTGTTCTTCAACCACCGCACGCACCCGCTCGACGGTTGCGTTGCTGATGCGTTGCTGTTCGGCCTTGCCATTGATGACGTAACTGGCGGTGGTGACTGACACACCGGCTATGCGCGCGATATCACTGAGTTTCAAACCGGGATTTCCTTGTTTTTTAGAGCTTGCCCCGACATTTTGTCCAATCGTAACCGATTCCAGCAGACGACCATCGTCTCAGCTCAAGGGCTGAGTGGTGCTTCAAGCATGCTTAATTAACGCGTAACCTGCCATAAATTCTAGATTAAACGTTTCAGCAAGCGTATTTTTACGATTATCGCGACGGGATAGGTTCTGCCAACTGACCATCCAGTCAATTTCTTCGAACGCATTTGCACTGATTTATTCAAAATAATACCTAGTGCGCCCGGCGCACTAACTAGGAGAACGGCATGCTTGAGCTCACCATAGAGCAGATATCCATGGGCCAGACGGCTGTGGATAAGTCTGCTGCCTTGCACTTGCTCGCAGACAAACTGGTGGCCGATGGCCTGGTGGCCGAAGGTTACCTCAGTGGCTTGCAAGCGCGTGAAGCCCAAGGCTCGACCTTTCTTGGCCAAGGCATCGCCATCCCCCACGGCACCCCCGAAACCCGCGACCAAGTGTTTGCCACCGGTGTGCGCCTGCTGCAGTTCCCTGAGGGTGTGGATTGGGGGGATGGACAGATCGTCTACCTGGCGATCGGTATTGCTGCTAAATCCGATGAACACCTGCGCCTGCTGCAACTGCTGACCCGTGCCCTCGGCGAAACCGACCTCGGCCAGGCGTTGTGTCGTGCCAGTTCCGCCGAAGCCCTGCTGAAGCTGCTGCAAGGCGCACCGCAGGAACTGGCGCTGGATGCGCAGATGATCGGCCTCGGGGTGTCCGCCGATGATTTTGAAGAGTTGGTGTGGCGCGGCGCTCGCCTGTTGCGCCAGGCCGATTGCGTGAGCAATGGCTTTGCCGCCGTACTGCAACAGGTTGATGCACTGCCGCTGGGCGATGGCCTGTGGTGGCTGCACAGCGAACAAACGGTCAAGCGTCCTGGCTTGGCCTTCGTCACCCCGGACAAACCCATGCGTTACCTGGGGCAGCCCCTGAGCGGCCTGTTCTGCCTGGCCAGCCTCGGCGAAGCTCATCAAGCCTTGCTCGAACGCCTGTGTGCTTTGCTGATCGAAGGTCGCGGCCAGGAGCTGGGGCGCGCCACCAGCAGCCGTGCGGTGCTGGAAGTACTCGGCGGTGAACTGCCGGCCGACTGGCCAAGCGTACGCATCGCCCTGGCCAACGCTCACGGTCTGCACGCACGGCCAGCGAAGGTCCTCGCACAGCTGGCGAAGCGTTTTGACGGTGAAATCCGCGTTCGCATCGTTGATGGCGACGTCAGCGCGGTGTCGGTGAAAAGTCTGAGCAAGCTGCTGAGCCTCGGCGCGCGTCGTGGCCAGGTGCTGGAGTTTGTCGCTGAACCGGGCATTGCCGGTGATGCGTTGCCGGCCCTGTTGACCGCCGTCGAGGAGGGGCTGGGAGAAGACGTCGAGCCGCTGCCGGCCGTGAGCACCCTACAGGCTGTGGTCGACATTGAACCGGTGATTAGCGCGCCAGTGTCCGGCAGCCTGATCCAGGCCATCGCCGCCGCCCCCGGCATCGCGATTGGCCCTGCACATATCCAGGTGCTGCAACCCTTTGATTACCCATTGCGTGGCGAGTCGTCAGTGATCGAGCGTCAGCGTCTGCACGCTGCGCTGACGGATGTGCGCCGTGATATCCAGGGCCTGATCGAGCGCAGCAAATCCAAGGCCATCCGCGAAATCTTCATCACTCACCAGGAAATGCTCGACGACCCGGAACTGACCGACGAAGTCGACACCCGCCTCAAGCAAGGTGAAAGTGCCGAGGCCGCCTGGATGGGCGTGATCGAAGCCGCCGCCAAACAGCAGGAGTCATTGCAGGACGCCTTGCTCGCCGAGCGCGCCGCCGATCTGCGTGACATTGGCCGCCGAGTATTGGCGCAATTGTGTGGCGTCGAAACTGCACAAGAGCCGGACGAACCCTACATCCTGGTGATGGACGAGGTTGGCCCCTCGGACGTGGCCCGTCTTGACCCTGCACGCGTTGCCGGCATCCTCACCGCCCGTGGCGGTGCCACGGCTCACAGCGCCATTGTCGCTCGTGCCCTGGGCATTCCGGCGCTGGTGGGCGCAGGTGCTTCAGTGCTGCTGCTGGCCTCGGGCACACCGCTGTTGCTGGATGGCCAGCGCGGTCGTCTGCATGTGGATGCCGACGCGGCCACCTTGCAGCGGGCTACTCAGGAGCGCGATACCCGCGAACAACGCTTGCAAGCTGCCGCCGCCCAGCGTCACGAGCCAGCCTTGACGCGCGACGGCCATGCTGTGGAAGTGTTCGCCAATATCGGTGAAAGTGCCGGTGTTGCCAGTGCGGTGGAGCAGGGCGCCGAAGGCATTGGTTTGCTGCGTACCGAACTGATTTTCATGGCCCACAAACAGGCGCCGGACGAGGCCACCCAGGAGGCCGAATACCGCCGTGTGCTCGACGGCCTTGGCGGCCGTCCGTTGGTGGTGCGGACCCTGGATGTGGGGGGCGATAAACCGCTGCCGTATTGGCCGATTGCCAAGGAAGAAAACCCCTTCCTCGGCGTTCGCGGTATTCGCCTGACCCTGCAACGCCCACAGATCATGGAGGCGCAACTGCGCGCACTGCTGCGCTCGGCGGATAACCGTCCGCTGCGGATCATGTTCCCCATGGTCGGCAGCGTCGATGAGTGGCGTCAGGCTCGGGACATGACCGAGCGCTTGCGCCTGGAAATCCCGGTGGCCGACTTGCAGTTGGGCATCATGATCGAAGTCCCATCGGCCGCCTTGCTGGCGCCAGTGCTGGCCAAGGAAGTGGACTTTTTCAGCGTTGGCACCAACGACCTGACCCAGTACACCCTGGCCATCGACCGTGGCCATCCGACGCTCTCGGCGCAGGCCGATGGCCTGCACCCGGCGGTGTTGCAACTGATCGACATCACTGTGCGGGCGGCCCATGCCCATGGCAAATGGGTCGGCGTGTGCGGGGAGTTGGCGGCAGACCCGTTGGCCGTTCCGGTGCTGGTCGGCCTGGGTGTGGATGAACTGAGCGTCTCGGCCCGTAGCATTCCCGAGGTCAAGGCGCGGGTGCGTGAATTTACCTTGAGCCAGGCCCGGAGCCTGGCGCAACAAGCGCTGGCGGTGGGCACTCCCGCGCAAGTGCGTGCCCTTGTGGAGGCCGTGTAAATGGCAAGGATTTTAAGCCTGACGCTGAACCCGGCGTTGGACCTGACAGTGCCATTGGCGCGCCTGGAACCAGGCGCAGTCAATCGCAGTGAAACCATGCTCACCCATGCGGCCGGCAAGGGCGTCAACGTCGCCCAAGTGCTGGCAGACCTGGGTCATCAGGTGACCGTGGGCGGCTTTCTCGGTGAAGACAATCCACAAGCGTTCGACGCGTTGATCGCTCGACGTGGTTTTGTCGATGCCTTCATCCGCGTGCCCGGCGAAACCCGCAGCAATATCAAGATCGCTGAGCAGGATGGCCGTGTCACTGACATCAACGGGCCAGGCCCGGTGGTCAGTGAGCAGGCGCAACAGGCATTGCTTGATCTGTTGGCGCAAATTGCTCCTGGGCATGACGCGGTGGTGGTCGCCGGCAGTCTGCCCCGTGGCGTCAGCCCACAGTGGTTGCAGGGCTTGCTGGAGCAACTGAAAAGCCTGGGCTTGAGAGTCGCGCTGGATACCAGTGGTGAGGCCTTGCGTGTCGGGCTCAAGGCCGGCCCCTGGTTGATCAAACCGAATACCGAAGAACTGGCTGAAGCTCTGGATTGCCCGGCGGACTCGGTCGCGCAGCAGGCACAGGCCGCCGCGCGGTTGCACGCCAAAGGTGTCGAGCATGTGGTGATTTCCCACGGTGCCGACGGCGTTAACTGGTTCAGTCCTGGCACGGCGCTGCACGCTACGCCGCCCAAGGTCACGGTTGCCAGCACCGTAGGGGCAGGGGATTCGCTGTTGGCAGGGATGCTCCACGGGTTGCTCGGTTTCGATGTGCCCGAAACCACCTTGCGCCGGGCCACGGCCATTGCCGCAATGGCGGTGACGCAGATCGGTTTTGGGATCAGCGATGACGCGCAGTTGGCGCGTCTCGAAAGCGGCGTCCACGTGCGCACGCTGACAGAACAATAAGAGGGTTTGTCATGAAGTTAGCCATTGTTACTGCCTGCCCCAACGGCATGGTCACCAGTGTGCTGTGCGCCCGCTTATTGGACGCCGCCGCTCAGCGCCAGGGTTGGAGCACCAGTGTCGAAGTGGTCGACACGCAGCACCCCGAGCGCCAATTGTCAGCGGCGACGATTGAGGCGGCCGAGTGGGTGTTGCTGGTCAGTAGTACGCCGGTGGATAAGCAGCGGTTTGTCGGCAAGCGTGTGTTCCAGAGTACGCCGGCTCAAGCGTTGCAAGATGTCGAGGCCGTGTTGCGCAGGGGCGCCGAAGAGGCCCAGGTGCATGTCGTGAGCGAGGCGGTGGTCGCGACCAAAAGCGCGCCGCGTATTGTCGCGATCACCGCTTGCCCAACCGGCGTGGCCCACACGTTCATGGCCGCCGAAGCCTTGCAACAAACGGCCAAGCGCTTGGGTTATGACTTGCAGGTGGAAACCCAGGGCTCGGTGGGCGCTCGCACGCCGCTGAGCCCGGAAGCCATTCGCGACGCCGACGTGGTATTGCTGGCGGCGGATATCGAAGTCGCCACCGAGCGTTTCGCCGGTAAGAAAATTTACCGCTGCGGTACCGGCATTGCCCTCAAGCAATCTGAAGCCACCCTCAATAAAGCCCTGGCTGAAGGCAAGCAGGAAAGCGCTGCCAGCGGTGCAGCCACCAAGACCGAGAAGACCGGTGTCTATAAACATTTGCTGACCGGTGTGTCATTCATGCTGCCGATGGTGGTGGCAGGTGGTTTGCTGATCGCCTTGTCCTTCGTCTTCGGTATCCACGCGTTTGAAGAAAAAGGCACGTTGGCCGCGGCACTGAAAACCGTCGGTGACCAGGCGTTCATGCTGATGGTGCCGCTGCTGGCGGGTTATATCGCCTACTCCATCGCTGACCGTCCTGGCCTCGCGCCGGGGATGATTGGCGGCCTGCTGGCCAGCACCTTGGGGGCAGGGTTTATCGGTGGGATCCTGGCGGGTTTCCTCGCCGGCTACTGCGTAAAGTTGATCAGCCGCGCGGTACGTTTGCCGCAAAGTCTTGAAGCCCTTAAACCGATCCTGATCATCCCGTTGCTGGCGAGCCTGTTCACTGGCTTGGTGATGATCTACCTGGTCGGCCCGCCGGTGGCGCATATGCTCACCGGGCTGACGGACTTTCTCAGCAATATGGGCACAGCTAACGCGGTGCTGCTGGGAATCCTGTTGGGTGGGATGATGTGCGTCGACCTGGGCGGGCCGATCAACAAGGCGGCCTATGCGTTTTCCGTCGGGTTGCTGGCGGCGCAGAGCGGTGCACCGATGGCTGCGACTATGGCTGCCGGGATGGTGCCGCCGATTGGCATGGGCATCGCCACGCTCCTGGCACGGCGCAAGTTTGCCCAGACCGAACGTGAGGCGGGCAAGGCGGCGTTGATCCTCGGCATGTGCTTTATCTCCGAGGGGGCCATCCCCTTTGCGGCCAAGGACCCGTTGCGGGTGATTCCGGCGAGCATCGCCGGCGGTGCATTGACCGGTGCGCTGTCGATGTATTTTGGCTGCAAGCTGATGGCGCCCCATGGCGGGTTGTTTGTGATGCTGATCCCGAATGCGATCAACCATGCGCTGTTGTATTTGCTGGCGATTGTGGCGGGGAGTTTGTTGACGGCGGTGGTGTATGCGTTGATCAAGCGTCCCGAGGTGATCGAGCTGCCCACTGCCCAACCAAAACCACTGTAGCCGCTGGCGTAGCCTGCGATAAGGCCGAAGGCCTTCAGCGGTCTTGATAGGTTGCGCCTCTGCGAGGCGATCGCAGCCTGGCGGCAGCGGCTACAGGTGTCATATGTTTTTCATCCTGGCGTGCTTAAGTTGCCCTTTTGATCCAGCAACGGGGAACCCTCCATGAGCCACTTTGATCTCGGCCGCCGCCGTGTGATGCAAGCCGTCGGGGCCGGTCTGTTGTTGCCTGGCCTGGCGCCGGCGGTGATTGCTTCGGTCAAGGATCGGCCGCAACTCACTGATGGTGTGCAGTCCGGCGACTTGCTGGGCGACCGGGCGATGATCTGGAGCCGCAGTGACCGCCCGGCGCGGATGGTGGTGGAGTGGGACACCCGTAGTGTGTTCAGCAACCCACGCCGATTCGTCTCGCCCCTGGCCGACGGCCGTACCGACTTCACCGCCCGCGTCGAGCTGACCGGGCTGCCCGCCGACCAGGCGATTTTCTACCGCGTGCAGTTTGAAGACGCCCAGACCGGCGTCGCCAGCGAGCCGTGGTTCGGCCACTTGCGCAGCGTGCCGCAACAGCGCCGGGACATCCGCTTTGTGTGGAGTGGCGACACCGTTGGCCAGGGTTTTGGTATCAACCCGGACATCGGTGGCATGCGCATCTACGAAGCCATGCGCCTGCGCCTGCCGGACTTTTTTATCCACAGCGGCGACACCATCTACGCCGACGGCCCGGTGCCTGCGCAGTTGCCCACCGAAGGCGGGCGTATCTGGCGCAACATCACCACTGAGGCCAAAAGCAAAGTCGCCGAAACCCTGGATGAATACCGTGGCAACTATCGCTACAACCTGATGGACGAAAACATCCGTCGTTTCAATGCCGAAGTGCCGCAGATCTGGCAGTGGGACGACCACGAAGTGATCAACAACTGGTCGCCGAGCAAGCAGCTGGATGACCGTTACCAGACCAAAGACATCAACACCCTGGTCGGTCGCGCGCGCCAAGCCTGGCTCGAATATGCACCGATGCGCCTGCAGAGTGCCGATCAGGGTGGGCGTATCTACCGCAAGCTCAGCTACGGGCCGCTGCTGGATGTGTTCGTGCTCGACATGCGCAGCTATCGCGGACCCAACGATGACAACCTGGGCGGCGAAAAACCTTTCCTCGGGCGTGAGCAGTTGGACTGGCTCAAGCGTGAACTCAAGGCTTCCAAGGCGCAGTGGAAAGTCATTGCTGCCGACATGCCCATCGGCCTCGGCGTGCCCGACGGTGAAGTCAGCCCTGGCGTGCCGCGTTGGGAAGCCATCGCCAACGGTGACCCGGGGCCGGCCCAGGGCCGTGAGCTGGAAATCGCTGAACTGCTGGCGTACCTGCGGGCGCAAAAAGTGCGCAACCATGTGTGGCTGACCGCCGATGTGCATTACTGTGCGGCCCATCACTATCACCCGGATCGAGCGGCGTTTCAGGATTTCGAGCCGTTCTGGGAGTTTGTGGCGGGGCCGCTGAATGCGGGGAGTTTTGGGCCTAACCCGTTGGACAAGACCTTCGGGCCGCAGGTGGTGTTCGAGAAAGCGCCACCGGCGCAAAACACCTCGCCGTTTGCCGGGTTTCAATTTTTTGGGGAAGTGCAGATTGATGGGCAGACGGCGGAGCTGACGGTCATTTTGCGGGATCTGGATGGGGTGTCGGTGTTTGAGCAGAAGTTGCAGCCGGTGTGAGGGCCATGCCTGTCAAGGCCTTTGAAAAATCAACCGTATTTGGAGAGTGAACACTGACCCTGTGGCTCCTAATTGGTCGGTATTAGCCAAAAAGGTGTTTGGCGAGTTGGCGTTGGTGGTGGGGGCTAAAACCGTACATCGCCCCAAAGCCCACCCCCAACCACGCTTAGTGACACTTGTTACCAAATGAAATATATTCGCATTCATGCAGGTTCACCCCCTTCAGGATGCCGCAGTGCCAGCCCATCATCCCCTCATGCAGCCCGACTCGCCGCGCAATCGCCTGGTCGGTCTGCTTTATAGCGACCACCACGGCTGGCTGCACAACTGGCTGCGCAAAAAACTCGGTTGCTCTCAACGTGCGGCGGACTTGGCACAAGACACCTTCATTCGCCTGCTGACCCTGGCCGAGCCCGAGCGCTTGCAAGAGCCACGTGCCTTCCTCACCACCACGGCGATTCGCCTGCTGATCGATGGCGAGCGTCGACGCAAGTTGGAGCGCGCCTATCTGGCGGTGCTGGCTCATGAAAACGCTGACGCCGCTGCGATCAGCCCTGAAGAACTGCATCAAATTCTCGAACTGCTGGAGTCGGTCGCCCGCTTGCTGGACGGCCTGGCGGAAAACCCCCGGCAAGCCTTTCTGCTCAACCGCCTGGACGGCTGGACTCACGCAGAAATCGCCGAGCACCTCGGTGTTTCGAAAAGCATGATCAAACAGTACATCGCTCAGGTCATGGTGCATTGCTACGCGCTGCTGTACGTGCCAACGCCGTGAATCGATCCGAACCCACGCCCGAGCAAGTTGCCGCGGCCGCCCAGTGGTTGTCGGTGTTGCATTCCGGTGAGGCCGATGAAAGCCAGCGTCAGGCCTGTGCAATTTGGCGTGATGCCGATCCGGGGCACGCGCTCGCGTTGTCGCGGTTGGAGATTCTCTGGGGACGCTTCGACGGCCTGCCCGCTTCCCGTTCGCGCAAAACCCTGGAGCGTGCTTTCGCCGCCCAGCGCAAGCCGACTCTGCGGCGCGTCGGCACGGCGTTGGTCTTGCTGATCGCGGCAACGGTAGCCTGGCAGGGCGTATGCCAAGCGCCTGTCTGGCTGGCGGATCAGCGGACCGGCGTGGGCGAGCGCCGTTCGATGATGTTGGAAGACCACAGCCAGTTGCAGCTCAACAGCGATTCAGCGGTGGACATTGAGTTTGACGGCCAGCGCCGGTTGATCGACTTGCGGCGCGGTGAGTTGTGGGTTGAAGTGGCCAAAGACCCGCAGCGTCCTTTTGTCGTGCGTACCGAGCAAGGTACGGTCACGGCCCTGGGGACACGCTTCCTGGTGCGTCGCGAAGACGGCCAGACCCGCATCACCGTGCTTGAATCCGCCATCTCTGCTCAACCTACCCGTGTATGGAGTGCCCCCGCGCGGGTGGCCGCCGGACAGCAAGCGCTGCTGTACGCCGATCACGTTGATGGCCTGACCTCCCTCGGCACCGCCGACCCCGCCAGTTGGACCCGTGGCGTGCTCAAAGTCGATGATCGACCGCTGTTGGAAGTGCTCGATGAACTGGCGCGCTATCGTCGTGGTGTCCTGCATTACGACCGCCAGGCACTGGCCGGGTTGCGGGTGTCGGGCTCGTTCCCGCTGGACAACAGCGATGCGGCGCTTGCAGCGTTGCAGACCAGTTTGCCGATTCGCCTGCAACGCTTTACCGACTGGCTCGTTGTGATCAAGTCCGATAAATAAATTCAGCGCTCACTGTCCCTTTGCCCATCTCGCCCGTCATGGCCTGAGAAACCCAAACAAAACTTCCAGGAATCGCCCCCATGACCCGCCCTGTTGTCCGGCTGCATCCCCTTGCGGCTGCGCTGTTTCCGATCTTCCTTGCTGGCAGCGTGTTGCCGGCGGCTGCCGATCAATCGGTGTCGCAGCAAAGTCGCGTGCAAAACTTCCGCATTCCGGCCGGTGAATTGGGCGTCGCCCTCAGCACTCTGGCCGAGCAGGCCGGTGTGGCCCAGGCGTTCGACCCGGCGCTGACCCGTGGCAAGCAGACAACGGGCCTGAGCGGTAGCTACAGCCTGGAGATCGCCCTCGCGCGCTTGTTGGCCGGCAGCGGACTGGAAGCCGTGCAGGTCGGCGCCACCTATCGTTTACAAGTGGTGCCGCAAGGGGATGGCAAGCTGCAACTGGACAGCCTGTCGATCACGGCGCCCGAGGTTGATCTAACGCCGCTGGGGGAAGTCGATGGTTATGTGGCCCAGCGCAGCATCAGCGCAACCAAGACCGGCACCCCGGTCCACGAGACCCCGCAATCGATCTCGGTGATCACCCGCGAGCGCATGGACGCCCAAGGCGTGCAGTCGGTGAACGAGGCGTTGCGCTACACGCCGGGAGTCTCCAGTTATGGCGCCAACAATCGCTCCGACTGGTACACGGTGATTCGCGGGTTCACCCCGACCACTTACCTGGACAGCCTGCAACTGCCGACCACCACCAACCTCGCCAGCTGGATGGTGGACCCGTACATGCTGGAGCGGGTCGAAGTGCTGCGCGGCCCGGCCGGTGTGCTGTATGGGCAGGGCGACCCCGGTGGTGTGATCAACCAGGTGTCCAAGCGCCCAAGCACGATTGCCGCCAACGAAGTGCAGGTGCAATACGGCACCGATGCGCGCAAGCAGGTCAGCTTTGACAGCACCGGGGCGCTGGATGAGCAGGGCGTGTGGTCGTACCGCATGGTTGGTGTGCTGCGTGACCAGAATATCAAGGACACGCCGTGGCAGGACAAGCGTCAGTCCCTGGCACCGTCCCTGACGTTCCAGCCGGACGAGGACACGCGCCTGACCTTGCTGGCGTCCTGGCTTTACGATGACAGCAATTCTGGCGATGGTTTTTACCCGGCAGCGGGGACTGTTACCTTCAACCCCAACGGTCATATCCGGCGCGACGTATTTCCCGCCGACAAGGCGTTCCAGAAGTACGAGAAGAAGCAATTTTCCCTGGGTTACGAGTTCTCCAAACGCCTGAACGATACCTGGCAAGTGCGCCAGAACCTGCGCTACACACGGCTGGATCTGGACGACAATATGATCTATGGCACCGGCTTTGAACCGGGTTCGCTGACCACCATTTCGCGGTCCGCCGAGATCGATGATTTCACCTACAAACGCTGGACTGTCGACAACCAGGCCCAGGCTGATTTCACCGCTGGAGGTATCGACCAGACGCTGTTGATCGGCCTGGATTACCAGCACCAGAACAGCAGCGAGCGGGATGTTGCTGCAGCGGCGCCGTCGTTGAATCTCTACAACCCGGTGTTCGTGCCGTTCGATCCGTCGGTGTTCAACGATCCGCAAAAAAGCTCGCGCTACCGCCCCAATTCGACCCTGAACCAGACCGGCCTGTACCTGCAAGACCAACTCAAGCTGGATGATCACTGGCGCCTGACCTTGAGCGGTCGTTATGACTGGGCCAGTTCTGAAACCAACGAACATGTGTCCGGCACCCACGTCGAGCAAAAGGACGAGGCACTCAGCGGCCGGGTGGGCGTGGTGTATTTGGCGGACAACGGCCTGGCGCCTTATGCCAGCTATTCGACGGGCTTCACCCCGAACTCAGGCATCGATGCCAACGGCAAACCCTTCGACCCTACCGAAGCCGAGCAGTACGAAGCCGGGATCAAGTTCAGTCCCAAGGACAGCATTGCCTCGGTCACGGCAGCGGTGTTCCAGATCACTCAAAGCAACGTGACGACGCCGAGCCCGCTGAACCCCAATTTCAATGTGCAGACCGGCGAGATCCGCTCCCGTGGCTTTGAGCTCGAAGGCACCGCCAGCCTGAGCCGTGAACTGGACTTGATCGCCAGCTACACCTATCAGGATGTGAAGATCACCAAGGCCAACGATATCAGCCAGGGCAAGACCCCAACCTTCATTCCGATCCCGCGCAACATGGCTTCGCTGTGGGCGGACTACACCTTGCGGGATGGCTTGTTGAAGGACTTCGGCATGGGAGCGGGTGTGCGTTATGTCGGCGCTAATCCGGGTGGTGCGGACAACTCGCTTGAGGTGCCGTCGTACACCGTCTTCGATGCCTCGGCGCACTACCAGACCGGGCCATGGAAGTTGGCGCTCAATGTCACCAACCTGACCAACGACCAGTACATCTCCGGCTGCTATGACGCCACCCGCTGCCTGTTTGGCAACCCGCGCACGGCAGTGGCTTCCGCCACCTACCGCTGGTAACGGTTTTTGTAGGAACGAGCTTGCTCGCGAAGAACGTTAACGATGACGCGGGTATCCTGGATGCACGCGGCGTTCTCAGGTTTTTCGCGAGCAAGCTCGCTCCTACAGGGGATCTGGTTCAAGGGCAGGGGCTGGCTTGGGGTCAGTAAACATCCCGACGATAACGGCCTTGCTCGATCAGGCGCTCAACGGCCTCACTGCCCAAGACCTCCACCAACACCTGATCGACGCCCGCCGCCATGCCCTGCAAGCTGCCACAGACATAAATCGCCGCACCGTTGGCCAGCCACTTACGCAGCACATCGGCGGACTCACGCAGGCGATCCTGAACGTAGATTTTTTCCTCCTGGTCCCGGCTGAACGCCAGGTCCAGCAAGGCCAGATCACCGCTGGCCAGCCAGCCTTGCAACTCGTCCCGGCAGTGGTAGTCGTGGGCGATATTGCGCTCGCCAAACAGCAACCAATTACGTTGCTGACCCTCGACAATTCGTGCCTTGAGCAGGCTGCGCAACCCGGCGAGGCCGGTACCGTTACCCAGCAGAATCAGCGGCGCCGGTTCGCTCGGCAAATGGAACCCGCTGTTACGCCGCAGACGCAGGCTGATGCCTGAACCGATGTTCGCGTGTTCGGTCAACCAGCCGGAACCCAGCCCCAGGCTGCCGTCGGGATGGCGCTCCTGGCGTACGATCAGCTCCAGTACGCCGTCACTGGCAATCGAGGCAATGGAGTATTCGCGCATGGCCAGCGGCACCAGTGCATCCACCAATGCCTGGGCGTGCAAGCCCACCAGTTGGGCGCGATTGTCCGGAAGCTGGCGGCTGGCCAACGCCTGATCGAGGGTTTGTACCAGGCCGTCGACCCGCACGCCGTCGCTGCCGGCAATACCGAGGCCGGCGAGGAAGTGTTCGATGGCCCAAGGAGCGTTGCGCGGCAGCACTTCGACCAGGTCACCGGCCAGCCAGGTTCGTGGAGCCGGTGGCGTCAGCCCCAGCAAATAGACACCAGAGCCGCTGCTACCCGGGTTGAGCAGGGCGCGCTGGCTCAGGGTCCAGTTTTCGTAGCTGGGGCTGGCCCATGCGGCCGTCGGTGCGTGGCCGGTGAGTTGGCCCAGTTGCTGTTGCCAGTGCAATAAGGCGTCGCTGTCGCCGCTGTCGACTTCAACCGGGGCGAACAGCGGGCTGCCACCCTGGTTGGTCAGCCAGAAATGCAGACGTCGGGCAAAGCCGCAGAAGTGCTGGTATTGCCGGTCGCCGAGGGCCAGCACCGAGTAGTTCAAGCCTTTGAGGGACAGGTCCCGGCCCAGCACGCTGCGCTCGAAACCGCGAGCGCTGTCCGGTGCCTCGCCGTCGCCGAAGGTACTGACCACGAACAGTGCATTCTCTGACTGACGCAAGTCGTCTTCGCTGACGCTGCCCAGGGATTGGACGCGCACCGGCAACCCGGCGGCCTGCAATTGCCCGGCGGTCTGCCAGGCCAGTTGTTCGGCAAAACCGCTTTGGCTGGCAAAGCCGATCAGCCAGGCTGGCGCGTCGCTGGGGTTTTCACTCAGGCCCTTGCGGGCATCGCGGACCTGACGTTTTTTACGGCGACGGTCCAGGTACAGCAGCCAGCCGGTGATAAAGAACAGCGGCATGCACAGGGCGGTGATGGTCAGGATGATCCGTCCCACCAGGCCGAAATAACTGCCGACGTGCAGCGCGTAAATACTGGTCAGCAACTGCGCTTTCAGGCTTTTGCTGGCGTATTGATCATGGCGTTTGACCTCGCCGGTGGCCGGATCCAGGCTGATCTGATTCAGCGCCCGGTCATGGGGTGAATCCTGCAACAGATAGAATACGGTGGCCGGCTGTCCTGCGACCGCTGGCATGCGGATGTTATAGGCGCTTAACTTCGGCCCGGCATTGCTGTAGATGCTGCTCCACATCGCCTCGTAATTGGCAATCGGTGCTGGACCTTCAGGAGGCGGGCCGCGCTTGCGCATCCGCTCGTTTTGCGGCGCGTCCGAGAGCAATTTATTGAGGCCCTGGCTGTACCACTCGTAGGACCAGGACAGGCCGGTCAACGCCGCCAACAGGTAGAACAGCAGGCACCAGGTGCCGAATACCGAGTGCAGGTCCCAGTTGAAACTGCGGCCTTTTTTGCGCCAGTCCAGGGTCAGCCACGCACGCCAGCTTGCCACTTGGCGCGGCCAACGCAGGTACAGGCCGGACAGGCAGAAGAACACCAGTATCAGCGTACAGGCCCCGGTGATTTGCCGGCCGGTGTCACCCATGGCCAGGAAGCGGTGCAGTTGCAACATGAAGCCGAAGAAGTCCTGGCCGACGGCGTCGCCCATGTAGTCGCCGGTGTACGGGTCGAAGTAACGCATCTGGCCGCGACGTTCGCCTGGCGGCGGGGTGAAGAACACTCGGGCGGCGTTGCCGCTTTCGTTTTCCACCCAAAGCATCGAGACGACCTTGCCTTCGGTGGCCTCCAGTTTGCGTACCAGCTCGGCGGGCGGCAGCACCCCGGCCGGGCGCTTTTCGACGGTGAGCACCGTCGGGTTGAGCGCCCGCAGGATTTCATCCTGGAACGAGACCGTGGCGCCGGTGATCCCCATCAAGGCCAACACCAGCCCGGCCGTAATGCCGAAGAACCAATGCAACTGGAACAGGGTTTTCTTCAACACGTTGGGCTGCCTCGTTCATCTGAATATATTCGTCACGGCGCGCATTATGCCGTGGGTTGTCGAGAAACATTCTTTTTTACATGCAAAAACCCCACACATCCGATGCATGGGGTTTTACTACTGCTATCGCTGCTGCCGCTGCCGCTGCCGCTGCTGCCGCTGCCGCTGCCGCTGCCGCTGCCGCTGCCGCTGCTGCAGCTGCCGCTGCCGCAGCTGCCGCTGCCGCTAACGCTGCTGCTGCC
>Ga0302228_10001487_pt1 | contig 17158 bp, 10 predicted proteins | sample II_Palsa_N1_2_FD_193519 | JGI IMG/M metagenome (GOLD analysis project Ga0302228, IMG submission 193519) | Peat permafrost microbial communities from Stordalen Mire near Abisko, Sweden - II_Palsa_N1_2 | ecosystem: Environmental > Terrestrial > Soil > Palsa > Peat permafrost | place: Sweden...
AAACGGAAGTGGAAAGCGTGCGATGCCAAGATCATCGATCACAAGCCGGGAATCGGTTCCGGACGACGGTGACCGTTCCTCTCAGGGCGGCGACCGACAGAAACGACGTTTCCAGGAAATCCTGAAGGCGCTGCAACAGAATGGAACGATTTCGGTCGAGGAACTGAGCGCGAGCCTGAACGTCACGGTCGTGACGATTCGTCGAGACCTGAACACGCTGGAGCAGCAGGGTCTGCTGAGCCGTACCCACGGTGGAGCAGTTGCCGGCCATCCGATGTTCTACGAGTCGTTCAAGAACGACCGCTCCTTTATGGCCCAGGTGGAACACTTTGCAGAGGAAAAACGCCACATAGGGCGCGCCGCCGCTGATCTGGTACAACCCGGCGAAACAATCGCCGTCACGCCTGGCACTACAACCGCGGAAATCATTCGCTGCCTCCCATTCAACGCCGACCTGACCGTCGTCACGAATACCGTAAACATTGCAATGGAGCTTTCAAAGCGAAAGGATATTGATGTCTTCGTGACCGGTGGCCACCTGCGCGGTGACTGGTTCTCGCTTGTCGGTCCGAGTGCAATCCAAAGCTTCGAGAACATGTTGATTCACACACTATTTATCGGCGCAGACGGGCTCGATGCCGAGTGGGGCGCGAGTTGCCATAATGCTGAAGAGGCAGAGCTGAATAACATGCTCGTGAGCCGGTCGCGTCGTCATATCGCCGTTGCGGATCATTCAAAATTGAAGATCGTAGCGAAGTGGCGTATCTGCGAGACGTCGTCCATTCACACACTCATTACCGACGGCGGGGCAACCGACGAAATGATCGCCCCATTCCTTGCGGCCGGCGTCGAAGTCGTGCGTGTCTAGACACACTATCGAACCTCCACCTGCGCGCCTCGTAGTATTGGCTGTCTCGTGATGGAAGCCCGGTGGGCAAAATGAGTGCCTTTCGCCCACCGGCCCCTCTGTACGACTTATCCAGCGCTAGAAGATCACCTTTAGGGCCAGTTGGATCTGGCGGTTCGTGCCTGAACCCACAAGGGTATCGTCCTGATCGGCGATGGTTTGTCCGACCTCTGCAAATTGCAGGTTGTAGGCTGGATTGGTCGGAGTTGCCCCGCCGCAGCTCGAACTGGGTGCGGAGATAGAGTTACAAATTCCCATGTTGCCGGGGTTGCCGAAGTTGGGATGGTTCAAGATATTGAAGAGGTCAGCGCGGAACTGCACTTTTATCTTCTGCGTCACGGGAAAATTCTTCATTGCGGAAAAATCCCATTGGAAAAAGCCGGGACCCGGAAGGCTGTTCCGCGGGACGTTTCCAAGGGTCGTTGGATCGCCAGGATTACCGTTGTAGCCCGGCTCAACCTCATAGGCAGCCACATTGTAGACACCAGTGGGCCAGGAGCCGTGGGGAAGACGAACCGGTATTCCAGTGAAATCAGGCCGCGAGGGCAGGCCAAAGAAGGTCCCTGTGAGCGTCGGATTCAGCGCGGCTCCGGAGCGAGTCTGGACGATGCTCGAAGTTTGCCATCCTCCCACTACTAGACGTTCGAACCGGTTTCCACCCTTCCATTCAGGAAAGTTATAGGTCACGCTGCCCGTCAGGTTGTTCCGAATATCCCCGTCACCGTTACCCATATCCTTCGCTGGGTCGTAAGGATCGGAGAAGTTGTTTAAGAAGTTCACAAAGTCATTGATGGTGTGCGACCAGGTGTAGTTCACTTCAAAATTGAGCTTGCCTACGTTGTGTCGTATTCCCGCCTGCAAGGAGTGATAGCTCCCGCTCAACTCGTCGGACTCGAGAATTTCGTTTGCGAAGCCGGAGAACGGACGGTTATTGTCGTTCACCAGGTTTGCCGGATTCAGATTCACTCCCGCAAAATTTTGACCCGCTTGCATCCGATGGTCTTCGTTCCCAACGTAATTGACCGTCAGGATCGTGTTCCGCGCCACTTCCTGCTGAACGCCAAAGAGCCAGTTCGTTGAATAAGCGTCTTTCACATTCTGTGGCATGATGTACACATTTTGCGTACCGGCTGGCAGAGCAGGGTTGGCCATCGGGTAGGCAAGCGACACCTGGAAGGCGTTCACCGAATAACTCTGATACGCAGGATTATTCGTGACAAAGTTTGCGCCAAATTGGAGTGGAAGATAGAACAACCCGTAATACGCATGGATCACCGTCTTACCGTGACCAAACGGATCGTAGTTCAGCCCCAGGCGCGGCGCCACATCCACCGTGGGTCCGTTGTACAGAGGCTTATTCGGTGACAGGAATGATTGCGTTTGATAATCGAAGTTCTGCTGCAGGTTGTCTATGTCATCCCAGACTGTGTTGGTGTCAATCCGCAGCCCAGCGTTAATAGTGAGCCTGCTGTTCACCCGCCAGTCATCCTCGGCGTACACATCCCAATTCGAATTACGCACGCCAATGAAACCCGGAAATCCAAGCTTGGAAAGTACAAATGGCTGATTTTGCTCCAAATTAGGGAAGCTGCCAAATTCAAATTCCTGTTGTTCACGCAACCACTCGTCCAAGTGATTGAATTGAATTTGCGCACCGACCTTAATCGTATGGCGCCCCGCGGTCTTGGTGGCATTGTCCGAAATGTCGATGGTCGTATCATCATTGATTTGATTGAAGGTATTTGGACCGGGGAGCGAACCTAGATTGACAAAGAAACCCTCGAACCCGACTAACGGCTGCGGTGTCTCCGAATTGGTATCGGAGTGAAACTTCTGGACCGCCACGCTGAGTTCGTTGATCAGGGTAGGAGTGAAGGTGTGGGTTTCGTCGACGATCCCGTACAGATTCAATAGCGCTTCCGGCGCTATCTGTCCCTGGTTCGGCCCATACGTTTGGTTGGTCAACCCGTCGTCGATCGTAAAGCGCCCAAAGACCCGATCGCTGCTCGTGGCATCGAAGTCCACGCGAACCGCGCCGCTGTTTTCACTGATGGTCGTCGGTAGAGCCGAAGGAGCGTATACCAGGTCGGAGCCATTGACCGGGTCCGGATCTGTATAGCCTGGGACGGCGCAGGATACGGGAGCAGGAATGGCCGTGCAATCTGCAGGTAGAGGCTCCAATTGAGCCAGTACCGGCTGCATTGAGGCAACGAACTGCGAACGAACATAGGCGCTTGGAGTTGAATTCAGCTTGTTGATCAGAGTTGTTTTCTGTTGAAGGCCTTCGTAGTTGGCGAAGAAAAAGAGCTTACCCTTCACGATCGGACCCGCCAGATTACCGCCGAATTGATTCATTCTCAGCGGCACCTTGGGCTGAGTAAGCGAATTGGCAAAATAATCCAATGCATTCAGCGCGTCGTTGCGGAAGAATTCGAATATCTCGCCATGGAACTGATTCGTACCGCCCTTGGTGATGATATTCATCTGCGGGCCGAGCGAATGTCCTACGTCGGCGCTGTAGCCGCTGTTGGCAAAATCAATCTCCTGGATGCTATCAATGCTGGCTCGCGTCATGCGGTTTGCCTCAGCGCCTTCTGTTTCATCGAAGCCGCTGATGTCAGGGCGAGACGCATTCTGCCCGTCCAGTGTCACTTGAATCCCCGTCATGAAATTTTCCTGGCCGTTAATACTGCCCTGGAACAAACCGGTTGAATTCACTGATCCGGGGGCGATGTTTAAAAAGTCCATCACATCGCGACCATTGGTCGGCAAATTCTGAATCTGATTCTCATTCAGCGTCGTACCCGCGGTCGCAGTGCTCAGGTTCACCGTCGCCATGGTGCCGGTCACTTGAACGTTCTCCGACACTCCTGCAATCGACAACTTCAGATCGACGCGCGCGGTAGCCCCGACATTCAGCACGAAGGTCTTCGACGCGGCTTTTCCAAAGCGATCTGCCGAGGCGCTCACAACGTAGTTGCCGAACGGCAGCGCTGGAACCGTGAAGAGCCCGTTGTCTCCGGTTTTTGCTGTAGTCACATTCCCGGTCCCTGTGTTGGCGATCGTCACCGAGGCATGTGGAATCACCGCGCCGGTCTGGTCCGTAACGCTTCCAACGATCGTCCCAGTATCAAACGTACCGGCACTCTGCCCCCTCGCCGTCAGCGCAAATCCTAAAAGGAAGCACAACGAAAAACCCGCAGAGCGTAAGCAAGAGAGCTTCAGTCTGCACATGAGTGCATAGGCTCGAGATGAACTAGATTTCCGTCTTTCTGACACGATAGCCTCCGACATACTTGCGTCCTCCAATAGAATTCCCAAACTTTTTGTTCTGCTCAAAACGTGCAGATACATGTTCTTTTTATCGAGATAAAGGCTATTTGTACTTTCTATTTGCTGTCAATAGGAAAGTTTCCGTTTTGTCCTCTTTTGAGCAAATCGAACAAACAAACCTTCGTTGCGCCATAAATCATCGGACAAATTCCTAGCCTGAATAGGGCAATATTGGTGATGGAGGCAATTCGCGACCGATATCGCTCAAATCAATCATCTCTATATATCGTTATAGCGGAAAAGGAACGTTGGCTTTATCATCCTTCCTGCGGCAGCCAACATCGAACTTGCTGTCGAAAGGACCTCCCGATGAATCGCCGCTCCTTCCTCAAAGCTTCCGCCGCCGCCGCCACACTCAGCCTCCCGCGGGGTTCGCTCGGTGCGCCCATGCAAATCCTTCCTTCCATTCCCTCCCTCGCCGATTTGGCCAGCACCCGTATGCCCCACACCTTCATGGAGCTGTTCAATCTCCCGATCGTCATGAACGACTGGGGCTATGCGCAGACCGTCAAATCTGTTTCTGCCATTACGGCGATTGCTTTTCCCCCATATGCTTGCTGCGGAATTCCAGATACACCGTGGAGCCCGGGATTATTGACGACCTGCGAACTGGTGATGAACGACCGACTGCCATCCCTTTCCAATAACCCGGAACAGGCCGTGATCTATCAGTGGTTCCCGCATTGCGCAGTCCGCGAGCAGACCGTGAACGGAATACACTTCCGCACGAAAACGTTCCTACCACCGGAACAGCGAGCTGTTTTGCAAACGATCGAAATCCGCAACGTTGGCGGTCAGTCTGCTGAAATTGCCCTCGGGTTTAATATGCGAGCCGGTGCCACGCACAAGACATCGGCATGGTTCGCGCAACTTCCCGGCGAAGCGGATAACCATCTTTCCTGGAACGCCACCAACGGCAGGCTGACATGGACGGCCGCACATTCTCAAGCCGCTAGTACGCAGGGCATCTTTCCTCCCGCGCACGCATTGATCGGCGGCAATGTGCTCCAGTACAACCTCAAGCTGGCTCCGGGCGCAACACAGGAGTTGCACTTTGCCGCCACGCTTGCAGCCACCGGCGCAGAGGCTGAGCAGCTGTACGACTACGTGCAATCAAAGTTCATAGAATTAGAGGAGCAGAATGAGCGGCGCTTCGACCAATTGGTTCGGTCGGCCTTCACTCCAGGGAACAGCGAGTTCTCGGGATCGCTTCCGCGTCTACATACATCGAGCGAGACGCTCTGGAATCTCTACCATAATGGAGTCAAAAATCTTCTGACTGCGCGCCGCCGCTCACCAGAGTCCGCCTACGGGCCTACCCTGTTGACCCTAAGCGGACATGTGTTACCCACCCTCAGCTTTCCATGGGATACGGCCTTGAGCAGCTTCAGCTTAGCACTACTGGATCCTCAGCCATTGCGCAATTTGGTTGAGATATGGTTCCAGCGTGACATACATCAACATTTGGCCACGGATTATGTAACCGGGGAAGCTGTCGGGCCGTGGTATGCCGTCAACGACATGGCGATCATCCGATGTGCGCAGGATTATCTGCGCGCCACCGGTGATCTTGCATGGCTTAACAAGCGTATTGATGGCAAGCCAGTCCTCGATCATCTGCTGTACCACGCCACATACTGGAAGAAACTTGCCGGCGCCAACGGCCTTGCTGATTACGGCGGCATTTCCAATCTGCTCGAAGTAGTTAGTACCTACGTTCATGAAGTGGCGGGAATGAACGCCGGCAATGTGTCCAGTATGCGGTTCGTGGCAGATTTGCTGGACAGGGCCGGCCGTACGCAAGAAGCTGGCGGTCTTCGTACGGATGCCACCACCCTTGCACGGCGAATCAACGACCTTCTTTATGTGGACGGTAAGGGCTGGTGGAAGTGCGGGCAGCCGGACGGAACGTTCGTCGAAGTGCGGCACTGCTATGACTTCCTGGCGGTGCTCGACAATATGAGCGACGACTTGAGCGCAGCGCAGAAGAACGAGATGGCGAACTTCTTCTGGACCGAACTAGCCTCAAAGAAGTGGATGCGCGCTCTTGCCAGTGGGGATCCAGACGCCACCTGGAATGTTCGGCCAGACCACAGTTGTTTGGGAGCATACGCAGCCTGGCCAGCGGAGTGCGCCAAGGGTTTATTCAAGGTAGACGATCCGGCGCGCATCGCAACGTGGCTTACCGAGGTGGCGAAGGCCGGAAATCAGGGACCGATTGGGCAGGCTCATTTTACTGAGGATGTCGTGAGTCCACTCAAAGGCGGTGCTTACAAGGGCTCCGAAGATGCCCCGTATATCGAAGACTGGTCCGTGATCGCAGGAGGTGCCTTTACCGATCTCGTGCTCGAGTCTATTTTCGGATTGCAACCGACCCTTCATGACGGTCTCGTTGCGGTACCGCGAGTTGACGTCTTCGACCGAGATGCGGAGTTGAACGGCCTACACTACCAGGGCAAGGATTACACCATCTCTGCCTCTGGAATTACACGCATAAGCTAGTTGGCCTAGGATCTATAGGCTATCAATGATCCGTCGATTGAAACCTGGCCTGCCGCTGGTGACTTTGCCCTTTTGACTGGTAGTTAACGGCGACCTGAATCCGAATTTGCCGACAGCCGGCTATTTGGCACTAAGCTCATTTGCTGTGCGCGAAAGACTTCGCTTTCGACAACTACGGAGCGTGACACATCGCCGAGGCACTCATCGAGCAAGCTGATTACTTCCTGTATGCCGACTTATGAGGACTAATGTCCGAGTTCCCGGTTATGGAGAATGGGTGGTGGCATCGCCCGCGCCCATCTGACTGCTCGGAGATATGCCGGAATGATGAAATCAAGACTCCCATGGTGGAGGAATGGCTCCGTGATCTGCGCTGTAAACCGCGTCGCAAGCAGAAACTTCAGTCCGGGCAGGCGAAAGTTAAGCCCAAAGACCTGAAGCGGCTCGCGCCCGGGACCAAGGCGAAGATACGGAATCTGTTGAGTGTTCTCTACAACCACGCAATCCGATGGGGCTTCATTGAGTTCAATCCCATCTCCGGCCCCACGAAGGGCTCTGGTGTTCGTCAGAGTTCCAAGCGGGAGCGAGTTCCCGACATCCTCGAAGTCGAGGAGATTCAGAAAATCGTCGCGGAACTGGAACTGCGCGAACGAGTGCTCTTGTTTCTCGACATGGCAAGTGGCTTGCGCAGGGGAGAATTGGCTGGACTCAAGTGGCTGGACTTTGATTTCGACTCGTTGGACGCGAATATCCAACGATCCATCGTGGATCAGGTCGTAGGCCGCTGTAAGACGGAGGCGTCCCAAAAGCGGATTCCCTTGGACGAGTGCACGGCCAAGGATCTGCTTGTCTGGTATCAGGTGACGCCCTACAACAAGCCGGAGGATTACGTGTTCGCGGCGACTAGCCGTCGCGCGAGTAAGAAACGCTGCAAACAACCGATTTGGCTGTCGACCGTGATGCGTTACCACATTCAGCCGGTGGTGAAGCGTCTCGGCATCAATAAGCGGGTCAGTTGGCACACGTTCCGTCGCACCTACTCCACGCTTCTGCAAGCCAATCGCGAGGATGTGAAGGTGGTGCAGGAGCTACTGCGGCATGGTTCCGCGAAGGTGACACTGGACATCTATGCCCTGGCACAAATGCCTGCCAAACGAGAGGCACAGCGAAAGGTAGTTCAAATGGTGCGCCCGGAGACAGCTCATGCCGTGCGTGTGGGCGCATAAATCGTGGGTCCACGATGGGTCCACGGCCGTTTGGGGGCATTTCCACTAAGTCTTTTGGAATGATTGGCGTCCCCGACGGGATTCGAACCCGTGTTACCGCCGTGAAAGGGCGGTGTCCTAACCGCTGGACGACGGGGACGCGCAGCCTATCAGGTCGATAGACGCTCTTCTAACGCTAACAATATGCGGAGCGACTGTCAAAGCATCCTGCATCCGCTTTGAGTCCAGCTGCAGCATCGATTCGGTCTTCATGCCGGCTTAGTGATGCTCAGGAAATGGAACACGTCCTAGTCGCACGCGACGCCGAACCTCGGCATACTGCAGCAGAATGAAGTTGTCCGTCATACCGGCGATGTAATCGGCGACAACGCGCGCCAGTCCATCAGTCTTCACATCTTCCACATACGATTCCGGCAGCTCCTCGGGATAGTTCACCCAAAACTCGAAGAGCTCCGTGATAACCTCCTCCGCCTTGGTGTGCTCGACTTCCAAAGCCTTGCAGGTATAAAGCGTGTCATACAGATATTGCTTTTCCTGTCGGCGCTGCGCCTCGGCCTGCGGCGAAAAGATCGCGACCCGATGATCGAGAGCGCGGATATCCGCCAACGATTTCACGCCAGCGCGTTCAACGTTCGCGGCAGTCGTGTGGATGAGATCCATGATGAGCGTCTTCTGCATGGCCTGCAGCGCATCGTGAAAGATGTACTTCTCTTCCGCATTCGGGTGAGCGCGCTCCACCGGCAGGTAGCTCTGGCGAAGGATATCCACGTGCTCGCGGATATGCCCGATCTCCAGCAGACCCGACTCGACTCCATCGTCGAGATCTGCAGTCAGGTACGCGATCTCATCCGCGAGGTCGATCACCTGTGCCTCAATCGGCGGACGTAGCCCGAGAAAATATTCGGACAGTTCCGGATGTTCCTGCGTAGCATAATCGCGAGAATGCTTGATGATGCCCTCGCGCGTTCCCAGCGTCAGATTCAACCCTCGGTGCCCCGCATAGCGCTGCTCAAAGCGCTCGACGATGCGCAGCGCGTGAAGATTGTGATCGAACCGCAGACCGTGATGGCGCAGGCAATCATCCAGCGCGCGTTCCCCTGCATGCCCGAACGGTGGATGCCCGATGTCATGGACGAGCGCAAGCGTCTCGGTAAGGTCGACATTAAGATTGAGTGCGGACGCGACGTGGCGAGCCACCTGCGCGACCTCCATCGTGTGAGTCAGGCGGCTGCGGAAATGGTCCGATGCGCGACTCGTGAATACCTGCGTCTTACCCGCCAGCCGGCGGAACGCGCGCGCCTGCACAACGCGGTCGCGGTCGCGCTCAAAGGCCGTGCGATCGTCGCTGGTGGGAGCCGGAAACGCACGTCCAGAGAGCACGCGCTCGTCTTCACCGAAGACACCCAGGGCATGCAGGTTGTGAACCATCGCTTAAGTGTAGCGTGACCGGCAACGGCAACGGCCGCTGCCCCGGTTGAGATCCGACGCGCCTATTGCTTCGCCGGAGCGTTGTTGGCTGGAGCGCTGCCTGCATGAGCCAGGCGAACCCGCGCGTTCTCGAGCTTGTGCTGCACGCGCGCCACGTCGGCAGGGTCGGCATCGGCAGCAAGTGAAGTCGAATACTCCTGCAACGACTTGTTCCAGTCCGCGACCGCCTGCTGCAGCTTGCCGTTCCTGGCTTCAATCTCACCGAGATGATCGAGCAGCGTCGGATCGCCCTTCATGCGTTGCGATGCCCGGCGCTCGTAATCTTCCGCCATCGCATACTGGCCCTGCTTGTAGTAGGCCCACGCCAGCGAGTCGAGGAACGCATAATTTTGCGGATCGGTGTTCACGGCCTTCTTCAGCATCGTTACTGCCTCATCAAGCCGGATGCCGCGGTCCGCGTACATATACCCAAGATCGTTCTCGATGGACGCGTTGTCAGGGTCGAGAGCCAGACCCTTGCGGAAGTCCAGTTCGGCCTCATCATAGAGCTTCTCCCGCAGCGCCGCGTCGCCACGGTAGTAGTAGAGATTCACCTTGTCATCGGGGCTAACCGCCAGAGCCCCAGCCTGGTCGAACGCGTGCGATGCATCCTTCCAGCGCTTGGCACGCACATCGATCTCGGCAACATCGAAGTAAACTTCCCGATCGTCAGGCGTACCCGCCAACTGGGCCTGGGCTAACTTCAACCCCTCATCCAGCTTGCCCGCGTCCGCGAGTTGAACCGCATAGGTCAGCTGAACATCATGATTGGAGGGCATGGCCTTGGCGGCTTCGGCTGCAACCTGCAATGCCTTCGCCCATTGATGCGCCTCGCGATAGGTGTCGACCTGTGCGTCCGACCCACGCGCTGCGTAATCGCCGCCCAGGTTTCGCATCTGTTGATAGGCATCAATCGCTTCGTCTGTATTGCCGGACTGGCGAGCGACCGTTCCCAACAACTGAAGCAGCGCAGCACGGTTCCGCTGGGCATCCTCTGTATATTTTCCGTCCTTCGTCGCGGTCAGTGCGAGCAATTGCTTGACAGCCTCAACGGATTCATCAAAGCGCCCGAGGCCGGCGTACGTCAGCGCCTCGTTGTAGATGAGTTCCGGATCCTTGTCGTTGGAGAGTTGAGCTTCGGCCTTCTTGAAGGTCGTGAGCGCCTGCTCATACTCGCCCTTCTGCCGCTGAATCTCGCCTGCACGAATCAGCGCCTGCGGGTCCTGCGGATCGGTCTGGAGAATTTGCGCGTTCACCTTCGCGGCAGCTTCCATCTGGCCCGAAGCCGCGAGTGCCGCCGCCAGACCGCGCTGTGCATCCGTATTGCTGGGGTCCTGTTCCACGGCTGCCTGGTAAGCCGCGGCTGCATCCTTAGGCCGCTTCAGTTCGTCATACAGCGCCGCCAGCGCAAAGTCCATGCGGCCGGAACGATCGCTCTCCGGCACGTCGGCGATCACCTTGGCCGCACGATTCAAATCTCCCTGCTCGGAATACTCGCGCGCGATGTCGAGCACCACATCCTCATTGCTGGGGTCGATCTTCTGTGCAGCCCTGAACTGTTCTTCAGCCTTCGCTGAGTCGTGATTGAGGCCATAGAGTTGGCCCAGCAGTAGCCGGTTGTCCAGATCATTGGGCTTCAACTGCACGATGGTCTCGTATTCCTTAATTGCTGCCTGGAGCATCTCGGTGGCCTTCGGTCCCTGGCCATCTCCCAGGGTTCGCAGGTACACGTGCCCCAGCAGCATGTGAGCATCCACATCGTCGGGGTGCTTGGTGATCTGATCCTCGGCAGCCGAGACCGCCTCACGGATCCTGCCCAGCCGGAAATATAGATTAGCGACGCCGTCCTGCAGAATGCGAGAGTTCGGATCGGCATCAAGCGCCATCTTGTACTGCTCGATGGCCTGGGTGGCCACATCCTGCCGCCCGGACGCAACCGCCTGCTCCTCGTAGAGCTTCGCAAGACCGTAGTGATAGTAGGAGTCAGCGTGATCGACGGGCTGTGTCACAGGCTGCGCCGTCGCTGTCGACTGTGCGCTTCCCCCGGCGGACTGCGCGCTTCCAAGCGTCGGCGCAGCGAGTGCGGCAAGGGCAAATGGTACTAGGGCTGCGCGAAGAGTTCTGCTCATGAGTGTCCTGAAGTACCTGGTCTTAAAAAAGATGCTGCCACCTGGCAGGGTTTCACATCGCTCCATCTACACCTTAGACGGTACATTACAAGGTTTGGATGCGATCCTACCAGTCCCCTCCCAATTCTCAGCTGTCAAAATGTGCTATCCGTGCCGGAAATGACGAATTCCCGTGAATGCCATCGCGACGCCAAGACGGTCCGCCGCCGCAATTACCTCGGCATCCCGCACCGATCCGCCGGGCTGGATAATGGCCGTCGCTCCTGCATTTGCAATGGCTTCCACGCCATCCGGAAAGGGGAAGAACGCGTCCGAGGCCGCAACCGTCCCCGCCAGGGGAAGAGCCGCCTTCATGGCGCCAAACCGAGCCGCATCCACGCGGCTCATCTGGCCTGCCCCAACCCCGACCGTCTGCCCAAAACCCTCCTGCTGGCGCGCATACACAATCGCATTCGACTTCACATGCTTGCAGACCTTCCACGCAAACAGCAGCCCCGCAACCTCCTCATCCGTCGGCTTCCGTGACGTCGGATAGGTGAGCGTATCCGCGGTCACGGGCGCACGGTCTTCGTCCTGCAATAGGAAACCGCCGGAGATCTGCTTAATCACCCGTGCAGGCGACGGCGGAACAATCCGCAACACCCGCAGGTTCTTCTTCGCGCTAAACGCTGCCAGCGCCTCCGGCGTGAAGTCCGGCGCAACAATCGCCTCAACAAACAGTTTGGCCATCTCGACGGCCGCCGGGCCATCCACCGTGCGATTCACCCCGATCACGCCACCAAACGCCGAAACCGGATCGGCCTCCAGCGCGCGCACATACGCCTCCGCCACCGTAGCTCCCAGCGCCACACCGCAAGGATTCGTGTGCTTCACGATGATCACGGCAGGCTGCTCGAACTCGCTCGCCAGCGCCCAGCAAGCATCCAGATCAACCAGGTTGTTATAGCTAAGCTCCTTGCCCTGCAACTGCTGCGCGTTAGCAATCCCGCTCCCCGAGCCATCCGTGTACACAGCGGCCGCCTGGTGCGGATTTTCGCCATAACGCAGCGAGTTCTTGAGCCGCGCCGAAATCCTCAGCGTCGACGGCAGCCCGGCCTCAACCGTCGTCTCAACGTCCCCGAACTCAGCCGGCAACGCCTCCAGCGTAGTAGCAATCGCCGAGTCATACGCCGCCGTCGTAGCGAACGCCCCACGCGCCAACCGCCAACGAGTCTCCAAACTCAGCTTGCCGCCATTGGCCTGTAGCTCGTCCGTGAGCGCGGGGTAATCCGCCGCATTCGACACGACCGCCACATCCGCAAAGTTCTTCGCCGCCGACCGCAGCATCGACGGCCCACCAATATCAATGTTCTCGATCAGCTCCGGAGTAGTCACGCCCTCCCGCGCCGCCGTCTTCTCAAACGCGTACAGGTTCACCACCACCATGTCGATCGGTTTAATCCCATGTTCAGCCACCGCAGCCACGTGTTCAGCCAGATCCCGGCGATGCAGAATCCCCCCATGCACCCCGGGATGCAGCGTCTTCACGCGCCCATCCAGCATCTCCGGAAACCCCGTCAGTTCGGCCACATCCAGAACCTTCAGCCCCGCATCGCGCAGCGCCTTCGCCGTCCCACCAGTGGACACCAGTTCTACTCCAAGCCCCGCCAGCACACCCGCAAACTCCACCAGCCCAGTCTTATCCGTTACAGACAAAAGGGCACGCTTAACCGTCTTCAAATCGCTCATATTCCTAAAATTTTACGCTCCAACCCTGTGGACTCGGCGCACTCCACAGCGCCGCCCAAACGTGGTAGCAAGTGACGGCCTTTTGGCAAGCTAAAATAGAACCGTATGCACGATTTAGCGTTTGTGCGGGCGAATCTCCCGCTGGTCAAAGAAAAACTCCGTCTGCGTGGCGTAGACCCGGGCCTCCTCCAAGGATTTTCCGATCTCGATACAGCACGGCGTTCGGCCATCACCGAAGCTGAGACCCTCAAGGCCCAGCGCAATGCCCTTTCCGCCGAGTTCGGTCGCATCAAGCGCGATGGCGGCGACGTCGCTCTCGTTGCTGCACAAACCACCTCCCTCAAAGAGAAAACTGAGCAGCTCGAAGCCCGTGCGGCCGATGCCGACCTCCGTCTTCGCGAGCTCCTCGAGTCCCTCCCCAACCTTCCGCACGACTCCGTCCCCGCCGGCGCCTCCGAGCACGACAACGTCGTCCAGAAGACCTGGGGCCAGATCCCCACCTTCGACTTCCCTGCCAAGCCCCACTGGGAGATCGGCGAAGAACTCGGCATCCTCGACTTCGAACGTGCCGCCAAGATCTCCGGCGCCCGCTTCGTCCTGCAGCTCGGCTCCGGCGCACGGCTCGAGCGGGCCCTCGCCAACTTCATGCTCGACCTCCACACCCGCGAGCACGGCTACGTCGAAGTACTTCCTCCCAGCCTCGTTAATTCCCGCTCTCTCTTCGGCACGGGCAATCTGCCGAAGTTCGGCCAGGACCTCTTCCACTGCGACGATAAGGGCCCCTACGTCCCTGGCCAGTTGCAGGATAGCGACCACTGGCTCATTCCTACCGCCGAAGTCCCCGTCACCAACATATTTCGCGACGAAACCATCGATCTCTCCTCCGGCACAATCTCCTTCACCGCCTACACCCCTTGCTATCGCTCCGAGGCTGGCTCGCACGGCAAGGACACCCGCGGCATGATCCGCCAGCACCAGTTTCAGAAGGTCGAGTTAGTGAAGTTCGCCCGCCCCGAAGACTCAACCGCCGAGCACGAAGCCCTCACCCACCACGCCGAAACCGTCCTCGAGCGCCTCGGCCTTCCCTACCGCCGCATGCTCCTCTGCACCGGAGACATGGGTTTCAGCGCCGCCAAAACCTACGACCTCGAAGTCTGGCTACCCGGCCAGCAGACCTACCGCGAAATCTCCTCCTGCTCCAACTTCGAGAGCTTCCAGGCCCGCCGTGCGAACATCAAATTCAAGCCAAAGAAAGACAGCGAAGGACCCGGAAAAAATAGCCAGAAATCCGAGTTCGTCCACACCCTCAACGGCAGCGCCCTCGCCGTCGGCCGCACCTACCTTGCCATCCTCGAAAACTACCAGCAGGCCGATGGATCCGTCCGCATTCCCGAAGCCCTTCAGCCTTACATGAACGGCGAAACCGTCATCCGTAAACAATCCTTCGGACGTGAGCTATGAAGATTCTTCGCAGCTATTTCTTCTGGACCTATGAACGCGGCAGCTTCCACTACGACATCATGGTGACGCTGATCCTGCTCTTCCTCTTCGTCTCGCCACGCTTCATCGACTTCCAAGACAAACCCGTTCCGGAGATTCCCATGCAGCAGAGCGAGGTCTTGGTGAAGGCCGCGCGAAGCCCGGGCGGAGAAGCTCAGTTCGTCTATGAGGTTCGCGTCGACGACCTCCACGGCGCCAAGACCGACGCCGACATTCGCGAGGCGATCCTCAAGGTCGTCGAGCCGATCGCCGGCGCTGTCACCCTCGAGAAGTACACCCCCGTAGCGGACCCCAAGGGCCACGTCATCGCCTACGACGCCACCATCGTTCACTAAAACTGGCCACTTCCCAGGCGACGTTTTCCCGAAATCCCCATCTAATAAACGGTGGCCAGTAGTCTGATTTAAATGCTGTGCAGGAGTTTTGATTTCATGAAGCACCTTCGTCCTTTTTTCGTAGCTGTTCTCGCGCTGACGATCGCCGGCAGCGGTTATGCCCAGACTCCTTCGCCCCAGCTCACCTATGTCCTCAAGCAGCTCGACACCGCCAGCACCAAATTCCAGCGCGCCACCGCCGACTTCCAGTGGGACAACTACGAAAAAATCGTCCACGACACAACCACCCAAAAGGGATCTATCTACTTCGAACGAGATAAGGGTGGCACGAACATGGGCGCCAACCTTGTGGATCCCACTGCAGGCCCAAAATCCAAGCCCATTAAGGTGATTCAGTACGAGGCCGGCACTATGCAAATGTTCGATACCGGAGTCGACCAGATCACCATATTTCACGCACAGAACAACCAAGCCGCGATTGAAAGCTTCCTCACGCTCGGCTTCGGCGGCAGTGGCACCGACCTCGCCCGCGCCTGGAATATTACCGATCTCGGCCCCGAGACTCTTACAGACAACGGCCAACCCGTCAAAGTCGAAAAGCTCGACCTCGTCGGCAAGGACGCCGATGCTCGCAAAAACTTCAGCCACGTCACCATCTGGGTCGACCCAGCGCGCGCCGTCTCGCTCAAGCAGATCTTGTACTCTCCCAGCGGCGACTACCGCACTGCCACCTACTCCAACATCAAGGTCAACGGCAACGTGCACAAGGACCAGTTCGCGATCAAGAAGGACAAGAACACCACCATCGTCAATCACTAGCCGTTCGGCGCGGCAATAGCGCGATCGCCGCGAGAAGGATCACCACTGGAAAACACTCTAGCGTATACCGCGGCTCGGAGTTATCCAGCGTCAGCAGCAGCGCACAGCGCAAAGCAACGAACCCCAACATGGCATACGCGATCGCCGCGTGCCCGTCCCATCCACGCCGCCGCCAGCGCACCAAGCCAACCACCGCCAGCGCAAGATAAGCCGCATTCAACAGCGCATAGGCAATCTCCTCAGCAGACTTCCACGGATGCGACCGCACCACCCACCAGTCGATCGGCATCCTCGTCAACTCAAATCGCGGCCGCAGCCACATGTCCGCCTCCCGCGCCACCGGCAGCACCACGTAATACCGCAGCGGATGCTCCGCAATCCTCTCGGCCGCAAGCTGCGCAAACTCCGCATCAAACTCCGGCGTAGCCGACACCACCTTGTTGTACCGCTCAAACAGCGCACGCGTCTGCTCCCTCTGCTGCGCATCATCGAACGCCCGCGCCGGCAGATGCCCCACCCTTATACGCGTGTCGTCATAGTTCCAGTAAACGTCGTACGTAGCCTTGTAATCGATAGCCCAGGTCCGAAACCAGCGTTGAAATCCGAACGGCACCGCCTCGTCGGGATCGTTAGCATATCGCGGTGCCAGCGGTTGGAAGACATGAAACACCCGCCAGTTCCGCACTGTCCACAGGCATAGTGGAATCGCCACCAGCAGCGCAGCCACCACCGCTGGCGCAATCCGCCTCCCCAGTCCCAAGCCCCTCCGCCGCAGCCCCACCCACAGCATCACCGGCAAAATCGCAGCCGCCAGGATCCCCTCATCAGGCCGCAGCAACACCGCCCCCGACAGCGCGCACCCCAGCACCACAACCCATGCCCACGCCCTACCGAGCGCATCCCATCGCTCGAACGCCAGCAGCGCCACCACGACGCAGAACACGCTCAGCGTCTCGGCCAGCACCACCACCGAATAGTTCGCCGTAAACGGGCAAAGCGCCGCCAGCCAGATCGCCGCCAGACCCGCCCGCCGTCCTGCCAGCCGCTCCGCCAGCATCCCCAGCAGCGCGCATCCCGCCAGGTCCACCACCATCTGCACCGCCACCACCGCCCCATAGTTCCCCGCGCCGAACACCGCAAAGCACGCCGCCAGAAACAGCGGATACCCCGGCAGCCGAATCAGCGTGGGCTGGATCATTGTCGCGGAAAACC
>Ga0302228_10001495_pt1 | contig 17112 bp, 13 predicted proteins | sample II_Palsa_N1_2_FD_193519 | JGI IMG/M metagenome (GOLD analysis project Ga0302228, IMG submission 193519) | Peat permafrost microbial communities from Stordalen Mire near Abisko, Sweden - II_Palsa_N1_2 | ecosystem: Environmental > Terrestrial > Soil > Palsa > Peat permafrost | place: Sweden...
CATTTTCACGCCCGCGGCACCCTGGGGGGCGTTTGTGATTCTCGTGCCGGTCGTGGGTGGGCTCGCTGTCACCTGGATCGTGAGTAACTTTGCGCCGGAAGCAAAAGGGCACGGTGTGCCGGAAGTCATGGACGCTATTTATTACAAGCGTGGTGTGATCCGTCCCGTGGTCGCCGTGGTGAAGTCGATTGCGTCGGCACTCGCGATCGGCTCCGGTGCCGCTGTGGGGCGCGAGGGGCCAATTATCCAGATTGGCTCGGCGCTGGGCTCGACGCTGGGGCAGCTCATGCGAATGACGCCTGGTCAGCGCATCACTCTCGTGGCCGCTGGAGCCGGGGCCGGTATCGCGGCGACGTTCAACACGCCGATTGGTGGGGTGCTTTTCGCCACCGAACTGATGATGCCCGAAATCAGCGTCAACACCTTCCTGCCCGTTGCGATTGCGACGGGGACTGCGACGTTCGTCGGACGACTCTTTTTCGGCGCGATGCCGGCTTTCTTCGTGCCGCAACAGCTCGGCGCGATGCCCAACCAGCTCGGTAGCGCGGTCACGCTAATTCTCTATGCGTTGCTTGGCGTGGTGGCCGGCGTTGCCGCTACGCTGCTGGTTCGTACTCTTCACTGGGCCGAAGATGCGTTCGACCGGGTGCCAGGGCGTTACTTTCGTCATGCACTCGGCATGCTGATCGTTGGCGTGACGATGTACTTGCTATGGCGCAATGCGGGCCATTACTACGTCGAAGGGGTCGGCTATGCGACGATCCAGGCAACGCTCTACGGCCAGTTGCAAGGCGGCGCATTCCTGCTGATGCTGGCAGTGTTCAAGATGCTCGCGACATCGATCAGCCTCGGCTCGGGTTCGTCGGGAGGCGTATTCTCCCCGTCGCTCTTCATCGGCGCGACGCTCGGCGCATCGTTTGCGTCGCTGATTTCGATGGTGTGGCCGGGAGCACCGGTCAGCGCGCCCGCATTTGCGATGGTTGGAATGGGCGCAATGGTTGGCGGCGGCACGGGCGCTGCAATGACGGCCGTCGCGATGATCTTCGAGATGACTCGCGACTATGACATTGTGCTGCCCATGATCATCGCCGTAGCCTTTAGTCTTGGCGTTCGCCGCATGCTGTCGCGGGAAAGCCTCTATACGCTCAAGCTCGTAAGGCGTGGACATCCCATTCCCACTGCGTTACACGCCAACATGTTCCTGGTGCAGAACGCAGCCCAGGTGATGGAGACTGACGTCTTCGTGCTCGATGCGAACACGCCCTTTCGCGACATGCTTGCACGCTCGGAAGGGGTTCCATTTCGGCACGTCGTAGTGACGAAGGAGCAGGAGATCTATGGCGTACTGCGCATCAATACGGGACTGCGCCGCGCAGTGAGCCAGGGTGAGGCTGATATCACGCTCGGCGTTCTGGCGCAGCGCAATTTCATTGTCGTGCGCGAGAACGAAGTGGCTTTCAGCGTCATTACCCGGCTCTGGAAACAGCATGCGGTCATGGCGGTCGTCGTCGGACGAGAGGCAACGCACGATCCCACCAGAGTGCTCGGGGTGATTGCAAAAGAACACATTGCGGACTCGGTTGCAAGCAGTATCAGGATCTTTCCGGGGTAGACTAGGAGAGCTACTTCCGTGTCCCGGATAGCATGCGAGGCACTGCGTGGAAGCCCGTGAAAAGTAGCCGGCACAGACCTCGGTCAAGGAGGGTCAAGTGAGCCATAAACATAGCCTGTGGGCAGCCCGAAGACGTATCAGCAGGGCCCTTCACCTAGATGCATTGAAAGGCTTATCCAGTTTCGGAATGACGTCGACAGAGACGACGTCCGAGTGGGTGATTGTTTACCGGACCGCACGGGGGTTCTGCTGTATGTACCACGACGCCCCGGTGGAGTTAAGGGAAATGCTCGATGTCCAGATCTGGGCCGAGGAAATGGACGTGCAGACGTACTTCATCGGCCTTTGAAAAGAGCCTGAGCGACAGCGAGACAGGGCGCGACGACATTCGCATTCAACTTTGACGAACGAAGATTGAGCCTGTTTTCTAGCGCGCAAGCTTACTGATAGACGAGGTCCGCCCAGCGCGTTCTACGCCCATCATGCGATGGGTTTGAGCCGATTCGTTGAGCGTTTTTTTCGTCAAACCTCGAGTCTCTTTAACTCTTCACGGGCCTGTGTCGCTATTTCATGAAGCGTCAGATTGTCAACGTTGGTGCTCGCTTCGAAGTGGATCTGAACGTTGACCGACTCCCCAGCTTCATTCTGCAGCACAGCAAATACGGTGTGCGGGTGGGCATTGCGGTTCACGTTTACGCTGACTAGTAGCAGATGCATGGTCTTCTTCCTTGAGGATCGGTTACCCACGAATTGACATTGTTCAGCCCGGCAGTCCCGAACTCCATTAGTCGATAGATCAAATGAGAGAGGTACTATCCCGCTCTTAGTTATACGTTGTGAAAGACGGTGTGCTAATCCCGCCACCGATCGAGCGGGTCCGTACCTCGGGCGTACGCCGTGCTCGCGCTCACGCACTATCCGCCGATCAACGAGTAGCTGGAGAATTCGCTACCTGTCCTACGCGAGCCGAAGCCCCGACGCGTCGTTTAGTGGCAATTAAAGCACAATATGACACATTTTCAATTCGTATTTTTTAAAGTTCTGGAGGCCCAATGAGCTCCCGCAAAGGCACTCCTGCTCGAGTGCCAGGCAAGCACGATCTGGAGGCGATGTCCGAATCCCGCTATCAGCTACGACTGTTTCTGCGGCTCAGCACATGCCACCCAGACTGTCGAACGCGTCGAATCGACCTATTTGGACAGGGAGAAATCACTTGACATGACTAGCACGGCAGCTCCATTCGAAGACCGTCACGCAAATCCGCGAGTGCCCGGTTCGCCTGCCTAAGGGGTCGCGTCTCTACAGTTTTGAGAGAAATCTCGCCAGCGACGCACATAAACGCTTTGCCGTCTTCCCGGGTTAGGTTGGCTACCGAGCGGATGCGCCGCTTCTCCAAGAGAACGTCATACGGAAACGCAGGAATATCGCTCATATGATTCCACTGCAGACAACAACCAAACTCTTAGCGAGCACCATTGAGAGCAATGGGCACGAGCGCTCCGACGGGGCGAGTAGAAACGCAGCGTCGGGCGGAAGATTCCGATACGCTTCGCGTCGCCCGCCATAGTCAGCGTGCGATGGCCGAGCAGGTACACCCAACCCGCGGGACGCCCACGTGGCCAGCAAGTTCGAAACCAATTGCCCCGAGCCCATGGCAGCCACCGTACCAACGATTTTATGTCCGGGATTGACGGGACCAACATTTAATCGCCGACCTGTCAGAGTCAGCGGGACTAGTGATCTCACTTGAACCGATCTGCGTATCAGATAGCGACGGGTGCCAGCTGATCAACAGGTGCAAACTCGGTTACTCTTCGATGGACATCCATCTCCATAGGCTCGTCGAGTTCAAGGACGGCTTTAGCTCTGGCTATTTCAGCGGCTGGACCATGCGCCATTATGAGAAATGCGTCCGCTTTCAAGGCTGCCTCGTATCGTATGACACTGTCTTTTGGTACTCCGAGGTTGACGAACGCTGCGCCAAGCGCGGTAAGCCCTCCGATCACCACGGCCCCTTCGAGTGCACCTTCGACTACAGAAACCACCCCGAGAGCGAGAGGACCGAGCACCACTAACGGACCAATCACTGGAAGAGTAAGAAATACCCCTCCGAATAGAACGCCCCAGAGACCGCCCCAAAAGGCTCCATATTTTCCCCACAGCTTCATCCGATCGCCAATGTTGTAGAAGCCAACGATTTTCTCTTCTGAGTGATATCCCTTGCCCACCACGCTGAAGTTGCTCATATCAAAGCCATCGTTGATCAGATTGCTTATGGCTGCGTCTGCTTTTTTATGATCCTCGAAAGTCGCAATTACTATGTCATGTTGCATTTTTTTCTCCATTTATTTCAGGACGAGATGCTACCGCCCATTGCGCCAACCTCGACGCAGCCTCTCGTTAGCGCCTCTTGTTCGCATCATTGCCCGAAAATGTGCGACACGACCCACCGAAATAAGCACGGCGACCTTTGCGGAACCCTCAATCGCCGAAAGAATCGCGAAGCCGGGGGAGTACGCATACTCCTGTCCAATTTCCGATAGGATTGCAAACACGCTCATAAGACATACACAAAGAAAGAGACAGGTTGCGATCGATGATCCCCTCAACGTAAAAGTCGCCAAACCGAAAAGAATCAACTTCGAAAAAACCAAAGCGGCAACCTGCGTTAGGCCGTTGGCGGCAGCCAATTCCCACCAACAGATCACGAAGGACCATCCGACCACGAAGCTGATCGATGCCACCGAGTATTGCCGCAAGCGGCGAAGGCGTGCGTTTAGATACTCTTCGTTCGAGGCGTGGCTTCGAAGCGCGAGGCCATTAGCTAATTGATGCATCCTGCCCTGGCTTTCTTTCATCTCATGCCTTCCCGCTGCGTTTCCGGGCTTGGTCGTATCTTCTCGCTGGCGACGCCTGCCAAACCATCCCTTGATAGCAAGCGCGGAATCGACGACAAGCTACTATTTATGTCGCACTGACCTGCGCGGCTGACCGCGAGGGTGGAATATGTGAACGGGATAGAACCGACGAAATACGGCGAGCCGAAGGTTCGACCAACACACTTCCCGCGTACAAGCATCATAGAACTCAAAGCTCGAAAGCGACAGGATCGGAAACTACCTAGACTAAAGCGCTCCTCCTCACAGACGAGTGTCGCGATGTAAGTGAGTAAAAAATAAGAACGATTAAAGTAGGATTGCGAACGTAATGGAAATTAAAAATTTTTCAAGTTATTAAGATCTATTCAATTTAGACGGAACCCCTGCAGGATCTTGATGTAATTGGCCCTCTCGAAGGCACCTGGATCACGCAAATTGCGTTGACTCATGATGCCTCTGACCTGCTCTAACGATTTGAAATCGCGTGCGTTAAGCCAGGTTTCAAGACCTTCGAGCAAGGTGGTAATGTGACCGGGGCCGTGCCGCAGCAGCGAGGACGTGGTCATCACCACGTCGGCGCCGACCAAACAGGTATTTCACAATCTCGTTGGCACTCGATACACCGGTACTGGCGGCCAGAGATGCCTTGACCCTGCCCGACAACACCGCAAGCCAGAGCAAGGGCAGCCGGATTTCCTGGGATTCGCTGAGCCTTAGGTCGGTCAGTATTTCCAACCGAGCCAGATCGAGATCGGGTTGATAAAAACGGTTGAATAACACCAACGCGTCGGCGCCTGCGTTTTGCAGCGCCAGTGCCATATTGCCGACTGAACTGAAATAGGGGCTCAGTTTGATCGCCACAGGGATAGATACCGCCGCCCTAACCGCGCGCATGATGTCGAGATAGCGTTGTTCCACTTCAACGCCCGTCATCGCGAGATTGGCAGCTATGAAATAGATGTTGAGTTCGAGACCTTTTGCCCCAGCCTCTTCGATTTGCTTCGCATAGGAGATCCACCCGGAATCGGTAATCCCGTTCAAGCTGGCCAGCACGGGAATATCCACTTCCTTGCTTGCCCGGCGGATTAACTCAAGGTAGCTTTGCGGTCCATGTTTATAGTCTGCAAGCTCAGGGAAGTTACTGCTCGCTTCCGGCCAACTATTTTCGTTGGCGCTGGTCAGGCGCTCGTATCGGTTGGCGTCCGCCTCGATCTCCTCCTGAAACAGCGAAGGCAGGATGACGGCTGCGGCTCCAGCGTCGGCCAACCGCTTGATGCCGTCGAGATTGCCGGTCAGGGGCGAGGCCGAGGCCACCAGGGGATTCTTGAGCGTCAGTCCCATATAACGTGTAGTCAAATTCATTTAGCGCTCCCGGGCTCTAATACGGTAGTTTCTCGTCTATCTCAGCGGGGACCAGAAAGCGGGTACCGTCGCGCGAGGCAAAGTCCTCGTATTGCTGGTATTTATCGATAACGGCGGCTTGTGCGCTGACCAGTAATGCCGCTGCGTCATTGGGCAGTGTCTTGGTCAGAGAGGAATAGCGGATTTCGTTGTAGGCGTAATCCTTGAACGGTATGGTGGGGCGCGGTGAATCGAGTTGGAACGGGTTCGAGCCGACAGTGCGCATGGCAGGATTGAAGCGCAGCAATGGCCAGTAGCCGCACGCCACAGCGAGATCTTGTTGCTGCATGCCAAAGCGCATATCGATGCCGTGTGCGATGCATTGGCTATAGGCCAGGATCAGCGATGGCCCGTCATAAGCCTCCGCTTCCCGGAAAGCATCCAGCGTCTGCTGCGGATTTGCGCCCATCGCAACCTGAGCCACGTAGACGTTGCCATAGGCGATCGCCTGCAGCGCCAAATCCTTGCGCGGCACCCGCTTGCCGGCCGCCGCAAACTTCGCGACCGCGCCCAGTGGCGTCGCTTTTGAAGCCTGCCCCCCGGTGTTCGAATATAGCTCTGTATCGAGTACCAGTACATTGACGTTGCGCCCACTTGCCAACACATGATCGAGTCCGCCGTATCCGATGTCGTAAGCCCAGCCATCGCCGCCGACGATCCAGATACTGCGCCGCACCAGGTGGTCCACCACAGACAAAAGATCGCGCGCCGCCTCGCTGTCAAGCTTGAGCAAGGCGGTCTTGAGTTCCGCGACCCGGATCCGCTGGGCGCGCAAATCGAATTCCTGTATCTGCGGCGCGTCGAGGATCTGCGTCACGCGCTCAGAGCCCACCTCAGGTGCGAGTGTAGCCAAGAGGGCGCGCGCCAAGGCCAGATGCTTATCCGCGGCCAGCCTGAACCCCAAACCGAATTCCGCGTTGTCCTCGAATAGCGAATTGGACCACGCCGGACCTCGACCTTCTTTGTCCTTAGTCCACGGCGTCACTGGCAAACTACCGCCATAGATCGACGAGCAGCCGGTCGCATTGGCGATTTGCGCGCGGTCGCCGAACAACTGCGAGAGCAACTTGAGGTACGGTGTTTCGCCGCAACCGGCGCAAGCACCGGGAAATTCGAACAGCGGCTCGAGGAATTGAATACCCCGTACATTGGCAAAATCGACGCGTGCCCGGTCGTTGACCGGCAGCTTCTGGAAAAAGGCGAGACTGGCGCGCTCCGCGTCGAGCAGCGCTGCCTTGTCCGCCAGGTTAATCGCCTTGAGGCCCGGTTCGCGCGGACTGATTGCAGGGCATGCCTCGACACATAGGCCACAGCCGGTGCAATCTTCTACGCAGAACTGCAAGGTAAAGCGCGCTTCGGGATAGCCGCGTGCGTTGACCGGTGCGGACTTGAACGATGACGGAGCGCCGGCCAGTGCCGTTTCGGGATAATAGCGAGCACGAATCACGCTATGCGGACACACAAAGCTGCATTGCCCGCATTGAATGCATAGATCGGGCTCCCAAACTGGGACCGCATCGGCGATATTGCGTTTCTCGTAGGCGCTGGTTCCTGACGGAAAGGTGCCGTCCGCTGGAATCAGGCTGACAGGGATATCGTCGCCGCGTCCGACCAGCATGCGTGCGGTGACCCGTTGCACGAAGTCGGGTGCGCTTGGCGAAACCACCGGCGGTCGATCGTGCGGATTGCCCGATGCCGCTGGCACCGTGATCTCGAACAGTCGTTGCAGCGTGCCGTCTACCGCCGCGAAGTTCTGTGCGACCACGGTGTCGCCCTTACGGCTGTATGTTTTTCGGATCGACTCTTTGATATGCCGGATCGCGGTATCGCGCGGCAAGACTCCGGAAATCGCGAAAAAGCATGTTTGTAAAACTGTATTGGTACGTACCCCCAGCCCAACTTCGCGCGCCACCTTGGACGCATCGATGACGAACACGCGTAACTGCTTGTCGATGATCTGCTGCTGCACGGAGCGCGGCAGCTTGTCCCAGGTCTCAGCCTTCCCATAAGGGCTATTGAGCAGGAAAATGCCGCCTCGCGCCGCTACCCGAAGCACGTTCTGCCGTTCGAGAAAACTGAACTGGTGGCAGGCAACGAAGCCGGCGGCAGCGATAAGATAAGGCGCCTTGATCGGGTCGGGACCGAAACGCAGATGCGAAATCGTTTGGGCACCCGACTTATGCGAATCGTAGACAAAGTAGCCCTGAGCGTATCGCCCGGCATCTTCGGCGATGATCTTTACACTATTCTTGTTGGCACCAACGGTGCCGTCGGCGCCCAGACCGTAAAATACCGCGCGGGTCGTATTCTTGTCCTCGATTGAGAAGTCGGGATCGACCGCCAGACTGCTATGGGAAACATCGTCGTCGATACCGAGCGTAAAGCTATTGCGGCCGGCGAACTGGTTTTCGTTGTCGCGCTTGGTCAGTTCATCGAACGCGGCCTTGACCATCGCCGGGGTGAAATCTTTCGACGACAAGCCGTAGCGGCCACCAATCACGCGCGGCATAGATACGCGCCGACCGCTCGCGTAACCTTGGGCGAGCGTGGCGATTACATCGAGGTACAGCGGCTCGCCAGGGGCGCCGACTTCTTTGGTTTGTTCAAGCACGGCCAGCGAAACCGCCGATGAGGGTAGCGCATCAAGAAAGTGCTCTACTGAAAATGGCCGATACAGTCTGACCTGCAGCACACCGACTTTCTGACCCACGGCGACCAGCCGCTTCGCGGTCTCGCGGGCGGTCTCAGCACCGGACCCCATCAAAATCAGCACGCGTTCGGCATCGGGCGCGCCCTCATACTCGAATAGCTGGTAGCGCCTCCCGGTCAGTGCCGCAAAACGTGTCATTGCCTGATCGAGGATCGTTGGCACCTTCGCGTAGAAAGGTGAGACAGCCTCACGCGCCTGAAAAAACGTGTCAGGGTTTTGTGCCGTGCCGCGAATGAAGGGATGTTCGGGATTCAGTGCACGGGCGCGATGAGCACGTACCAGATCGTTAGAGATCATCGCACTGATATCCGCATCACTCAGCAGCGTCAGGGTATTGAGTTCATGCGAGGTACGAAAGCCGTCGAAGAAATGCAGGAATGGCACGCGGGCCTCGAGCGTAGCGGCTTCGGCGATCAGTGCCGTGTCGTGGGCTTCCTGCACATTGGCCGAGCAGATCAGCGCAAATCCGGTCGTGCGTACCGTCATCACATCGGAGTGGTCGCCAAAGATCGACAGGGCCGAGGTGGCTAGCGAGCGCGCGGCGACGTGAAACACGGTGGAGGTCAACTCACCCGCGATCTTCAGCATATTAGGCAACATCAGCAGCAGACCCTGCGACGAGGTGAAGGTGGTCGTCATCGCGCCGGACTGCAATGCGCCGTGTACCGCACCGGCTGCCCCGCCCTCGCTTTGCATCTCCTGCACGGCGGGCACGTTACCCCAGATATTGCGAACCCCTTCGGCAGCCCATTGGTCCGCCAATTCCGCCATCGTCGACGAAGGCGTGATCGGATAGATCGCGCACACTTCGTTGACACGGTACGCGACATGCGCGACCGCCGTGTTGCCATCCATTGTGGTTCGCGTTGCCGCCGGCGTTGGCGGCGCCGTTGGAGTTGTAGTTCGAGCTATAGTTTCGATACCCATCGCAGCCTCTCATTCCGATAGTTGAATCGCGGGGTCCTGCTCAGCATCGGCGACCATTTCCATGGCGTGACAAGGACATTGGTCGACGCAGACCGCGCAACCGGTGCACAAGGCATCCTTGATTTCGTAACGCAGCCCGGGGCCGAGTTTGCGTATCGCATCTTCAGGGCAAGCTGCAAAACAGTTGTCGCATTCGAAACAGTTGCCGCAGGATAGGCAGCGCTGGGCCTCACGCAAGGCTTCGGCCTCGCTCAGGCCACTTACGACCTCATCGAAACCGGTAACGCGCGCGTGCGCAGACAGCTCCTTCTGGGCCGAGCGCGCGGCATCCGTATAGATCGGCAAGTTGAGGCCGGAAAATTCGATCACGGCATGCTTGGGCGGCGGCACGTACTCAGTGCCGCTAAGCCACGCGTCGATATAACGGGCCGCTTTCTTGCCGTGGCCGGTCGCCACCGTGACAGAGCGCTCGGCGGGCACCATGTCGCCGCCGGCAAAGATGCCAGCATGACCTGTCATCATATTTTTGCCGACCACGACGGTGCCATCGGGCTGATGCACGATCTCGGGGATTTTTCGCAGGAAGCCGCTGTCGGCATCCTGGCCCAGGGCCAGCACGACCGTATCGGCTTCGAGCGTTTCGAACTGTCCGGTCGGTTGGGCATGGCCGGCTTCGTCCACGCGCATGACTTCCACGGTAAGATCGGCGCCGTCAATCGCTTTGATGGAGGTCAGCCATTTGATTTTCACGCCCTCCGCGAGCGCTTCATCGGCCTCGAAGTCGTGTGCCGGCATATGCGCTCGATCGCGACGGTAGACGATCATGGCCTCTTCGACACCGAGACGGCGAGCGGTACGAGCCGCATCCATGGCAGTATTGCCGCCACCGTAGATCACCACGCGCCGACCCAGGCGTGGCGCCTCGCCGGTTTCCACATCGCGCAGCATCGACACGGCGTCGAGCACCTTGATGGCGTCGCGCGCAGGAATATCGACATGCTTGGAGAGGTGTGCGCCGATCGCGATAAACACCGCATCGAATGCGCCGGCCTGCTGCTCTGCAAGGACGTCGTCGACCCGGTGGTTCAGTACGAACTTGACGCCCATTTGCTCGATGCGCCCAATCTCCTTCATCAGATCGCCGCGCGGCAGCCGATAAGCTGGGATGCCGAAATGCAGCATGCCGCCCGGCAAGGGGCCGGCCTCATGAATTTCTACCTGATGTCCGAGTCGCGCCAAATGATAGGCTGCGGCTAGGCCGCTCGGTCCCGCGCCGATCACCAGTACGCGCTTGCCCGTTGGCGATTGGCTCTTGGGCGTCGCCCAAACTTGCTGCGTCGCCAGGTCGCCCAGGAATCGCTCCACCGCATGAATACTGACGGCGCTGTCGAGATCCTTGCGATTACAGCCGGTTTCGCAAGGGTGATAGCAAACCCGCCCGTGCACGGCCGGCATCGGGTTGTCGACGATCAACGCTTCCCACGCCGCGCGAAATTTTCCGGCTTGCGCCAACCCAAGCCACGCCTGGATGTTCTCGCCGGCTGGACAAGCGCTATTACACGGCGGCAACAGGTCGACATAGAGCGGACGCTGGCGGCGCACGGCGCCAGTGCCCTTCTCCTCGGTGAGATCGACTGCGGATGTCATGTCGCGCATAAAATGATTCATAAAACAACTCCTGGTACTTGAGCTACGCTAACCCGGGGCGCCTGGTCCGCTTTACGCTTGCCAGTCTCTCGGATGAAGCAAGCCAGCACGATCGCGAGTACGATGCCGGCAATGCCAATGACGCCGGCCTTTTGGAACACCGGCAAGCTCAATGCGCCACCGTTGGAAAGTTGTACCAATACCCAGCCATAGATCGGAGCCATCACCGCACTAAAGGTAAATACGAGGAAGTTGATTGCACCGGTCGCACTACCTTTCACTTCGTCGGCATTGACCTCTTTGATGATCGTGTAGGGAATCATCGCGGCTCCGGAACCGAGTCCAAGCAGCAATCCTTCGAGATACGGCGGCACTATGCCGTGCGGCAGATAGAGAATCGCGAGCGCCACTACGAGCATGAATAAGGCGCCGCCTATCAATACCGGCTTGCGCCGCCCGAAATAGTCAGCGACATAACCGAGCAGCGGACATCCGATAACCCAGCCTAGCGGCACCATAGCGGCGCGATTGACGGCTTCCGCGTAACCGATGTGCCAGCCGTCGCGCAAGAAGGTCACGCCCCAGATCATGTCGCCGACGGTGGTTGGCAGAAACAGCAGCCCGGCGACAAAACCGCATAGATACGATTGTGGGTTGCTGAGCACCGACTTATACGGCTTGAACATGGACCAGATCGAGTCTTGGGTAGAGGTACGCACATCGTGTCCGCGCGGGGTCACAAACAACACGATGACTGCGACCGCAGCCGTTACCGCACCGCCATAGAGCCAGAATTGTTGCCAGGAAAACATACCGTGAATCAGCGGTGCCACGGCGAACTGTCCGGCCGAGCCGCCAAGCATGCCGAAACACTGCGTGAACCCGACGGCTGTGGCCAGATAACGCCCTGGGAAACCATGGGTCGCCAGGTATACGGCACCCGTAAATGCAAATGCGGCCCCGGCGCCTTGCAATAGACGCCCGGTTTGCGCAGCAAAGGAAATACCGACACCGAACAGCACCGCCCCGACCGCCAGCAGCAAGATCCCTGCCGGCACCACATACTTGGCACCGTACCGATCCAGGCACGCGCCGGCTACGATCGCGAAGGTCGAGTAAGTGTAGTAATACAATCCGAGCAGCGAACTCACCCCTAACGCTGATAGTCCGAATGCTGAGGTCAACTCGGGCACCATCACGCTTGGTGCAGAACGAAATGCATATTGGAGGAAGTAGAAGAGCAAGCAGAAGGCCCACGCGATAACGAACGGTAGACGGATTCCGGAGCCATCTTGCACGGCATTATGTTGCATGGTATTTCGAGCCTCCACGGCGATACCCGTCCCGCATCGGTCAACCCCAAACAGAACTCGACTCGACGGCATGCGCTATCGGTATTTCTATGAGCCATTACCGCACTAAGTAAGAGTAGACGGGCGCGAAACGGCTCACTTGATTTGGATCAACCGGACAGCACTCAGCGCTGCCTCATTGCCTACGGATTCACAAGGCTCTCAAATTACGCGGGCGTATTCCTGTATGAGCGCATGCAATAATTCAGCGATCGTGGACTGCAGAATGGCGGGACCGTCGCGATGCTCCGCCAGTGCCGGTATCCCCGAAGTCAGCGTAATGGCGGTGAATTCTCGGGTTCCCTCCTTGATGATGACGCTCGCGTCAGGCTTAAGGATCGCGGAGAATTCGCGCGTACCGATTTTCTGAAAAACTTCCATACCGGCGCGGTCCGCTGACCAATAGCCGCCTTTGCCATAGTACTTATAGAGGGTCTCTTCATAGTGTCGGCTGAGCGGCAGGGCGCCGTGGTACTCGGGAGCATTTTTGATCGCGTCACGCGTAAGCGTGGTACTGACGGTGGGACCATTCCATTCGGCCAGGTCTATCCATTGCGTCGCGAGCAGCACCTCGCGGCCTCCGGGCCACCCGTTTCGCGTATCGACCACCAGATAGCGAATCGCCCACGCACCATCGTCGAAGATGAAGCCGCAGACATGGCCAATCGTGCCGTCGGCTGCCTCGACGTGATAGCCCTTTACTGCTTTCGTACTGCGCAGATGAACGTCGGCCGGTGGGGTATCTGCGTCCCGGCGCGCTTCTTCCGATACGACGCATTGCGTCGCCGCCATCGACGCGAACATCGGGTAGGCGCCGTCCCCCCACAGGTACCCGCCCTCCCAGTACCTCGGATGGTTATAGTAATCGACGTACTGCGTTTCATGCTGGCGCGATACCGGCTTATCCGTGTTGATATTTGGGCTGTCCCTGACCTGTCGTCGTGTCAGGTCGGTATGCACGGCGCCTGAATCTGGGTCTACACCGCTCACGGAATACGGCGAAATCAATACCTGTCTTCTATCGATCCAGCTTCCCGTGTCGACGACGAGGTAGCGTATGCCCCACGCCTCGTCATCAAAATATATCTGATCGACGGTTCCGATGTCACCATCGCGCGCCGCGACCGTGCACCCGTAGAGACTCGCAATGGCTCTCAACATCTTCAATACTCCTTCTCCGTCTTTAACCTGCGACGCGCTCCCATCCAACGGTCCGCCCCCGGTCCGGGCATTTCAAACTTTGGAACCGATGACACTGCCGCGACGCCAGACCTCGGAGATTTCCGGTAAAGCGAGCGTATAAAACAAACGGAAACGTTTCATATGGCTTCGTCTGTCGGTGTCCGTTCGATGGACCTGGCTTGGAGCGTATCGCACCACCATTGACCTTGATAATAGTCGTTGCCATGTTGGCTGTGCAGGTTCGGAAACTACTCATTCAATGCAGGCAGTAGCGGCTATCGGTGACAGTACGCGCACCATCTCCACTCGCTGCGGTGAGCTACCGTTGACGCCATTGGCGTAAAGCTCGACGCGCACCGCCTGCGGATCGAGCTCATTGAAATATATTTGAACCTCAAACACACGCTGCTCGCCATCGGTTTCGAGCGTCACTTCGCCAAAGCGCAGTGCGCGCCATTCTTGCTCCAGAGCACGCAGCCAATTAACGATGTCCACACCGATCGCGCCTTGATTAACGGCCCTCTCGATGTAGGCTGAGGCCGCCGGGAGGTAGTACCGGTCAGTGTATTCGCACACCGCGCGGCTGGCGGAAAGGCGCGGCGTCAATTGCGCTATGCTTTCGCGCATCCGGGTCACCCAGGTGCGAGCGATTTACCGGTTTCGTAGCTCACACCGAATGCGCATCTCGCCAGCCTCCCTTGCAATAAACATCAACGCCTGAGTAGTTTCCGATCTAGCGATCGGGATTGCGTGTGCCTAGAGTACTTCTTATCGATTAATCGGCATCTTGATCGAGGACAACTGGAGTAAGCACATGCGCCCCGAAGTCATAACGCCCCAAAGTAATGCCCGCTGGCGCTACCTGAGCCTAGGAGTGCTATGCATGATCATGATCGCCAATTTTCAATATGGCTGGTCGGTGTTTGTACTGCCACTGGAGAAGGCCCATGGCTGGGCAATTGCCGATATACAGATCGCATTTACGATATTTGTAGCACTGGAGACATGGGGTACACCCATCAACGGATGGATTGCGGACAGACTCGGCCCCCGTGTCGGGCCGCGTAGCGTGATGGGCGTAGGCGGCCTCCTGATTGCGATCGGTTGGATCATCGACTCGTACGCCCCGTCGCTGACTGCTCTATACATCGGGGGCGCTCTATCGGGACTCGGATCGGGTGCGATTTACTGCACTGCGGTTGGCACAGCGGTGAAATGGTTTTCCGATAGACGCGGTCTAGCAGTGGGCTGTGTGGCCGGCGGTTTTGGCGCCGGCGCTGCCCTAACAATTATCCCCATTCGCATGGTGATAGAAGCGTCGGGATACGCATCCGCCTTTTTTTGGTTCGGATTGATCCAAGGGGGCGTCGTGGTAGTTGTATCGCAATTTATTCGCAACCCCGATCCGGGCGAAGCGCCCAAGTCCGTGAACCGAAAAGTACAACAAACCAGCCGGAGCTATACCGCTTCCGAGGTTCTGCGCAGCAGGGTGTTTTGGGTCCTCTATGTACTGGACCTACTGATGTGCTCCGGTGGTTTGGTTGTAACTGCATCTCTCGCGCCAATTGCCGGGTCGTACCATGTATCCAGTACGGTTATATTTCTCAGCGCGTCGACGCTCTCCGTGGCACTGGTTTTCTCCAATGTCATGAATGGGGTTGCCCGCCCACTGTTCGGCTGGATCTCCGATCACATTGGTTTGTGGCAAACCATGGCGATCTCATTCGCTCTGGGTGCTGCGAGCTACTACCTTCTCTACGTCGTTGGAAACTTGCCTTGGGGATTTGTTCTCTTTACGGGCATGGTGTTCTTTTGCTGGGGAAACATCTTCAGTCTGTTCCCGTCAATGTGCACGGATCTGTTCGGGTCAAAGTATGCCACCACGAATACGGCGATGCTTTATACCGCAAAAGGCGCGGCGGCATTCCTCGTGCCATTGGGGGCGCTCGTGGCGAAGGAAAGAGGAAACTGGAATGATGTGCTTCTATTAGCAACAGCCATCGATGTCATCGCTTTCTTCCTTGTCCTCTTCGTTCTACGGCCCGCCGCCAATCGACACCACGTTGAAGACAAAATTCCCGCTCCGTCGACCGGGCCGATGGCGCCAGAAACGAAACCGGTATGACGCCGTTCACACCCTGTCACCACACAATTGACCACGAATAATAAGGAATCGAGATCATGAGCTTACCTCTTGAAGGTATCAAGGTAGTTGACTTTACCGGTGTACAGGCTGGACCGTCTTGCACACAGATGCTGGCCTGGTTCGGCGCGGATGTGTTGAAGGTGGAGCTCCCCGGAAAGGGTGACGTCACGCGGGGCCAGTTGCGCGATTTTCCCAATCTGGACGGCCTCTATTTCACCATGCTCAATAGCAACAAAAAGTCGTTGGAACTGAACACCAAAACCCCGGAAGGTAAGAAGATCCTTGAGCAGCTCATCAAGGAGTCCGACATCTTTGTAGAGAATTTTGCGCCGGGCGCCGTTGAGCGAATGGGCTTTGGCTGGGAGCGCATTCACGAATTGAATCCACGCATTATTTACGGCACGGTTAAGGGGTTCCCCGAAAACTCGCCCTATGCAGACATTAAGGTCTACGAGGATATCGCACAATGTGCCGGCGGCTCTGCCTCGACAACGGGCTTTCCCGACGGCCCCCCGACTATTAGTGCCGCGGCACTTGGCGATAGCAACAGTGGGATGCATCTTCTGATCGGCATTCTGACCGCGCTGATCCACCGGGAAAAGACCGGCGAAGGGCAGAAGGTCTTCCAATCTATGCAGGACGCGGTGCTAAACCTCTGCCGCGTGAAGCTGCGTGATCAGGAGCGCTTGGACAATACCGGCGTTTTAAAGGAATACCCTCAATATCCGAACGGAAAATTTGGTGACACGGTTCCCCGTAGTGGAAATTCTAGCGGCGGGGGGAGTGCGGGTTGGGTGCTGAAGTGTAAGAACTGGAAAACCGATCCAAACGACTACATCTACATCATTCTGCAGGCGTGGGGATGGCAAAAGCTGTGCGACGCCCTTGAAAAACCAGAATGGAAGACCGACCCGAAATATGCCACGCCGGAAGCACGGGGGACCCATATCTTCGATGTATTCAACGAGATTGAAAAATGGCTATCTGACAAGGACAAGTATCAGGCTGTGGAAGTGCTGCGCAAAGCCGATGTGCCCGTCGGTCCGGTTCTGTCGATGAAAGAAATCTCGCTCGATCCGTCGCTGCGCGAAAACGGCTCCATCGTAGAGGTGGAGGAAAAGCTGCGTGGCAAATATCTAACCGTTGGCTGCCCGATGAAATTCTCGGCCTTTACGCCCAAGATCACCGGCGCACCTCTGTTAGGTGAGCATAACCAAGAGGTGCTGACACACCTTGGCTATTCCGCGGATCAGATC
>Ga0302228_10001501_pt1 | contig 17074 bp, 18 predicted proteins | sample II_Palsa_N1_2_FD_193519 | JGI IMG/M metagenome (GOLD analysis project Ga0302228, IMG submission 193519) | Peat permafrost microbial communities from Stordalen Mire near Abisko, Sweden - II_Palsa_N1_2 | ecosystem: Environmental > Terrestrial > Soil > Palsa > Peat permafrost | place: Sweden...
CCGGTTGAACGCGCCGCAGCGTACTTCGCGAAGGAGTCGATGTGAAGTGCGCGTTCATTGACCGGAATCGACACCACTGGCCAGTTTCAGTGCTGTGTGAAGCGCTGGAAGTCAGCCCCAGCGGATATCATCAGCGCCAGCAACGCAGCGCCGAGGACAAACCGCACAGAGGCTGCATGAGCAACGATGCCCTGCTCGCGCACATCAAGGTGATTCACGCGCAGGTCAAAGGCGAATATGGCTGGCCGCGCATGTGGAAGGAACTGCTCGCGCGTGGCGTGCGCGTGGGCAAGGAGCGGGTTCGCAAGCTGATGGCGCAGCATGGCATTCGTGCACGGCACAAGCGCAAGTACATCGCGACGACGAACTCGAATCACAACCTGCCGGTTGCACCGAATCTACTGGAGCGCGACTTCACGGCGTCGGCCCCGAACCAGGTCTGGACGAGCGATATTACCTATCTGGCGACAGCCGAAGGCTGGGTGTACCTCGCGGTCATCATCGACCTGTTCAGCCGGCAGGTGGTGGGCTGGTCGATGCAGCCGCACATGAAAGCGGAACTGGTCACAGACGCGCTACGCATGGCGTGGTTCCGGCGTCGCCCCGAGGCTGGTGTAATCGTGCATAGCGACCGGGGCAGCCAGTATTGCGGAGGCCTGTTCCAGGACACGCTGAAGGCCTACGGCATGCGCTCGTCGATGAGCCGACGCGGCGATTGCTGGGACAACGCGCCGACGGAAAGCCTGTGGGGTTCGCTGAAAGTAGCACGTATGCATGGACGACACTTCACCACGCGGCGTGCTGCAATGGATGAGGTGATTGACTGGCTGAGCTTTTACAATGCACGCCGGTTGCACTCGACACTCGACTACGTCAGTCCCATGACGTTCGAGAAAAACTGGTTCGCGGCTCAGCAGGGACGAGCCGCATAATTCCCTCGGTTATGGGATTCGCGGAACGGGGGCAAGGTCACATATCGCGGATTCCAGGTCAATCTCCTTCCACGTCGCTCCTCGCAACTCGATAGTACGCACCGAGGTGAGCAACAGCCGCCGCATTGCTAATCGCGTGAGCGGAGTTCCCGCAACCGAGATTGCAGCCAACAAATGCTTGAGTTCATCAGCCTCCAGCGCCCGATTGTGGCGCGTAGGCGGCAGCGTCACCACGTCCGATGGTTTGAGCGCTGCGACAGGATTCGCGTCCAGCCGCCCGCTGATAATCGCTCGCCTGAATATCGCATCAAGGTGTTGGCGCAGACGTATTGCGATATGGGGAGCACCCTCGCCTTTGCGTTCATCGCTTGCAAGAGTTTTGCGCTTTGCAATCGATTGCAGCAGGTCATAGACTTGCGCCACCTTGATATCACGGACCGGCATGGTGCCGAGTGGCGTGCCCTTCACGTAGCGTGTAAGGAACCGCGTGGCTTGACCGTGATAGTAGGCTGTCCACTTCGCGCGGTTGTCATTCAGCCATTCGTCACAGACAGGCCAAAGCGTGTTCTTGTGGTGGACGATGGTCTGTTGCTGGAGCTGCTTTTCATGCGCCCTCGGGTGGACTCCAACCCTCACTAGCTTGGCGGCAATGCTTCGCAGTTCTCGTGCGTCATGAAGCGATAAGTCTGGGAAGCGCCCGAGAGTGTACGTACAGGTCTTGCCGTCAAGTCGGTAATCGAATTTCCACGTCTTCGTACCCTTGATCGATACGAATAAATACATCGAATCGCGGTCGGTGAGCCTATAGGGCTTCGATTGCGGTTTCGCGTTCAGCAGGAGCGGATAGGTGAGCTTCATGGCGAGCCCCGTCACGGACAACTACCATGAATTTTACCTGCAATTTACCTGCAAAACTGTTGGAAGCAGGCGGATTTCTGTGGATGTAGTCGGACAGGTCGCCGTGCATCGGAAGCGCAACCGGAGCGAATGCATAAGGCCTCAACCATTCGCTGTAACCCTTTACCAGAAATCCTCCCGAGCGTTCTATGTATTGCTGGCGGGACGTTTCATAGACTTCCCGAAGTGCATACCATGGCACGTGGGGTAAGTCATGGTGTACTAAATGATAGTTGTTGTTCAAAAACAGCAGACGCCAGAACCACGCAGCTTCGTTGAGCACGGTGCGGTGCTCGACAGCTTCGGCTACACGATGCTCGTGGAACGAGCGGACCGAACTCAACGACAACGCGCCGTAGCCGATGCCGAGCATAAACAGCCACACAGGTATTCCGCAAGCTGTGTGCAGCCACCATGCAAGGCCGCAGAGGGACCCGCCATGGGCGAGCCACAACGGGACCTCGCGCCAGTCGCCACGACCGACCTTGCGCATCGCGTCGATGGTCGTCGCGGCAATCGCGAAGGCCGGTCCTACCAGCAAGCGCCCGACAAACGTATTGCGTAACATCAGCAGCGCGCGTGTCGCGGTGCCTGCACGTTGCCACGTTTCGCCGGTGACGAAGTAGCTTTCCGGGTCGTGCTCGGGGCGTGTCAAATGCACGTCATCGTGATGCCGCAGATGCGAATTGCGGTAGATGCCATACGGGAACCAGACGGCGAGCGGGGCGAAACCGAGAAGGCCGTTGACGAGGCGCGAACGCGTAGGGTGACCGTGTAGCAATTCGTGCTGCAAGGACATATACCAGGCGCTCAACAACGCCAGCAGACCGGTGGTGAGCGGCAGCCCCAGGCTACGCGCGTGCGTCGCGATGCCGAACCATCCGCCGTAAATCGGGACGATCAACACCCAGGTCGGCCATTCTGTGCGCCATGTCCAGCTCGCGCTCATGCGCGCCAAGGCTTCGCGTTGCTTGTCGTCGAGGTAAATCGCCATCGGCAGAGTACGGGTCGGGCCGGATCAGGATGCAGGGGGCGTCAGAAGACGCGTTAAAACCGATCCTACGGGGAGCTGCATCTGCGACGAACCAATTTGTTTCGCAAAGCATCTGCGAAAAAGCGCTTAGGACGGTGGCGCGGGGTGTCGGGGCCCGCTGTCCCCGCGCCGTGTTACCGGTTAGTATCAGAGCACGAACGTTAAAATATTCGAGTTCTGATACTTCCAATACGTCTGATACCCATGCACAAACCGGCCGCCACACACGATCGATCCGACGTACCCCGCATTGGCGAGGGCAAGCGCGGTGAGGAGGGGTATATCGGCTACCTGCTGCGTCAGGCGGGGGGCGCTCACCGGTTGCGCATGGAGCGGGCGTTGGCCGACCTCGGCGTGACGCCGCCGCAGTTCACGGTGTTGACGATGCTGGTGGCGTACCCCGGGTTATCGAATGCGGACGTTGCCCGCCTCGCCATGCTCACGCCGCAAACCGTCAGCGTGATCGTCGCGAACCTGTTGCGCAGCGGCGCAATCGCCCGGCGGCCTCATGCAGTTCATGGCCGCATTCAGCATATCGATGTCACGGAGGCCGGCAAGGCGCTGCTCAAGCAATGCCGCTCGCGCGTGAAAGCGATCGAGCAGCAGATTCTCGCGGGTTTCAACGCTGCAGAGGAGAGTGTGATTCGCCGCTGGCTGGTGAGTGTCGCTGTTGATAGCGGTTCGAACGGGGCCGAGTGAGCGTGGCTGACGAGCGAGGTTGACCAGGTGGCCGCCAACTACGCAGAAGCCAGCTACGCAGAAGCCAGCTACGCGTTAATGAGCGGCGGCCAGATGGCAGGCATGATCGAGCAAGCCTTCAGCGGTGCCGCTGCCATTGTCCACGTCCAGTCCGCTATTGAGCACGAGCCAGCCGTCCTGGTCGGCGGAAGGTCCTGCGCCGGTGACGAGGATCGTCTGCGTCGCCATCGACTGCGAGTCCGGGTGATCGCGCGCAACGATGCGGAACGGGTCGTTGTCTTGCGACAGACTGGTGACGTGCATGATCCGGTAGCGAGCGCCGTCTATCGTCTCCCAGTGCCATTGGCCAGGCGGATCATGGCGGTAAGGCGCCAGCGCGTCGATGATATCCGTGCGCATGCAATCCATATGAATATGCAGTTGCTGCTGCGAACGGCGATACTCCGAATTGATTTCCAGTCCGAACTGATCGGCGGCGAGTGGTTGCTTCAGCGATGCTTCCACGGTATTGCGTGAGCTCCAGCCGTCGGCCCAATAATCCGGCGCATTGGGCGCGACGATGCTCGGGCTTTCGATGCCGGTGACGCGCTCAGTCGGAATCAGCAGATGCTGGCTGCGGCCGCTGATGTCTTTCAGAATCGCGTAGTGGCCAGCCAGGTCCACGCTCGTGCATTGACCAGGATGGCCGCTGGCGCGCGCTTCGGGCACGCATTGTCCGCCGACGATTTTCCATAGCGCGTCAGGATCGGCCGCAGCAAGCTCGGCGCAACTGCTGGTTACGACGGCGACTGCCACCAGAGCGGCCGCCTTGGCCATCGCGAGACGTGCGCGGCCGCTGAAGTTGCTTCCGGTCCGTACCGTGCGAGCTGACTCGCGCAAGCGGCCGTCAGCGGCCGCTGAGCCTCTCCGCGCGCGCATCAAAGCGTCGGCGCCGGTAGCGCGCCGAGCAACTGCTCGAACGCCACGCCGATGGCCAGCAGCCGCCGGTCGCTTCCCAGCGGGCCGTCCAGTTCGAGACCGACCGGCAAACCTTCAGCGGTCAAGCCCGCAGCCAGCGACAGGCACGGAATGCCCGCGTTGCTAGCCGGCTGGACGTTGCGCAGATAAGCGTCCATTTCGTCGATGGGTGCGCCGCCGTTAATCGACACGGCCGACGAACCTGCGAGGTCATCGATCGGCACCGCGGCGAGGCGGGTAGTTGGGAACAACAGCGCATCGAGCTGTTGCGTGGCGAAGGTCTGGGCATACAGTTGCTGAAGCTGCGGCCGCCACACGGTCAAGGCGTCCTGATACTCATGGGCGAGCGGGTCGGCGAGGACCGCGTCATAGACGTCGCGTACATCCGGGCTGGCAATACGTGCGGCCAGCTCGGCCAGCGTTTTGACCGGCGCATCGTTGGCGACGAGCCATGCCGGCACATCCACATGCGCTTCGTGAATCGCCACCGCCGAACTGACCTTGCTGCTCAGTTGCAACAACTCGTCCATCCCGACCGGCACCAACGTTACACCAGCCGCCTCGAGCCGCGTCAGCGCGTGCCGTACGACGTCTTCCAGCGCGTACTCCAGTCCGTCCCATAGCGGCGCCGGCAAGCCGACGCGCAGACCGCTCAGCGCAACCTCAGGCAACGGCCCGGCGCCGGTCACGACGCCGTCCAGCAGCGCAAGGTCGGCGACATCGCGCGCCATGGGCCCGACGGTATCGCGCGTATGGCTGATCGGTACCACGGCGTCTGGATCGTGATAGCGGCGCTCTGCGCCCCCATCGCCGACCGATGGACGAAAGCCCGCGGTACCAGTCAGTGCGGCAGGAATACGGATGGACCCGCTCGTATCGGTGCCGAGTCCGGCCGGCACGATGCGCGCCGCAATGGCAGCGGCGGTGCCGCCCGATGAGCCGCCCGGAATCAGGCCCGGATCGTAAGGGTTGCGCACGTGACCGGCATGCGGCGCGAAATTGGTGCTGGTGATGCCGCACGCGAGCTCGTGCATGTTGGCCTTGCCGAGCACGATCACGCCCGCGTCGAGCAGGCGCTGTACGGTGGGCGCATTGGCGCGCGGCACGAAGTCTTCCAGCGCGGGGGTACCGGCCGAAGTGACGAGCCCTTCCGTATTGATGTTGTCCTTGACGACGATCGGCAGACCCGCAAGCGGCAATGCCGAGCGCGCTTCAGGTGTCATTGCGTCGATCCGCCTGGCCGCATCGAGTGCGCCCTCCATGTTGAGCGCAGTGAGGGCGTTGAGGGTCGAAAGCGCCGCGGCGCGAGCGAGTAACGTGGCGATATAGTCCGTGGCTTTCAGCCGGCCGGTCTGGATCGCAGTCACCGCTTGCGTTGCCGTTAGGGCCAACTGTTCGTCGACGGTCCATGTCATGCGTGAGATCTCCTCGAATGACGCCTATTCTGTCACAGCCATTCCAGACGCGTCATCGAGCAGACCGGCGCATGGCCGTTCTGTTCAGGTCAAACTCAACCAGCACACCAGCTCCCACTGGTGCGTGTCACGTATTGGTCATTGATGGTTGTCGATCCACATGCGTCCCCAGCGGAACGCGTAAGCGACCGCATGTTCTTCGTCGAAGAAATAGTCGAGTGCGTCGAACGAATGTGCCCGGCTCGGATCTGCAGTGGTTTTGCCGATGGTCAGATTCGCGGCGAACAGCCCATTGGGCAGTTGCTGTGCGACCGGAGCGACCTCGTAACCTTTGTATTGGATAGCTTGTCGATTCATGATTTTGGCGATGTTTCTGCCCATGTGCGTTGCAAGGGAAGCCAGACGCATAGTGTCGACCGGAGGGTCGGCGGGCAGGAACAAGCGTAGGCGCGGTAGCCTCGCCAGTGAACCAATCATTCGTCGCAAGCAAATTACGCTCGACCTGGAACTGTCTTCGCAATTTCGGATGAGGCGACCCCGGATGCGTCGAGACCACTATCCGGCGCGCCGTGCTGCCTGTCTGTTACTTGGCACACGCAGCGTGTTGGCGCTTTTTTAGGGTTGATTCAGGCGTGTTGTGGCTTTGGCGGCGTATGCCGATGCAGGTAGCGGCGCCGCTTGATTTGCGGCGTGGCGCCGGGGCGCCGCGTACCTTCGCGTGCCTGTTAGCTGGCGAGCGTGAACACCTTGGCCGTGCGGCCCTCGGGCGCTGCACCCCGAGGCACCGACGTGTGCTGCGTACTAAACGCGAGGGCGAACTGCGCGGCCTGCTGGCCGACTGTAGCGAGCTGGTCGACCACTTTCGGGTCGGAGCAGGTATCGACGGTTTCGAAGCGCGTCTCGAGCGTATTGATGCCGGCGCCAAACGGCGTGGGCCAGCCGCGCAAGGCATGCACGATCGAGCGCAGCGACGTCAGCACCGAACCGGCGGCTTGCCAGCCATAGGCCGTGACCACGCAGCCGACTGCACGGCCGTCGAGGTAAGGGCGCTCGTCGGCACGCAGTTCTTCGAGCGTGTCGAGCGCATTCTTCACGAGACCGGAGACGCCGCCATGATAGCCGGGGGTGGCGATGATCAGCGCGTCGGCTTCGCGCACGGCTTCGATCAGTTCGAGCTGTGCGTCGGTGCGTTGCGGGTCTTCTGGGGCGTAGTGCGGCAGGCTATGCAGGAACGTGCCGCCGAACAGGCGGGTGCGCGCACCGGCGGCTTCTGCGCCGCGCAGTGCAAAACCGAGGGCACGCTCGGTCGACGATGCTGCACGCGTGGTGCCGCCGATGCCGATGACAAGTGGCCGGCGTTGGTGATCGAAACTGGTCAACGAAATGCTCCTTCGGTAGCGGTTGCCGGGGGCGCGGCGCAGGGCTGCGCGCAAACTCGCCCGGCAAACGGGACTCAACCCGCGGACTTAAACCGCCATCTTAGTGACCGATACTAGCAGCACGAAGCGACTTTTCGTTCTAACGATATACGCCGGGAGGGTTATCGATGCAGGGGCGCCGTGAAATGCACCTGAAGCGGGCATGGATAAGCAAAGCGAAAACGCTTCGTTGGCTGCGGGCTGGAGGCGCCGCTATGATTGGCCCGTCTCCTCCATGACTCACTCCTTGACATGGGTCTCGGCCCCGCTATCGCAAGATGACGGGGCCATTTTTTTGCCACGGCGCAGTCCGGTCGCTCTGCGCAAAACGGGCGAGACGCTTGTGCACGTCCCGTATCACCTTGACGGGAGTTTCCTGCAACTGCTGGTCGTGCAGCGCCAGTAACCGTTCCAGCGCAAGGGCTTCGGCGTCTTTCAGGCGCCAGACATCTGCCCCGGTGGCCCGCGCCGCGCTGCGCTCAAGTGCCTGCTCCGCATGCGCATAGAGCGTGGCGTCAGCCGTGCCGAAGCCCGCTTCCTGCAGATACCAGGCCACGTACAGGACATGAATCAGTTCGCTCAACAGATGACCGTTCCCCGATCCGGCGCGCAACGCTTCCAGTGCGAGATGGCAGCGCAACGACCGCTCTCGGATGGACTGGAGCGTAAGCGGCAGGAGTATGGCTTTCGCTGCCGATTTCCCGCTGGAACCTCGCCGGGCCGGATGTTTTCTTTTATTCATTTTGGGTAAAACTCACAGACTTGCTGGATTTTGAGTCGCGATTTTATATGCGCTCGCTCTCATATTGATTTAATTTTTTGATTTTTAAAAGTCAGGCAGTAAATAATTTCGAGGAAATCCGGAGTCCCTGCGGGAATGACGTGTAATCATCAGGCCGATTTAACTATTCAGAATCATGCATTCCGGGTCGAAAATATTCGAATCGCTTGCGGGGTGAGCTTCTGGCCGATCCGGTCGGGGAAGGCGAACGTGCTGTGTCAAAACGCTGACATAATCGATCGAATATAAGGACCGATTTACATGCGGCATGCATTTTCTATGAAACCCCAGAATACGGCGCCGCCTCGAACGTCGCTCGAATGGCCTTAAGCCTGTTGCGCGTCGGCAACCCGTCCATAAAATTCAAACTGAATTTCCGTGGAGGTTCGATCCATTGTCACATCGATCTGTTACACGGAAAGGGACAACCCCCGTAGGAGACCGATGTGAGCAGCCGAACCACCGCTGTACGCCCCACGATTGCCGCGAAACACCCGTTCGAGAGTTGCTTCATGGACCTTGGAAGCCATTCGGCCGACAAGGCGTTGATCGCACTGACCGACGCTGTGCATGCCGAACAGCGCGACATGAATGCCTACGACTGGATCACCCAGGCGCTGCCCGGCGCGACGCTCAAGCCGGCCCTTGCATTCGGCACGGTGGGCGAGTTGTACCGTTCCTTTACCCGGCCAGCCGAATTCGGCAGGTTGAAGGACATCTGGCGTTTGTGAGGAGCATGAGCAGAGGAGGATGACGGACTCGTTCAACGGCTCGATTTTGACAGCCGGTGGCCGAGCCCCAGGTTGGTCGCGATCTGCCAGGCGTAGACGCGCGAGTACTGCACTCCGAAGCGCGCGGAGATCAGCTCGCGCAAGCGCACGTTGGTCCATGCATCGCTCGGGAAACCGTGTTCGCGCGCGGAGCCGCGCAGTGCGGCAGCGACCCATTCGAGCGCCGCGGCGTCGAGCGCGGACGAGCGGCCACCGACGCTCATCTTCTTCAACGCATCGAGGCCGCCGCTCTCCAGCATGGCCTTGTAGCGTTTGACGGTGGCGGTCGACAGATGAAGGGCGTCGGCCACCGCGCTGACCGAAGAACCCGCCATCAGCATCTGGCCCGCGCTCATGCGCCGGACGACAGTGGGAAGCTCTTCGGTTCGGGAGGGCATAGGTTGACCGTCCGTCAAAGTCCGGGCGCATAGGCAATGCGAGCGTTCCATCTGGAAAACCATGCCCAGCCGTTGTCACTGAACCCAGGAAACGGCCGCACAGGGGCGGATAGCATTACTAATAAATGATTTTTTATTGAATGTGTTGGAATGAGATAAAAATAATTGCGTCTGTGATTTTTTCATTTTTCCTATGAATAAGCGTGCGGGGATGCATAGTTCCGTCAGATTGAAACAATCGTCTCGATTATTTCTTATTCCGATATCGCCTTAATGACGCTTGATGTTCGGCAAGACGTTTGCTAGCATCCAATAACACTTTTACATGGTCTGCAGAATGTTGCAGAAACTCAATCCACACCGGGCACCGTCTGCCTGCCGCTTCTCGTTGAGAGGCATCGTGCGGCTCTCCATCACCGCATTCTCTTATTTTAATGCGCGAACGATGAACGATCATGAGATATCGCCGCTTTATCAATTATTTTTGTCGAGAATTTCAGTTTCACCATCATTTTCTGACAGAAAAACATCAATTGTTTTGGAATTCGATATAAATGGATTTATCCGTTTGACCGTCGATTGACTCCCGAGCGACTGTGGAGTCGGAAATGGCAATTCGCGCTTGAGCACAGGCGCGGATAGAGCGCCGTACAGCAGGTTGTCCGCCTCGAACGCCGGGTCAGTGCAACGTTTCAATGATTTAGGAGAGCATAGTGAACCTGTTTATTTCGCGTCATGGCGGCCAGCCTGCCTTGCGGGTGCGGCGCATGGTCCTGATGGGTTCCGCGCTGGCGGCGCTGGCCGGTGCCCCCGTAGTGCTCGCCCAGGCCCCCACGTCCGGGAGCGACGAGCCGGCTCAGACGCAACCAGAGGTGCAGTCGCAGGCTGTCGATGCGCTGAACAAGCTCGGCAACTACCTGCGCAGCCTGAAGAGCTTCCGTATCGAGGCCGATAGCGTGACGGACGCCGTGCTGACGACTGGGCAGAACGTCGGCTTTCTGCATCGCACGGAGATGTCGGTGCAGCGTCCCAACAAGGTCCGGGTTGTCGTTACGGGAAGCCGTGCGCCGAAGGGCCTGATCTACGACGGCCATACCTTCGTCCTGTTCAACGACACCCATCATTACTACAGCAAGGTGCCGGCGCCGCCCACCATTCGCGAGCTGATCGCAGATGCTGACGACAAGTACGGTGTCCAGCTTCCGCTCGTCGACCTGTTCTACTGGGGCGAGCAGTCTGACGACGAAAAGTCGCTGACTAGCGCGCTGTTTATCGGGCTCGACAAGGTCGAAGGCAAGTGGTGCAACCACTACGCGTATCAGCAGCCGGGCCTCGACTGGGAGCTCTGGATCCAGGCCGGTGCGCGGCCATTGCCATGCCGGTTTGTCGTCACGGATACGACCCAGCCGTCCCGGCCACAGCATGCGGTCAACTATGAGTGGACGGTGAATCCCACCTTCGAAGCTGGGACCTTCACGTTCCATCCGGGCCCTGGCGCGAGGGAGATTCCGATGCGGGCGCCGACTACGACGGGTGACGACCAACAGGGAGATGCGCAATGAAACCACTGATGCGATTGACGGGTATTGCGCTCGCCGTGGTGTTTTCGGCGACCTCGACCTCGACGTTTGCCTTTGGGTTTCGTGGCAGCGCGCGCATCAGCATTCATGGAGGTGGGGGAGGAGGCTTCCATGGTGGCGGTGGCGGTGGCGGCGGAGGAGGTGGCTTTCACGGCGGCGGCGGCAATTTCGGCGGGGCGCAGGGCGGTGGTCCGTCTCATGGGGGCGGCGGTCAACCTGCGCACGGCGGCGGCGGCAATGGCGGTGGAGGCGGCCAGAACTCGCACGGCGTTGGCGGGAGTGAACACAGCGGCGGTGGTGGAAGCGATCACAACGGCGGCAGCAGCAACCACAACGGCAGCAGCAACCACAACGGCGGCAGCAGCGACCACAACGGCGGCAGCAGCGACCACAACGTCGGCAGCAGCGACCACAACGGTGGCAGCAGCGACCACAACGGTGGCGGGGGCAGCGATCACAACGGAGGTGGAAGCGACCACAACGGCGGCGGGGGGAGCGACCACAACGGTGGCGGCAGTGACCATCATGACGATGGCCACCACGACGACGGCCATGATCACCACGACGATGACCACGATCATCACGACGATGATCACCACCATCATCACGACGATGACTGGTACGTCGATCCGGTGGCGGTCGGCGTGGCAGTGGGTGTGACGACGGCGATCGTGGTCGGAACGACCGTCGCGGCTCTGCCGCCGAGTTGCAACAGCGTGATGGTCGCAGGCGTGTTGTATCAGCAATGCGGGCCGAACTGGTACCAGCCGCAATACGTGGGCCCAACGGTGCAATACGTGGTGGTCACAGCGCCTCGATAAACGGTAGGCTCGCGGGCCGGCAGCTGGACGGACCGACGCGCTGAAGCGGCGCGAACCCAAGCGTACGAGGCCGGCTCGGCACGCGAAATAACGAGCCTGAAAGGGCAAACGGGTACAGCGAAGCGGCGCGCCGGCTAGGTCCTGGCCGCGCGCTGCGGCGGTGCCTGCCCGCGTTCGCCGTTTTACAAGGACTGCAGATGGAAATAGACTTCGAGGCGCGGATTGCCCAGTTGCTTCTGCGAGCAGCGCGGCACAGGAAACTCGTTCCGTATGGCGCATTTCACGCGATCTTTCCTCCGAACTTATCGCTAAACCGTCGCTATGCCGCGTTGGAACACACGGCCGCGTCCCTCTGTGATTTGCAGCTTGCCGATTACGCGTCGCTTCTCTGTACTGATTCGGGTTTGCCGGGCCCCGACTTCTATGCCCGCTTCAGGCGCCTGCACGCCGAGCGCTATTACGCGGTGCTCGGTGCAGACCGAAACCGCAAGCTCAGACTCGTGGAAAAGCAGCGTTTTGCTCGTGAAGCGCGCGAGCAGGTGTACGGGCACGCTCGGGCCGCCAGAGAGGAATTATCCGCAGAGGCGCAAGGGGCGCTCGAGGTTGCTGCTGCGCGCACCTCGGCACGCCCGGTCCGCAACGCGGCGTTGGGTGTTGCGCTCGTCACAAGCGGATTGTTCGGCGCGCCCGCGGCCGATGCACAGGAGTTCTCGCTGTTCGGCGGTGGTTCCCGCGCCGGCAGTACGGATACCTACTCGTGGGCCTTCAATTACCAGGAGGGTCTCGGACAATACTTTGCAGCCAGCTTTAGCTGGCTGAACGAAGGCCATATTCCCGATCATCATCGTGACGGCCAGCTGGTTCAGCTCTGGGGCCGCATTCCCGTCGGCAATCCTAAGTTCGTCCTGCAGGCGGGTATCGGCCCGTATCGCTACTTCGACACGACCACGGCCGATCAGGGCGGCAGCTATTCCGACACCCACGGCTGGGGTGTGGTTTATAGCGTGCGTGCCGCGTATTACGCTTCGAGCCGCTGGATTACCCAGTTGCAGCTTAATCGCGTGCATGTGCTGCGCGGCCCGGATGCCACCAGCGTGATGTTCGGCGTAGGGTATCAACTCGATGCACCGGATACGCCAGGCCCGCGCGACCGGGCAGCCAGCAGCAACACCAACGTGACCAACAACGAAGTGGCTGTGTATCTGGGCAAGACCATCGTCAACTCGACAAGCTCGCCGTCTGCGCTGGGCGGCGCCATCGAGTACCGGCGCGGTCTTGCCAAATATCTCGATGTGACGCTCGGCTATCTGCACGAAGGCAGCAGCAAACTGGCGCGCCGCGACGGCATTACCAGTCAGCTATGGGCAACCCGCGCGTTCTTCAACGACAAGGTGACGCTCGGCGTGGGCGCTGGCGCGTACTACGCGATCAACGAGAACGAGAACAGCGAATCACCTGGACCGGGGTCCGGGAAATTCTCCGGCCTCGTCACGATTGCAGGTTCATATCGTTTTACCAACAGCTGGGATGCGCGGCTTGAGTGGAACCGGGTGGTGACCCGTTATGACCGCGATACTGATGTGATATTTGCTGGCGCGGGTTATCGGTTCTGACGGCAGGTTGGAGCACGAACTGAACCGGCAACGAGAGCGACGCAGGTTGCGCAGGTGTATTGCTGAAGGAGGTGCTCCATGGCCCATACAGGTTCCGTCATCGTCGTGTTGTGTCTCGCTGTTAGTGGCCTGTGTGCGGCCAGCGCTTACGCGGATGACAATGCAGTCACTGACCGGATTCAGTCCGCCGGCCGCGGAGCTCACCTCGGGCATGACCTGTGCGGCTTCACGGCTGCGCAAATCGCGAACTATAAGGCGAATCTGAAGCGCTCGCTTTCCGATCCGCCCAGCTTCGACACAGAATGGGACTATGGATGGCAGCGGGCCACGCCCACCTTGCTCCAGTATCAATCGCTGAAGGTGGGCGACCCGCAGGACTACGAATCGCGCGTGCGCCTCGTCTGCGCAACGCTGCGCAGAACCGGAAAACGGCCCCTAAAGACGCCTGACAATAGTGGCCAGACGAAGCCCTAGGTGTCCCGCAAAGCGATACAGCGCCCAAAGCTGCGACGCGGCGAATGCCTTACTTCACCTGTTCGACCTGACCACGAATCTCGCCGCCCGGATTCTTCGCGGTATGCACGTTGAAGTACCAGTTGCCGGCCAGCAGTTCGGTTTCCTGCGCAGCGGTTAGCGTAGCGTCGCCTTCAATCGGGCTGGCCAGTTTGTCCATCGGGATCGGAACGGCCACCGGCGCATTCTTGCCGGCAGGTGCCGGACCGTGGAAATGCGCCATGCTGGCCGGCCCGGTGAGGTCCGCGTAGGTGGCCTTGTAATGCAGCACTTTCGACGCAGTGTCGTAGGTTGCGGTCAATTCACCGTGTCCGTCGCTGGTCTTGGGCGGCACTTCGGTGGAGGCGAGCAGGTGGGCTTGCAGGTTGAGCGTGTCGGCAACGGCGAGCGCAGGTGCTGCGAGACTCAGAGAGAACACCAGTGCGGTAAGCGTTCGATTCATTTTCATGGACGTCTCTTGAAATGGACAGGATGTAACCTCCGACGCCGCGTGGCCTTGCGGCCATGCGGTGCGTCACCGGTTACTCCATTGAACGCTCGCTGTTTTCGACTTATTCCCTGCTGGGACGATTTTTTTTACCAGGCTCAGTTAGCTGCCAGCATCGAGACACCCGCATCGCCGAACAGCGTCTGCACGTCGTTATCGGAGATACGTTTGGCCAGTGCGGACAAATCGGTCCCCTCGGGCTTGCCAATCAGTGCATAGCTCAGATCGGCGTGCCGCCAGGTCACGACGTTCATGCTCTCGACGCGTTGTTCTGCGATCGTGGAGTCTGGCCGCGCTTCCTTCATGACGCATAGTGCGATCGGCGCGCCTTGCTGCGGCAGATAGACGATCTGCACCAAGGGTTTGTCTTTAAAGCGCAGTCGTTGCACGCGCTTGAAGGTCAACCCCGCCTGACTCAGATCCGGAATCCGCACGTTCAGACCGTCCTGATGCTGGATTTCGTCGACGGTTTGCGCCGTGAGTTCGGTATTGACCGGCACCTGTACCACGGTCTCGCGCGAATAGAGCTGCTGATATCCCGCCGCCGCCGCGACCCAGCCCGGTTCTTCCGGATTGGCCGCCGCGAGCGTCGCAGTGGGGTTGGTGTTCGGGTTAGTGCCGAAACCCGGGAGGAAGCGCGTTCCAATGCCGTAGCAGACCACCCCTGCAACAAAGGCAACCGCGAGCCATTGCGGCGCAATACGCAGTCGCGAACGGACGGGAGCCGAAAGCGGGGTGAAGGCGTCGCGCGCGACGGCGGCGTCGTTGGCGCCCGGTGTGGCGGTGCGTTGTGCATGGGCGCGCGCCATCGCGGCAACGGCTTCGGTCAGGCTGTCCGGCACCGGCGGCAGCTTTTGCTGGGCGAACGCTTGCGCATACGGCAACTGCGACGCGCGTAACTGCGCGACGAGTTCGGCGGTATCAGGCGACACAGCGATCTCCTTTTCGATCTCCTGGCATTCGTCCGCAGACAGTTCGCCGTCCACGTATGCCATCAACAAAACAGAGTCCATTTTCATGAGACCGGGTCCTTACTCGCGATTACCACTTTTGTTTTTTGATTGTCCCGAACCCCGAACAGCGTGCCGATGGTCTGGCGCGCGCGCGACAAGCGGCTCATGACGGTGCCGATCGGGACCTCGAGCACCTCCGCCGCTTCACTATAACTAAGCCCTTCGACGGCGACCAGCAGCATAACGACGCGCTGCGCCTCCGGCAACTGCCCAACCGCACTGACAATCTGGCTATTGATTGCATTTTCCTCCGGTGTGCGCGCCGCCGGATCGGCGACGGTTTCAAGCATATCGTCGTCCCACTCCGTGCTCGAGCGGTTGCGCCGGGTGCGGGCGCGCAACTCGTCGATCCAGGTGGAGTGCACGATCGAGAACATCCAGCTGAGGGCGGAAGTGCCGGGCTGTAACTGGTGCGCGCGTTCGAGCCCGCGCAGGCAGGCACGCTGCACCAGGTCTTCGGCATCGTGCCGGTCGCCTGAAATGCGCAGCGCGAACGACCACAGGCGCGGCAGCAGCTCCGGTAGCTGGCTGGGTAAATCTGAGCCGGTCATTGACAGGTTCCTTGCTAGGTGTTCGGTGTCTTTGGACGGATGGCTGGATTTTAGCGACAACCGGTGTTCTTCGCTCACATTAGCTGCGCAAGGCGGGCAAGGCGGGTCCCACCCGGGGACACGCAGATTTCCCGTTGCGACACGAAGCGGTTAAAGTTGAACTACCGCGGTCGAAGTACTGCGCTGCAACGCAGACGAGGTACGGCCGGCGCCCGGCAGGACGACCGTCTGCCGGGAAAGGCGCGGCGGGCCAGCCGCGAACGCGCGCTCTACTCACGACGAAGGGGGACGAGTGAGGCATCGAAAGCTTTCCCTGCGTCGACGCTGGCGCAAAGCATTTCGCAAGTATGGAGTGCTGGTCGCGCAGAGTGTGGGCGGCCATCCGTTTCTCGCGGGTATCGCCGGGACGGTGGTAGCGACGGCCATGGCGAGCCTGACCTTTCTGACACTCTACGACGGCCGGGCCGACGCGCTGCGCCATGCCCACGAAACCTCGGAGAACCTGGTCTCGCTGATTTCCAGCGACCTCGCGCGCAATGTGGAGATCTACGACCTGTCGCTGCAGTCGATGGTCGACAACGCGCAGAACCCGTCCACCTGGCAGCTGCCCCCTGCGCTGCGGCAAGCTGTGCTGTTCGATCGGGCGACCACTGCCGCCTACCTCGGCGGCGCCTATGTATTGGGCATAGACGGCCTGCCGCGCGCTTCCCAGAACAGCGACCGCAATCCAGTGGTGCCGCTCAGCGACCGTGACTATTTTGTCGCTCAACAGCGCAATCCGTCGCTGGGCCTGTTCGTATCGCATCCGTACCGCTCCCGGTGGCGCGGCGGTAATCCGTCGATCGGGCTGACCCGGCGTATCAATGCACCGGACGGCAGTTTCGCGGGCGTTGCGATGCTCGCTATCCGGCTTGAATATTTTCAGCACTTGCTCGACAGGATCAACACCGGCACGTCCGGGTCTGTTTTTATCCTCCTCGACGATGGAACCCTGCTGGCCCGTAAGCCGTTTATCGAGAGCGATATCGGCACCAGCATCGCAAAGTCTCCCACTTTCACAACGATGGCGGCGCGCGCGGAGGGGTCGTATATCGCGAGTTCGGCAGTTGACGGCGTACGGCGCATGTTCACCTATGCGCGTGTGCACAACACGCCGTTGATCGCCGTGGTGGCGCCGTCGCTCGACGACGTGCTTG
>Ga0302228_10001503_pt1 | contig 17071 bp, 7 predicted proteins | sample II_Palsa_N1_2_FD_193519 | JGI IMG/M metagenome (GOLD analysis project Ga0302228, IMG submission 193519) | Peat permafrost microbial communities from Stordalen Mire near Abisko, Sweden - II_Palsa_N1_2 | ecosystem: Environmental > Terrestrial > Soil > Palsa > Peat permafrost | place: Sweden...
GCTCATGCAGGAACTTGTTGGTGGGCGAAATCTTGCCGCGTGCGATGCCAGTCAGATCACTGATCACGCATTCGACTTCGGTAATCTTGTGTTCTTTCAGCCAGGCGGACAGCTGATCGAAGGGGGCGTTCATAAGGACCTCGTCATGGGTTTGGAAAGCGCCGGCGGTTCGGTCAGGCTCGACGACCCACTTCCCCCGCAGCGCATTGAGGTCTATCTTGGGCCAGCCGTCCGACGGCATCTATCCACTTTGCGCCACCCAAAACGCACCAATAGAGTGCGCCCAGGTTACCCATGACACAGGCAGCCCCCTTGCGTGTACAGGCCTTCGCCACTGGCGATGTAGCCGCTCAATGCAATGCCACACCTGGCTGGATCCAGCAGTATCAGCAAATGTCCCCGGGGCATTTTGCCGGGCTGATCCGCTACCTCGACCTGCAAGGTGTCGAGGTCTACGAAGAGTGCATGAACACCCGGGTGGAACAGAACTTCAATGCGCCGCCGGGCTCCCTGGCGTTCTGTTTTGATGGCAGCGACAACGCGCTGTACATGCTCAATGGCGAAAGCCGCAACACCTGGATCACCCCGGAAAACTATCGGGAAGTGGCGGTGGTATTTGGCCCGCAGTTCGTCCAGCGCCATGGTTTGGATGTAGCAAAACTCGAAGGGCTGTTCATGGCCCCCCTCTCCTCCCTGCAAAACGCCCTGTTCAGCCGTTGGCTCAGCGGGACATTGACGCGCTTGTCAGAAGTCGTCGATCCACCCAGCCGTGACGCCCTGACCCAACAATTACTGGACGATTGCCTGTTCATCCTCGACAACGCCTGCGTGTGCCTGGACCACGGTTCATTGCAGCGCCGCACCGAGGAGCGAACGCTCATGGCCCGCATTGGCGAGTGGGCAGCGGAGGTGCCGGATGAAACCGTCAACCTGCTGGAACTGGCGCGTATCGCCGGCGTGCCGTTGCGTCAATTGCAGCATGGGTTCAAGACTTACACCGGGATGAGCCCGGCGCAGTGGTTGAGGTTGCGCCGGTTGAACAGTGCGAGAAGGGAGTTGCTCAACCCACCGTCTGCCGAGACCACGGTGGCCGAGGTGGCGATGAATTGGTCGTTCTGGCATCTGGGGCGGTTTTCCCACAGTTACCGGGCGTTATTCAAAGAGCTGCCGAGCGAGACCTTGAAGCGGCATCAGAAGCCACGGTGTTGATCGCATCCACACCCAATGGCAACAACAATCCAGGTACCGATACCCCCACAGCGCAGCGCAACAGGAAATACCCGGTGCCGGCCAACCCCAGCATCAACCCCAGCGAGTGCCCTTGGGCAACCCCCAGCCCGCTGCGCCATTGCCCGCCCTCCTCGACCAGCCCTCGCCGAGCCACCTGCCGGGCGCACTCGGCCCAGGCCGGCTCTCCCAACACGGCAGCCCCCATCAACAAAATGTCGGCATTGCCCGCCGGGCCGTGGCACAAGGTATAGCTGCTGCCGGCCTGGGAAGCGTTGCCGAGCAAATCAGCTTCGACGCTTTGCAAGGCCTGGCGAGCGATGTCCCGATGCGTCGTTGCTCCGGTCAACTGCCACAAAACCAGACGCGACAGGGCAATGCCCGGAGCACCGTGACACCAGGCCATGCCGCAATGGGTCGGGCAGTCATCCAGACGCTGGGCATCTTCGGCAAACAGATAGGGCCAGTTGCCCTGCTCGGGCATAAACCAATGGGCTTCATAGGCCACGGCCTGCTCCACCGCCTCGGACCAGCACGTGTCAGGGCACTGCCGGGCGAGTTGGGCAAACGCCAGGGCGATCCCGGCGTTGCCATGGGACAAGCCGCACAGCCCCAGGCGACCCTCATGTTCAGGCCAATGCCAACCGCATGCTGTACGCCGGGCCTGACGCAGCAGGCGTCGACCCAATACCTCGGCGATGCTCAGACTCTGGTCTGCCAATCTCGGGGCCTGTCGCGCCAGCCCCAGCAGCCCCATGATCGCACCGGCCATGCCATGCATCAGGTCCACAGGCTGATCGTCCTGGGGCAGGAGCGCCAGTCGCTGCAACAGCCCATCGGCGGCGTGCAGGTAATCCTCCACCAACGGGCGATTGCCCAGGCGGCGTGCCAGCCACAACCCTTGAGTCACGGTGCCCAGGCGGCCTTCATAGAGGCTCAACAGATTAGGGGTTGGCTGTGACAATGCATGACGCAAGGCACCTGCAGCGGTGTCAACAAAAGCAGGCTGCGCGCCCTGCTCCGCCAGCACTGTCAGGAAGGCCGCAACGCCCAGCGTGCCGTCATACAGACTGGCGTTCATGCTGCGGGCGAACGCCGTCAACGAGCCCCCCGCATCATCGGCATCGTCGCTAATCCAGGTGCAACGATCCCCTAGCCACAAGGCTTCGGCACATAAGAAATGACCAATACGAATGGCCTCCTGCAGGCAATCAGACGGCGGTTGCGTTAGCGCCGATGGTGCCTCGTCCCCCCCACTAAAGCGCAGTTGTCGCAAGCCGAAACGGTCTTCAGGGTCTGCCTCCAAATGCGGTTGTTGCCAATCAATACCTTGCTCTTCAAACCGCTGCCGGATCGCCTCGACCGCGTCAGGCGCAGCGGTGGCGTCCAGCAAGCCCAAGGCCAGCGCACGGCAACGGCTTTCACCAAAGCTGCGCCCATCGAGTGGGTCCTGGGCGAACCCCAGTCCGGGCTGCAGGGGTTGCGCCCATAACGGCACTGGCCCACGCAAGCGCTGACGCAGCCATTGGCTGTATTGGCCCAACAGCCTGTGTACTTGATGGGCCTGGCGTGCGGCGATATACAGCACCACAGCGTCATGGCGCAGCCACTCGGCACTGTCGCAGGGGTATTTAAGCAGGTAGGGCAGGCACGCTTGGTCCAACGCGGCGCTGAGGATTTGCACCACCTGGCCGAGCTGCGCAGGCTCGGGCGCCAAGTAGTAACGCACCAGGCAATCGTCGTTGCACGCATCCGCCGGCGCCTGGCCAAACAGGTAGACAAAGGCCGGATCCAGTTGGGTGGTCCAGGCTGCTCGCTGGAGACTGACTTGGTGCCCGCGAATAGCCCGAGCCGGCACGCCCTCGAACAGGTATTCACCCGGCTCCACGCGGCGCGTCACAGTGCCCCGTTGCACCGCCAACGCGCCACCACCCAGTTGTTCAACTACCCGCCAGGGCCCGGAAGGTCGGGCCGCTGCCGGCGGCGGGTACCACGCAGGTTGCGGGCTTTCGTCCCGTACCAGCCCCGCGTAGTAATGGCGGTACAGATAGTCTTGCAGGCGGGTGATTCGTGGGTCGTCGTGATAACCGCCGGCACCGGCGCTCAAAGCCAGGGCGTCCCGCGGGAAACGCCGACCGTCCATGGACAGCGTGCCTTCGGCATCGCAGTCCAGGGTTTCCAGGGCCGTGCGCAGGCACAGCCACCAGGGTTGCGGCGCATCGTTCATGGCGCTCATGCAACCTCCAGCCATTGTTGTGCAGCCAGTTGCGGAGCCACCAGCAGATTGCGCGCCAGTTGCAGCAGCAAGGTGTGGGTGGCGCTCAGCACGGCCTCATCAGCCAGGTCTTCGTACAGGGTTTGCAGCAAGCGAGCGCCACACAACATCATCAGGCGTTCGGCGCCTGGCGTCGGCACGGATTGATAACTGCGCCATACCTGGGCGAGCGCCTGCTGGTAAGGACTGAAGTCTTCAGCGGCTTGTGCAACCGCGTCGCTGCCGTCGGCCATCCAGGGTTGGCGGTCCATCCAGTCCTTGAGCCAGGATTGGCATAGGCCCGCCAGATCCCACAAGGGATCACCGCGGTCGGCCATTTCCCAATCGATAAATACACAGTGTTCGCCCTGCAACAGGCAGTTTTGCCACTTCATATCACCGTGGATCAGTTGCGACCTGGGCCAGGTGACGGCCAATGCATCCAGCGCCGCCATGCACTCTTGTCGGGACTGGACCAACGCCACCAGGCGCGCCTGGCCCCAGCTCTGGTCCTCGCCGGCCAAGGGGTACAGGCGATCCAGGCGGATGACCCACGGCACATTCCCTGGCAGGTCGTCGCAGGCGATACCGGTCAATCCCCGGTGCAAACGAGCCAAGGTTTGCCCCAACTGACTGGCCACCTGCAAGTCGGGGGCACCGTTGTTGATCGCCACTTCATGGGCGCCGTGGGCCGGTGTGAGCCAATCCACCACCAGGGCTTGGCGATGGGCGTCGTAAAAACGCAAGGTGGGCACGCAGTCGTGCAACCCGGGTTGTTCGTTGAGACGCTGCAATACCAACGCTTCGTGGGCGACGCTGGAACGCTTTTCCCAGGGGCCGGCGTCGGGGCGATGCTGTTTGACGTAGTAGCCCTGGCCGCTTGGCCAGGTAACGCTGAAACCCCGATTGCGCTGGCTGTGGCTGCGAATGGCAATGGGCTGTTCCATCAGGCTACGTGTATCGAGCAGCCCGTTATTGACCAGAAAAATCGCCGTGTTGTGTCGAGTCAGAATCATTGCTCGCCCTCAGGCAAAAAGACCACGGGGCAGCGTTGCGCTGCCCCTTGGTCAGTGGTGTGCACCTCGATCAGGCGCCCTTACAGCATGGGTTGCGGGTGGGTTTGCAGGTCTTGGTCGTAGTGCCCTGTACGCCGCCCTCACCGCCGTCTTCGACGCCTTTGCAGCACGGATTACGAGTGGGCTTGCAGGTTTTGGCCGTGGTGCCCTGGACAGCAGCCGTGTCGTCCACCAGTTCCTCGCTCGCCCGGCAGCAAGGGTTACGGGTGGGTTTGCAGGTTTTGGTCTGGGTGCCGCCAGGGGCATCCACGCCTTTGCTGCCGGGTGCAACGGCTTCTTCTGCCGGGGGTTTGCAGCAGGGATTACGCGTCGGCTTACAGGTCTTGGTCTGGGTACCACCCGGGGCGTCCACATCCTTGGTGCCCGGCGCTGCCGCCTCTTCATTCGGTGGCTTGCAGCAGGGATTGCGGGTCGGCTTGCAGGTCTTGGCCTGGGTATTCGCCTCGCCGCCCCCCGCGCCACCGCCCGAACCCGCACCGCCGCCACCACCGCCGGCACTTTTAGTGCCGGGCGCTGCTTGCAGGCCATCCGGGTAGTACTGGTTGAGAATATCGCCGCTCAACAGACCGGCAATGCCGCCCGTATCGGACGGTCCTGATTGTGGCTGTGATGTAATCATGACAACTCCTTTTCTCTTGTTTAGTACAGCGGTTCACTCAGGGTGATCACATGCCCCCAGCGGTTCACGCCGGGGGTATCGGGCGACTCGCCAGGACAGGTTTCAGACAGCATCGAGACCTTGCGCGACAGCGGGCAACCGCACAGCCCACAGACCCCCAGTTCCGAGCGGGTGGCCTGTAACAGGCTGGCTCCCGGAGCCCGTCGATGGGGGCATTGCAGGCAAGCCTGGGACCGAGCCTCGCGCTCCACCGGATCGGTGGTGGAAAAGCCGGTCCGGGCCCAGGTCAGCAACGACCGGCTGCCACGCTGGATCAGCTCGACCGTCGCGTGCTGGTCCTTGGGCCGCACGCCCTTGGGTGGTGAAGCCAGCAACATCTGCAACATCTGCGGAGTGCGCCGACTGGCCAACAGGCTCCTGGCGTAGCTGTCGCTCGCCAAGGCCGCCTGCAGCACCGCCTCGCTGACCGGATCCGACAAGCCCAGCACCTGGGCAAACTCGGCGCGCATCTGGCTTTCGGACTGTGCAGTGTCCAAGGACAACACGGTCATGGCGTCCCTCCTACGGTCACGCTGGATGCGTCGGGATCCAGGGTCGAGCCGTTGTCGGCGTAGATATCGCGCACGGCCAGAGTGACTACGCCATTGACTGGAGCGTGCTGATCAATGATCAGCCAGACCCGCGCCGGCTCACCGATATCCACTTGCACCAACGCAATCGGAATCGGGGTCGGCGGCATATCGCTCTGATACGTCAATCGATAGTGGCCGATGTCCTTGGCACTGGGCAGGTCAAGGCGGTGGTTGAAGTTGACCACAACGGCTATCGCGCCCTCATGGGTCGTCCAACTGGCGCTCTCCAGCTTGAGGGAGTTAGGCACCGGCCCGCCGGCACACGGAGGCAACGGCATGCCGATAATCGCCGCCTCGATGCTTTCCAGCCGGCACGGAATAGACGGCGTCGAGCACATCTCGTGACCAATGCGGTTGGCCTCGTCGATTAAGGCAAACAGCAATTTGACCTGATCGAACCCAGGGTTCACCCAAGTGCCATAGCTGCCGTAGAAAACTGTCTGCAGGACCTGGTTAGCGCCGAAGTAATCCGCCAACCCTGTGCACAGCAAGCCCGAATCATTGGTGTAAGACGCCGACTCGAACCGCGCCACGCCCTGGGCCATGATGAACGCCAGACCTTGCTTGAACATGCCCTCCAGGCGTAGCAGTTGCCCCGAGACATACACCGTGTTCTGCCCATAGGCCTCGAAGGCGAACATGTTGGGGTGGGTATCCTCCCACGCCAGGTAGAAGTTGACCTTCGGATAGAACGCGTTGAACAGCTTGGCCAAGTAGGCGAAATCATGCAGCAACAAGGTCTGCCCCATACTGCGGAACGTACCGTTGACGGCCACATCAACTGCCTGTTTCTGCGTCATATAAGGTGTGGCACCGTAAGGCACAGGGGACACGCCGTTAATCAGCTCATCCATGGACAGGAAGGCCTCATTGGCGATTTCCCGCGCGTGGGTCGTGAGTAACGCATTGCCCGAGGTGCCTTTGCGGGCCTTGGCATAGGCCTCGGAACCCAGACGCGGCAAGTCGTAGTGCCCCTTGACGAAGCGCGCCGCCACGGCGTCATCGTCCTGCATGGCCAGCACCATATGGTCACCGGCAATCACCCCGTTGGTTTCCAGGAACCACTCGGCGTTCACGTCGTGAGCAAAGTCCTGGGTGGTCAGGGAGTGAAAGCCGATCGTGTATTTGCCCAGCACCACTGCATGCAACGGCACCGGGTTACCCTCACGGTCCACCAGTTGGTCGTCGGTGGTCAGTCGGTCAGCTGCCTTGAGCAACCCGTTGGCCAGCAACATTGGCTGATCCAGGGTGACAGTCAATTCACCCTGATCGCCATATTGCAAGAGCACCGCCGGTTGATGGGGCGCCGGGGCCATGCCGTCGGAAAAGGTGACCACCCGGCTGACCCAATTGAGCTTGGGCTTACCGCCGACCACTTCCACAGTGGTGGTCAATACCGGGTCGCCAAGGCCGATGGTCTGGACGATTCGGTAGGTGTCCGGGGCTACGGTAATCCGGGTGCCCCAGGCAAAGCATGAACAGCAGCAATAACAGGCTTCCCAGGACCAGTTGCGATCTTTGTCACGCAGGTCCTGGCATTCATTCTGGGTGATGTTTTTGCGCTCCTGCGTCGCTTTGTTGTAGCAGTTGTAGGTTTCCACGGGGAAGTTGCCGCCCATGGGTGTGCAATCCGGCATGGGCTTGCCATCCCAGGTCTTGCACTTGCACCAACGGGCCATGGTCGAGCTCTCGCGATAACTTTCGCAGTGCGTTACCGAACAGAGCGATTGACCGGGCTCCAGGCTTTGCTTGCATTGATCGGCCACCTTGATCTCCTTTCAGGCAGTGACGGCAGGACAGGCTCATTTAAAGATCGTGGCAGTGAATTGCACCGACACGAACAGGTTGAGCAATGCCTCGCCGTTGATATGGCCGCTTCTGTCGAGCAATACGGCCAATGCGGGGTTGGACTTCATCGTTTGCAGATCAAACAGCACTTTCCAGACCCCTGCGATCTGCTTCAGGGGGATTTTCGCGTAAGCCACTTGACCGGCCAGACCCACGGTGGTCACCGGTTGCTGGGGTTGGTTGCCGGCCGTCAATTTGAGGAAGCTGGCACCGGCGGGCAGCGTGATACCGCTGGCGACCACCAAGGCCAGGTAGGCCTTGTCCACGACCAGACCACTGGTGTTGGGCGGGAACATCTCGGCTGGAATATCGAAGGCCAGGGTCTGGCCCAGCGGGTCGGCAATGTCGGCGAGAAACGTCGCCCAGGCAGCGGGTTGGGTGGACACCAGGCTGACCATCAAGGCTGTGCTGTAGGTCTCGCCAGCCAAGGCTTTCTCAACCCGGTCGCGCCAGGTCTTGCCGCCGTCTGTGGCGGTGTAGTACAGGGTCAGTAGCACATCTTCGATCAGCGAAAAATCGAACTGATTGGTGTTCTTCGGCAACTGGTAATTCCAATTGGAAACCGCGCCGGTGCCCTCGAAGCGCTGCAGTTTTTCACCGTCCATGTAGTACCCGACAAAGGCCCCCTCATCGGCAGCGGTGCGGCTCAGGGACACGCTCTGGTTGGCACGCCAGTCCACCCACACATCACCACCCGGGTTGCCTGTGCCGTCGAGCATGTATTGCAGGCCCTTGGCAGTCGGCTCGCGGAGGATCTTGTTGGCGGTCTGGGTGATGTTGGCGTGTACGCTGACTTGCAAGGCGTCTTCTGCCCCCAGCAGTGTCACGCCCATGGCTTTGATTCGACGGCAGTAGTGGCCGGGGAAATCGAAGTCGAACAGCGCCTCCGTCAGGGAAAAATCCGCGACCCCTTCGGCACGCAGGCGAATCAGTTGCGCGGGGTTGAGTTGCGAGAGGTACACCTTGCGGGTGATTTCCTGATGCAGCACGTCCTTTTGCGAGAACACGTAGTCCATGCGATCCAGCACCAGGCTCAGGCTGGCGCCGGCCATCAAACCACGATGAGCCGGGTCCCACGGGTCGGAGGTCAGGTACGCGGTGGTGTCGCCCAAGGCCCATTGCAACGCACTTTGCGCAGCATCCACCGATTGCAGTGCCAGGTGGTAGGCCTGGTAATACAGGGCGGTGGCACGGCTGACCCGCCAGGCGTAATAGTCCGGGTTGTCGAACTTGCTCAGCAGGAACGCTTGTTGCGCCTGGGTGTTTTGCAGGTTGATCTGGTAACCCGCGTAATCGGCTTTGCTGCTCGCCAGGTCGGCGCGGGCATTGAGAATCTGCTGGTCGATTTGCACAAGCTCCAGGCCGGCCTGGGTCGACTCTTGCTGCCAGCCGGCTTTCAAGCGCTGGTACTGGCCGATTGCATCGCTCAGGTCCTTGGCGGTATCCATGACCTCGGCGGTCTGGCGCCACATACCCGAGGTGCGGTGCAAGCTGCCTTCCAGTTGCAGGCCACCATAGGTCATGGCAAATGGCGAACCTACCTGAGGCGCCAGCGCGACAATGGCCGCACCGGTTTCGAACCCGATGGCCACAAAACCGGCGACCCGCGAGGCAATCCCCAACGCTATCGACAGAATCTCTGCCGCGATCATCCCGTCGCTCACCAGGCCGTCGTAATACTGCTTGCGCTGCACGGTCATCGCCCGCGTTGCCTGCACAGCATCCAGAGTCGCCTGGGACGCCTGGGTACGTTGCTCGAACGACAACAACTGCGCGTTGATCAACCGTTGTTCGTGGGTCGACTGCAGGAGCATCAGCGCTTCGCTGCTTTGTCCAGCCAAGGCCTGTTCCAGCTCACTGCCGAGCATCTGCAAATCACCCACCACTGACCGGGCGTTGTTGACCAAGGTGCTAAAGCGCAACGTCTGCGCAGTCGGCGCACGCACCGCCAACTCGGCGAAGCCGCCACCCGAACCACCGGCAGCCGCTGCGCGCACCAGCGCCATGGGGTCGATAGGTGCCGCGAACAACGGCAGGAGCAACGTGTTGCCGTCCAGGTCGAGGTTATTGCGGATCTTGTACAGCCGGTCTTCGACCGTGTCCCAACGGGCCATGAGCATTTCGTTTTGCGGGACACAGAACAACGCGTCGATTTCATTGAAAGCACCGCCGGCCATCGACGTTGCATTCGCCGCAGCCACAGAGCGCACCGCCAACAGGTTTTCCATGTCCAGCAGAAACTGCGGAATGGCGTCGGGGTTGTCGCCGTAGCGCTCCAGGATCTGGTTGAACGTCACCGGCAGTTGATCGGTGCACGGGCCGACACTTTCCGGACGTTGCCCCAGCAGGTCGCTGGCCATGGCATACAGCAGGTAGGCCGCGTTGAGGTACTCACGGGTCTTGCGCTGGAAGAAGCTGTCGCCCCACGCTACCAACAAGTCGATATAACCGCAGAACGTCGCGCGCTCGAAGGCGCCGATACGCAACTGGGCGATGGCATAGGGGTCATAGGGGTCGCTGTTGTACACAGCGATCTGCACCGGACTGGTAAGCGTCTCCACCATCGATTGCTGGGTATGATTGCGAAACGGCTGGAAGCGCCAGAACTGGCAGGCCAGGCTGGCCGTCTGATGGTTGAACAGCACCGCGCGCACCTGCTCGATCATCCGGGTACGCAACACAGGGTCGATCACGGCGGGAAACAGGTAGTCCAACCCGGTACGACTGCTGTAATCGGTGGCAACCTGGTCCTGATCGGTAATCACCTCATTGGTCTTGAGCAGGGCAAACGCCTCGGCCGCCTGGACCGCGGAAATGTCCGGGGTCTGGAAGTCGGCGGGCGACAGCGAGGTCAGCCGTTCGCTGGGGTTAAAGATGTACTGCAGCCAACCCAGTGCGCCCTGGAAATCACCGGCCTGGAACAATGCATCGGCAATCAGTCGCGGGGTGAAGAAAAACAGTTCCCAGTAATACAGGCCATAGACGCCGTCGAAATCTACTTGGGTGGCATCGCTCAAGGCCGGTGGCCGCACCCGTTCGCCGGGGGCGTAGCTGCTGAACGGTGTTGTCGCCAGGATCGGTGCCTGCTGCTGATGCAAACTCAGCAACGCGGGCACCCCACCCTGCTGCAACGCCGCCGACAACCTGGGCACTGCCCCGGTGGTCATCCGGGTGAAGCGGTAATACAGGTCATGGACGTCGCGGCGCCAGGTGTTGTCGTAATAGCCCCGCAGGATCAGCGCCACGTCTGCTGTCAGCAGCGCGGCTTTTTGCGCGGGTTCATTGGGGAACAAGTCGTCAAGGTCGCGCAGCGGGTCGTACCGCGAGGAGATATAGCCTTGCGGGCCGATCACCCGGCGCGTCACCAGGGTGTCGAATACATACTGGGCCTGGCTTTGGGAAATCCCCAGGCGGAAGAACGACTGGGCGGTGATGATGATTTCGTCGTCTTCGGCATAGTAGGACACCAGGGTCATGGTCGGCAGGTCCACCAGCACCACCCGCACTTGGGCCGTCTTGATCTGTTTGCTGGGGGCAGGCTCTGCTGGAAAGAGATAGCTCAGGTCATCCGTGCTCTGGAACGGCTGGGTCAAGCGGCCATTGCTGTCGATCACCTTGTTCTGCACCAGCAGCGCGAACACGGCCTTGGATTCGTCCGGGGAAATATGGCTGCCGACAAACGACAGATCCGTCACTGTCTGCGCAGTGGCCAGGCCCATCGCCCGGGACTTCTCGTTGAGCGGCGGCGAACGGGACATGTCCGGCGTCACCAGGAAGCTTTCGCTGTTGACGTTGCCGACAAAATGCGACGGCTGATTCTTGATCACAAAAGTCGAGCACTGACGGTTCGACAAGCGCGCAAACAAGACGGCGTCGCCCATGGCCGCAAACAGTTCCTCGCGGATCACAAACTCCACCGAGGCATGGTCGGGGGCACCGTCGAGGATTTGCGACAAGTCGGTGGCCGAATTGAAACTGGGGCGCACGTAGTCGGCACTGTCCAGTACACCTGCGGCCCGCAGGTCCTTCAAGGCCTGGTCACCGGCCCCAACGTCCAGGGCGGTCATCAGGAAGGTCGCGGTCTGCACCTCGCGCTGCTCGATGCTGGCTTGCAGCAAGCAATGCTTGGTCCACTGTCGGATGATCTGCACATCGCGGCGTTCATCGCCATTGAACAGGAAACGGAAATCGGCGTTGTTGTTGAAGCCGGGCTGAACCGCATATTTGCCCGCGCCGCTGCCGGCCTTGAGGTAACCGGCACTGACCAGATCGTTGATCAGTTGCTGTGCCCCGGCGGTGTCGAGTCCGATAAAGGCAATCCAGATGGGGGTCACCTGTTTACGCAGCACGGCAGTTTCAATGCGGTTGTTCCAGTCGCCGTAGTAATTGCTGCGGAACAGATTGAGGGTCGGCCGCACATACAGACGGTTCATCGCATAGTCGTACAACGGTTGCACGGTGGGGGGTACACCGGTGGAGTAGTTGTCCGCGAGGTTGAGGAATTCGGTGCGCTGGAACAGGTAATCCTTGAGTAACTCGCGGTTAAGCAGCAAGGGTTCGCGCAGCCCCACCACACCACGGAACCCGGAGCTGATGGCCTGGTTGACGATGCGGCTGCGGCGGTACACCTCCATTTCGAACTGCGCTACCGCCGGGTTGGTCTGCCCGCTCAAGGGCGGTGTGGCCGGAATCACTATCGGCGTGCCATTGGAGCTGTTTTCGAGGAACGGGCCATACAGCACGGCGATCTTTTCATCGATGCGCACGTCATTTTCCGGGCCGATAGGTGCCGTGCCGGCGAACAGCAACACATTGCACTTTTGCCAGAACAGGCTGTTGATGTTGAACAGCTCGTAACCCGACTGGGACGTCAGCTTGACGTTATTGGGGGCGGCAAAAATCACTTGCTCGGTGGCCAGGGTCTGGTCCCCGACCCAGGTGCCGCTGGCATCCATGAAGCTGTAGCGGATCGCCGCCTTGTACACCACGCTGTTGCTCGACTGGGTGTTGCCAGTCGTCGGCGTCTCAATGGCCGTACTGGATACCACGCTGGTTTCCACCCAAAACACAAACAGCCGGCCGAAGGCGTACACCGGTGTCACGTAGGGCGACTTGATCGTGACGTCGATCGCGGTCCATTGGGACCAGTTGGCCTCATGCTCCTGCTTGGCCCAGTAATAGGCGTAGGGTTCGGTGGCGCTGCGGGCAAACACGTACAGCGTATCGATTTCGCCACGGCGCGGATCGCTGATGGTGCCGCGAAAGGCATCGACAAACTGCAATGAGGCATAGCGCTCCAGGCCCTGCACGTAGTTGCGGTAGACCTCTTCCACCCGCTGCGGGGTGATGTTGGTTTGCAGCAGGTCCGACTCCAGTTGGCGGAACAGCGAGGTGCGCGAGGAGCGCAAGGTGGGGTCGAGGTAGTTTTCCGGGTAGAGGAACACTCGGCGATTGGCCTCCCACATGCGGTAGGTGGTCAACCATTGCCACCACACCTCAGGAATCGGCAGGTGCGCGATGCCCGGCTCGATATTGGCCCGTACCCGGTTCAGGTACATCTGCACCGAGGCCAGGGCCAGCACCACTTGGGAAGTCTGGTTGCTGCCGCCCATCTGCACATCCAGCAGCAAGTAGCCGGACAGGTCATTGACACTGACGATCTGCGGCTGGCTGACCTCGTAGTACCAAAGGAGGCTGGGCACCAGCACATCGCGCCGGGCTTCCAGTAGCCGCGCCTGTATACCCGGGCCAACATCCGCCCAGGCATCGCGAAAATGCGCAGCCGCCGCACCGTCGACGGCACTGGCCAACTGTTCCCAGGCTTTCCAGTGCAGGGCACCATCCGTCCCGCTCAGCGCCCATTGGCGACTGTCCAGCAGAGTCTGGTAGGCCGTCGCGCCGAAACCGGCCCGTTGCAGCAGGGAGAAAATCATCGCCAGGCGCAACAGGCCCGAGGTGTCGTCATACAGCAAGTCGGTGGCCTTGAGCGCCGTCAGCACGCCGCACAAGTCCTGCTGGGACCAGCCGGTGAGCACGCAGAGCGCCGCAGCCTTCTGCCCATCGGTGCACGTGGTGTCGGCCGGCATCGACAGGTACGCCAAGTAACTGGCATCGGTCAGCCCCAAGCGCTGCCGGCTTTGCACATAAATGCCCATGGCTTGCAGCGCGTCGAGGGTGAACAAGGTGCTTAACGTCAGGCCAAATACCTGGGGCGTCGCGACCATCGCTGTCACAACCGGTGCATCCAGCGGCAGCGCCTGGCATACCAGCAACAGCCGAACCATGTCCTGCAAGGCCAAGCTGCTGGCCTGCCAAGTCGTGTCGCCATCGGCGCTGGGGGTCAGCAGGCAGGTAATCCAGGCGGCACGCGCCGGCTGGGCCGAGACCATCGCCCCCAACGCGGTAATCAACTCGACCGCCACCCCGGCCAACGTCGCCAGGCCGCTATTGAGCACCTGCCCCTGACTGCCGTGGAAACGGTTGAGGGTTTGCACCACCACCTGAGTTTCTTCGACGCTGAAACCCAGGGTCGCCAGTTGGGCAACGGTGACCGGTGCCGGTACCAGGGCCAGAGCCATCGCTGGGGCGTTGGGCACGTGGCTGCGATAAGCCTCGCCCACTTCCACGGCAACCGGCGTGGCCAATGCGAGAATCGCGACATACATTTCGGCCGCCCGCTCGGCACTGATGGTGGTACCGGTCAAGGCGACAGCGGTAAACAGACTGCCCTGGGCCTGGGTCCAGATCGACAGCATTGCCTCATAACTGATGTGACTGATGTCATCGGCCAACGCGGCGAGTGCCGAGTCCAGATAGGCATCGACCTGGGCCACACCCAGGTGACATTGCTCCAGCCACGCCGGCACCAGCAACCAGCGTGCGACCGCTTGAGGCGCAATGGGTTGGGTCACATCGACGTCAACCCAGGCGGCAGTCGCTTGCAGCTCATCGACACTCAGGCCCATGACCCGCGCCAGGGCCGCCAGGCGATACAAGGTGGAGAGGTTTGCGACGTTCAGCAGCACCTCGTCGGTATCAGGAAACGCCAATGCCGCCAGCGCTTGCAGATCGTCCGAGGTCACGTTCAAACCGGCCCGCAGCCGAGCTACGTCAAAGCCGGCCGCCGTGGTGACGCCCGCCTCCACGCTCCAGGTAGCCACATCATCCAGGTACAACGGGTTGGCCGCGTCCTTGGGATGATAGGGCCGACCATCGGCCGCCAGCACCACCGGGTTATTCCACACCTGATCGAATAGCGAAGGTGTTCCAGGTACACCGCCCGCTCCGGTGGTTGGCATCGTGGCCCACAACGCCGAGGCCTGGGCCCATGTCCATCCCAGACCTTGCACCACGCCACGGGCCATGGCCAACGCGGCAAGGGTCGCGCTATCCAGCAGACTCAGACCGAGGCTGCCCAGGCCGTAACCCAGGTCGGTGAAGCCCAGGCCACTCCAGCGTGCCAGGCGGATGTAGCGGTTCAGCGCATCCTGGGTGGCCGCCGTCAGGTTGGTCAGGGTATCGGGGGCATCATCCCCCAGTTGGATCTGTACCGATTGCCCGGCCGGCAGCGAGCGGTTGAACCACAGGTTGTGGGCCAGCCCGGCCGCCAGCTCGGCGGCGCTCATGCCCTGGCGTGTGAGCTCGACAACCGCCGCCCGAGGCAACCCTGAACGGTGGGAAAACACGGCCAGCTCCGACAGGCTGACCAGGGTTTCGCCGGCCCGCAGACCCCAGGCGACTTTCAACTGAGCCTCGGTGGCCAAGGGCAAACCGACAAACGCCGCCTGTTCCAGAGACAGCCCCAAGACCGCCAGCGCCAGGGCGTGGGGGTCGGCCGCCGGAAAATCGCTGGTGCTGCCATACAACGCCGCCAGGCTCAGGTCCATGGCTTGCAAGGTCAAGTCGACCTGCATCAAGCGCGGGTTGAACGGCGTGCCGAATGGGTAAGTGGTGGTCGCCAGTAACCAGGGAATGTCCGCCTGCTTGGCCTCGACCACCAGCTTGTCAGTGAGCACCCGATTGGCGATAGACAGGTAGGCCAGGGTGTCGTTGGTGGTGGCACAACTCAGTGGCAAGGTGAACAGATCATTGCGCCGCACCACCAATTGATAAGCCGCAGGAATGGTCGTGACATTGACCTTGCTCACGTAGGCATCGGTGATGCGCATAATGTCGACGTAATAGGCCGCAGGACCAAAGATCGACTTGCAGTCTTCACAGGTACAGAAGTTCTGGTTGCCGAACAACGCGGCGTAACTGGGCAAGGCTTGCAGTTCTGACAGGGTGTCTTCAGTCACCGTACTGGCGCGCGAGCGTGTCGCCGCAGACTGTGGCCGGGACGCCAGCAGATTGGCCCAGACATGGGTCACCTGGTGTTTGACGTGGCTGGCGCGGTCATGCAGTTGCTCGGCAAAGTCGCCCTCCAGATGGGCGGCGACTTGCGTCACGAACAATGACTTGGGCACTGCGGCGATGTGATGAGCGCTGGGAAAGCCCAGCTCCGTCAGCAGCTGTGCGGCGCTTTGGCTGCCACTCAAGCGGAACAACCGTTGATAGGCGCGCAAGGTTTTCTCAGCCTTGGACAGGCGGACCTTACCGGTACGACTCTTCTTACGGGCCTTGGCACTGTCCTGGGCAATGAAGTCAAACGTGCCGAGGTCGAAATCCGGGTGTTTGGCGTAGAACTCATCCAACGCAGTATCGATGATCTTCATGATCGTCCCTGTCCTTTGGGGAAACATCGATGCCGGGGCAAACTGTCGTCCTGGTGTCGATGTATCGGTGTAAAACGGGTTGCTGGCGCCTGAAAAAAACCAAGAGGAGCCCCTACCGACGTACGCGCCAGCAAAAATAAATATTTAATTTTTTCAAATAGTTGCAGATCAGATAGCGACAAAATCTGAAACCTTTGCGCCTCGGGACAACTCCTTCATCCGACAAGCCAGGGGCGAAAATATCGGGCCTGGGTTGCCTCGACAAAAATGTCTAGATACGAGACTAGCCGAAGTTTTTTCAAAGAAAGTGTCGTTGATAGACCAAAAGGCTATCGACCATCAAAGGACTGAGAATGGTTCGATGTCGCCTCCCGGCGGGCCGATAAATGACATTTGAAAACTTGTAAAAAAGACCATTTGTGCATAGCGTAGCGGCCCCTTCGTTGCGCCCGCCCTCTCGCGCTCGACTTTCCTTCAGGCAATAAACGGAACCCTTGATGGCTACTCGTCCCCGCTCCTCCTTGCTGACTTTTGGCCTGCTGCTGGGCAGTGGCATCAGCGCCAGCCAGGCGGCCGATATCGAACTGGCGCCGGTCAAGGTCCAGGGCGAGGAACGCGGCGGTTATCAATCCGAGACCGCTTCAGCAGGAGGCTTCGACGAAGCCCCCTTACTGGATACACCCGCGTCGATCACGGTAATC
>Ga0302228_10001516_pt1 | contig 16991 bp, 17 predicted proteins | sample II_Palsa_N1_2_FD_193519 | JGI IMG/M metagenome (GOLD analysis project Ga0302228, IMG submission 193519) | Peat permafrost microbial communities from Stordalen Mire near Abisko, Sweden - II_Palsa_N1_2 | ecosystem: Environmental > Terrestrial > Soil > Palsa > Peat permafrost | place: Sweden...
CCCCTTCATGACGTCCTCATGTCATGACTGGGTTCAGCAGCTAGTCGCGGCAATACATCAACCCGGTTGAGGCAACGAATCTGCTCCACCGGCCCTATGCACCTTTACTCGTCGCTCTCCCGCAACTGCGCCAGCACGCTGAAGTCTTCGAGCGTCGTCGTATCGCCCTTCACCTCGCCCGTCGCCGCAAGCTCCCGTAGCAGCCGCCGCATAATCTTGCCCGACCGCGTCTTCGGCAGCCGCTGAATAAATCGCAGATCATCCGGCCGCGCCAACGGCCCAATCTCCTTGCTCACCCACTGCCGCAGCTCCTGCTTCAACTCCTCGCTCGGCTCGTGGTCTTCTTCCAGCGTCACGAACGCGGCAATCGCCTGCCCCTTCGCCTCATCCGGCCGTCCCACCACCGCGGCCTCGGCAACACCCGCATGTCCCACCAGCGCCGACTCGATCTCCGCCGTTCCCAGTCGATGTCCGCTCACATTAATCACGTCATCCACCCGCCCCATCAGCCAGTAATACCCATCCTCATCGCAGCGGGCTCCATCGCCCGTCACATACACGTTCTTCTCTCCGGGAAAGTAAGCCGCGTCATACCCCTCAGCATTTCCCCAGATGGTTCGCGCCAACGCTGGCCACGGGCGCGTGATCCTCAGCACCCCGCCCTGCCCCGGCTCCACCGGTTCGCCCGCCTGCGACACGATCTCCGGCACCACCCCAAAGAACGGCCGCGTCGCCGACCCCGGCTTCGTCGCCACCGCTCCCGGAATCGGCGCCAGCATGATCGCTCCCGTCTCCGTCTGCCACCACGTATCCACAATCGGGCAGCGCTCCTTGCCAATCTCCCGGTGATACCACATCCACGCCTCAGGATTGATCGGCTCGCCTACCGTCCCAAGCAGCCGCAGACTGCTCAAGTCATGCTTGTGCACCCAGTCCGCGCCCCACTTAATGAACAACCGCACGGCCGTAGGAGCAGTATAAAAAATACTTACCTTGTGCCGGTCAATAATCTTCCAGAACCGATCCCTCTCCGGAAAGTTCGGCGCACCCTCATACATCATCACCGTCGCGCCATTCTGCAGCGGCCCATACAACGCATAGCTGTGCCCGGTCACCCATCCAATATCCGCCGTGCACCAGTACACATCCTCATCCCGCAGATCAAACACATACTTGCTGCTCAGATACGTCTGCACCGCATACCCGCCCGTCGTATGCACCAGCCCCTTGGGCTTACCCGTCGTCCCGCTCGTATACAGGATGTACAGCGGATCCTCGGCATCCATCCACTCTGCCGCGCACGCCGGCTCAACCTTCGCCATCACCTCATGCCACCACACGTCGCGGCCAGGCTTCATCGCCACCGCACTCTTCGGCTCTCTCTGAAACACCACCACCGACCGCACGTCCGGACACTTCTCCAACGCCTCATCCACAATCGCCTTCAGCTTCACCTCGGCCCCGCGCCGATAGCTCAAATCCTGCGTCACCACCACCCGGCAATCCGCATCCTTCACCCGGTCCGAGATCGCCTGCGCGGCAAATCCGCCAAACACCACCAGGTGCACCGCCCCCACCCGCGCACACGCCAGCACCGCGATCGCCAACTCCGGGCTCATGCCCATGTACACCGCCACCCGATCGCCCTTCTTCACCCCCAGCGACTTCAGCACGTTGGCAAACCGCTGCACCTGCTCATGCAGCTCGCCGTACGTCAGCCGCCGCACCTCGCCGCCATCGCCGTCGGCACACGGCTCGCCCTCCCACACCAGCGCCACCTTGTCCCGGCGAGCACCTTTCGCATGCCGATCCACACAGTTGTGCGACAGGTTCAGCTTGCCCGCGGTAAACCACTTTGCATGAGCCCCACTCTCATCGAGCACCCGATCCCACGGCGCAAACCATTCCAGCTCCCGCCCCGCATCTCCCCAGAACCCCTCAGGATCCTCCACGCTGTGCGCATACATCCGCTCATACTCTTCTAAACTTCCCAGCCGCGCCTTAGCCGAGAACTCGGCCGGCGGCGGAAACACCCGCGTCTCGTGCATGTGGGTTTCAAACACGTTCTCGTTAACAGTCGCGACATCCTGCGGCATCGTCTCAATCCTTCCGGAGTCCGAATCGCGGGCAGGATCGCGACACTCGGCACAGCACCCAACATCCTTAAACTAACCCAGAAAAGTTCCTCCCATCTCCCCATCAATCACTTAACCTGCAGCCGCTAGCACGAATCAGGCTACCCCCGCCGAACACAGGGCATACCATTGCATCATCGTGGACTTCTTCTCCAGCGCGCTCATCGGCGTCTTCCTCGGCTTTGTCTTCGGCGTCGGCTGCGCCCTGGCCGTCCTGTATTCCATCTACATGGGAGGCTACCGCGCCGCCATCAAAGACACGCTCCTCCCCTCGCCCCCTCAACGCCTCCTCGCCGCCCGCGCCAAATACGCCCCCACCCCAACTCCCACCGCCCCCAACGACTAGTCCGCCCCAACAACTAGCCCCGCGCCGCTACCTCACGCCGCAGCGCCTGCACCTCCGACGTCAACTCCTCCAGCACCTTCATGATCTCCCCCCGCTCCACATCGTCAACCGACGGCTTCTTTCCCTCCACAAAGAACGTTCCATTCGGCTCCAGCACGCACGTTCGCACATCCCGCGGATCATTAAACCCATTCTTGTTCAGTACCGAAACCAGGTCCTCGTGCGTCAACGACTGGTTCTTCAGCTCCGTGTCGTCCACCACGCCGTCCCGGATCAGTGTCGCCGCCTTGCCCGCCAGCAGCTTCGTCACCTTCGGGGCACGATATAACACCAACGCCATCACCCAATTGATCGCCAGCAGCGAGAACGCCCCCACCAACCCGCCCGAAAGCGAGTTGTCGTCCCCGATCATGGCATTCTGTACCGTGTTGGATAAACTCAGCAGTACCACCAGATCGAAGGGGTTCAATTGCGCCAGCTCCCGCTTCCCGAAGATCCTCAGAAACACCACGAGGAACAGGTAAACAATCACCGGACGCAGGATCTTCTCCGCCAACGGTAGTTGCATCGAAAACATGTCGTGGGACAGTGTATGCAGTAGATCGTGCATCGAGAGTATCTCCAATGGCTACAGGCCTGTTTCAGGCCTATGGTGGGCATAATCCGCCGGTGCCTTTGTGCTATCCTAACCTCGAAGAGGATCGCGCCTGTGCATCATTCCGACCCGCCCTTCGACTTGCTCCACTTCTTCTCCTGTACGCGCTAGCCCAATAAAGTCTCCGCCCACGGAGCACCTATATCCTGCTCATTCACCGCACGACTCTTGGTGTATGCGATGAGTTACTTTTGGATCGGCTGCGTCTATGCTAGTAGCTAACTTGCCAATGAGAAGAAAGATGCACAGTGCCCACATACGCTAGAACTTCAATCTTCGCAGTGATGGTTAGCGAAATTCTTCTGCTATGCTCTGGATACTCTTTTCCATGAGTGCTACCCCTGCACCCCTATTTGTGCAAGTTTGAGGACCGAATTCTAAAATGGCTAAGCCACTTCGTAGCGACGATCCCAATCCACCTAGTGTTCAGTTCCGGGACTTCGGTGTTCTTAACGACGGCCAGCGCAGTAAAGGTGCTACCGCAGCCTCCATTGCGATCAACGTTACCCTCCTGGCCCTGGTGGTCATCTTGGGTCTCGTCATTAAGGAAAGCCCCAGGGTCGCCAAGGAAGTCGCCGTCCTGACGCTTCCCCCTCCGCCTCCCCCCGAGAAGCCCGTACCGAAGCCGCCACCCATCAAGATCAAGCCCGTTCCCCCCATGCCGGTGCCGCCGCCGAAGGTCAAGCTGCCGCCGCCGCCGCCCATTCCGCCTCCACCGGACATGAAGCCCCTGCCCACGCCGCAGCCCAAGCCCGTCCTCGCCCCACCCACGCCCCCCAAGGCCGTTACGCCTCCGCCCGCCCCCGTCAAGGTCAACCTCGGTGTCGCGTCGGCTGCCTCGGTTCCTAATCACGACCTGCACCCCAGCGCTGTCCGCCTCGGTGTAGCCACCAACCCCCTCAAGTCCCTGGACGGCCCGGCTGTATCCAACGTCAATCTCGGCAATGCCGGCATGCCCGGCATGAACAAGGGCAACACCGGCAACGGTCCCCCGGCGACTGCCGTCAACCTCGGCTCCGGTTCACCCAACGGCAAGATGGGTGGCAAGGATAACGCAGCCCAGCCCGTTCGCGGCGTAGCCCTCGGCTATGGCACCGGCCCCGTCGGCGCCAAGAACTATGCTGCCGTCAAGCCAGTCGGCCTCGGTACGCCTCCACCCCCAGCCAACGAACGGCCTCCAGTCGGTCCTTCTTCGATTTCGGCTGCTACCCCGCCCAAAGTCACCTTCAAGCCTGAGCCCGTCTATACCCAGGATGCCAAGGACCACCACATCGAGGGAGATGCCGTCGTCAAAGTCGTTTTCCGCGCCAACGGCACCATTGAGGTACTCGGACTGGTCCGTGGCCTCGGCTATGGACTCGACGAACCCGCCCTCCAGGTCGCTCGCGGCATTCGCTTCCACCCCGCCCTCAATGCGGCTGCGGAGCCCGTCGACTTCCCCACCAATGTCATCATTCACTTTGTGATTAATAACTAACCGGTATGCCGTAATCACTATTTTGTACCAGGCTTTTAAAACTTCAGGATATTCTAAAGTCGTATCAACATTAAAGCCCGACAGGCATACGTAACCGAACGTAGTCTTTTCCAGAATTTAGAAAGGGTCACCCTCGGTGGTGACCGCAATAGCCAAGGAGCCCCCGAATCCTATGAACCTCCCGACTAAACTGACCGCCGCCGTGGCTCTCACCGTCCTGGTCGCATCGGCCCTGCCCGCTGCAGCCTTCAAACCAAAGAAGGCAGATGCGGACTCTCCCTTTGCGCGCAAGCTCACGCCGGCCCAGAACGAACTGGTCAATAAGGCGATTGTCCGCGAGGCCGTCATCATCAAGACCCTCCGCGAGCGCAGCCCCATCGTCGAGACCTACATCCAAAATATGCGTCCCGACCCCGTCATGGGTCAGACCGTCGATAGCGATGCCCACTTCCTGGCGCGCGTCGACTTTGGCAAGGTCATCGGCGAAAACGGCTTCCTCACAGGCAATGAGTCCAAGCAGGGCCGCTTCAAGCACTCCCTCGGCTACATTACCGGCCTCTCCAAGTCGCTCCGCCTCAGCTTCAACGAAGCCGGCTTCGTCCGCATGATCGTCATCGATAGCACCGGCTTCGATCGCCAGCACTATCAGTTCGCCTTCCTGCGCAATGACTTCCTCGGCACCGTCCCCACCGTGGTCTTCGATGTTGCCCCCATCAAAAAGGTTCCGGGCCGCTTCTTCGGCCGTATCTGGGTTGAGCGCAACGGCGGCAACATCGTCCGTTACGACGGCGACCTGGCCGGCGGCGAGAAGGACAATATCAACGAGTACTTCCACTTCAACTCCATCCGCACCAACGTGCAGGATGGCCTCTGGCTGCCCACCGCCTCCTATATCGAAGAAACTGACCCCAAGAGCCCCTCCCACAGCCTTAAGTTCAAGGCCATCAACCAGATCTGGGGCTACTCTCTGAAGGTTCCTGCCAAGGAAGAGGATCAGGCAGACATCGAAGTCGAGGGTGCAACCGACGAAAGCCAGCAGAACGGCAACCTGAGCCCCCTCGGCGCCCAGCGCCAGTGGATTCAGCAGGCTGAGGACAACGTCATTGACCGCCTCTTCTCCGCCGGCCTCATCGACGCTCCCAGCGACTTTGACAAGGTTCTTGCCCTCCTGGCCAACAACATCCTGGCCTACAACCAGATCCCCATCGATCGCCCTATCCGCGTCCGCACCCTGCTCACTGCACCTCTTGAGTCGGTGGCCGTCGGCAACACCATCCTGATCTCCAAGGGTTTGGTCGATACCACCGCTGTCGTCACCGCAGACGGCGCTCAGCAGATGGGTAACCTCAATGCCCTGTTGGCCTTCCAGACCGCCCACATCGTCCTCGGCCATCACATCGACACCAAGTTCGCCTTCAGCGATCGCCTCCTCTTCCCACCCGAGTCAGCCTTCGCCCGCCTTCCCCTCCAGCACACCGATGCCGATGATCTCGAGGCCTCCAAGAAGACCCTCGAACTCCTCAGCGCCAAGGATCTGGCGGACGGCCAACAGTACTTCGGCCTCTACCTTCAACAGCTGCAGGCTCGCCTGAAGGGCCTCAAGTCCCTCACCACCCCGCAGCTTGGTGACAGCCTGGTCAAGACCGACGGAACCTTCTGGTTGCAGGCAATCGTCTCCAAGGCCCCCAAGCTCAACAACACCGACCTCAAGCAGCAGGCTGCTGAGCCCCTCAATGCCTACCTCCGTAACGATCCCTGGACAGACCAGGTCATCAAGCTGAATGCAGCCGTTGAACCCCTCCTTAGCGCCCGCGACAAGCTCCCGTTCGAGATCACCCCTGTCTCGGTGAACCTTGCCTACTGGAAGCCTGCCGTCGATCCCGATGCTGCCGCCGGCAGCGCTGCTCCTTCCGCTGCTGCGGTCACTCAGCCCCAGCCCTGATCCCCGAATATTGCCGTCGGGCCCAGGTAACTAATCAGTCACTCCAACCAACGGCACTCACTCTTCCAGTGAGTGCCGTTTTCCGATAGGATCACCACAACCCTCTTCGCACGAGGAGCGTCTTAGCTCCTAAGAGTGGCTTCATTCACGCAAGATTCTGTCTCAGTCAGATTCGCCCAAACTATTGGAACCATGAGGATATCCTCAAATAATGTTGGTATTTCCAGCACAACTTCAACTACACTGAAGTCGAAACCGATCCCATACCCCGGCCAATGGAGGCCATCCATTGAAACGAATTGTCCTCATCCTGGCTATGTTGGCTGCTTCCTCCTCTCTTGCTGTCGGACAAGCTATCCCCGGTGCCACTCGTAGAATTGATATTCAGGCGGGCGGCCTCTTTACCTACGCAGTTCCCGATTACACCCCGCAGAACGCCATAGGCTATGGTGTCTTCGGTGATGCAGACATTACACCCCACTGGGGCGCCGAACTGTCGTTCAATTCGATTAGCATCCTCCAGCACTCCCCAGCCAAAGAGTGGACCTTTGAGTATGGCGTCCGTTACCACAGAGACTATGGTCGCTGGAGCCCGTACCTCAAGCTCTCGGCAGGTCGTGGTACGTTCGATTCCATCCCCCAGTTCTATCAAGGCAACCGCTCTCTGGGCTACAACATGATCGTATTTGGCGGCGGCACCGATTTCGCTATCAACAACCGCTTCAGTGTCCGCGCGGGTGCTGAGTATCAGGATTGGTTTACAGGCGGCCTCAAAGGCGCAGAGGGCGTCGGTGGTCCTGGTTACGACACCTACCTGCCTCACGGCCTGACTCCTTTCCTCGTCCAGGTCGGCATTGCCTACCATTTCACGGGTAGCGACAAGATCGAATAACTCCGTCCCACCCATCTGCCTGGATAGCTGGGATGGATGATTTGCATGGCTTGCCCCCGCAAATCTCCACCTCCCGCTCTCCAGGCATTTCTGTTTGCAGAGATGCAAGCTTCGACATGCAAGTTTTCGAGATCCGAGAGCTGGATGCAAGCAAGCTGCGCATACTCCAACCAACCCGCCACACCAGCCAGCCCGCAACGCATCTCGCACGCCCGAGACATGCCTCCCTCCAACTCCTGGCGCAACGCCAAGCCGCCAGGCCACTCCACGCACCACCAGAGGCCGCACAGGCCACGCCAGTGCCGCTCCCTGCCGACCACGCAGCACCGCAACCTCCCTACCTCTCGTTAGCCCCTGGCCTACCTCTGACCTCTCGCCTCCTCGAATCTCGGATCTCGTTCCAACAAACAAAGCGGCCCAGCCAAAGGCTGGGCCGCTTTCGTCCATACATGCAGACTAGAAGTGGTAGGCAACACCAAGCGACGGCGTCATCAGGATGTAGTAACGGTTGGTGGTGAACAAGCCACCCGGCGCGTCAAACGTCGGCGTCTTCATGATGAAGGCGCGATACTCTGTCCGGATATCCCAGCTCGGGCTCAGCTCATACGCCACTCCGCCTCCAACCAGGCCGCCAATCTGCAGATTCTGCTTCAAGTCCTTGGAGTTTGTCCCGTTGTCCAGGATGGGCGTAAAGATCTCCACCCCGACACCCGCTTCCAGAAATGGATTCCAGCGCTTGTACGTCCGCTGGTACACATACGCACCGCTAAGCTCCTGCCCGCGCGAGTGTACCCGGCTGTTTGGCTGCGCAATCGGGTTGTACTTCATCGAGTTCTGATAAAAGCCGTAATTCAGCTCGACCGCGCTGCGAGGCGTCAGCAAATAACGGTAGCTCCCCAGGAAACCTCCGGTATGCGTCGTCACCATTGGATGAATATTCAGTCCATAAACGTCTGGTGCTATAACTCCGAAGAAGCTAACGCTGGCATCCTGTCGGCTTTCTTGTGCGTGTCCCAAGGCGGCGGTGCACAACGTCATCAGTGCACCGAGCAAAATCATTTTCTTCATGCTTGCTGAAATCCCTTCGCATTCACACCGCCAGCCCGAGGCTCCACATGTCTCTCTCTGTGGTCGTCCTGCCGGTAACCGCGGCGCGCTAATGTCTTATTGTACCTGTACGCGACGCCATCACGCGCATCACGCTTCATTCTGGATCGCTTCCTGGCTATTTCATTCCTGCGTCTGGTTCCTTCGGTTCATTCTTGCGGTGGTCTTTACTCTTATGTTCCGGTGGTCTTCCTATAGACGAAACAGGCCCCGTTCCGTCATCCGGAACGAGGCCTCTTCGCTTGCTTTCTTATCTAAACTTACTGCTGCGGGCTTCCTGACGGTGGAGGAGGCACAGGCGCGCCCTGCCCTCCCTCATCGCCATGACGCTCCTGCCTTCTTGCCTGCATCGCGTCGAACTTCGCCTGCTGGTCCGGCGTCAACACCGCCCGAATCCTCGACTGCTCGCCCTGGTGCAGCGTCATCATCTGCGCTCGCCGATCCTCCGGCGCCAGCGACGCATTCGACCGGATCGCCTCCATCTGCCCGCGCGACTCCGTGAAGATCTGCCGTACCTGCGCCGTCTGGCTGTCATTCAGATTCAGCTTCTGCTGCAGCATTTCCACGCGACGCTCCGGATCCATGCCGCGATGCCCTGGTCCCTGCATCTGCCCGTTCGGCGGTGGGCCCTGCTGCTGATCCGGCGGCGGTGGAGGCGCCGTCTCCTGTTGCGCTACCGCCGCGCCCAAACCCAGCCCGGCACTACACAGCACGACTGCTGCTGTACGAAACATCCTGCTTTTTCCAAGGTTCTTCATCGCCTGTTCCCTGCTCTCTCTCGAAGCATCGCGCTTAGAACTTGCTGCGCTACTGTCACCCAGTACAGACGCCATTTCTCACAAAATGTTCTGCTGTCTCTTCGACATTCTTTCGCTGAAACTTTCCCCAAACCAGCGCGTCTTAACTCGCTTCAGCCCTTCTCCACCACAAAACAAAATGGATCGCCATGCTCCACCGCATGCGCCTGCACCACCCTCAGAAACTCCCGCGCCGCATGGCTCAGCGCCGCACCCCGCCGATGCACCAGCCGCAGCTTTCGCTCCATCTGCAGCTCTGGAACCTCCACCGCCACCAGCGTTCCACTCTCCAGTTCTCCCTCCACCGTCAGCCGAGGCACCAGCGCCACCCCATTCCCTCTCTGCACAAATCGCTTAATCGCCTCCAGCGACGGTAGCTCCACCTCCATCTGCAGCGGAATTTTCCGCTTCTGAAACGCCTCAATCACCTTCTGCCGCAGCGGCGACGGCACGTTATGCGCCACAAACGTCTCGCGCCCAAGCCGCGCAATCGTCGCCTTCCCCGCCTTCGCCAGCACATGCGTAGGACTCATCACGCACACCAGCTCATCCCGATACACCAGCGTCGACACCACCTGCGGATCCGCCGGCCGAAAGCTCACCACCCCAATCTCCACCGAGTGCGACTGCACCTCATCCGCAATCCGGCTCGCCAGCGTCCGCTGCACCGCCACCTTGATCCGCGGATGCTCCCGCCGAAACGCATCCAGCACCGGCAACAAATACAAACACGTGTACTCATTCGCCGCCAAATCCAACCGCCCCCGATGCAAACTCCTGAGATCCACCAGCGCCGCCCCCGCATCCTTCCGCAGATTCAGCATCTTGTGCGCATACTCCAACAGCACCTTGCCCGCATCCGTAGGCAGCCCCGCCCCCCGCTCCAGCAGCACCTCCCCCACCTCCGCCTCCAGCTTCGCAATCACCTGGCTCACCGCCGGCTGCGTCCGGTGCAAACGCGCCGCCGCTCGGCTGAAACTTCTCTCCTCAGCGACCGCCACAAACGTCTCCAACTGAAACAAATCCATCCATCCCCGCTTCCGTCGCGAAACTTGGCTTACGTGGCGTCCGTTGCGTCAAAGCCTTTGCCGTTGCCTCCACCTCCAGCTCAGGAGTAACTTTGCCCTAACGCGATTGCTCTTTGCGCCCTATAGCGTCATTAGAATGCACAATACATCTGGTTCTGAGCATAAGAGCGCGTTATGATCCTGTCTAGACGGAAAGGTCTCCAATCTATGCCCACCGACACCCAGCTCGTCATCTTCGACACCACCCTCCGCGACGGCGAACAGTCCCCCGGCTGCACCATGCACCACGCAGAAAAGCTGCGCTTCGCCCACCAGCTAGCCTCCCTCGGCGTCGACATCATCGAAGCCGGCTTCGCCATCGCCTCCCACGGCGACTTCAACTCCGTCCAGACCATCGCCCGCGAAGTGCACGGCCCCCGCATCGCCTCCCTCGCTCGCTGCAAACGCGAGGACATCGAAGCCGCCGCCCGCGCCGTCGAGCCCGCCGCCAAGAGCCGCATCCACGTCTTCCTCGCCAGCTCCGACCTCCACCTCGAAGCCAAGCTAAAAATCTCCCGCGCACAGGCCCTCGACAACGTAGCCACCGCCGTCTCGCTCGCCCGCACCTTCGCCGACGACGTAGAGTTCTCCACCGAAGACGGCACCCGCTCCGACCTAGACTTTCTTATCCAAATGATCAGCATTGCCGTGGAAGCCGGTGCCACCACCATCAACATCCCCGACACAGTCGGCTACACCACCCCCGCCGAATACAAGCAGCTCTTCGAGACCGTTCGCCTCCGCGTCCCCGGCTCCGAAAAAATCATCTTCTCCACCCACTGCCACGACGACCTCGGCATGGCCGTAGCCAACTCCCTCGCCGGCGTAGAAGGCGGAGCACGCCAGATCGAATGCACCATCAACGGCATCGGCGAGCGCGCCGGCAACGCCGCCCTCGAAGAGATCGCCGCGGCCATCGCCACGCGCCACGATCGCTACCCCTACAAGACCAACCTCGTCATGACCGAGCTCTACCCCACCTCCCACATGCTCGGCGAGATCATCAGCTTCACCTGCCCGCCCAACAAAGCAGTAGTCGGAAAGAACGCCTTCGCCCACGAGTCCGGCATCCACCAGCACGGCGTCCTCTCCAACCCCCTCACCTACGAAATCATGACGCCAGCCTCAGTAGGCTTCAGCGGCCAGAACATCGTCCTCGGCAAGCACAGCGGTCGCAAAGCCCTCGAGTTCCGCCTCAAGGAACTAGGCCACACCCTCTCCACCGAAGAACTCAACGCAGTCTACAACCGCTTCACCGAACTAGCCGACCGCAAAAAGCTCCTCTACGACCAGGACATAGTAGCCCTGCTCCACGAACCAACCGCCGAACCCCTGGTCACCAACGTCCTATGACCACGGCCCCTCGCCTAATTCGCCGAGCTTCAGCCTGTTTGCTGGTCGCATTTGCATTCACCGTTTCTCTAGCCGCGCAAACACTTACATCGATCTCGCTGACAGGTCCATGGGACGTCAAGGCGACGGCGGTGCCCGGAAGTTCTCAGACATTCTGGTTCTCATTCAAAACGCCTCTGTTCATGGTCTACACGTTTAACGCTGACGGGACATGGACACTCAACTCGCAGGCAAGCGCTGGCAAACGCCAGGAAGGCAGGTACGAGATCAAAGGCAAGAAGATCCTCCTTAGGAATGGCGATGGGTCAAAGTTCGACGAATGGAAGTCAGAACTCAAAGACAACGGAAATGAACTTGACGTCCAGACTGACAAGCTCCTGATGCGGCTGGCAAAGCTCCCGGAAAAACCTTAGCCACTTGCAGAACAGCGGACGCACATAGCAGATAAAAGGACCAAGCATGAAATTAAAGATCGCAATCCTGGCCGGCGACGGCATCGGCCCCGAAGTCACCCACGAAGCCCTCAACATCCTCCAGGCCGTAGCCGAAGCCGGCGGCCACGACTTCACCTTCACCGAAGCCCTCCTCGGCGGCGTAGCCATCACCGCCAAAGGCACGCCCCTCCCGCAGGAAACCATCGACATCGCGCTAGACTCCGACGCCGTCCTCCTAGGCGCCGTAGGCGACAACAAGTTCAACGCCCTTCCCCCCGACAAGCGCCCCGAGTCCGGCCTCCTCCAAATCCGCCAAATCCTTGGCGGCTTCGCCAACCTGCGCCCCTCGGTCGCCTACCCCGCCCTCTCCGAAAATTCCCCACTCCGCCCCGAAGTCACCAAGGGTGTAGACATCCTCTTCGTCCGCGAACTCCTCGGCGGCCTCTACTTCGGCCAACCCCGCAGCTGGAACAAGGACGCGTCCGCGTCCGGCGGCGGCGAAGCCATCAACACCATGCGCTACACCCGCGACGAAGTCGTCCGCGTAGCCCGCATCGCCTTCGAGCTAGCCGGCAAGCGCCGCAAAAAACTCACCTCCGTCGACAAGGCCAACGTCTTGGAATGCTCGCAGCTCTGGCGCGCCACCGTCGACGAGCTCAAGTCCGACTACCCCGACATCACCGTAGAGCACCAGCTAGTCGACTCCATGGCCATGCACCTCATGAACGTCCCCCGCAACTTCGACGTCGTCCTCACGGAGAACCTCTTCGGCGACATCCTCTCCGACGAATCCGGCATCATCACCGGCTCCCTCGGCATGCTCCCCTCGGCCACCATCGGCGGCAAAGTAAATCTCTACGAGCCCGTCCACGGCAGCGCGCCAGACATCGCCGGCACGGGCAAGGCCAACCCCCTAGGCGCCATCCTCACCGCCGCAATGGTCCTCCGCCACTCCGCAGGTCTCGAGCAGGAAGCCGCAGCCATCGAAGCCGCCGTCCAAAAAGTTTTAGAAGCCGGCCACCGCACCGCCGACATAGCCCGTGGCAACACAGCCGCCACCGTCACCACCCACCAGATGGGCAAGCTAGTCCACAACGCGCTCGCCGAATCCATCGACCGCAGCCAGTCCCTCCACGCCGTCTAGCTCGCGTTGTTGCCTTAGCTTTTCTGGCTGTTATCCCGTAGGGATCTGCTTCTGCCTTTGCACTTGCCGTTGCTCCTGTCGTTGCTTGTTTTTCGTCGTCATCCTGAACGAAGTGAAGGACCCCCGTATTTGCTTTTGTAGTTGCCGTTGCTCTTGCCTTTCTGGCTGTCATCCCGCAGGGATCTGCTTCTGCTCTTTCGACCATCATGCGCACAACCCTCCATCTCGCCGCCCTCCTCATCATCACAGCGACGACCACCCGCGCCCAAGTCAGCAACCCAGACAAGCTCATCGCCCCACCGCCCCGCAACCCCGCAATTCAACACACCGCACCCGCCGACAACCTCCAGTACCTCTGGCAATTCACCCACCCCGCGCCCATAGGCCAGGCCAACAACCTCCGCGTCGACGCCCGCTTCCAATCCTTCCTCCGCGACGCCTTCCCCCAACCCCAATCCATGTGGGGCCCGCCAAACTCGCAAGAGCCCCTCGCCACCATCATCCCCCTCTTCCTCTCGCAATACGGCGCAGTCACGGCCGACAACAACCGCTACATCACCATCGACGGCTGCGTCCCCTCCTTCTGCGCCGCCTCCGGCCTCCTCTGGATCGACCTCGGCCGCCCCCACCCCCTCGCAGTCTTCGCCGCCGTCAACTGGGACCCCGAAGCCCACACCACCGACCAGCCCCAGGCCGACTACAACCTCTGGCTCTTCGCCAACCACCCCCTCGACGCAGACGCCCTCCCCTTAGCCCTCACGCAAGCCATCGCCCACTGGGACGCCCGCCTCGCCACCGCACACCGCCTAGTCCCCCACATTGCCCATGCCCTCTTAGTCCAACCCGACGGCACACCCGTAGCCCTCAACCCCGAACAAGCCGGGGCCAACACCATCTCCCCTCAGCCCGACACCACCACAACGACGGCCGCAACTGATGCCAGCCCATCAACTAACAACTAAGAACTAACAACTGAGAACTCTTCCCATGACCACATTCACTCCCAAGACCCTCTTCGAAAAAGTCTGGCAGCAGCACGTAGTCACCGAGCCCGCCGGCGAGCCCACCATCCTCTACATCGACCTCCAGCTAGTCCACGAGGTCACTTCCCCGCAAGCCTTCGAAGGCCTGCGCCTCGCCAACCGCCCGCTCCGTCACCCCGAGCGCCACGTCGCGACGGTAGACCACAACGTCCCCACCACCAGCGTCCACGACCGCCTCGTCATCACCGACCAGATCGCCGACGCGCAAATCAAAGCTCTCCGCAAAAACTGCGCCGACTACGGCATCGAGCTCTTCGACGTCCAGGACGCCGAGCAAGGCATCGTCCACATGATCGGCCCCGAGCTAGGACTCACCAAGCCCGGCATGACGATCGTCTGCGGCGACAGCCATACCAGCACCCACGGAGCCTTCGGAGCCCTCGCGTTCGGCATCGGTACCAGCGAAGTCGAACACGTCATGGCCACCCAAACCCTCCCGCAGGACAAACCCAAAACCTTCCGCATCACGGTAGACGGCGAGCTCCCTCCCGGCGTCACGGCCAAGGACATCATCCTCGACATCATCGGCCGCATCGGCACCGACGGCGCGACGGGCCACGTCATCGAGTACGCCGGCTCCGCCATCCGCGCCCTCTCCATGGAAGGCCGCATGACCATCTGCAACATGAGCATCGAAGCTGGAGCCCGCGCCGGCATGATCGCCCCCGACGCCACCACCTTCGCCTACCTAAAGGGCCGCCGCTTCTCCCCTTCTGGTGACGCGTGGAACCTCGCCGTAGAGCAATGGTCCGCCCTCGTCACCGACACCAACGCCACCTTCGACCGCGAGCTCCATATCGACGCGACCGCCCTGGCCCCCTCCGTAACCTGGGGCACCTCCCCCGGCATGGTCACCACGATCGACGCCACCGTTCCTTCCCTCGCCGACGCCCGCTCCGAAGCCGACCAGAAATCCTTCTCCCGCGCCTACGAGTACATGGACCTAAAGCCCGGCCAACCTATCGACGAAATCAAAGTCGACGCGGTCTTCCTAGGCTCCTGCACCAACGGCCGCATCGAAGACCTCCGCGCAGCCGCCAAGGTAGTCGACGGCTACCACGTCGCCACCACGGTCCGCGCCATGGTCGTCCCCGGCAGCCAGGCCGTAAAGCATCAAGCAGAATCCGAGGGCTTAGACCGCATCTTCAAGACCGCCGGCTTCGAGTGGCGCGAGCCCGGCTGCTCCATGTGCCTAGGCATGAACCCCGACATCCTCCAGCCCGGCGAACGTTGCGCCAGCACCTCCAACCGCAACTTCGAAGGCCGTCAAGGCCGCGGAGGCCGCACCCACCTCCTCTCCCCCGCCATGGCCGCCGCCGCTGCCATCACCGGCCACTTCACCGACATCCGCACCTGGAAGTTCAACGGAAGCGGTGAGAACCCAACGATCAATACCAAAGAGATGCTCGTCGATGGAGGCTCGAGCTAATGTCGAGGCTCTCTATTTTGGCGACTTCCTTTCTTCTCAGTACCGTCTTAGGTTGTAGCTCGGCGAATAAGTCACCATGGAACGCGCGTGTATTGCAGTCGGCAGAAAATCCTCGCAATGGCTTGACGAACTATGGTCCGATGCGTGCCGAGATCGTCAAGTACAAATGTGGACTTTTCGAGCGATGTACCACCGTCAGATTTGTCAATGAAGTCGCCAACGATGACGTCTTCACTTACTACGGCAACGCAGAGCTCAATATTCGCTGGACAGGTTTTCAAGACATAAGCACAGGCTGCCCGGACTGCAAAGCTGACCGAACGAGACTAAAGAAAACTGAGATGGATTACGTAACGATCTCTTACAACTTTTGAGGCAACCATGACCCCCATCAACGAACTAACCTCCACCGCCGCCCCACTCCCGCTCCCCAACATCGACACGGACCAAATCATCCCCAAGCAATTCCTAAAGCGCATCGAGCGCACCGGCTACGAAGACTTTCTCTTCTACGACTGGCGCCGCATCCAGGAAGGCCCCGGCGTCGCTCCAAGCGACGTGGGCAAGCCCAACCCTGACTTCGTCCTCAACAAGCCCGAGTACAAGGGCGCCGAAATCCTCCTCGCCGAGCGCAACTTCGGCTGCGGCTCCTCCCGCGAACACGCCGCCTGGGCGATCAACCAGTACGGCTTCCGCGCCGTCATCGCGCCCTCCTTCGCCGACATCTTCTTCTCCAACGCCGGCAAGAACGGAATCATCCTAGTCCGCCTCACCGACGCCGAAGTCGAAACCCTAATCCAGCGCAGCACCGCCAACCCGCAACACAAACTAACCATCTCGCTAGAAAACCAAACCGTAACCGACACCGACGGCTTCCACGCCACGTTCGAAATCGACCCGTTCCGCAAGCACTGCCTCCTCAACGGCCTCGACGACATAGGCCTAACCCTCCTCCACGAAGACAAATTAAACGCCTACGAATCCCAACACCAAAAAGAATTCTGGCTCTCCCCCAAAGCAAACCTCGCCTAGCCTAACCCAATGCCCACGCCCCTCCATCTCGACCGCCGCACCCTCCTAAAGTCGCTAGCCTTCACAGCGGCAGCAACCTCCTGCGGCGCAGCCTTCGCCGACGACCAACTCCACCAGCCCCTCCCCGCCTGGACCGAA
>Ga0302228_10001520_pt1 | contig 16971 bp, 18 predicted proteins | sample II_Palsa_N1_2_FD_193519 | JGI IMG/M metagenome (GOLD analysis project Ga0302228, IMG submission 193519) | Peat permafrost microbial communities from Stordalen Mire near Abisko, Sweden - II_Palsa_N1_2 | ecosystem: Environmental > Terrestrial > Soil > Palsa > Peat permafrost | place: Sweden...
CGCAATCACAATGACTGAGCGCCTCAATGTGAACACTATTTTCTCCCCATTGATATCTGATACCAATGTGTGGACAACGCTATTTCTCATTGAATAACCCATATTTTATTTATCGTTATTATGTCGAGCGTCAAAACACAAGATGAAGCGGCTTCGTTGCCCATCCCTGCTATTTCCGTGGTCGTGCCGCTCTATAACCACGCCCAATACATCGAGGCGACGCTAGATAGCGTTTTATCGCAAACATCCCCTGCCGACGAGATCATCCTGATCGACGATGGTTCGTCGGACAATGGTTTCGAACTCGCGCAGCGCAGGCTGGCTGGCTTGCCGCATGCGAAGACTTACTGGCAGGAGAACGCCGGAGCCCACAACACCATTAACCGGGCCATCGGGATCAGCAATGGTGACTACATTGCGGTGCTCAATTCGGATGATGTCTTTGCGCTGACCAAGCTCGAACGTTGCCGGGCGGTGATTCATGAGCGGCCCGGCGTCGGCCTTATCGCGGGCAATCCTGGCATCATGGACGACCAAAGCGCGCGGCTGAACTCGGGGTTTGCCGTCGACTGGCTGCGGCGTGCGCAGCACTTTCTGGAGCAAACGAAACTGCCGCAACTCGCGTTGCTGAACGAGAACTTCGTCGCGACCACGTCCAACATGGTTTTCACTCGTGGACTATGGGAAGAGGCAGGCGGATTCCAGCCGCTTCGCTATTGCCATGATCTCGATTTCCTGATGTTTGCCTGCGCGCATAGTGCGGTGTTCCTGGACCTCGAGCATGAGCACATCGTCTATCGGGTACATGACAACAACACGATCTGGGAAGACCACAGCAAGGTGCGCGTGGAACTGGCCGCCGTGGTTGCGCAGGCGCTGTCCGCGTCCGGTCCGAGTTTTTTCTCGGCTGATCTGGGTGAGCGGGATCTGGCGGCCTACCTGCGGTTTTTACGGAACCGGCAGTTGACCGAAATGCTGAGCTTCTTTCAAACCGTGCGGCCGGCCTTCCCTTCCCGGCCGGCTTTCTACGCCTACGCCACAGATCCTCGTCACGCTTCGGCCTTCCGGGCCGCCGCGATGGGCGTGCGTTGACGCATCGCTCGAGCCACTCCGCCGGCTCCGCTTCAAATGTCCCAATATATGAGTGCGAGATTCACATATTGGAGATTTCGAAGAAGACGCCCTACAATTCGAAGCACCAAGCCCGCAAGGCACCGTCGCAGCGCACGCAAGAAGCGCTAGCCGGGCCGCCAGCGAGGCAAAAAAGGTCAACCCCTCCCCGTACGAGCACCGTGCGGCCGGCGCGGACCACACAAGCGGAGACAACAGCCATGCCCATCAATGTCGAGCAGGAAGCACGCACTTGCCGTGCTCTATCCCGTTTCTCTGTCCGCCACGCCGGCCTCGCGCGCTAACACCCCAACCAGTCGCCCAATCGCCATGAACAAAGCGATGTCCACTCACGCCGCAGCCGACGCCACCGCCGACTCCGAAGCCCTGCCGCAGTCGCGCCCCCGCACGCTCAACGGTGCGACCGCCTCACACGCCCCTGCCGACGGAATCGCGCTGCCCAGCACGCTGCTCGACATCACGCCGCAGCAAGCGGGCACCCAGACCCTGTTGCGCGGTCTCGCGATTCTCGAAGCCGCCGCCGCTGGCGTGCGCGATCTGCGCACCTTCGGCGCCGCGCTCGGCACGACCCGCAGCACTACGCACCGGCTCGTCAGCAGCCTCGTCCAGGCGCGCTATCTGCGTCAGGTGCAAGGCGGCTATCTGCTCGGCCCGAAACTGATCGAACTTGGCACCATCGCGCTCGAACAGATGCCGCTCACCACCGTGGCCCGGCAGCATCTCGAATCGCTCGCCGAACAGACGCTCGATACGATCCACCTCGGCGTGCGCGATGGCGACGACGTTCTCTACATCGACAAGATCCCTGGCACACGCGGTCTGGAAATGCGCTCGCGCGTGGGGCACCGCATGCCGTTGGCCTCTACCGGCATCGGCAAGGCGATGATGCTCGATCTCACCCCCGATTCCTGGCAGTCGCTATTCGACGCCTCGCGTCGCGCGCTCGCCGGCGTGAGCTTCAAACCCGATAACCGCCCCGACATGCCGACCTTCATGCAACGCATGACGAACTACTCGGCCGGTGGCTATACGTTCGACCTCGAAGAAAACGAGGCGTCGATTCGTTGCGTCGCCGCGCCCGTGCGCGACGCATCGGGGTCGATCGTCGCGGCGCTGTCGGTGGCGAGCACGATTCCCTATATGTCGCTCGAACGGATGGACGAACTGATTCCCGTCGTGCAGCGCGAAGCGCGCGCCATCTCGGAAGAACTCGGCTGGCGTGTGCCGCAGCCGGCGACTCGCAGGATCAAACGATGACGCAAGCGGGTTCCTCCATGCCGGCCGCTCATCTCACAGGTGCTGTGGACGCCGCCAACGTCACGAACGTCGCACTCGACGCGAGTGCCGCTGCAGCAGCGCAAACGCAGACCGTCAGCCTCGATCAGGCCGCGCTGGTCGCGCTCGACTGGGGCACGACGTCGTTGCGCGCCTATCTGTTCGACGCCGCCGGTAATGTGCTGGACACGCGCGAGTCGACTGCTGGCATCATGAATCTGCCGCGTCCCGCGGCCGAGGGCGGCTTCGATGCAGCCTTCGAGTCCGCTTGCGGCGCGTGGCTCGAGCGTGCGCCCAACGTCCCGGTGATCGCAGCAGGGATGGTCGGCAGTGCTCAAGGCTGGCTCGAAGCACCGTATGTGGATGCGCCGGCGAGTGCCGACGCGCTGGTCGCCGGCATCGTCCGTGTGCAAGCCGCACGCGGCGTGACGCTGCACATCGTGCCAGGCGTGCTCGAGCGCGGCGAACTGCCGAACGTGATGCGTGGCGAAGAAACGCAAATTTTCGGCGCGCTCGGCGATAGCCCCGCAGGCGGAAACGACGGACAGCACGAACTGATCGGCCTGCCTGGCACCCACGCAAAATGGGTGGTGGTGCGCGGCAGCCGCATCGAGCGCTTTCATACTTTCATGACCGGCGAAGTTTTCGCCGCCTTGCGCGAGCACACGATTCTCGGCCGCACCATGGTGACGCCCGATCGTATGGACACCGAGGCATTTCTGCGCGGCGTGAACAACGCGCGCCTGAAAGGGCAGGCCGGGGTACTCGCCACGATATTCAGCACGCGCACGCTCGGCTTGACCGGGCAGCTCGCGGGCCAGCAGCAGCCGGACTATCTGTCGGGTCTGCTGATCGGCCACGAACTCGCCGGTCTCGACGCGGTTCTCGTGCAGCATCAAAGCAAACTCGACGGGCACGCGCTGCGCCTGATCGGCAATGAGGCGCTGTGCGGACGTTATCAGCTCGCATTAGTCCAATTCGGCTGCACCGAGGCGGAACTGGTCCGGCAAGCCACCGAACGCGGCCTGTGGCGCATTGCGACGCAGGCCGGGCTCGTAGCGTCGGGGTCCGGTGCTACGCAGGCCGCACGCGCCGCCGGTGGTTAATCAGAAAGTTAAGCCGCCGCGGCTGCGTACGACATAGACAAGGAATCGACATGCAACCTCATATCAACCTACCCGCTCCGTATCTGCCGCATGCCGGTCTGATGGCCGCGTTCGAAGCCTGTCCGCTCATCGCGATCCTGCGCGGCGTCACGCCCGTGGATGCCGCCGAGCACGCTCAGGCGCTGTATGAGGCGGGGTTTCGGATCGTCGAAGTACCGCTGAATTCACCGCAGCCGTTCGACAGCATCGCCGCGATCCGCAAGGCATTGCCGGCCGATGCGATCGTCGGCGCGGGCACCGTGTTGCATGCGAGCTTCGTCCACGATGTCCAGTTGGCCGGTGGCGAACTGATCGTGATGCCGCACAGCGACGCGGAGGTGGTGTCGGCAGCGAAGGCGCGGGGCATGGCGTGTGCCCCGGGCGTCGCCACGCCGAACGAAGCGTTTCTCGCGCTGAAGAACGGTGCAGACGTGCTGAAGATGTTCCCGGCCGAACAGCTTGGCTGCCACGTTGTGAAGGCCTGGCGCGCGGTGATCGCCGCTGAAGTGCCGCTGGTGCCGGTCGGTGGCATTACGCCGGACAACATGGGGCCGTTCCTGACCGCTGGCGCGAACGGTTTCGGGCTCGGCTCGGCGCTGTACAAGCCGGGTCAGAACGCGGCGGCAACGGCGTCGCATGCGCGGGCCTATATCAACGGTCTGCGAATTGCCCGGGCGAGCGCAAAGAAATGAACCGGCTCGCCAACAAGGTCGCGTTGATCACCGGCGCCGGTCGCGGCATCGGTGCAGCCATCGCGCTGGCGTTTGCGCGCGAAGGTGCGGCGGTCGTGCTGGCGGAACTGGATATTGAAACCGCGCAGCGCACCGCGCGGGACATCGAGGCAGCATGCAAGGCAACCGGCGCTGGCAGTGCGAATGGTGCGAGTGCAGCGCGTGGTTCTACAGTAGCCGGCGCCAAAGTGCTCGCCGTGCAGACCGACGTGACGCAATCCGCCTCGGTGCAGCACGCCGTGCGCGAAGCGGAAAGCACCTTCGGCGCGGTCGATGTGCTGGTGAACAACGCCGGCATCAACGTCTTCTGCGATCCGCTGACGATGACCGACGACGACTGGCGCCGCTGCTTCGCGGTGGATCTCGATGGAGTCTGGAACGGTTGCCGCGCCGTCTTGCCGGGAATGGTGGAACGCGGCGCGGGCAGCATTGTGAACATCGCCTCGACACATGCCTTCAAGATCATTCCGGGTTGCTTCCCGTACCCGGTTGCGAAGCACGGCGTGATTGGATTGACTCGGGCACTCGGTATCGAATACGCACCACGCAATGTACGCGTCAACGCAATCGCGCCGGGCTACATCGAAACGCAGTTGACGCATGACTGGTGGAACGGTCAGCCGGACCCGGCGGCGGCGCAGCAGGCGACGCTCGATCTGCAGCCGATGAAGCGCATCGGCCGCCCGGAAGAAGTCGCGATGACGGCGGTGTTCCTCGCGTCGGACGAGGCACCGTTCATCAACGCGAGCTGTATCACTGTAGATGGTGGGCGCTCAGCGCTGTATCACGACTGAGCCATCGTTTGGAGAAAACACAAGCGGTGCGCCGTGGAAAACGCGCCGCTGTGAAGCAGAACAAAGCGAAGCGCCACAGAGCGCAACGATCAGTTTCAGCCGGTTGACGCGCTGGCCGCGTGTGTCAAGGACCGGATAAGAAGACGCGGCCGATACCTTCTCGTTATCTACTAATTAGTCAGGAGACTGCAACATGAAACGTCGAATTTTCCTCACGCTGGCAGCTGCAGCAGCAGGGGTGCTGTTCAATGCACCGGTCGTCCAGGCCGCCGATCAGGTCAAGATCGGCTTTCTGGTGAAGCAGCCGGAAGAACCGTGGTTCCAGGACGAATGGAAGTTCGCCGAGATCGCTGCCAAGGAAAAGGGTTTCACGCTGGTGAAAATCGGCGCTCCTTCTGGCGAAAAGGTGATGAGCGCGATCGACAACCTGGCTGCACAGAAGGCGCAGGGTTTCATTATCTGCACGCCGGACGTCAAGCTTGGACCGGGGATCGTCGCCAAGGCGAAGGCTGACGGACTGAAGATGATGACGGTCGACGACCGCCTCGTCGACGGCGCTGGCAAGCCGATCGCTTCGGTGCCGCATATGGGCATTTCGGCGTACAACATCGGCAAGCAGGTCGGCGATGGTCTGGCTGCGGAAATCAAGAAGCGTGGCTGGGACATGAAGGATGTAGGCGCGATCGACGTGACCTACAACCAGCTGCCGACCGCAGTTGACCGTACTGGCGGTGCAACCGACGCGCTCGTGGCCGCCGGCTTCCCGAAGGCCAACATCGTTGAAGCTCCGCAGGCAAAGACCGACACGGAAAACGCCTTCAACGCCGCCAACATCGCGCTGACCAAGAACCCGCAGTACAAGCACTGGGTGGCTTACGGACTGAACGACGAAGCGGTGCTCGGCGCTGTGCGTGCAGCGGAAGGCCGTGGTTTCAAGGCTGACAACATGATCGGCATTGGTATCGGCGGTTCGGACTCGGCTCTGAACGAGTTCAAGAAGCCGACGCCGACAGGCTTCTACGGCACCGTCATCATCAGCCCGAAGCGCCATGGCGAAGAAACCTCGACGCTGATGTACGACTGGATCACGCAAGGCAAGGAACCGCCGGCACTCACGCTGACGACGGGCATGCTGGCCACGCGTGACAACGTCGCAGACGTGCGTGAAAAGATGGGCCTGGCATCGAAGTAAGCCGTATTAAATAGAAGTGCAGCGGCTGGGCGCCGGACAGAAATGTTCCGGCGCCCGGCCGTCACGGCAGCACATGCAAGGTGCGGATCAATATCCCGTGCTCGCAGGCGCAACAGCAGTAGAGACAAACCGATGTGCTGGCGACGCGGTAGAAAGGCGCCGGACCGCTCGGTTCACAGGATGCAACAGGAGGCGAAGTGTCAGCGACGCTGCGTTTTGACAATATTGGTAAGGTCTTCCCAGGCGTGCGCGCGCTCGACGGCGTGTCCTTCGACGTGAACGTCGGCCAGGTGCATGGCCTGATGGGCGAGAACGGCGCGGGGAAATCGACCTTGCTGAAGATTCTCGGTGGTGAATATCAGCCGAATTCCGGCCGCCTGTTGATCGACGGCAACGAGGTGCGCTTCGGTAGCGCGGCTGCGTCGATTGCGTCCGGAATCGCGGTGATTCACCAGGAACTGCAATATGTACCCGACCTCACAGTCGCGGAAAATCTGCTGCTTGGCCAGTTGCCGAATTCGCTCGGCTGGGTCAACAAGCGCGAAGCCAAACGCTTCGTGCGCGAGCGGCTCGAAGCGATGGGTGTGGCGCTCGATCCGAACGCAAAGCTGCGCAGACTCTCGATTGCACAGCGTCAGATGGTCGAAATCTGCAAGGCGCTGCTGCGCAATGCGCGCGTGATCGCGCTGGACGAGCCGACCAGTTCGCTGTCGCACAGCGAGACCGAAGTGCTGTTCAAGCTGGTGCGCGACCTGCGCGCCGACAACCGGGCGATGATCTATATCTCGCACCGGATGGATGAGATTTACGAATTGTGCGACGCCTGCACGATCTTCCGTGACGGCCGCAAGGTAGCTTCGCATCCGACGCTGGAAGGCGTGAAGCGCGACACGATCGTGGCCGAAATGGTCGGCCGCGAGATTTCGGACATTTATAGCTACAAGCCGCGCGAGCTTGGAGAAGTGCGTTTCGCCGCCAAAGCGATCGAAGGACACGCACTCAAGGAGCCGGCCAATTTCGAAGTGCGGCGCGGTGAAATCGTCGGCTTTTTTGGTCTGGTGGGCGCGGGCCGCAGCGAACTGATGCATCTCGTGTACGGCGCCGACAGCAAGAAGAGCGGCGAAATCGTGCTCGACGGCAAGCCGATCAAGGTGCGCAGCGCTGGCGAAGCGATTCGCCACGGCATCGTGCTGTGTCCGGAAGACCGCAAGGAAGAGGGCATCGTCGCGATGGCGACTGTGTCTGAGAACATCAACATCAGCTGCCGCCGTCACTATCTGCGCGCGGGGTTCTTCCTGAACCGCAAGAAAGAAGCGGAAACAGCGGACAGTTTTATCAAGCTGCTGAAGATCAAGACGCCGAGCCGTCGCCAGAAGATCCGTTTCCTCTCCGGCGGCAACCAGCAGAAAGCGATTCTGTCGCGCTGGCTCGCCGAGCCGGATCTGAAAGTGGTGATTCTCGACGAACCGACACGCGGAATCGACGTCGGTGCGAAGCACGAGATCTATAACGTGATTTATCAGCTTGCGGAACGTGGTTGCGCGATCGTGATGATTTCGTCGGAGCTGCCGGAAGTGCTGGGCGTGTCCGATCGGATCGTGGTGATGCGGCAGGGGCGCATCTCCGGCGAGTTGCCGCGCAGTAAAGCGAATGAGCAGGCGGTGCTGAGTCTCGCATTGCCGCAAAGTTCGACCGCACCGCAAGCCGCCGCGCCTGAAGCGGCCTGATATCGACCACTTACCGGACGCAAGTCCCCAATAACCCGTCAGCCCGTGACGAAAACGGGAGGAGTAATCAAATGCAAGCCAGAGAAAACCTCGCGCAACAGGCCGCCAAAAGTGCCGCCGAAGCGCTGATTCCGCAGAGCAACGACAAGCAGAAATGGTGGCAACAGGTCACCGACTACAGCCTGATCGTGATTTTCGCGATCATGTTCATCACGATGTCGTTGACCGTCGATCACTTCTTCTCGATCGAAAACATGCTCGGGCTCGCGCTGTCGATCTCGCAGATCGGCATGGTGGCGTGCACGATGATGTTCTGTCTCGCGTCACGTGACTTCGACTTGTCCGTGGGCTCCACCGTCGCGTTTGCCGGCGTGCTCTGCGCGATGGTGCTCAACGCCACCGGCAGCACCTTTATCGCGATCATCGCGGCGGTGGTGGCGGGCGGCGTGATCGGCTTCATCAACGGCGCCGTGATTGCGTACCTGCGCATCAACGCGCTGATCACCACGCTCGCGACGATGGAAATCGTCCGCGGCCTCGGCTTTATCGTGTCGCATGGCCAGGCCGTGGGGGTGTCGTCGGATACGTTTATCGCGCTGGGCGGGTTGTCGATGTTCGGCATCTCGCTGCCGATCTGGGTCACGCTGTTGTGCTTCATCGTGTTCGGCGTGCTGCTCAACCAGACCGTGTATGGCCGTAACACGCTGGCAATCGGCGGCAATCCGGAAGCCTCGCGTCTGGCCGGTATCAACGTCGAACGCACCCGTGTTTACATCTTCCTGGTGCAAGGCGCGGTGACCGCGCTGGCCGGTGTGATTCTCGCCTCGCGGATCACCTCGGGTCAGCCGAACGCCGCCGAAGGCTTCGAGCTGAACGTGATCTCCGCGTGCGTGCTGGGCGGCGTATCGCTGCTGGGCGGCCGTGCGACGATTTCGGGCGTGGTGATCGGCGTGCTGATCATGGGTACGGTCGAAAACGTGATGAACCTTTTGAATATCGACGCGTTCTATCAGTATCTGGTGCGCGGCGCGATCCTGCTCGCCGCCGTGCTGCTCGACCAGCTGAAGAACCGCGGCTCGCGCGATTGACGCGCGACGTCCGACTAACTGCCTTCTGAGGAAACGAACGATGTCGTCACCTGCCAATGCCAACGCCCGCCAGGCGGACAACGTGTATGCGCGTTATCCGAGTCTTGAAGACCGCACCGTCCTGATCACTGGTGGCGCGACCGGGATTGGCGCGTCGTTCGTCGAGCATTTTGCGGCGCAGGGTTCGCGGGTCGCCTTCTTCGATATCGACGCGAGCGCCGGCGAGGCGCTGGCGGACGAGCTCGGCGATTCGCGTTACAAGCCGCTGTTTCTGCCCTGCGATCTGACCGACCTCGACGCGCTGCGCAAAGCTGTCGCCGATGTCAAAGCCGCACTTGGCCCGATCGAGGTGCTCGTCAACAATGCTGCAAACGACAAGCGCCACAAGATCGAGGAAGTGACGCCGGCGTTTTTCGATGCGGCTATCGCCGTGAACATCCGCCACCAGTTCTTTGTGGCGCAGGCCGTGATGGATGACATGAAAGTGGCCGGACGTGGCTCGATCATCAATCTTGGTTCGATTAGCTGGATGTTGAAGCAGGGTGGTTTTCCGGTCTACACCATGTCGAAATCGGCCGTGCAGGGCCTCACGCGCGGTCTGGCGCGAGATCTCGGTCACTTCAATATTCGTGTGAATACGCTGGTGCCGGGCTGGGTCATGACCGAGAAACAAAAGCGCCTGTGGCTTGACGATGCGGGGCGCCGTGCGATCAAGGATGGCCAGTGCATCGATGCCGAGCTGTTGCCCGATGATCTGGCACGCATGGCGCTGTTCCTTGCCGCCGACGACAGCAGGATGATCACCGCGCAGGACGTCGTCGTCGACGGAGGCTGGGCGTGAGCGCAGCGGTGCATGCCACGCGTGCGGCGCTGCTGGTCGACGCCAAATGCACGCTCGGCGAGGGCGCGACGTGGTGCTCGCGCAGCGGCCGCTTCTACTGGACCGATATCGAAGGCGCGAAGCTCTGGCGCTATGACCCACGCGACGGCCGCAGTACGTTCTGGCGCATGCCCGAACGGCTCGCGACATTTGCGCTCTGCGCCAATCCGCACTACCTTTTACTCGGACTCGCCTCGCATCTCGCGTTCTTCGACCTTGCAACTGGCGAGACAGAGCGTATTGTCGATGTCGAGCCGGGGTTGAATACGCGCGTCAACGACGGCCGCTGCGACCGTCAGGGGCGTTTCGTATTCGGTACGAAGGATGAGGGTTCGCCCTTACGCGCAGTGGGTGGGTTCTACCGTCTGAACCGCGATCTGTCACTTGAGCGACTGCCGTTGCCGGCGCCCGCGATTTCGAACAGCATCGCATTCAGTCCGGATGGCGCGACGATGTACTACTGCGATTCGCCGACCCGCGAAATTCGCGCGTGCGATTACGGCGCAGACGGCAGCATCGCGAACGACCGTGTATTCACGACGCTCACGGATGCGACCGGTGAGCCTGACGGGTCGACCGTCGATCGCGACGGCGGTCTGTGGAATGCGCAGTGGGGCGGCGCTCGCGTGGTGCGCTACGGCGCGGATGGAGTCGAAACGGCGCGCGTCACGGTGCCGACCGTGCAGCCGAGTTGCGTGGCGCTGGGCGGCGCACAGCTTGGCACGCTGTACATCACGAGCGCACGCGTCGATCTGGATGCGGCGGCGCTTGCCGGCGACTCCCGCGCAGGCGGCGTGTTCGTGGCCGTGCCGGGACAGCGTGGTTTGCCCGAAGCGGTATTTCAGGGTGCACCGCTGCGGTGCAGGACGAGTGAGTTGATCTAGGAAGAATTCAAAGAGACGGCCGACCGAGCCGCCCACCTATAAAACATCCGTCAGCGATGACGGCAACGTCTTACGCCTCTCGATTGGAGCCTGATATGACTGTAGCGAATCTCGCATCCGCTTCACAGAGTTCCCAGACTGCACAGACGCGCCGCGCCCGGCTGGCCGCCGCCGCCCATCCGGTGTTAGCAGGGCCAAGTACATCGGCGGTGGCGGTAGGTGAGACAAGTGGCGGCGACGTGGCGTGCGTGACGCTCGCCAACACCCATTTGCGGCTCGATGTGGCGCCGTCGCTTGGCGGCGGCATCACCCGTTTCGACTGGCGCAGCGATGGCGCGCTGGTGCCGATCTTCCGCCGCTGCCGGCATGTTGCCGCCGATACCGACCCGAACCAGTTGGCGTGCTATCCGATGTTGCCGTATTCGAATCGCATCGGCGGCGGTCATTTCGGTGTAGGTGGGCGGCGTATCGACGTGCCGCGCAATCGTGTGGCCGAGCCGCTGCCGATTCACGGCGATGGTTGGCTGGCCCACTGGGGCGTGGCGGAGACTGGCCCGGACCGCGTACGCCTGACCCTCGATCGCAGCGACGGCAAGCCCTTCGCCTACCGCGCGACGCAGACGTATGCGCTCGAAGGCCCGACGCTTGTGATTACGCTCGAGGTCGAGAACACGGGACGCGACGCGATGCCGTTCGGTCTCGGCATCCATCCGTTTCTGGTGCGCGACGCGCAGACCGAGTTGTCAGCGGCCGCCGCGGGACTCTGGTTGCAGGGCGACGACTGGCTGCCGCTGCGCCACGTGCCGGCGCCGCCGGCCTGGCAGTTCGGCGTGGCCTATCCGCTGCCGGAGACCATCGTCAATCATGCTTTTACGGGCTGGAGCGGGCAGGCTGCGGTCGTATGGCCGAAGCGGCGCCTGTCGCTGACGATTGCCTCGGATACCGACTACTACGTGCTCTACACGCCGCCGGGCGAGGACTTCTTCTGCTTCGAACCGGTCGATCATCCGATCAATGCGATGAACCTGCCCGGCGGGGCGGTCTCCCATGGCATGACCATGCTGGCGCGCGGCGAGCATTTGCGCCGCTCGTTCCGGTTTACCGTCGAGCGCACCGGCTTGCGCGCAGCGGCAGGAGCGCGGGGTTCGCGGCGGCAGTGAGGGGAGGTGGCCGCCCGCCTGCTGTGCTCTGGGCGAGGACGGGTAGAATACCCGCCACTTCTTTCATCAGCCCGTCGCGAGCCCGATATGTCCACTTTTATCCAGACACTCAACGACGCCTGGCAGCGCACGAATTCGCTGCTGTGCGTCGGCCTTGATCCCGAGCCCGCGAAATTCCCGGGCGCGCTCACCGGCCGCGCCGATTCGATCTTCGAGTTTTGCCGCACGATCGTCGACGCGACCGCGCCCTATGCCTCGTCATTCAAGCCGCAAATTGCGTACTTCGCCGCCCATCGCGCGGAAGACCAGCTTGAACAACTGATCGCGCATATCCATCGGAATCATCCGGGCCTGCCCGTGATTCTCGACGCGAAGCGCGGCGATATCGGCAGCACCGCCGAGCAGTACGCGCGCGAGGTGTTCGAGCGCTACCAGGCCGATGCCGTGACCGTGAATCCGTATATGGGCTTCGATTCGATCGAGCCGTATCTCGAACACGAGGATAAGGGCGTGATTGTGTTGTGCCGGACGTCGAACCCGGGTGGCTCCGATCTGCAGTTTCTGGATACGGCTGGGCGTCCGCTGTACCAGGTGGTCGCGCAACTGGCGGCGGAGAAGTGGAATGCGAGTGGCCAGCTTGGGTTGGTGGTGGGCGCGACGTTCCCGAAGGAAATCGAAGTGGTACGCGGCCTTGTCGGCGAGATGCCGCTGCTGATTCCGGGCATCGGCGCGCAAGGTGGTGATGTCGAGGCGACGGTGGATGCGGGCCGCACCGCGGCGGGTACGGGAATGCTGATCAGCTCGTCGCGCGCGATCATTTATGCGGGCAAGGGCGACGATTATGCGCAGGCCGCAGCGAAGGCCGCGCAGGAAACGCGGGATCGGATTAACGCGTATCGGTGAGGGAACGGCGACCTAACGCAGATGGTCTCTTGAGAATTATATCCATTCGGATATAATTCCATTCATGAAGCCAGTGCGATTTCTTGGAGACTCGCTGAAGTGCTTGCGCGAGTTCCCGGAGGACGCCAGGCATGACGTGGGTTATCAGTTAGACAAAGTGCAACGAGGTCACCAGCCGGACGACTTCAAGCCCATGCCGTCGATTGGCAGAGGCGTAGAGGAACTTCGCGTCTGGGATGAGTCCGGCACTTACCGTGTTGTTTACACCGCTCGCGTTGCCGAAGCGGTGTACGTATTGCATGCCTTCCAGAAGAAAACTCAGGCCACATCGCAACGTGACGTAGACGTTGCCAAGGCGAGATATACCGAACTGATGAGGGGTGTGAAATGACTCGAGCCGAAACCTATGCCAGCGTCTGGGACGCACTAGCTGATACGCCGGCGCAGGCCGCTAATTTGCGTACCCGCGCCGAACTGATGCAGCAGATCGCCGAGCTTGTTAAATCGAGCGGATGGACGCAAGTGGAAGCCGCAGCGCATTGTGGCGTGACGCAGCCGCGCATCAACGATTTACTGCGTGGCCGTGTATCGCGTTTTTCGCTCGATGCGCTGGTGAACATTGCCACGGCACTAGGTCGGCGAGTGCATGTGGAACTGGAAGCGGCCTAAGCGCTAATCGATCTGCGCCGCAGGCCCTAATCGCGCAATAAATTCGGCCTGCGCCGGATAGGCGCTTTGCAGCGCATCGACATCAGCCAGTTCAAACTCACTGAACTCAAACCCCGGCGCGACCGTGCAACCGACCAGCGCGAACGTCGCGGGATCCTCGCATTCCGCGGCAAACCACAAACCGGCTGGCACAACTGCCTGAAACACGGTCCCCGGGTGCGTTAGCGCATTACCGAGCCGATGCGTAACCAGTTGTCCATTATCATCAAGCACGTGAACCAGAAGCGGTTCGCCGGCATAGAAGTGCCAGATTTCATCGGACTTGATCCGATGCCATGCAGAATGCGCGCCATCGCATAACAGGTAGTAAATCGCCGTAGACGCCGCGCGCGTCTCCCCGGCCACCTCACGATTCACCTTCGCCGCCGAGCGATACGTTTCCCGAAAGTATCCACCCTCAGGATGCGCCTGCAGCTCAAAGCGCCGAATAAGATCGTCTTTGCCCAACGGGGGAATCGGCATCGTTACCGCTCGCGCTCGTCGAGCAACGCCAACAGTCCGCGTAGCGCATGCGCCGCCGCCTGCACGCGAATTCTCTCGCGGTCGCCCTTGAATACAACCGTTTCCACCGACGTATGCAGCCGGTTGGTCCAGCCAAACGATACCGTCCCAACCGGTTTCGTCTCAGTGCCGCCACTCGGGCCGGCCACCCCGGTAATCGCCAACGACACCTGCGCGCGGCTATTGCGCAGCGCGCCCTCGGCCATCGCGCGGGCGACCGGTTCGCTGACTGCGCCATGCTTTTCGATCAGATCCGCCGGCACGCCGATCATCTCGCTTTTGGCCTGATTCGAATACGTGACGAAGCCGCGCTCGAACCAGCCGCTGCTGCCGGAGATGTCGGTGATCGCGGTCGCGACCATGCCGCCCGTGCAGGACTCGGCGGTCACGAGCATCAGGCGTTCGTCGCGCAACCGGTTGCTGACGCGGATAGCGAGTTGGTGAACGACGGAATCGGTAGCCATGCGTAGGTCCGGAAAACGTGGGACGGTCAGACCGCCATGCGCCACAGCGCGATCACGAGCAAGGTGAAAAACGCGGCGACCAGGTCATCGAACATGATGCCAAAACCACCTTTCAGTCTGCGGTCGAAGTAACGGATAGGCGGAGGTTTCACCATGTCGAAGAAACGGAACACGATGAAGGACCAGACCTGGCCGGTGAACGAGATCGGCGAGACCATCAGCAGCACCAGCCAGAACGCAACAATTTCGTCCCAGACGATTGCCGATGGATCCTCGATGGCGAGCTTTTTCGCTGTAAAGGCGGTGATCGAGATGCCGGCGAAAAAGCCCACAACGATAAGCACACCCCAGTCGAGCACGGTCAGATAGCGGTTGAGTACGGCGAACGACGCCCATCCGAACAGCGTGCCGACCGTGCCGGGCATGATCGGCGACAGGCCGCTGCCGAAACCGAGCGAGATCAGATGCAGCGGATGGGTCAGCATGAAACGCGCGGTTGCCCGGCGCGGCCGCGCAGGTCGCGGCTCGGGCGAGTCCGGCGGTCCTCCGCGTAACGGGCCGGCCCGTTGCGGGCCGCCGGACAATTCGTCGGCCGGGCCGAGCGAGGGTTCAGTCTGCATGGAAATGATCGAAGCCTTGCAACGTCAAGGTGAGCGGGGCGCCGGCTGCGTCATGCCAATGGATTGCAGGGCCGTTCGCCGATGGCTCAAGAACGCTTATTGTACCGACACGGGTGAGCGGAAGATTTACCTTGTGGCCTGCTTCTTCGACCGCCGCGCGCGCGGTCGCCGGCGCGGTGAAGCACAGTTCGTAGTCGTCGCCGCCCGCCAGCGTGCAGCGGCGTTGCACGTCGGCGGGCAGCCTGCGCAGCGCGTCCGAGCGGGGCACCGCGTCGGCGTCGACCCGTGCTGTGAGTTGCGAGCGTTCGAGGATATGCAAGAGATCGCCGGCGAGGCCGTCGGAGATATCGAGCGCCGCATGTGCGATACCCCGTAACGCCAGGCCCAGTTCGACGCGTGGCTCGGGGCGCTCAAGGGCGCGGCGAAATGTCGCAGCATCCTCCTGTTCGGCTGACCACTCGCCGCGTATCACGCCTAATCCCGCGCGCGCGTCGCCGAGCGTGCCGGAAATCCAGATGTCGTCGCCGGGCTGGGCTGCATCGCGGCGCAGCGCCAGTTGTGGCGGAACGCTGCCGAAAACGGTGATGCACAGGTTAAGCGGCCCGGCAGTCGTATCGCCGCCGATCAGGTCGCAACCATAACGTTCTGCAAGTTCAAAGAGCCCGTCGCTAAACGCGGAAAGCCAATCCTCACGCGCCTCTGGCAGGGCGAACGCCAGCGTGAATCCCTGTGGCTGCGCGCCCATTGCGGCCAGATCCGAGAGGTTCACGGCCAACGCCTTATGTCCGAGTGCGTGCGGATCGATATCAGGGAAGAAATGCCGCCCTTCGACCAGCATGTCCGTCGAAATCGCCATCATTTCGCGGGGACGCGGCGCAAGCAATGCGCAATCGTCGCCAATGCCGAGCTCGCCTTCTTTAAGGCGCCGGCTGCCGGCGGCGGCACGGCGCGCAAAAAAACGGTCGATTAGCGAAAACTCGGAGAGCATAGTAGAGGTCTGTGCACGGAAAAGCGCTTTAGCAGCCGCGAACGGCGCGCATTGTACGGTTAAATTGCTGCGCCGCCGCAATGATGGCGACCATGGAGGCACGAAAACTTTCGCTTTATTTCAGTCGCGGCAGCTATGTCCCTGATTGCAGGAATCACGCCAGGGAATGGCGCTACAATGCCATCGAATATCTATTCTAATCCGCACTCCAGCCCGCCTTATGTCGAATCCCGTCAACACCAAACTCCGCGAAGCCGCCCTCGATTATCACGAATTCCCGACTCCCGGGAAGATCGCGATCGCGCCGACCAAGCAAATGATCAACCAGCGCGACCTCGCGCTGGCGTATTCCCCCGGTGTCGCGTTCGCGTGCGAAGAGATCGTCGAGAACCCCTTGAATGCCGCGCGCTTCACCGCGCGCAGTAACCTGGTCGGGGTTGTGACGAACGGTACCGCGGTGCTGGGCCTCGGCAATATCGGCCCGCTCGCGTCCAAACCGGTCATGGAAGGCAAGGCGGTGCTGTTCAAGAAGTTTGCCGGCATCGATGTGTTCGATATCGAGCTGAACGAGTCCGATCCGCACAAGCTGGTCGAGGTGATCGCCGCGCTCGAACCGACCTTCGGCGGCATCAACCTCGAAGACATCAAGGCGCCGGACTGCTTCATCGTCGAGCGCGAATGTCGCAAACGCATGAAGATTCCGGTGTTCCACGACGACCAGCACGGCACGGCGATCGTCGTCGCGGCGGCAATCACCAA
>Ga0302228_10001528_pt1 | contig 16896 bp, 16 predicted proteins | sample II_Palsa_N1_2_FD_193519 | JGI IMG/M metagenome (GOLD analysis project Ga0302228, IMG submission 193519) | Peat permafrost microbial communities from Stordalen Mire near Abisko, Sweden - II_Palsa_N1_2 | ecosystem: Environmental > Terrestrial > Soil > Palsa > Peat permafrost | place: Sweden...
GCGAAGTCATCCCGCGGCTTGCGACGTTTACCGCTCGGCATCCCCATCTGCAGATCCATCTTCTGCTCGAAGATCGAAGGCAGGATCTGGTTCGCGATGCGGTCGATGTCGCAATCCGCCTCGGCTCTTTGGCGGATTCGGGCGCAACTGCGAAACTTATCGCAACGATCCCTCGACTGATCCTCGCGGCGCCGAGCTATCTTGAACGCGCGGGGATACCGGCCACGCCCGATGATCTCGCTGCGCACAGGATAGTGGGCGGCCCAGCGGCATCGGTGCCTTCGGCGTGGAAGTTCGAGCGTAATGGCGAGATCGTGGTGGCGGAGGTCCCGCCGCATTTCACGACGAACGAGAACGAAGGCGCCGTTGCTGCCGCGGTGGCCGGTTTTGGCATCACGTCGACCACAGGGTGGGCGTGTCGCCGTGAACTCGAAGACGGGTCTCTCGTCGCGCTACTCACGGACTGGAAAACGGTTGATGTCCCCGTGCACGCCTATTTTCCGCTGGGCCGCGCTACACGCGCGGCTGGTCGCGCAGTGATCGAGCACTTGATAGCAGACCTCCGGGCGCCAGAGGACATCTCGCGCGCTACCTTGTGATGGGCAGAACGAGCCGAACTTGGACACAAGATCGCGATCGCATTCGAGGCCACGGTGCTCGCTTGTACATTCGCCTGAACCATGTCAATCTATTTCCCATTCGCCGTGCGGTGCTCGCATTGAAAGAATTGATTCATAGCGATCCCCTTAAGCCCGCAACTCGGCGAGCCGTGTCATGTGAGCCGTCCGTCCCCAGGGTCAATACAAGAAGAAAAATCACCGTCGGACGCGGTCGCCGTTTCATTAAGGTGCTTCATTAATAGACGGAGTCAGCCATGTCTATTGTTGCCATTGATGGTGTGCGTTGGACCAATGATCGCGTTACCCACGTACGTTGGGGCAACATCGATGAATTGACGGCCAACTGGACGACCGTACCCAAAGTCGTGGATGTGGACCGCGTGGTGAAAGTCCTGGAGAAAGGCGAGCTGGTGCGCACGGTGTTCAAGCTCGGGGGGCGAAGCTATCTGGGGCCTCAGGTTAGTTCGATCCCTTACGCTAACGGGCACATTGGCATTGAAACCTCTTTCGAAGAGGGTCGGATTGAAAAGACCTTGGAAGATCTGCCAAGCGTTTAATCGATTCGATTGGCTTCGTTCCACCCTTCGCAGCGCTGAGAGCCAGGCTTAGCGTGGGGCATTTGCGCTTGGCTAAGGCTACCTATTGCAATCATCCGTCGAGGAATAATTGCTCGACTTCGTCGGAATAAACCTCCGCAAGCAGCGCGCGCAGCTTCGACGCCTTGGCTGCGCCATAGGCGTTTTCGAAGCGCATTTGCGCTTCATTCCAAAGTGCTTTGGACTCGGCCAGTTTCTTTTTTCCTGCCGGGGTCAAGGCAACGCGACGCCCGCGTTTATCGGTTTCATCGGCAATCAATTCGATAAAACCGTCGCGCTCAAGCGGCTTGAGATTGTGTGAAAGCGCGGAGCGGTCGAGCACCATGTCTTTGGCAAGATCGCTCATGTTGGGCGTGCCCGCGCGATCGATATGCACCAGCGTGGAATGTTGCGACAGCTTGAGGCCGCAAGGCGCAAGCACGCTATCGTAAAGTTGCGAGAGCCTGCGCGTGGCCTTGCGCAACGCGGCGCCGTTGCATAACGAAACTGCGGCAGGCGAGTGCTGTTTATTCGATGTGTTCATGGTTCACTTGCATTGACTGTTCGGAAGGGCGCCAGGCAATCTTAGTCTATTGACACATCCAGGCGCATAGCGGACTGCCGATCTTGATGAGGCGCCGTTTCCTCTGCGCTGATCAGCAGCCAGCACAACGCGCTCGCTACGAATGCAACAGCGGACGCCGCGAACAACACCCCTTCGTATCCGTAACCAAGGCTGGCGCGTGCGATTGCTCCAAGTCCCTGATGCGATGAAATCAGCGACGCCGCGGAAGCCAGGTTCCCATTCGCGATAGAGCGCGTAATCTCAAGCTTGTCGTGGCTGCCAAGTGTCGGCAATTCTCTCTCAATGTTCGCCTGGATTCGATAAAACAACAATGCGCCGAGCGCCGCGAACCCCACCACAATGCCGCTGAACCGCATGGTCCCTGATACACCCGACGCCATGCCCGCCCGTTCCACGGGGATCACCGTCATGCTGACCTTGGCGATCTGGCCGTTGAGAATCCCGGCGCCCGTGGAGGCAACCAGCATGGGGAGGAAGATTGCGCTAAAGCTGAACGCCTGGATCTGCAGCGCGGTTCCGAACAGGCCGGCCGCGACCAGCAACAAGCCGCAAACGAGCAGCATCCGTCCCGACATCCGATGATCGAGATACACGGACACAATACGCGGCACTCCGAACAAGGGCACAGCGAGCGGCAGCATCAGCAGGCCCGCATTGAGCGGAGAATAGCCAAGCGCGCTTTGGAAAAAGAAGGGCAGATAGGTCAGCATGGTCAGGAACGCGACCGCGTACGACACGCCGGCCAGACTCGCGCCGAGATAGGTCCGCTTGATGAAATAGCCAAGCTCGACCATGGGCCGCGCCTGCTTAAGCTCGACGATCACGAACGCTATAAGGAAAACGACTGAGCCCGCCAGCCGCGCCCTGACGGCAATGCTTAGCCACCCTTCGCGATTGCCGGAGATCAGCGCCCAGGTCAGCAAGCCGAGAAACGCGCTGAACGTCACCACGCCCCAAACGTCGATGGCGATTGCGTGCGGATCCTTGGATTCATCGACTACGAAATATGTCAGGGCAATCATGATTGCGCCAACGGGCAGGTTGACATAGAAAGCCCACTGCCAGCCCAGCGACTGCGTGATCAATCCGCCCGCCACGGGCCCGAGCATGATGGCCACGCCAATCACCGAGCCCCAGAATGCAAACGCCTTGGCGCGTTCCTTCCCTTGAAATCCATGCGCGAGGACTGCGAGTGCCGCGCTGAGTTGCAACGCGGCGCCGACGCCTTGCAGCGCGCGTGCAGTGTTCAACATAACCGTCGTTGTAGCGGCGCCGCAGATGAAAGACGCTGCGGTGAAGACAAACAAGCCAATGATCAACAGGCGCTTTCTGCCGAAGCGGTCGGCGAGCGCGCCAGCGGGCATTACCAGCGTTGCAAACGCCAGGGTGTAAGCCGAGATCACCCATTCAATGGCGACGAAATCCGCATGGAGCGAACGCGCAATTGACGAGAGCGACACTGCGACAATATTGGCGTCCAGGTTGATCATGAATGACGGTACCGACACGCATAACAACAAGAGAAATCTTTTCTGCATATCTTTGCCTTGAGGGGATAGCGGCGGCCGGGCTGGGGCGCATTGACCCGTTGCAGGTACAACCAATATAGTTGCATATGCCAATATATTATCCCGTGCAGCAATTTAGGCAAGCAAATTCTGCTGCCTGCCTATGTGCGATATGTCCCCATCTTGGAGGAAATACAGGCGCACGAATGCTCGTGCGTTTGTGTTTTGAGGGAGTGCGGAGGAGTGTGGGCAGCCTTCAGGCCGGGCCGCCCCGAGGCGCTACAAGGCGAGCTTGTAACCTTCGTGGCTGGCCTTGAAGCCGAGCTTTTCATAGAAGCGGTGGGCGTCGGTACGGCTCTTGTCGGTGGTGAGTTGCACAAGATTGCAACCTCGCGACTTGCACTCGGAGATCGCCCATTCGAACATCTTCTGGCCCAACCCGGAATCACGCCGATGCGCGGCGATTCGAACCGCTTCGATTTGTCCCCTCCACGACCCCATGCGGGCAATGCCCGGGATGAACGAAAGTTGCAGCGTGCCGATTATCTCGTTGCCGTCGGCAACCACCACTAGTCGCTGGTTTGCATCCGCCTCTAAAGCCTGGAACGCGTCGACATATCGTTGGTCAAGCGGCGTGCCGATGATTTCTCTCTGGCTCCCGAGGTCGTCGTCGGCTAATAACGCGACGATTGCAGGGACATCGGCTAACAGAGCGGTCCGGAAAACGATGTGTTCCACGTTAGGTCCTCGTAAGGTAAGGAGTTGAAGGATACGAACCCGGTGCGCTGCGATCGACGAAACGCAACGTTCGACGGGCCATGTCAGTCCTCGTCACGCAGAAGCGTGCGCAGCATGCGTTCGGGGTTGGCCAGGAACGCCCGCATGACCTGGAAGTGTTCTGTCTCTTCGTAGCTGACGCGCTTTACACCTTCAGTCGTGAACTCATAGATCCACGCGTCCGGATACGCCATCAGAATAGGCGAGTGCGTTGCAATGATGAACTGGGATTCATCGCGGGCGAGGTCATGCAGTCTGGCAAGTGCAGTGAGTTGCCGTTGCGGAGACAAAGCGGCTTCCGGCTCGTCGAGGAGGTAGAGACCTTTGCCGCCGAAGCGATTCATCAGCAGCGCCAAAAATGACTCGCCGTGCGAGCGCTCGTGCAGGGAATTCCCGCCGTAGGAGTTGATGACGGGAGGCCCGAACGAGGGTTCCGCATCGAGCTTCTCGATCTCGGTGGCCACGTTGAAGAAGCTCTCCGCGCGCAGGAAGAACCCGTCCTTCGGACGCCTCACGCCTTTGGCAACGAGCAGGTATTCGTCAAGCACCGAGTGCGACGCCCGGGTACCAAAGTTGAAGTTCTTCGTGCCGCCTTCGGGGTTGAATCCCATCGATACAGCGATGGCCTCGAGCAGCGTCGATTTCCCGGAGCCGTTTTCGCCGACGAAGAAAGTCATCTTTGGATGCAGTTCTAGCGTTTCCAGCGACCGGACTGCCGGCAGCGAGAACGGATAACGATCGAATGACTCGACCTTGTCGCGCTTTAAGCTGATCCGGCTGATGTACTGGGTAGAGATCATGAAGTAAGCGTTACGCTTTCACGAAGGCCGCAAGGGACGCGGCAGTTTAGAATGCATTGCAGGGACACCGTAGAAAGCCGCGCCTGTCGCCGCTTTGACGAAGCGTTATCTTAACCCGGTGGGACAAACGCGTAATGAAGCGAGCGGGTACCTACCTGACGCTCCTCATTTACAATGCTCGAAATTTTTCGTGCCACCTGACCGCAATCCCGGTATCCCCACAAGCGAGGTCTTCATGATCGTCAAACCACGCGTGCGCGGCTTCATCTGCGTGACTACTCATCCCGTTGGCTGCGAAGCCAACGTCGAGAAACAAATCGACTATGTGGCGGCACAGGGCCCCATTACCGGGGGACCCCGGAAAGTCCTGGTGATCGGTGCGTCGACCGGATACGGACTCGCAGCCCGGATCACGGCGGCATTTGGTTGCGGAGCCGAGACCCTCGGTGTTTTCTTCGAGCGTCCGGGTGAAGAAACCAAGCCCGGTTCGCCCGGCTGGTACAACACCGCAGCATTCGCCAAATTCGCGGCGGCGAAGGGCTTGTATGCGAAAAGCATCAACGGCGACGCTTTTTCGGACGAGATCAAGCAGAAGACTATCGATGTCATCAAGCGAGATCTCGGGAAGATCGATCTGGTCGTGTATAGCCTCGCGTCACCGCGACGGACGCACCCGAAGACCGGAGAGGTCTTCAACTCGACGCTGAAACCTGTCGGTAAGTCCATCACGCTGCGCGGCCTCGATACCGACAAGGAAGTTGTCAAGGAAAGCAGCCTGGAGCCGGCGACGCAAAGCGAGATTGACAACACCGTGGCCGTGATGGGCGGTGAAGACTGGCAGATGTGGATTGATGCACTGCGTACAGCCGGCGTTCTGGCGGAGGGAGCGAAGACCACTGCGTTCACGTACCTCGGCGAGAAGATCACTCACGATATCTATTGGAACGGCTCCATCGGCGCTGCGAAGAAAGACCTGGATCAAAAGGTCCTTGCGATTCGCGGCAGCCTGTCCGGTCACGGCGGCGATGCGCGCGTCTCGGTATTGAAAGCGGTCGTCACGCAGGCAAGCTCAGCGATCCCCATGATGCCGTTGTACTTGTCCTTGTTGTTCAAGGTGATGAAAGAGGAGGGGACGCACGAGGGTTGCATCGAACAGGTCTATGGTCTTTACAAAGACAGCTTGTATGGCGATTCGCCGTGCATGGATCAAGAGGGCCGGTTGCGCGCGGACTACAAGGAACTCAGTCCGGCAGTCCAGGCTCGCGTGCAGCAACTCTGGGATCAGGTCACCAGCGACAACCTTTACGAACTCACCGATTTCGCCGGCTATAAGAGCGAATTTTTGCGGCTGTTCGGGTTCGAGATCGACGGGGTCGACTATGAAGCCGATGTCAATCTCAAGGTGGACATTCCCGGCATCGTTCAGGATTAGGCCGGCGCGCCAAAGCCGCATGAGGACGTCGCCACCGCGCCAAGCGGCGGCGATGTCTTCAGAGCACTCGCGTCACCCCTCCACGCGCCAGCCGAGTCCCAGGCTCTTTTGCAACGAGACGAAGTCCTTCAGCAATTCAGCTTGTCCAGAGACCACATTCTGCTGCGCGCTGAACTGCGTGCGTTGGGTGTCGAGCAGGTCGATCAGGCTTGATGTCCCCGCGGTATAGCGTTGACGCATCAGCGTAGCCGACCGGTCCGCCGACGCCTGCACTTGCTGCAGCGTTGCCAGATGTTCGCGCTGATGTCCATAACGCGACAACGAAGTATTCGCGTCCTGCAACGCGGCGAGCACTGTATGCGTGTATTTCGCATCGGCCTCGTCGCGCGACGCCTCGGCGCTGTGGACGCTCGAGAGCGTGCGGCCGAAGTCCAGCACGTTCCACTGCAGATAAGGCGCGCCAATCCAGCTGAAGTTGTTCTTGCGGACAAGGTGGCCGGGATCGGCGGCGGTATAACCTATGTCGCCGAACAACGTCACCTTCGGGAAGAAGTCAGCCTTGTGCTCCCCGATCTGAGCATTGCTGGACGCAAGCCGCCGTTCCGCAGCGCGGATATCGGGCCGTTGCTGCAGCATGGAAGCCGGGTCGCCGATAGCCACGGACGCCGGCAAGGCCGGCAACGGCCGCTGCGCGGATAACTCCTGATCGAGCGTGCCCGGAGCCTGGCCCGTCAACATGGCGAGCTGATCGAGCGACTCGGCGACTTGCTCGTCCAGCGGCGTCAACGTCGCGCGGGTGTTCTCGACCTGCGTGGTCAGGCGCTCAACATCGACGTCGGCCGCCGTGCCGTGCGCACGGCGCTGCTGCGTCAACGTCAGCATCTGTTGCTCGAGTTCCGCGGAGTGTTGCGCAAGCGTCAGACGCTGTTGCTCGTCACGCAGGTCGACATAGGCCTGCGCGACTTCCGCGGCGAGCGACACTTGCGTGTCCGCGAGGTCGGCGTCCACTGCATCCGCTTCCGCCGTCGCCGCTTCCACCGCACGTCGCGTGCCGCCGAACAGATCGATCTCCCACGATGCATCGAAGCCAGCCGTATAGAGCTGCAGCGGTCCTCCTCCCGACGAAGATGAGCTGCCCGAGCTGCCCTGCGACGATGACAGCGAACTCAGGTTGGGCTCACGCATGCGCAACGCGGCGGCGTCGAAAGAGGCGGTTGGCATGCCGTCCGCTTTCTGGTGTTGCAACTGCGCGCGTGCTTCGCGCAAACGCGCTTGCGCGGCATGAACGTCCGGGTTATGGGCGAGCGCGGCGTCGATCAACGCGTTCAGTTGGGGGTCGTTGAGCGAGATCCACCATTGACTTGGTGCACGGGTCGAGACCATGCCGACCGCGGGCGTACGCACGAAGTTGGAGGCGTGCGCCGCTTCAGGCGCGACCTGCGGCGCACCGGCGTAGTCGGGACCAACGGTGCAGGCCGAGAGTGCGGAGACGGAAGCCAGCAGCGTAAGAAGCAGAGGGGCAGTAGGGCGAGGGAACATCGTGGATAGTGTCTTTGCCGTCAATGGCCGGCGGACGGCGAAACAGGGCCGCGCGGAGTCTTCAGGAGGAGCGCAAGCGGCACGCAGGCAAGCAGCGCGAGGCCGAGCAGATAGAAGGTTTCAGAGTACGTGATGACGGTAGCCTGCATATGGATCTGCGCTGCGATCTGGCCGAGCGCACGCATTTTGGCGTAGGCCATGTCGCCGGTTTGCGCGAACCAGTTCGCGGCGCTCGACGTCAAGCGCTCCTGGCCCACCAGCGAGTTGGCCGTGAGCGATTCGCGGATCATCGCGGTATGGAAGGTGGTGCGCCGGTCGATCACGGTCCCGATGATTGCAAGTCCAACAGAGCCGCCAAGATTGCGGGCCATGTTGTAGAGACCCGCTGCATCGCCTGAATCTTCGCGCGAGACCGCTGCCATGGACGCCTGGTTCAACGGCATCAGCGCAAGAATTTGCGCAAAGCCGCGAATCAGCTGCGACCAGAAGAAGTCGTGGCCAACGCTCTGGGCGGTCAGGTCGATATCGAGCATGCAGCTCAACGCAAACAACAACAGCCCGGCGATCACCAGCATGCGAAAGTCGAGCTTGCCGAGAATGCGCGGCAGGATGGGCATGATCATGAACGCGGGCACGCCCGATATCAGCATGATGGCGCCCGATTGCTGCGCGTTGTATCCGGACACTATGCCGAGGAACTGCGGCAGCAGATACGACACGCCGTACAACCCCGCGCCGACCGCAAACACAATGATAATGACGCTTGCATAACGCGGATTACGCATCAGGTTCAGACGCATGATCGGCCGCGTCGCGGTAAGTTGCGAAATGGCGATGAGCACCATGCCGGCCAACGACACGCAGGTCAGCGCGATGATCATGCTGGACTCGAACCAGCGTTCGCGCTGACCTTCTTCGAGCACCACGGTCAGCGAGCTCAGGCCGATCGTGAGGCCAATAATACCGACCCAGTCCGCCTTGAAAAACGTGCTCCACTGCGGCCGGTCCGACGGCAGTCCGACGATCAGCAAGGTAATCAGCGCAATACATACAGGCAGGTTGATAAAGAAGCACCAGCTCCAGCTGATGTTCTCCGCCAGCCACCCGCCGAGCACCGGTCCCAGCAGCGGACCGAGCAACACGATCAAGCCGAACATCGTCATGCCGACGGGCATCTGCGAGCGCGGTAACCGGGTGCGAATGATGGTCTGCGCCGTCGGGATCATCGCGCCGCCCGCGAAGCCCTGGCCAATGCGTCCAGCGATCATCATGGGCAAGCTGTGCGACCATCCGCACATCATGGAGAACGCGATGAACAGCGTGGCATTGGCGAGCAGGAAGTTACGCAAGCCGAACACGCGCGTGAGCCATGCGGCAAGCGGGATCATCACGATCTCGGACATCAGGTAGCCGGTCGAGATCCACGTGCCTTCGGTGCCGGTTGCGCCAATCTCGCCCTGGATTTGCGGCAAGGCCGAGTTGGTGATCGAGATATCCAGCGTGGCCATCAGCGCGCCCAGCGAACCGGCCGCAACCGCGAGCCAGTCCGCCGCGCTCGCGCGCTCCGCTTCCGGTGCGGGCGCCGCAGGCGAGGAAGCCGCGGCCGTCGTCACATCAGCCATGGTCGTTCTCGGCTTTGATGCGCTGGTCGCCCTCGCGGGAGGAGCGCGTGTCGACATCGGCGGTCACCGACAAGCCGGGCAGCAGCACGCTGCGCGTTTCCGGCCCGGTCTCAATGCGAATGCGCACGGGAATTCGCTGGACGATCTTGGTGAAATTGCCGGTGGCGTTTTCCGGCGGCAGCAGCGCGAACTGGGCACCGGTGCCGGGAGCAAAGCTGTCCACCACGCCATGCAGGTTGGTGTCCGGCAGCGCATCCACGTGCAGGACCACGGGTTGGCCGACGCGCATGTGGCCGACTTGCGTTTCCTTGAAGTTGGCCGTCAGATAGGTGCTTTGCACCGGTACGACGGACAACATCCGCGTGCCCGGCTGTACGTACTGACCGACGCGAACCGAGCGGTCGCCAACCTTGCCTGCCAGTACGCTGCGCACGATGGTGTCCTGCAGGTCGAGATGCGCTTGCCGCGCGCTTGCCTCTGCTGCGTCGAGCTGGGCACGGGCCTGGGCGATCTGCGCGGTCGTGGCGGCGATCTGGGTCTCGGCGGCATCGACTGCGGCGGTGTTCGCTGCCAGCGTTGCCACTGCCTGATCGCGTGTGCTGGTCAGCTCAGACAACCGTTCGCTGGTTTCAGCGCCGGTGGCGGCGAGCGGTGCGTAGCGTTGGACCTCGTCGCGTGCATGCTGGGCGCTGACGCGTGCGACTTGCTGCTGCGCTTTGGCCTGTTCGATGTTGGCATGCTGCTGGAGGATGTCGGCTTGCGCGCGCTGGATATCTGCGGCACGTGCAGCGATGGTCGCTTGTGCCTGATCGAGCGAGACCTGGTACTGGCGGGTATCGAGCCGGACGAGCGGGTCGCCGGCCTTGACCGTGGCGTTGTCGCCTACGTAGACGTCGGTCACGTAGCCGCTGACCTTGGGCGCAACAGTGACACTGTCGGCTTGCAGATAGGCGTCGTCAGTGCTTTCAATAAAGCGTCCCACTGTCCACCAGCGGGCAAGCCAGACTCCTGCAACGATGAGCGCAATAATCCCAAGCACCATCAGGATCATGCGTCTTCCAGATCGCCGCGTAGGCGAAGCGGCGGAATCTTGTGGTACTTCGTGCGGAGGCGAGCCTGCGGTTGTTGACATCTTTGATCCAAATTATTCCAATCGGAACAATTATTCCAGTTGGTAAAATTGTGTCAAGTGATATATTTGTTTAGTTGAAGGGAGAAGCACGAATGAACGACACAAAACGGCTACGCCGTCCGTCGGCCGGCGGATATGTGCGAGGCGACGAGACAAGGCTGCGAATCATCGAAGCAGCGATCGAGTCATTTGGAGAGCATGGTTTCGAGGGCGCGTCCACGCGTGACATCGCTGCGCGCGCCGGCGTCAATGCACCCGCGCTGCAGTATTACTTCGAGAATAAAGAGGGGGTGTATCGGGCTTGCGCGGAATATCTCGCCGACTCGTCCTGGGTCACGCTTGAGCCGGTGGTGACGCACGCAGCCGATGTGTTGAGCAAGGACAGTGAAATTCCGGTGCTGATCGATGCTTTCATTCGCATTCAGGAAGCAATTGCGGACCGGATGTTCGCGAAGGCTTGCGATACGTCTAACCAGCGGCTTTTCTTTACGCGTGAACAGGCAGGCCATGAGCCGAGCATTGCCTCAGAGATCATGATGAGGCGCGTGCGGCAGCCCTTGAACGATGTTGGCTCAAGGTTGATTGCGCGCATCACTGGCACGGAACCCGACGATGAGCTTACGTTGATCCGGATGCTGAGTTTGCACGGACAACTGTTGATGTTCCATGTCGCGCCACGCACGACACTTGCGTTGCTTGGTTGGAAGGACATCGACGCCGCGAAGGGTGACTTGCTCAAGGCGACGGTGCGCACTCAAACGCGCATCCTGCTTGAGCAATGGAGCGCAGAAGGAATGGCCAAGAAGCTGGAATCGAGCGCAGGCAAGAAGCTCGCCGTGAAGACGGTGTCCAGGAAACCTGCGGCCCGTAAAAGTACGGCGGTTGCCGCGAAAAAGTAGCAGAGGAGGCGTTGCGTGCGGGTTCCCGTCACTTCCCGTCACTTCCGGTCACGCAACGCTGGAAATCCTGGCCACGTTTTATCGTCGCGCCTCGAAGATGAGATTGAACGGCGTCGCGGTTGCCCGGCGAAACTGCTGGAAGCCTCCTTCTGTCACCACGTCATGAATTCGCCGCTCGCCGGCTTGCGCCCCGAGGCACATGGCGCCCGCTTGCGCTCGCGAGGCCGGCGTACAGATCAACGTAGATGCCGAGTAGAAAATCCTCCCAATGGGATTCAGGTTGCCTTCGAGCGTGTCGTTGGCAAACGGCTCGACGATCATCCACGTGCCATCGTCAGCCAGGGTTTCATAGACGTGACGCGCAGCCCCGAGCGGATCGCCCATGTCGTGAAGGCAGTCGAACATGGTGACGAGGTCGTAGTTACGCCCCGGGTAATCACTGGCCGAAGCAACCTCGAAACTCACGCGGTCGCTCACGCCTGCCGTTGCCGCCGACTCTCTCGCATGCTCGATAGATCCCTCGTGATAGTCGTAACCCACGAATGTCGATTGCGGGTACGCCTGCGCCATGATGATCGTGGAGGCGCCGTGTCCACAGCCAACATCGGCTACGCGTGCGCCACTTTTGAGTTTCGTCTCGATGCCGCCAAGCGATGGAATCCAGTCGTTCACGAGATACGCTGCATAGCCCGGACGGAAGAAACGCTCCGTGCCGTGAAAGAGCGAGACATCGTGCTCATGCCATCCAACGCCCAGTCCGGTCTTGAACGACTTCACCATCTTCGGGATGATCTTGAACTGCGCGACGGCAATCTGGAACGCGCCGGGTATGAACGCCGGGCTGCCTTCCTCGGCAAGCGCGAAGGACTGTTCTTCGCTCAGGCTGAAGCGTTCCGACGCAGGATCGTAGTTGACGTAGCCGCTCGCCGCCTGGGCGCTTAGCCATTCGCGAACATAACGCGCGTCCGTCTCGGTCGCCTGCGCGAGTTCTTCCGCGCTTAGCGGCTTGGCGGCGAGCGCCTTATAAAGCCCGAGTTGATCGCCGACGACAACGGTGGCCGCGTGCATCACGGCGCCGAGATCGTGGACAAACCCTCCCATGAATGCATCGAGTTTTGACTGGTCGACTGCCATGACATGCTCCCTTAAAAAGCATCCCGTTTGAAATGGGCGGCGTTTAGTTATAATTGGTTCGTCATACTTATAATGGTATCTGCGCCCCTTCTTGAAATAGGGTTCCGTTCGTTCAGCAGCGAGTCATGCGGTTCTCGGTGAATCGACCGGCGGAGTGCCTTGGTGAAACAGCGCGCTCAACTGGGCACGCAGTTCAGGAGAGTCGGTGTGTTTGTGAACGGACACGGCATGCTGGACAGCAGCATCCAGGAGTTCCTGGTCGGAGTCTGCAGACAGCGCGATGGAGCAGTTCATCTCGCTAGGAAACTCGCGGCAGTCGATGTATTTGCGGGTCATGGCGTTATCCCCCCAATTACGTAGTACGGAGTTAAGTGACAAAGAAGGGCCGGGCGGCGCCACTCGCCTTCCAACGAATAAGCGCCTGCGAAAATTATAGGTCGCTGACAAGCGGCTTGCGAACTCAATCGGCGTTGCCCTTTGGGGTAACGCGCTGCGGTTCGGACGGGGATTTCTTATTTCGTTAGCGAGATAAAAGAGCGGGCGAACGCCCGTTCGGCTTTGTAAGGGGGCTGGCTTGGTTCCTGCGGCTTGGTTCCTGCGGATATCACGGCGATCGGAAACTTTTTCGAACCGTGGGTTATCAGACGCACGAGGGCCGTTGATGGCGTAAGTAGTTTTGCGCGATGGAACTGTAAGTAATGGGGGCTAAGCTGGTCGCGCAATGACGGTGCAGTCAATCCTTCTCTGCACTTGATCTGATCGCCGGTCGTCTTGGCCCCGACCGTCCCTCATCGGTAATCTTGTCGCGGTTGTCGATGCAGACACTTGACCTCTTACATGAAAGGAGACGAGCTTGATGACGCAGCGTTCCCGAAGTTTGTTGTATCGCCGGCTGGCGACGGTCGCTATCGCGATCGCAGCTGCAACATCCGTTCTACCGGCGCAAGCGCAGCACCGTGACGATCACGGCGGCGGCCATGGTGGATACCATGGTGGTCACGGCAACGACCATGGCGGATATCGAGGCGCCGGTGGCGGCGGTGGTGGCCTGCTTGTCGGCGCGTTGCTGGGCGTTGTCGCTGGTGCAGCTATCGCCGGGGCCGCCTCGCAGGCGCCTCCTCCTGTCGTGTATTCATCACCGCCACCGCCGCCTCCGCCGGGCGTCGCTTACTACCCGAATAGTTATCCCCCTGGTTATTGAGCTTGCCACCCCTAGCCTGCCAACCTCGCTGAAAGCACATTGAGCTCGTCGAGTACTTTGGCCGGCAACAAGACCACCACGCGTCCTGATAAAAACGTCGCAAATCTAACAACTCAATTCAAGCCTCCCAACATGAAACCATTCATTCGTATTGCTGTTGCACCTGCACTGCTGACGCTTGCCTGTTTCACGACCTCTGCATGGGCGCAGACCGCGGCTGCAAGCGATTCAACCGCAGCGCCTTCTTCGGCCGCTTCGGCGCCCCTTAGCCATGCACAGAAGCACGCAGATTTTGTGGAGAAACGAATCGACGACCTGCACGCGCAGATGAAGATCACGAGCCAGCAAGCGCCACAGTGGGACGCTTTTGCGCAAACGATGCGCGACAATGCGGCCAAAGCCGATCAAGCGTTTCGCGATCGTGCGCACAAGTTGCCCTCGGAGAATGCAGACGACGCCATGAAGTCCTACGCCGAGTTGGCTCAACTCCACGCGGACAATATGCAGAAGCTGGCTGCGTCGTTCAGCGCCCTTTACGCCACGCTGTCCGACGAGCAGAAGACGATTGCTGACCCGCTGTTCCGAAATGATCACGCGAAGAGGCACGCAGGGCCGCGTAAACATAAGCCCGCGGCGTCGGCACCGGCACCGGCCTCGAACTAAGCTTCGGTCGTTTTATTGCGCGAGCCCTAAGCCGGTACGGCGGGGCTCGACCTCCTTAGATATCCAAGGTCGTCATATGTGGCTGCGCCGCGGTGCGCCATGCCGCCGCGCACCCCACGCACGACAAGGCTCACTCCGCTGCCGCCCGAATCGTCGAGCATCACCATGCCACCTTGCCGGATATCAGCAGTTTCGGCCCGACCATAATGGCAGTTGCCACCGCAAACATTCGCCTTGATGCCCGCAAGGCATTCACGTGATTGTTTGTCCTCTCACGATCCGCAGACGAGCGTAGGGTCCGCCCAGTCCGCAACGTCGTTGGCGACTCCGTCCTGCCCATCGGTAACTACAAGCCGAAGCGTCTGATAACCGCTCAGACCCACGTGGACAGTCTTCGTCGGCGATGATCCGTTGATCACGCCGCTGTCATAGAGCATGACGTTGTCGGCCCAGACCTGGAAGTCCACGGTCCCCGCGCCCTTTGCCGCGGCGTCCAGTCCGATGTCGCTCTGGAACGTGCTGCAGTGGCCTCCGAGACGATAGACCATCTGCGCCGGTGCGTTCACCGTGAGACCGTCACGGTATGACGTTCCGTTGACGGTGATCGCCGCCGCCGCGGTCGCGCCGACTGGCAGCGCGTCATTGCTGGGCCAGACTTTGACAGCAACTGCCCCGGAATGTGTGCTGGCCCAGATCCAGTTCGACAGCGCCAGCGGGGCATTGAACGCGAGTGGATCGGTTCCTGTCAGCTTCAGTAGAACCGCGCCGGTTGCCGGCACGCTTGCGCTAAAACTTCCCGTTGACACAGCCGGCGACATGACGGCTCCGGTGAGAAGATTCGTCACTTGTACCGGTCCACTCAGCGCAAGGTTGGCAAAGTTGACCGTAGCGGTCGCAGCGGTTGATCCACGAGTGAGCAGGGCCACGGCGCGCGTGCCGCTTGCTTGCAGCGGCTTGGTCCAGACCTGCAGCGTGGCGGAACTATCGGCGGCATCCGGCACGGCTTGCAAGGCCAGCGCGTCCTGGCTCACCGAGATCGCACCGGCATTGGTGAGCAACGCGAGTGTGCTGGCACTTTGGCTGCGGACGTCGTTACCGGCATTCAACGGGCTCGACATCATTGCCCACATCGCGAAGTGAGCGGTGTCCTGGTCGGGGGTCATGCCGCGGCCTACCTCCAGCATGTCCATGTCATTGAAGTAGCCTGGGATAGTCCACGATGCGTCCTGCGCGCTGATATCGATGATCGATGTCACCGATGTAAAGGTATTCGTGATGTCCTGCGAGATGCGCGAGGTATCGGCGTACGCCGGTACGTACAACGTGCCGTCGGAGGCGAAGTTGGTCGGCAGGGTTTGATTCGCGCTGTAGGGGTTGATGCTTAGGTACATCGCCCGGCCGGTCGCAGCGATGCCTGCCCGCATGGCCGGGAATGCACTGAGATTGCCGCCGCAATAGTCGAGCTTGATGTAGTCGACGCCCCAGCTCGCGAACGTGGCTGCGTCGACACTTTCATGTCCCAGGCTGCCGGCGCCCACTCCGGGCGGGTAGCTTGGCGGGCGTGTGCCGTGCGCAAGCGCGGCGCAGGTGTTGGTGCCACCGGATGTGTAGAGTCCGAACTTCAGACCTTTGCTATGGACGTAGTCGGCAAGCGCCTTGATTCCGCTCGGGAACGTGGTGGGATTTGCATAGAGCTGGCCGGTGGTTGGGTCGCGTCCGCCTACCCAGCAATCATCCTCAGTCACGTATTGATAGCCTGCTGCGGCCATGCCGCTAGCAGCGATCGTGTCGGCTACGGACTTGATGACATTTTCGTTCGTGTTGCACGCGAATGTGTTCCACGAGTTCCAGCCCATGGGAGGTAATGCGTAGCGAACGGTAGTTTTTGCGATGCCGGGATCGGGCGTGCCGGAAGAAACCGCGCCACCGTCTGAGCTGTTGCCTCCGCAACTCGCCAGAAGGACTAACACAAGTACAACTTGTACTAGGCCATATGCTCGCATTGTCATGATCGTCTCCTACCGATTTGGTTACCTAAGTAGTGGTAACTAATTCTGGCCGCTCTGGCTTCGATGGTGTGGAGTCAGATTAGGACCGGTAGTTGAAACGGTGCAAGCCGCAGCGCAACGAAACCACATACTAGGATTGGGTTTCGCTCGCGCCGGTGGACGGGGGTGGTCGGGGTTGGTGCCGGGTGCTAGGTTCCGGGGTTAGCGGTCGGAGTCAATGCCGGGTTGGTGCTTTCGGTGTTAGTGGTCTGCGAGAGTCGGATGTTTTCTTTATCACTGTTAGCCACTGTGCGTGGCGGCACGTCATTTCTTTGTCCAAAGCGACAAAGAAACGAAGCAAAGAAAACGCTTTCAACCACGCTACCCTAAGTGTCCACAGCGTGCAGTTTCTATTCATAG
>Ga0302228_10001536_pt1 | contig 16849 bp, 15 predicted proteins | sample II_Palsa_N1_2_FD_193519 | JGI IMG/M metagenome (GOLD analysis project Ga0302228, IMG submission 193519) | Peat permafrost microbial communities from Stordalen Mire near Abisko, Sweden - II_Palsa_N1_2 | ecosystem: Environmental > Terrestrial > Soil > Palsa > Peat permafrost | place: Sweden...
CACGGGAAAGCTTGGCGGAACATGCGGATCGGGAAAGTCATGCGGATCGTTACTCCAATACGCGACGTGTTCGACTCGGATGTATTCGAACACGTCGCAGTCGAACCACGTTACTTCGAGGGTGACCAAAAAGCGATTGTGTCAGTTCTGCTTCCGACCGATTCTGTTGAAAAACTCGCTTCGAAAACTCGAGATTGTTTAAAGCGAGAAAACCCGGCCGCGACAATCGCTTTCTGTCGGCCTGAATGTACAAATTTGTACAGAATCGAATTGTCGTTGCCGTCGCGATTCAAAATTTGGACGTCTATTTGTTAAGTCGGAGTTTTTCAACAGAATAGACCCGAAGCGGACTTCCCCGAGGTCGCCCTTTTTTCAAGCAACGGGCATGGTTGTTAGCTGGCATTAGCACCGATATGCTTCTGCCTGATGAATAATTTGGGCAGCGTTCTTGAGCGCCGCAGGGGATATCATCGAACCAGGGGAGCCGTCTGATCGGCGGTCAGATGCATATGACTGATGAGTTCATTGAGCCAACGCCTCAGGGGCGACGTAATCTGGTCGCGCTCTGGGTGATAGGCGTTGTCATCGTTTTCTCGTACCGGCTTTGGCTAGGACCAGCGCTCCTTGGTTATATCCATTCGCTCCCCCTTTGCGATCAACTTCCCTGGTGGCGTGGTCTGCTAGTCAGCGTATGGGCGTTGTTCTTTTTAGTCGCGCTTCTCTGCACATGGAACGCTATCAAGCTTCTACGGCAAGGCCAATTTCCTCTGCGCGGCACTTGGGTGTTTCAACGCATTAAGATCCAACGCGGAGTTGCAGTACGCAGAAGGGCTTACTTGCTTTTCTCTGCTTCTGCGCTTGCTGTTTTCCTTGCCTGGTACTGCTGGGAGAGCCTTTCCAACACGCCCATATTCCATCCGATAGGCAAATGCGCATCCCATCGCGCATTTTCATTGCCGGAAACTGGGTCTGCTCGCGGCAAGGAAGCCAACGAGTGAAACGCCTTAACTGCCAAGTTCCTAGCGCTCGTCGCCTTCTATCCGTTTGAGAATGCGGCGAAGGTGAGCAAGGTCGGTCTTGGAGAGATGTTGGACGGCTGGCGGTGCATCGTCGTGCACGTTGCGTTGTACCAATTCGACGAGCTGTTGACCCGCGGGCGTGAGCGACACCAGTTTCGCGCGTCGGTTTTCAGGGTGAGGATTGCGTTCGACAAGGCCGCGATCTTCAAGATCATTCACGGCGACCGTGGTGGCGGGTGCATCGCTGCTGGTCATATCGGCTAACTGCTTCAAGGTCTTCGGCGCATCGAACAGTCGCCACAGTATGCGTACACGGCTGAAGGGCAAACCGGTGGCATCGCTGACTTTTCGGCGCCATTCGCCGCGGGTTTCCCATACCAAATCGACCATCATCTGCCAGATCTGATCGGCTTCGCTGCCGCTGTTGGCGTGACCCATTATGCCGTCGCTCCGGTAGGTGCTTCCTCCAGCAAGTGCGCCGCGTGGCGGGTAGTGTCACGCGCCCATTGCGTGTTGGACAACCACGCCAGCAACAACACGGTAACGCCGCCGCCCGTGATCAACCACCAGAACGGATGCGAGGCCTCGGCGAAACCGTCATGTACATGCGCACCCAAGATAGTACCCGCCAAAGCTACGCCAAGCGACGCGCCAATCTGTCTGCTGGTGGAGGCGACCGCCGCGGCGAGACCCGCCTGCGCCTTGGGCATGCCAGATACGGCTGTGTTGGTAATGGGCGCATTCACCATGCCGAACCCGATCCCGAAGATCATGTACGTCAGCAACAAAAACGGCAGCGGCGTTGTCGCCGTCAGCTGCGTCATCATCAGTGCGCTGATGACCGTGGCGCTGCCCGAGGCCAGCAACGAGGGGCGTGTGCCATAGGTGCCGACCAGTCGGCCGGAGAACGGTGAACAAAGAATCGTCGCCAGTGCGAGCGGCAAGGTACACAAACCGGTATGGAAGGCCGAGAGACCGCGCACTTCCTGCAAGTACAGCGCATTGAGGAACAGAAAGCCGGAGAACGCCGAGAAACTGCAAACGGCGATCAAGGTCGCGCTGCTGAAGGGCGCACTGCGAAAGAACCGCACGTCGATCAACGGTTCGTGACGCCGAGGTTCGTAGATAAGCAACGCGATCAGCGCAAGCACCGCGGCGGCGAACAAGCCAATGATTGTCGTCGAGTCCCAGCCATCGTGGGGACCTTCGATCACCGCATAAGTCACCGTGGCCAGAATGACGAACACCAACAGTTGTCCGATCGGATCCACGCGCCGTGGATGCGGTGCCTTGGACTCGGGAATGTAGCGCGCGGCGAGCAGCATCGCCGCGGCACCGATGGGCAAGTTCACCCAGAAGATGGAGCGCCAGCCGATGCTCTCGGTGAGCGCCCCACCGATCACCGGACCCAGCGCCATTGCTACGCCGGCGACTGCACCCCAGACACCGATGGCACGTGCGCGTGCTTTTGGTTCGTGGAAAGTGTTGGCGATGATCGACATGGCGACCGGATTGAGCATCGTCGCCCCCAGCGCCTGCAAAATGCGAAACGTGATCAGGCTATGAATGTCTGGGGCAACGCTGCACAACAGCGAGCCCAGCATGAATAGGGCCATGCCCAACTGAAACACGCGACGGCGCCCGAAGCGGTCGGCCATCGACCCGGCCAGCATCAGCAGGCTTGCCACCACCATGGTGTAGGCATCGATCACCCACTGCAGTCCCGATATCGTCGCAGTGAGATCGTGCCGGATCGAGGGTAGCGCGACGTTGACGATGGTGGCGTCCATCGCGACCATCAGCAGGCTGAGGCAGCAAATGCCGAGAATAAGGTTCGGATGGGTCGCAGCCCGTCGGGTATCGCCAATAGTTGTATTCATACAACCATTGTTGATTAACAACTATCGTCTGTCAATCAGTCTCTGCCTTGCCGATCGCCTGACGTGCTGCTCTAGGACTTAACGGACGAACGCGGCAGCAGTGCGCTCAGTTCAATGGCTCACCGAGACGACATGCAGCTCCCAGTGGAACCAGCAGATCGGGCAACATGTTCAGCAACCACGCAAGATGCAAATAAATATTTACGGCGAAACTAGAAACCAACGCCCAGTGTTGCTTCGCGGTGCAGTCTATCGCGAACCAAAGCGTTTTTTCGCCTCATCGGTGGCCGGCATGTACAGCGAGACGGCGGTACCTTCAGGGTCGCGAAACTGGAACGTCTTATTGCCCCAGGGCATCGTCTTGAGCTCGTGAACAAGTGGGACCTTATCCTTCAAACGCTCATAGTCGGCGTCTATGTCCTCGACCTGAAACTCGATGTAAGCGGTGCGATTGGAACCGGGTTGAGCGCTGCCTTCCTTCCACAGCGCAACTGTTTCGGCGCTGCCGATGGCAAGCGTGGCTGCCGGCGTGACGATCTCTGCGAAAACGGGAGCCAGCCATTCGGCGGGCAGGCCCGTTACCATTTCGTAGAAGGAAACCATGGCCTTGATGTCGGCGGCGATTAGGCGGGTGGAAGCGAACTTCATGACTATCTCCTTGGGATGCGGCGGGATAAATTCCGGACCAAAACGATTTTCCCGGACTTATGATACGATACCGTATCGTATCTAAAAATGTCCACCTTAGTATTGCCCCATGCGAAAAAAACTCACAGTGAACAAACTAGATCCCCCAGCTCTTGCGTTGCATGAAGCTGAGGTGTTGGACGAAAGAGTCCGTCGCTCGCGGACAACCGTGCTCGCCGCGACGGCAGAGCTGCTCTTCGACAGGGGCTTTGCCGGCGCTAGCGTCGATGAAATCTCACGTCGCTCGGGCGTGGCGAAGACTACGATCTATCGGCATTGGCCAACCCGAGTCGACCTTCTGCGTGATGCTTGCTCGACAATAAGCACGCCCCAAGGCGTGCCGGATACCGGAAGCTTCGAGACAGACGTGACCGCGTTGATGGCAGACCTCGTCGGTTTGCTGCGAACGGCCAAATGGACCTCCGTGCTGCCCTCAATCATCGATGCTGCTGAGCGAGACCCCGACATCGCCGACATGTACAGCAAACTGCAACGCGGCTATTCGGCGCCTTTTGAGACAGTCATCCTACGTGCGGTGGATAGGGGCGAACTGCCCGGGGACACCGACGCAGCCATGTTGATCGCGGCGCTCACTGGTCCACTTTTTTATCGTCGCTGGTTCTCCCGCGATCCTTTGACGGACGACTTCGCGATACAGATAGTCCAGCGCGTAATCCGTTAGGGGATCAGGCACTCACCGAGGCTTGATCGCACTAAAAAAATACACCGGATGATTTCCGCTCAATCACTCAGCCAGCTAGTTTCATTCTTCTCAGCCGATCGCGGAATCAGGCGTTTCCGCGACGCTCGAAACCCCGGACTCACGCGACAATTGGGCTGACCAGAACTTATGAAGAGTCGATTGAACTCAATCCAGACAACGAAAACGGCAAGGTGCCGCTGAAAAAACTGCGCAGGCAGCAACTACAGCTCGCGCCTTGATAGTTTGTCTTTATCCCTGATGGATTTTTCGCTGCAGATGCCCAAAAGGGCCGTCTCGCGATGTCTGCTTCCGATAGCGGTCTCAACCGGTCGATGCAACACTCCTACTGTCTACGCAGCCTTCAGTGTGTTGCATCGACCGGTTGAGCCCGCCACCCGAAGCGAACATTGCTTATTTAGCCGCTCTAGAACCACGGACCACACGATCGATGCGTGAGCGGATCATTATTACGGGCTATGCATCTGACCCGTCGCAGCATTTGGTCCGGCAAGATCCGCCCTGCCCTCGCCCAGCAAATTGCCACCGAGCTTGTCCGCCATAAAGGCGTTAGCCAACTGCGCCAGCGTCGATAAGGCGTTACCGCCATCTCCACCGAGCGCGATCTTCGGCACGATGGCGATCTGGCCTTCGCGCAGAGCGTCGGCGAACTGCCGACCGAGGTCATTGATCAACTGCATGCGGGCACCTTCGCCGGTGAGCGCATCGGCTTTCGCCCTGATGGCATTGGCTTCGGCCTTGCCTACCGACTCGGTCGCAGCGGCCTTGCCTTCGCCGACAGCGATCTGGCGTTTGCGTTCCGCCTCGGCATTGATGTTGATGACTTGCGCTTCCTTGCCGGCTGCCGCGATCGACGCATCGCCTTCGTTGGTCCTGATCTTGACGCTGATTTCGGACTTGGTCAGTTCTGTCTGGATTTGCGTTCTCGCCTGCGCCTCGCGCAAAGTGCGCTCCTTGTCGGCGGCCTGTTGCTGCTGGTCGTAGGTTTCCATTTGCTCCTTGGCTACTTGGCGATCGCGCAACTGATTCAAAATCGTGTCGATACGTTGACCCGATGTGTCGCCGGGGTTGCCGTGTGGTGTGCCGATCAGCACTTCCTGCAGTTCGAGGTTGTAGGCTTCGAAGCGCCCTTTCATATCGATGCTCGCCTTTTCCTGGATGGCTGAGCGCTCCTGCAGCAGTTCGATCAGGGTTTTGGTCTGTCCGGTGTTTTTGAAGTATGCCGACACCATAGGGTCGAGCGTCTGGTCGACCAGACGTTTGATATCGCCAAAACGCTGCACCACCAGCGGCGCCTTGCGGTAGTCGATATGTACCACGACCGACAGCGGCATCAACGGTTCAAAAGCGTCCTTGGTGATGAGTGCCACTTCGGAGAGATTTTCGTCGTACTTATGCGCGTTGGTCACTTCCTTCGACCACTTCAGAATGAAGTTGGTGGTCGGTACCAGCTGGATCTTTCCGGCATAGGTATTGAACGCGTATTTGCCTGGCAAAAGCGGCTCTTTCCATACGCCGCGGCAACCGTTGTCGACCAACTCGCCGTGCGAATAACCATCGCCCGAGCGATCGGCACCGGTTTTGCCGAAGTAGGAAACGACCACGCCCACGCTGCCCACGGGCACCACCGTCTTCTTGATGAACTCGACGGTGGCGAACAGCCGGTTGAGGTAGTACGTACCTTCAATCAACACTTGATGCTGACGACCACGATTGCCGCCCGCGCGCAGGAATGCGTTGATGTTCTGGAAGTTGTTGTGGAACGTACTTTTGTTGCTCGGGTCCTCGCCAACGCGTGGCGCAACGATTTCATCGGGTGGCAGAACCGGGCCGTCCTGGATGGTCACGACACCAAGGACATCGCTGGCATCGTCATTGCCGCCATCGGTCTTCTCGCCTTGCACGACCTTCGAGGCGATACCGCCAATCACCACGGGAGTAAAGCCCTTACGCTCGCTCAATACCTGCCCCATGTGATCGATGGTATCCCGCTCTTCATTCGACAATAGCAAGCCATGCACGCGCGAGGCCGTGATGATGACGAACTGGGCGACGTTGATCGCATGCGTGCCTTCACGAATGATCGCGCGCTGCGGGCCTTTCTGGCCACCCGCCTTGAGAAACGCAGCGGCATCCTCGATTCCTGCGTCAACGATCTCGCCCAAGGCTTGACCTTCCACCAACTCACGACCGTCACGCGTGAAGATGTAGCCGATTTCCCCCTGCGGAATCGTCACCAGATCAGCGCGGTGTACCCGAAATTGAAACGGGAAAAAGTAATGAATGCCGCCGCGGAGCACCTGCGGCTGATAACCCACCTCGCCCTTCAGGGCGATGAGCCCACGCGTTAGCGATGGCGCACCCCAGAGCCTCTCCACGATTCCCACGCGATCGTTGGGGATATAGACGAACGCATTGGAGAGGTAGATCAACAAGATCAACACAACTACGACAACGGCTACGGCAATGAGCGCAATCATTTCTATCTGTCCTTGGGTTGAAAAAAGTGAACTGACCTGTGGTCAGGGCTGACGCTTAGAGAAAGGAGCTAACTCATGGCAATTCATTTCGCCTCGTATTTCAGTTGTTGTCAGGCACAACCCTCCGATCCAACCGGGAGTTGCAGTGAATGGATGGTGTGGCGCCAAGTGCTTATCGCGGGCTAGTCGTTCGCAAGCGTCGCTATGACTTGCCGCAACGCGATACCACAGGCAACGTGCGAGGCGCACGGTCGGCATTCCACGCGTTGGAGCAGCACGAGTTCAAACGAAGACGAAAAACGGCGTCGCTGAATGACATATGCAATGAGTTGGACATAGTCGTGACCAGGAGCAACCAAGCTCGCTGAGCCTTTCACGGTTCAGACGTGGAAATTAAAGAGGGAAAGTTGGGGAGACCGGTCCGCTAAACGGGACGGATCTGCGTAACTGTCTTTCGCGGCGCGCCTAACTTAGTAAGACACTGAAAGATGCAAGTCATTTTGGCTGGTCGGTTGACCTTGGATGCGCGCATTGTACGCCGAATTTTTTGATGCGCACGCGGCTGGAATAGTTATTTCGTCAAGGATTTCCAGCACAGAATTTCATCGATTCTTAATCTACAAAGCCATGGTCAGAATGCGCTTTCTCACACGCGCGTCAGGTGATGTCAGCCCTCTCCAAATACCAGGCAGATCGTCAGGCACATCGCGGCAAGCGATGGACACAAAAAAGGTGAAGGCCAACGACCTTCACCCTTCCCTCGTATCGAACTGACTCGCTCACACAGCCAGACCAAACCGCTTCGCCGGCAACGCATGCGACAGATTCGGCGCCAACGCCTTGCGCGCGTTATCGGCAGCGGCCCAGTCGGCGGCATCGGGCAGCGACGGCAAGGTGACCAGTTCGCCCTGGTCGTAACCGGCGAGTGCGGCGTCGACGAGATGCTCGGCGCTCATCACCATTCTCGATGGCAGGTTGCTTACCGGCAAACCCGCAATATCCCAGAACTCGGTGGCAATGGCACCAGGTAGTACGGCCTGCACCTTGATGCCTTTATCGGCCAGCTCGTGGTACAGCGATTGGGTGAAGGCCAACACATAGGCCTTGCTGCCACCATAGACGCCGTTCAACAGCTCCGGCGCCACGGCGACGATGGAGGAGATGTTGATGATGCCACCGCGACGACGCGCGATAAAGCCCGACGCCACCGCCTTGGTGAGCCGAGTAAGGCTGGTGATGTTGAGCGCGATCATCGCGTCCATTTTGTCGGCGTCCGAATCGATCAGCGGTGCGGTGGCACCCACGCCAGCGTTATTGACCAACAAGCTGATGCTGGCGTCGTTGCGCAGCACCTGCTCGACCGCACGCAGCTCAGCGGTGTTGCCCAGATCGGCAGCGATCACTTCGACATTGCGACCGGTATCGGTGGTGATGCGCTCAGCCAGCACGTTGAGGCGTTGGCGATTGCGGGCGATCAGGATCAGGTCGTAGCCGCGGCGGGCCAGACGGTCGGCGTAGACGGCACCGATGCCGGTGGAAGCGCCGGTGATGACGGCGGTACCCAGGGCTGAATTCTGATTGTGCGATGTGTGGCTCATGGCGCTAACTCCGAAGTGGTCGGCGGAATGCCGGCGTTGACGGAAGAGAGATTAGGCGCGCATGCTTATGTCATCAATGTCATATATCCAACCTTTTAGGACATTACAGGAAATACCCTTATGCAACGCATCGGCATCGTGCTTTTCCCTGGTTTTCAGGTGATGGGACTGGCTATGAGTTCAGTGTTCGAGTTCGCCAACCTCACGGCTGGCGAAAACCACTATGACATCCACGTACTGTCGGAGCACGGCGGCCCGGTGCCCGGCTCGCTGGGTTTTGCGGTGACTACCGAGGCGTTCGCCAACCCACGGTTCGACACCTTGCTGGTCGGCGGTGACAACGAACCGACACCCGCCACGCCTGGCCTGCTTAACTTTCTGCGCAAGGCGGCCAAGGTATCGCGCCGCGTGGGTGCAACCTGCACCGGCGCCTTTGTGTTGGCCGCTGCCGGATTGCTGGACGGACGTCGCGCCACCACACACTGGGCCTACGCACGCACCCTGCAGCGCGAGTACCCCAATGTGATCATGGAAGAGGATCGCATCTTTATCGCCGACGGCCCGATCTGGACCTCGGCCGGCATGAGCGCAGGCATCGACCTGGCGTTGGCGATGGTGGAGAAAGACCTCGGTGCGGACATCGCGCGACTGGTAGCGCAGAAGCTGGTGATCTATCACCGCCGCGCGGGTGGGCAATCGCAACACTCAGCCCTGCTGAAGCTGGAACCGAAATCCGACCGCATCCAGACCGCGCTGGATTTTGCGCGCCAGCATCTGCGCAGCGAACTCTCGGTGGAACAACTCGCCGAAGCCGCCAGCCTGAGCCCGCGCCAGTTCAGCCGCGCGTTTCGCGCTGAAACCGGGCAATCACCTGCCAAGGCCGTGGAACATCTGCGCGTGGAAGCCGCCCGCCTGATGATGGAATCGGGCCGTCACTCGATGGACACCGTCGCCCGTGACACCGGCTTTGGCGACAGCGAACGCATGCGCCGCGCTTTTCTACGCGCCTTCGGCCAACCTCCGCAAGTGATACGGCGTGTGACGCGGGAGCATGCCGCCGCGGTTATGGGGTGAACGAATGGGATGTTCCCTCCATGGTTCGCCGATTGATCAATCGCTACTTTCTTGACTCAGACCGTTTCGTCGTCATGTGGTAAGTCTCGGTTTTCTTCAGCCACTGAAGTGGCGACCCGGAACTCGGCTCAAAGCCGCCAAGCCAAACGAGCGAGCCTATAGCATGTAAAAAATGTCTGGCTGCCTCTCTGATGTGGCCCGATGAAATACATCGGTTACGACTCTATCAAACCCATTGATAACCGACGCATACGGGTGTTTGATTTGCTTCTTGCTATCCACGTTATTCGGAATCTTTAAATGCAACGATCGCAATGTTCGTTGTCTGGATACGGATCGTGGCCGAGGCATCTAGATATCCCATGATCCGTGAATTACCGCTCGCCTATACGAATTTTTCCAGTTATCGACAGCGAATTTAATGGGTACTCTCAGAGACTGATGGTCAACGAGCATCCCGCATCACGTTCAATCAGGAATGCGACTTCGCGCACCATGACGATTTCAAGCGTGTGCTCTGATGATTAAGTTGTGCGTATTTAATCCTGGTTGGTGAATAAACTTTTATTCGCATTATTTTTCGCTGTTTGAACCGTAATAATTTACTGCTGCTAAAAATCGGCTAGATAGTTAGGAACCGTCGTAATGACGGTGCACAGGGATGCGGAATCCAAAGCTGTGTTTTGTTTCGGGAGTAACGGGGAGTCTGGATCGTCCAGGCTCAACGACCACAACACTTTCGCTACCACTGGGGAACATCTATGCAATCCAAGAAGATTTCTGGCGCACGTCAACTGCTCAAGATCGCGATTGTTGCAAGTCTCGTTAGTGCGGCCTGGATTCCCGCGGCGTTTGCCGCGCCAGCCGTCGCTGACGGCGTTGATCAAGCACAAGTCCCTTCGATGGTGCAGGCACAGGCCATTCAGAGCTGGCACGAAGACATCGTGCGCTCTTCGGCACCTGCGGAAGGCTGTTTTCAGGCCTCGTTCCCCAGCATTCTCTGGAAACAGGTGTCCTGCAGTCAGGTACAGTCATTTTCCCACCCACTGCCGCGGCATACGGATGCCCTGACGAGGCTTTCGGAAACCGCAGCGTCTGGTGGTACGCAGACCACCGGCAATGGTGATGACTATGCCATTGAGGTTTCTGGTCTGATCAGCAGTGCCACCGGAACCTTTCCGTCGGTCACCGGCGTAACTTCTGAAAAGAGCGTCGGCGTCGCTGCGTTCGGCGGTGGCGGCATCCTGGGAGCGAACGAATACACGCTCCAGGTGAATTCGAATTACAACAAAACCACCAGCGTTTGCAAAAGTCATTCGGGGTGCACGGTCTGGCAGCAATTCATCTATTCCCCGGATTACAGCACCAAGGGTAAGGCGGCCGTTTTCATCCAGTACTGGCTGATCGGCTACGGCGGTACCACCTGTCCGAGTGGATTCGGCAGCGACGGCTCCGGTGATTGCTACAAGAACAGCGCCGCCGTCACAGCACCGGATGTGCCCGCCACCCAACTGGCTAACCTCAAGATCTCCGGCAGTGCCACCACCGGCGGCAATGACACGGTGGTGTTCACCAATGGCACCACGGCCTATACCCTCAGCGCGAAAGACAGCGTGCTGGATATCGCGAGTGTCTGGGACCAGACGGAGTTCAACGTTGTCGGCAACGCCGGCGGATCGGAAGCGGAGTTCAACTCGGGCTCATCGATCACGGTGAAGCTCGCAGTGAGCGACGGCAGCACTGCCACCCCGACGTGTGCGGCGAACGCCGGCTCAACCGGCGAGAGCAACAACCTGACCCTGGGCAGCTGCACCGCTACCGGTGGAACGACACCGTCGATCGAGTTCACCGAATCGAACTAAGCATCGCGCTCGACGTAAGCTGATGTAGAACAGGCGCCGAAAGGATCATCCCTTCGGCGCCTGTTTTATATTCGACAATATCGTTCGGCAGTTCAGACGGCTAAACTTGGTGACTGCAGGCGATACAGCACTGTCAACCTGACGATTGCAATCCCGAATCGACCTCACATATTCCCACCGATGCTCGCCCCCACCTCGTACAGCGCGCGGCTGATCTGGCCAAGCGAGTTATGCTTCACCGCTTCCACCAATTGTTCGAACATGTTGCGGTGACCGCGACCGGTGTGCCACGCGGACGCTGGCGCAACGGTTTGGCAGAGTGCCTTTCAACACCCTGCTAGACTCTGGCGAACGACTTTCGACCCGGTTGCGTCGGGGTACGGATGGCGCGGGATTTTCCACAGTCTTGCTGGGGGTTGGATGTCATGGCCATGCCGTTGTCGTGGAAAATCGGTGCCGTCGTAGCGAGCTTGATCGTTGCCGTGCTTGCCTGGGATGGACTTTCCCAGTATCTCGCAGCGCGCCATGCCGATGAGATCATGCGCGACTCCGCTCGTATCGCCGCGCTGGACGCACAACAAGCCAAAGATCGTGCCCAGCAATACCAGGCACAGCTGGCAGCCGATCTGAAGCAGCAGCGTGAGGACATGTCCAACATGCATCAGGAAGTGATTGAGCAGGCTCAGCAGTATCAGGCACAGCAGGCCATACGCCTGAACCAGCAGCGGCAAGAAGAACTTCGCGTGCAGGCAACTTACCGGTTGGACCGAAACCAGCATTGCGATGGTGGCATCGTCATCAACCACAACGGCTCGAGCTTTACGCAAGCTGTCGGCAAGGATGGCCAGCCAATCCCATGCAAAGGTGACACGGCGGCGGAACCGCTGCGCTAATCGTGCATCGCGATCACTGCGGCTGCATCAGGAATTGTCCCCGCCCTGTTTTGCGCCGACCTTATATCGAGCCCAGGTAAGAGAAGCTTACTAACGTCCCCTTGGGCGCCCCTAGCCCTCAATCGCGAGCTTGGTGATAAACGAAGCCGGCGTTGGTTCCGCCACCGTGAACCACCGCGATCTGAATATTGAGATGTGCCATGGCTTCGAGGTAACGCGCATTGCCCAAGTGGCCTGTGATCAATGGCGCAAATCCAGCACTCGCGGCGATATGCGCCACGACCGCATTGGCGGCAACGTCGTCGCCCGCAATGAATGCTGTGACAGGATGCCCCGCTCGATCGATCCGATCCTCGACCATGATGTCGGCGAAGATCGTATTGAACGCCTTCACGAGGCGCGACGATGGCAGCAAACGAGCCAGTACTTCGGCAGCCGAATCGGACTCTCCCAGTGGCAGTGGCGACCAGTCATCGCGCAGAGGATTGGTCGCGTCCACCACGACCTTGCCAACCAGAAACTGTGCGAGGCTCGGAAGCGTATCGGCACAGGCTTGATAGGGAATGGCAACGATCACTATCTCGCCATGGCACGCCGCATCTTCCAGCGACATGACGCGATAAACGTTGGCGGAGCATGACTGCGTCACATCCCGCAATCCCACCACCACATCGTGCCCCGCTTTCGCTAGCAACTTGGCCAGATGACCGCCGAAGTTGCCACCGCCAAGGAATGCGATCTTCATGACTCATACCCGTCGATTGATTGTGAGTCTTGATGATCCCATCCTGGTTTCCAACTTCAATTAGGTACCTGAAAGTAACCATGTCGAAGAAGATCATGCTGCCACCGGACGCCTTTCTGAAAGTTTGCTCGTCGCGCGCGGTTCTGGCACGGATCGGCCAGAAATGGACCGTGTTGGCGATGGTTGCGTTGCAGGATTCATCCCTGCGCTTTGGTGACATCCTGCGTCGTCTGGAAGGTGTTTCGCAAAAGATGCTTACTCAGACACTGAGGGCCATGGAGCGTGATGGCCTTATCGAGCGGAGCGTGTACGACGAGCGGCCACTGCGTGTGGAATATGGCTTGAGCCCTCTTGCCCGCACCCTGTTACCGCTCGTGGTCGAGCTGAAGGAGTGGGCAGAGCGTTCACTCAAAACCATCGAGACCCACAACCGTATTTTCGATCGCAAGTTTTCTCACTAAAACATGAGCACCCGTGCGTGTGCCAACCGTAGTGCCGAGGAAGTCTCTTCAAAGCAGAATTAGCTACGCAAACCCGTTGAAGCGCGATATCGGCGACTGTCAGCCAAGCTGATGTGCAGCCAGTTGGCCGAGCCGCTTCAGCGCATGGTCGAGGCGCTCGTTCCACGGCAGGCCACAGCTCAATCGCAAGCAATCGGCGTAGTCTCCGCGACTCGAGAACAGCACGCCCGGCGAGGTGCCTATGCCTTTCGCGAGTGCCGCCTCGAATAGCGCGCTGCCATCACCGCCCGCTGGCAGCTGCAGCCAGAGCGACAACCCGCCCTGCGGTTCGCTGGCCCGGGTGCCGGCTGGCCAGTGACGCGTAACAGCTTCGTGCAGACGTTGTCCGTTGTCGGCCAACGTACGACGCAAGCGGCGCAGGTGCCGTTCGAGGTCGTGGCGTTGCAGATAGTCGGCGATGGCCAATTGCGGCAGGCTCGCGCTGCCCACGGTAGAGAAATATTTGGCGCGGATCAACGCATCGGTCCAGTTGCCACCCGCCAGCCAGCCGACGCGCAATCCAGGAGACAACGTTTTCGAGAACGAACCGCAGCTGATCACGATGCCGTGTCGGTCCCAGCGACGCAGAGGCGACGGCCGCTGACCCGACCAGGCCAGCTCGCCGTAGATGTCGTCCTCGATGACCACGGTGCCATGCTGCGCACAGCTTTCCAGCAACGCTTGCTTGTCGACGTCGCTGGTCAGACTGCCAAGCGGATTGTTGAAGTTGGGCACCACGATCGCGGCGCGCACCGTGTTCTGCTGCAGCAGTTGTTCCAGACGGGCGATGTCGATGCCCTGCCCTGGAAGATTCGGCACTTCCAATACTTTCAGTTGCAACGCGGCGACGGTTTGCAAAATGCCGTGATAAGTCGGCGTTTCCACCAGCACCACATCGCCCGGCGTGGTGACGATGCGCAGAGCCAGATTGATCGCCTCCATCGCGCCGGCGGTGATCACGATTTCGTCCGGTGCCACCGCAGCACCCACTTGTGCATAGCGCTGCGCGATCTGTCGCCGCAGAACCAGATGACCTTGCGGCGGCGCGTAATCGAGCGCTGCCGACGCGCCATGCCGCAGACAGCGCGCCAGCGATGCGGTCAATGCCGATTGCGGCAATAACGCGGGAGTCGGCGTGGCGCTATGCAGTGGCAACAGATCACTGCGGGCCAGCATGTCCAGCACATTCTGCAGTGCCGGATTACTGACGATGCCAGGTGCGCGTCGCCTGGGTGATCGCGCCGTTGGTGGCTGCAGTGCCATCGCGCGCACGAAGTAGCCCGAGCGTGGCCGCGCCACGGCAAGCCCTTCGCGCTCCAGTTGCAGGCAAGCCTGGACCGCGGTGGCGACACTAACGCCATGTCCCTGCGCCAGCTGCCGGATCGACGGCAAGCGCTCCCCGGCATGCAAGGCACCTTGCGCTATCTGCGTGCGCAGCTCACCGGCGAGGCGTTCGTAGAGAAGCACGGGCCTATCACCTATCTGTACCGGTCAAATTTCATCTTATCTGAATCTGTATCTATGGTGACAAGCTGCTTACGCTGACCTTCCCATCGCGAGGAAGGCTACATGACACCGACAACCGCTCACGAAGGCGAACGCGCTGCGCTGCTCCAGCTCCTGCTTGGCGAACTGCTGATCGGGTCGGTGGGCGTCTTTGTCCACGAAAGTGGGCAGGATCCGGTCACGGCCGTGTTCTATCGCTGCCTGTTCGGTGGCCTGTTTCTGCTCGGCTGGGGGCTGATGCGTGGCCACCTTCACGGCTTGCTGCAGGAGCGCGTGCTGCTGCGCGGTGCCGTGTTCAGCGGCGTGCTGCTGGTACTCAACTGGGTCGCGCTGTTCGCCGGCATGGCTCGCTCATCGATCGGCGTGGCGACGCTGGTCTATCACTTCTTCCCGTTCGTGATGCTGATCCTGGCGGCGCTCGTGCAGGGAGAACGCACGCGGCCGACCGACCTCGCCTGGACGCTGCTCGGCTTCGCTGGCGTGGTGTGTTCGACCAACCCGGCACGTTTGTGGCGTGATGCCGATCCCTCTTACCTGATCGGCATCGGTCTGACCTTGCTCGCCGCCGTGCTATGCGGCGCATCGTTGCTGATGTCCCGACAGATCGGCAAACAACGTCCATTCGCGCTGGTGATGATCCAGTGCTGGGTAGGCGTGGCGATGTTGGCTGGCTTCAGCAGTACGAGCGTGTTTCACACCGGCCCGCATTGGGGGTGGCTGCTGGGGCTGGGCGTGATTCACAGCGGCATCGTGTACGTGCTGTTTTATTCGGCTTACCCACGCTTGCCAGTGGTGACGATTGCCGTGGTCGCATTCGTCTATCCGTTGGTGACGTTATTGCTCGACTACCTGATCTACGGACACCGCCTGGTACCGATGCAACTCGCGGGTTTGGTGTTAATTGTGCTCGGTACGCTCGGTGTCAATTTGAAATGGCGCCTGGGCTGGCCGCGGGAACGAGGGGTAACACAGAATCCTTAAAGCCCCAAACGGGTCTGCCCCACGACCTGTTATTTACCGCCTCCGTCTGCACCGTTTACTTCCCCTTCTTCCCATTTGCATTGGACGTTGAGGACGATCCACTCTTTTTCGGAGGAGGAGAATGATAGACGGGTAACGGCAATTTCGGCATCGACGAGCTACGAGGATTGTTGCGGTAGTCAAGGCTCGGGCTTTGCGGCAATCCATAGTTGAGTGCGAGCTTCTCGTGAAACTGGCGCTGCTGACGCGATATGGGTGTATTGATGGCGGTCTTGCCGCCGGGACTTGCCATAAAGCGTTGATCTGGCCTCGCTCCAATGGATCGATTTTCGTGTGACTCGCCAGGACCGATGTTCTTCAAGCTCTCGTTGGCCAGCGTCTTGATGGCATTTCCAATTTTGGCAGCCTCTGCATAAGTCAAGCGACGCTGCTCACTATGTGCACTGATGAAAGCCTTACTGGCCATCTCTACTTTTTCGACGTGCGCTTTCGTTTGCTGCTTCTTATCCCAAGTGGAATTGATAAATTCCTCGACGTCGCTCTTGAAGTCCGCACTCGAACGCTGCCCCTTTTTTTTATGATGATCATCGATCTCGGTACGGAAGGCGATGAAGTTCTTCCGGATGCGATGATCTGAGGTGCGATGCGCAGCATCTACTTCTGAGCCGCCAGAAGGATTTTTCGAGCCCCGTTTTTTGAAAGCGTCGAAATCTTGCTTGAGCGTCGGCGACACAAATCCTTGCGTCAGCTGCATGCTATTTTTTACCCGCCTACTCGGAGCGCCCTTGCGCTTCCCCCAACCATCGTTATCCATAGCCCCTCTCCTCGCACTATGACGACTCAGACTCAGCTGACTATTGAAGTGCGCATAGCTGCTAATCAGAAGCCACTAACGAATAAAAA
>Ga0302228_10001537_pt1 | contig 16842 bp, 15 predicted proteins | sample II_Palsa_N1_2_FD_193519 | JGI IMG/M metagenome (GOLD analysis project Ga0302228, IMG submission 193519) | Peat permafrost microbial communities from Stordalen Mire near Abisko, Sweden - II_Palsa_N1_2 | ecosystem: Environmental > Terrestrial > Soil > Palsa > Peat permafrost | place: Sweden...
AAAGTACACCGACGAAACCTTCGGCGTACCGACCATTACCGACATCCTGCAAGAGCTGGAAAAACCTGGCCGCGACCCACGTCCTGAGTTCAAGACCGCCGAGTTCCAGGAAGGTGTCGAAGACCTCAAGGACCTGCAACTGGGGATGATCCTCGAAGGCGTAGTGACCAACGTGACCAACTTCGGCGCTTTTGTGGATATCGGCGTGCATCAGGACGGTTTGGTGCATATCTCTGCGCTTTCGGAGAAGTTCATCAAGGACCCACGTGAAGCGGTGAAGGCCGGTGACGTGGTCAAGGTCAAGGTCATGGAAATCGACATCCCGCGCAAACGCGTTGGCCTGTCGATGCGCATGAGTGACACCCCCGGCGAAAAAATCGACGGTGCTCGTGGCGCACGTCCGGGCTCGGCACCCCGCCAGTCGCAGAACACCGCTCCGCGCAAGGAAACCACTGCCGCAGCCCCGGCCAATAACGCCATGGCTTCGCTGTTCGCCAACGCCAAACAACTGAAGAAACGCTAATGGAACTGCCAGCCGGCTTGACCCGCAGTGCTTTCAGCGACCTGATTGGCTGCCGCCTGCAAAGCCTTGAACAAGGCGTTGCAGAGGTAGCCCTGACCCTGGAACCGCAGTTGCGCAACCGCGCTGGCAAACTCCACGGCGGGGCGATTTTCAGCCTGGTGGACATCACTATGGGCCTGGCGTGCTCCAGTTCCCATGGTTTCGACCAGCAGAGCGCGACCATCGAGTGCAAAATCAACTACATCCGTGCCGTTTCAGACGGTGACGTGCTGTGCACCGCCCGGGTGATTCACCCGGGCCGGCGCACCCTGGTGGTCGAAGCGGACGTGTACCAGGACGAAAAACTGGTCGCAAAAGCACAAGGCACCTTCGCTGTCCTATAGCTCCCTGTCATCGATTTGAGTTAATTTCGGCGCTGCGAAAGCTGCGCCGAACTTTTCTTCGTGCGCGATAGCCAGATTCAAGGATGAGGGTGGCTCTTTCAGAGTGGGTCAATCCGGCTCAAAAACCAGGCGATAACGCCAGTTTCCACTTCACCCTTGTAGACCGTCCTGCCCACCCCCATATTGGGGCGACTGACGCGTGAAGGAATCCAACTTGAGCGAACTTCTCAACCGCCGCCTGGCATTGCTCGGCAAGCACGAACACCTCTCTTTGCTCGAGCAATGCCTGCACGGCATCGAGCGCGAATGCCTGCGCGTCACCGATGAGGGCCGACTGGCACAAACACCGCATCCCGAGGCGTTGGGCGCCGCACTGACCCACGAACAGATCACCACCGATTATTCCGAGTCGCTGCTGGAATTCATTACGCCGGCCCTGCCCAACCCGGCCGACACCTTGAGCAGCCTCGACAAGATCCACCGTTTTGCCTACAGCAAGCTCGGCAACGAGTACCTGTGGAGTCCATCGATGCCGTGCCCGTTGCCGGCCGAGGAAGATATTCCGATCGCCTACTACGGCACCTCCAACATCGGCCAACTCAAGTACGTGTACCGCAAGGGCCTGGCCCTGCGTTACGGCAAGACCATGCAGTGCATCGCCGGCATCCACTACAACTTTTCCCTGCCGGAAGCGCTGTGGCCGCTGCTCAAGGAAAATGAAGGCTTTGTCGGTACCGACCGTGACTATCAGTCCACGGCCTATATCGCACTGATCCGTAACTTCCGCCGCTACAGCTGGCTGCTGATGTACCTGTTCGGCGCGTCGCCGGCCCTGGACGCAGGTTTCCTGCGCGGCCGCTCGCACCAGTTGGAGCAACTGGACGCCGACACCCTGTACCTGCCCTACGCCACCAGCCTGCGCATGAGCGACCTGGGTTACCAAAGTAACGCCCAGGCCGGCCTGACCCCTTGCTACAACGATCTGGCCAGCTACACCGACAGCCTGCGCGAAGCGGTAGCAACGCCTTACGCGCCTTACGTCGAGGTCGGCACCCATAAGGACGGTGAATGGGTACAGCTCAACACCAACATCCTGCAGATCGAAAACGAGTACTACTCCAACATTCGCCCCAAGCGTGTGACCTACACCGGCGAGCGTCCGATCCAGGCGCTGATGGCCCGAGGCATCCAGTACATTGAAGTACGTTGCCTGGACATCAACCCGTTCCTGCCGATGGGCATCGATTTGCCAGAGTCGCGTTTCCTCGACGCGTTCCTGCTGTATTGCGCGTTGAACGACAGCCCACTGTTCGAAAACAACGAATGCGGCAACGCCACTTCCAACTTCCTCAGTGTGGTCAAGGAAGGTCGCCGTCCGGGCCTGACCTTGCAGCGACGCGGTGAGTCGGTGGACATGAAGGAATGGGCGGCCGAGTTGCTGGAGAAGATCGCTCCGTTGGCGGTGCTGCTTGACCAGAGCCAGGGCATCACCGAACACAGCCAGGCGCTGGATGCCCAGCTGGCGAAGATCAAGGACCCGTCCCTGACCCCGTCGGCCCAGGTGTTGGCGGCCATGAGCGAGCACAAGGAGAGTTTTGCACAGTTCTCCCTGCGTCAGAGCCAGGCGCACGCCGAGTTCTTCCGCAGCGAGCCGCTGACGGCTGACGAGCAAGCACGCTTTGAAGAACTGGCGCGTAACTCGCTGGTGCAGCAGGCGGAGCTGGAGCAGAACGAAGTGGGGGATTTCGACGTGTTTGTCGGGTCGTACCAGGCGAGCATTCTGGCGATCAGTAACTGACAGATCGCAACCTACTGTAGGAGCGAGCTTGCTCGCGGAAAACCACAGAACAACGCGCTCATCCAGACATCGTGCGTTATCGCTGACGTTTTTTCGCGAGCAAGCTCGCTCCTACATAAGCTAATGCGAAAATGTTATTTATTTTCGCATTCTTAGATCATTTAGTCTCCTCACACGCCGACCCTCGGCCGCCTGATGAGGAGCTATTTTTTAATGAAACTGCATTTCCCCCTACGCCTCCTGGCGGCGCTTTCCCTGGCCGGTGCCAGCCTGTTTGCCCAGGCTGCTGATGTCACCATCGCCTACCAGACTACCGTTGACCCGGCGAAAGTCGCCCAGGCCGACGGCGCTTATGAAAAAGCCACCAACGCCAAGATCGACTGGCGCAAATTCGACAACGGTGCCGACATCATCGCCGCCATCGCTTCCGGCGATGTGCAGATCGGCTACCTCGGCTCCAGCCCGCTGACCGCCGCCGTCACCCGCAAAGTCCCGGTGGAAACCTTCCTGATCGCGACCCAGATCGGCGGTGCCGAAGCCCTGGTGGCGCGTAACGGTTCCGGGATCAACAGCCCCCAGGACCTGATCGGCAAGAAAATCGCCGTGCCTTTTGTCTCCACCGGCCACTACAGCCTGCTGGCGGCATTGAAGCACTGGAACATTGACCCCTCGAAAGTCACCATCCTCAACCTCGCGCCGCCGGCCATCATTGCTGCCTGGAAACGCGGTGATATCGACGCCACCTACGTGTGGGACCCCGCTCTGGGCGTAGCCAAGGAAAACGGCAAGGTGCTGATCACCTCCGGGGAACTGGCCAAGTTCGGCGCACCGACCTTCGATGCGTGGATCGTGCGTAAAGACTTCGCGGAAAAACACCCGGAGATCGTCACCGCGTTCGCCAAGGTCACCCTCGACGCCTACGCCGCTTACCGCAAGGACCCACAAGCCTGGCTCGCCGACAAAGGCAATGTCGACAAGCTGGTGAAGCTCTCAGGCGCCAAGGCCACTGACATTCCTTTGCTGCTGCAAGGCAATGTCTACCCGCTGGCGGCGGACCAGGTCACCCTCCTCGGCGCACCGACCACCAAAGCCGTGACCGACACCGCCGCGTTCCTCAAGGAACAAGGCAAGGTCGATGCGGTGCTGCCGGACTACGCCCCGTACGTCAGCCCCAAGTTCATCACTAACTGATACCAGGAGTTAACCGCGATGGCCTTGCTACAACTGGAGCGCATCAGCGCACAGTACCCAGGCGCCACAACGCCCGTGCTGGCGGATATTTCCTTGAGCCTTGGGCCCCAGCAATTACTGGTCGCCCTCGGCCCTTCCGGCAGTGGCAAGACTTCGCTGTTGAACCTGATTGCCGGTTTCGTCGAGCCCAGCGCAGGGCGCATCACCCTCGACGGCGTGCCGGTCAAGGGACCGAGTGCCGAACGCGGCGTGGTGTTCCAGGACGACGCGCTGCTGCCTTGGCAGGACGTGTTGGCCAACGTCGGCTTCGGCTTGGAGTTGGCTGGGGTGACCAAGGCCAAGCGCGAAATCCGCGCAAAAGAAATGCTCGCTCTGGTCGACCTGGCAGGCTTTGACAGCCGCCGCATCTGGCAACTGTCCGGCGGCCAGAAGCAGCGTGTCGGCCTGGCCCGTGCATTGGCCGCAGACCCTCGCGTACTGCTGATGGACGAACCCTTCGGCGCCCTCGATGCCTTCACCCGTGAACAAATGCAGGAGTTGCTGCTGCAAGTCTGGCGGCGTACGGCCAAACCGGTATTCCTGATTACCCACGACATCGAAGAAGCAGTCTTCCTCGCCACCGATTTGATTCTGCTGGCGCCCAACCCGGGCCAGATCGTTGAGCGCCTGAGCCTGGACTTCGGCCAGCGCTATGCCGCCGGTGAATCGGCACGGGCAATCAAGTCCGACCCACGTTTTATCGAAACCCGCGAACACGTGCTGGGCAAGGTGTTCTCTCAACGGCAGGTGTTCGCATGAGCAGTTATGAGTTACCGGCCACGGCCGCCAAGCCAGTCACCAACCCCGCAGCGCCAGTGCGCCGCAGCTTGAGCACCCGTTGGATCAGCGTGCTGACCCTGGTTACCTTGCTGGCCATCTGGTGGGCCGTCACCGCCAGTGGCCTGATCGAACCGCTATTCCTGCCGCCACCCTCCGCCGTCCTGCAAAAAGGCTGGCTGCTGGCGACCACCGGCTATATGGACTCCACCCTATGGCAGCACCTGGGCGCGAGCCTCAGCCGGATCGGCCTGGGCCTCGGTTTTGCGGTACTGACGGCGGTGCCGGTGGGCATCGCCATCGGTTCCAATCGCATCGCCCGTGGAATTCTCGATCCGTTGATCGAGTTCTACCGCCCGATTCCACCGCTGGCTTACCTGCCACTGATCGTGATCTGGTGCGGCATCGGCGAGCTGTCCAAGGTGCTGTTGATCTACCTGGCGATTTTCGCGCCGATTGCCATTGCTACCGCCACCGGCGTGCGCACGGTCGACCCGGCCAAATTGCGCGCGGCGCAGTCCCTGGGCGCGACCCGGGCACAGCTGATTCGCCATGTGATCCTGCCGAGCGCCCTGCCGGACATCCTTACCGGGGTGCGCATTGGCCTGGGCGTCGGCTGGTCGACCCTGGTGGCCGCCGAACTGATCGCTGCCACCAGCGGCCTGGGTTTCATGGTGCAGTCGGCCGCGCAATTCCTGGTCACCGATGTGGTGGTGCTGGGGATTCTGGTCATCGCCCTGATCGCCTTCGCCATGGAAATGGGCCTGCGCGCCCTGCAACGCAAACTGGTCCCGTGGCACGGCCAGGCGCACTAAGCACAACAGCACTGACCACGCCGACAGCTCGGCGCCCAATACTCGCGAGAACAGCATGAGCAGCCTGACCGTAACGCCCCTCAGCACCGCCCTTGGCGCCCAGATCAGCGGCGTCGACATTACCCAACCGCTGAACATTGAACAGCGCAACGCCATCGAACAGGCGTTGCTCAAGCATTCGGTGCTGTTCTTCCGCGACCAGCCGATCACCCCGCAACAACAAGCGCGGTTTGCGGCGAACTTCGGCGACCTGCACATTCACCCGATCTACCCCAACGTGCCGGAACAGCCTGAAGTGCTGGTGCTCGACACTGCCGTCACCGACGTGCGTGACAATGCGATCTGGCACACCGACGTGACCTTCCTGCCCACGCCTGCCCTCGGCGCGGTACTCAGCGCCAAGCTGTTGCCGGAGTTTGGTGGCGATACGTTGTGGGCCAGTGGCATTGCGGCGTATGAAGCGTTGTCGGAACCCTTGAAAGCCTTCCTCAACGGTTTGACCGCCACACACGACTTCACCAAATCCTTCCCGCTGGAACGTTTTGGCAGCACGCCTGAAGACCTGGCCCGCTGGGAAGAAGCCCGCAGGAAGAATCCACCGCTGTCTCATCCGGTGATCCGCACTCACCCGGTGAGCGGGCGCAAATCGCTGTTCGTGAGCGACGGTTTCACCACCAGAATTAACGAGTTGGAGCCTGCCGAAAGCGAGGCCATCCTCAAGCTGCTATTCGCCCACGCTACCCGCCCGGAGTTCACCATTCGCTGGCGCTGGCAGGCAAACGACGTGGCGTTCTGGGATAACCGCGTGACCCAGCACTACGCCGTCGATGACTACCGGCCGCAACGGCGGGTGATGCATCGGGCGACGATTCTGGGGGATGTGCCTTTCTAGTAACACCGACAGCCAGACTTAGTTGTTGTAGCCGCTGCCGAGGCACGAGGCTGCGATGGGACGCGCAGCGGCCCCAAGGGCGGTCCTGCGGACACGCATCGCAGCCTCGTGCCTCGGCAGCGGCTACATTCGCCTTCGCGAGCAAGCCCGCTCCCACATTGACCGAGTTATGTCAGGTTATTCCGCCATCGACGGCTTCTCCCACAAGTTGATCCCACCCTCCTGGGCAAACCGATCAATCTCCGCCAGCTCCTGCGCACTGAAACTCAGGTTCTTCAACGCCCCGACGTTTTCAATGATTTGCTCCGGCCGGCTCGCACCGATCAATGCACTGGTCACCCGTGGGTCGCGCAGCGTCCAGGCCAAAGCCATCTGTGCCAGGCTCTGGCCACGACGCTTGGCGATTTCATTGAGGGCACGCGCGTGGGCGATGTTGGCCTCGGACAAATGCTTGGACTGCAACGAACCACCCCCCGGACGATTCACTCGCGCGTCAGCCGGCACACCGTTGAGGTATTTGTCGGTCAGCAAACCCTGGGCCAGCGGCGTGAAGGCAATCACGCCGGCGCCAAGTTCGTCAGTGGTGTCCAACAGGTCTTTTTCTACCCAGCGGTTGAGCAGGTTGTAGGCCGGCTGATGGATCAATAGCGGGACTTTCCACTCTTTGAGCAGCGCCGCCATTTCCCGAGTCTTGGCCCCGGAGTAGGAGGAAATTCCGATATACAGCGCCTTGCCCTGTTGCACGGCGGTGGCAAGGGCGCTGGCGGTTTCTTCCAGCGGAGTGTCGGCATCAAAACGGTGGGAGTAGAAAATATCCACATAGTCGACGCCCAGGCGTTGCAGGCTCTGGTCGAGGCTCGCCAATACATATTTGCGCGAACCACCGCCCTGGCCGTAGGGCCCCGGCCACATGTCCCAGCCGGCCTTGCTGGAGATGATCAGTTCGTCGCGGTAGTGCTTGAAGTCTTCGCGCAGCAAGCGACCGAAATTGATCTCGGCGCTGCCATAGGGCGGGCCATAGTTGTTGGCCAGGTCGAAGTGGTTGATCCCAAGGTCAAACGCCGTGCGCAGCAAAGCGCGCTGGGTGTCGATGGGGGTGCTGTCGCCAAAGTTGTGCCACAGCCCCAGGGACAGTGCCGGCAGCACCAATCCGCTGCGGCCTACGCGGCGATAAGGAATAGATTCATAGCGGTTTTCGGCAGCAATGTAAGTCATCGAATCCTCTCTGGGCTTGGGCAAATAAGGCCTGGGAATAAGCATATTCCCAGGCCTTTTAAGCAGCTGAATCGCTTAAGTGTGCCCATCCTTTTTACAGCAAAGACCTACCAGAGTGGAACGACATAGCTCACATAGAAGCGGTTTTCATCTTGGACAGTTGCACCGGTGATGTCCGGGCTGGCGTGGGCGTTTTTCCAGGTGACGCCCAGTCCCTTGAGCTTGCCGGTGGGCACTTCGTAAGCCAGGGAAATATCACGCTCCCATTCCTTGGCGTTGCTGTCTTGCGGGGTGCGGATCTGATCACCATGGGCGTACGTCGCGGCGAATTTCAGGTCGTCGAGGCCGACCTTGCCGAAGTCATATTTGTACTGCGCCAGCCAGGTGCGCTCGCCCGCGTGCTGGAATTTGTTCAATTGCAGGTTGGTCAGCGCCGGCGAGTCGGCACCCGAACCCGGGCCTTGGCGGGCGTCACCGCTGTTGAGGCCGGAGTCGAGGTACGGGAAGTCACTGTTGCCGCTGTTTTTCTGTGCGCCGATACCGACGGTGTGGCCGTCAAGGCTGTAGCTTTCCATCAGGCTGATGGTCGACTGGTTTATCCGGCCTTTGGTGCCGCCGTCACCGTAGAAACCGGACGCTGCAAAGTCCTTGTTGCCGTCGGCGTTTTCGCCAGTGCCGAGGCTGCGGAACATGCGCAGGTCACTGTCTATCGCGCCCACCGTCAAGCTGTCATGGCGTTTGGCACCGAGGAAGGCTTGCTGGTAGTAATCCTCAAGGTTGGAGTACCACAGGCTGACGGTGGTGCCCGGCAAACCAGTGTAGTCGGCACCGCCGAAGAGGAAGCGATCGCTCTCCTTGGTGCCACCGGCGGTGATCATGCCGGTGTCGGCGGTTTCGTTGCGGATCTTGGTCTTGAAAATATCGCCGGCGGTGAAGGTGAAATCGCTCAGGTCCTTGGAGACCAGTTGCACGCCGGTGTTGGTCTGCTGGTACAGACGCCCGTCGGTGTTGGCCAGTACCGGGTTGTTCCCGTAGAGGGTGCCGACCCGTAATTCGTCCTTGAGAAAGCGCATCTTGAAGGTTGGGCTGAGCACGCCAAACTGATCGGCGGACTTGCCATTATCCAGCGGGAACATACTGCCCGGGTAGCGCCCTTGGTGATCCTTGTCGTTGAGGTCGCCACCGGAATCCAGCTTCAAACCGTAGAACGCCTGCAGGTCCAGACCGAAGCCCACGGTGCCTTCGGTGTAGCCGGACTTGAAGTTGAACTCAAAGCCCTGGCCCCAATCGCGGTAGCTCTTGGCTTTGGCACTGCTGCCGGCCACATCCCGCCCCTGCTGGTTGAGATAGCGGTTGAGCAGGGTCACGTCGGCGTGGCTGTCGTCGATAAAGTCGGCATGGGCGGACAGCATAAAGCTCGCCATGGCGGCACCCACCATGGGGCTTAATAACGTCTTCATTGGTACCGGTCTCCGTCACTGTTCTGAAATGAAAGCGTCAAACGCTTCACACAATTAGGGAGTGGCCAGATGACAGTTACGCGTCAAACCGGGGGTTTGACGGATGAAATTAAATTTAAGAAAACCCTTGCTCAGCGGGCCTCTGCGAACACTTCGGCGAGCCAGTCGACAAACACCCGCACCCTGGGCGACATGTGCCGGTTGTGCGGATAAAGCACCGAAACCGGCATCGGCGGTGGAGGCGTAGCGGTGAGAATTTCCCGCATCACGCCCTGAGTAATCAGGTCATCCATTCGGTAATGCGGGCACTGGATGATGCCCAATCCCGCTACCGCGCTGGCGGAATAAATTTCCGCGCCAAACACCGATAGCGCGCCGTCGATCGGCACTTCCTGCAACTGCCCATCAACCATGAATTCGAAGGGGCACAACTTGTTGGTGGCGCGGGAAATGTAATTCACCGCGCGGTGTTCACGCAGGTCGGCAAGGGTTGTCGGCTCGCCATATTTGCGCAAATAAGCGGGGCTCGCACAGGTCACCTGGCGTAACGTCGCGACCCGCCTGCCGATCAGTGCAGAGTCTTCCAGGTTGCCGGCCCGCAGCACGCAATCCACGCCCTCGGCGATCAGGTCGACAAAGCGGTCGGCCTCGCTGATGGACAGCTCGATCTCCGGATAGCGCGCCATGAATTGCGGCAACGCCGGGACCACAAAGTACTTGCCCAGGGTGCCGTGCAAGTCCACCCGCAAGCGCCCCTTGGGAGCCACTGAACGAAAGGCCAACTCTGCCTCTTCCAGCTCCGCCAGCAGTTGCACACAGCGCAGGTAATAGGCTTCGCCATCCAGGGTCGGGCGGACCCGGCGGGTGCTGCGCTCCAGCAAACGGGTGCCGAGCCAGGCTTCGAACTGGTTGAGCGTGTGAGTCAGGGTGGCCCGGGGCAAATTCAAGTCATCGGCGGCCTGGGTGAAGCTGCTGCGCTCGTAGATTCGTACGAAAACCCGCATCGCTTTGACTTGATCCACGCAGTACTCCCGGGCACCGATTGTTGGTGATTATTGAACAGTCAAGCCAACTCTGGCGCATTTATCGACTGGGGTAAACATGTGAGTCTGCCGTCACACCCAACTACTTCCTCAAGGAAACCCCACATGACGACTCAAGTTGCCATCGTTACCGGCGCCTCCCGTGGCATCGGTGCAGTCATCGCCCGACAGTTGGCTGCTGACGGCTATGCCGTTGCCGTCAACTATGCCAGCAGCGCCACCGAAGCCTCGAAACTGGTAGACGAACTTCGCCAGGCCGGGCACCAGGCCATAGCGATTCAGGGCGACGTCGCCAGCCCCGCCGACGTCAAGCGCCTGTTCGACGAGACCGAAACACAACTGGGCAAGGTCGACGTATTGATCAACAACGCCGGGATTCTCAAGATGCTGCCATTGGCCCAGCACAGTGATGAGCTATACGACCAGACGTTCAACATCCACACCCGTGGCACCTTTAACGCCCTGCGTGAAGCGGCCACGCGCATGAACGACGGCGGGCGCATCGTCAACTTCTCCAGCAGCACGGTGGGCCTCAACTTCCCGGGATACGCGGTGTACATCGCCAGCAAGGCCGCCGTGGAGTCCTTGACCCAGGTGTTTGCCAAGGAAATGCGCGGGCGGCGCATCACCGTCAATGCCGTCGCGCCGGGCCCAGTCGCCACCGAACTGTTTCTGCATGGCAAGAGCGAAGAGCAGATTCAGACCCTGGCCAAGATGCCGCCCCTGGAACGTCTCGGCCAACCGGAAGATATCGCCCGCGTGGTGTCGTTCCTGGTGAGCCCGGCGGGTGCCTGGGTCAATGGGCAAATCCTGCGGGCCAATGGTGGGCTGGTCTGAAACACCCGCGCCAGATGTTGGCCTGCAAGATCTGCTGACGCCGCGGCCCCTCGACCGCTGCTACGCTGAATCCAGCTTTCATACAGGTGGATATTTCAAACATGCATACCGTCCTAATCATCACCTTCGGCCTGGTCCTGTTGGCGTTGATGCTGTTTATCGGCCAAAAGCTGGGCGTCAGCCGGCACCTCATCGCCTACAGTTTTGTCGGGATCTGGCTGGTGGTATCGGTGATTAACGGTGCAATCGGCGTACTCACCGCCGGCCAGCCCCTGATGTCGGAGCTGGTGATCGGCAGTGTGGTGTTCGGTGCGCCAGTGGTGGTAATGGCCCTGTTTATCAGCAGGGCCTGAGCCTTAGCGAACCAGGTGCAGGAACTGCAGGTGTCGCTCGTACTGGTCAAGGATGTCGTTGATGATCTGCTCCTTGGTGTAGCCCACCAGGTCGTAATCCTGGCTACCTTCACTCAGGTGCACTTCCGCCCGGTAATAGCGACGGTTGTTGATCTCTTTGGAGCCCATGCCACCACGGGCAAACGACGGCGTGAAATAGCCGCGCATCTGCACCTGATAGATAAACGGATGCTCTTCGCCATGGCCGATTTCCAGGCTGACGCTGTCGTTGACCGGGTCGGGCTGGGTGACCACATTCAGGCCTTTCTCGACGAACACCGCCGTCACTTCTTCAATGGCCGGGCGCACGGTGGTTTCGAGGAAGCGGTACACCTCATCCCGTGACGGGAAGTGCACGGCCTGGCTCAAACGCTGACGCCAACCGCCGCGGCCCTTGCGTGCGGCCGAGACCGGCGCCAGGGAATGCAGTTGCGCAATCTGCTTCTGGGATTCGAGGTAGAAGGCTTTGTGCAGCCCCCACATCATCAGCAGCAGGATCATCGAGAACGGCAGGGAGGTCAGTACGACCGCCGACTTCAGCGAATCGATGCTGCCGGCAAACAGCAAGGCACTGGTGACCAGCGCAGTCATCGCGCCCCAGAACACCCGCAGCCACTTCGGCCCGTCTTCATCAGCGTTACCGCCCTTGGCCGACAGGGTGGACAGCACCACCGTGCCGGAGTCTGCGGAGGTGACGAAGAACACGAAGCTGATAAACACCGTGACCGCGATCACTGTCTTGCTCCACGGGTAGGTTTCCAGCAGCAGGTAGAGGCTCATCGACGGGTCATCGATGGCCGACTGACCGAGCGCCGCCATGCCGTGGTTGAGCACCTGATCGATGGCACTATTGCCGAAGATCGACATCCAGGCCAGGGTGAAACCCAAGGGGATCAACAGCACGCCGAAAACAAATTCACGGATGGTGCGGCCACGGGAAATACGCGCGATGAACAGGCCCACGAACGGCGACCATGCGATCCACCAGGCCCAATAGAACACGGTCCAGCCGCCCAGCCAGTCGCTGGGTTTGTCATAGGCGTAGAGGTCGAAACTCTTGGTCGGCAAGGCTCCGAGGTAGTCGCCGATGTTCTGGATCAGGGTGTTGAGCAAGTGCTGGGTGGGACCGGCGAACAACACGAACAGCAGCAGCGCACAGGCCAGCAGCATGTTGATGTCGGACATCACCCGCACGCCCTTGTCGACGCCGGCCACGGCCACCAGGATCGCCGCGCCCATCATCAGGGTGATCAGGCCGACCTGAACCCACTGGGTGTGAGCCACGCCGAACAAATAATCGAGCCCGGAGTTGAGGTGCAACACGCCAAAGCCCATATCGGCACCGAGACCGAACACCGTGGCGATAATGCCAAAGCCATCCACCGCGTAGCCGATGGGGCCGTTGATGCGCTTGCCGATCAGCGGGTACAACGCCGAGCGCAACGCCAGCGGCAGGTTATGCCGGTACGCAAAATACGCCAGGGCCATGCCGACAAAGGCGAACACGCCCCAACCATGCAGGCCCCAGTGCAGAAACAGGATCTGCATGGCCTGGCGCGCGGCCTCTGCGGTGCCGGCTTCACCCTGGGGCGGTTGCATCAAGTGCGTCAAAGGCTCCGAGACGCAGAAGAAAAACAGCGTGATGCTGATCCCGGCGGCGAACAGCATGCCGGCCCAGGACAGGTAACTGAATTCGGGCTCGTCGTGGTCGGCACCGAGTTTGATCTTGCCGTAGCCAGATAACGCGGTGACCACCACGAAGACCAGATACAGAGTCATCGCCAGCATGTAGTACCAGCCGACCGTGTTGGCCGCCCAGTTTTGCGCAGCCAATAGCCAGGCACCGGCTTGTTCGGGAATGGCGATAACGGTCAAGCCGAACAGCAGAATGAAGCTCGCGGCGAAGTAAAACACCGGCGGGTTCATGCGGATCAAGCCGCTGGAAGGTGTGGACGGTGCACTCATGAAGGGCGCACCTCAAGGGTGTGGGATGTGGCTGTAAAAAACGGACTCAGCAAAGGTAAGCCTCCTGTTGTGAGCGGGCAGCGAACCACCGGTTTAACTTGAACGAACAGTCAAGTTAAACATGGATAGGCGTTTTTGGACTAATCGCATGGCCGAGCGGTAGGTTATTCCTACACTAGCTCAAGGAAAGGTATGACGGGTGAGGATGGCAAAACGTTCAGCGATGACTGAGCGAAAGAATGACCTGATTTGGAATGCAATCCCTTGTAGGAGTTGGTTTGTGTGGGAGCGGGCTTGCTCGCGAATACGGTGTATCAGTCACCAGATGTATCAACTGACACTCCGCATTCGCGAGCAAGCCCGCTCCCACGTTGAATCTTCATTACCCTGAATGATGTGTTCGCAAGCTACTTCTGCGTCCCGTCATCATGCTGCAAGTTCGCCTGGGTGATGTTCGCCCCCGCCGGCACGCTGCGGGTCAGCCATACGTTACCGCCAATGGTCGAACCCTGGCCGATAGTGATCCGCCCCAGAATTGTCGCCCCGGCATAGATCACCACGTCATCCTCGACGATCGGATGGCGTGGATGGCCTTTCTGCAATTGCCCGTCCTCATCCGCCGGGAAGCGCTTGGCCCCCAGCGTCACGGCCTGGTAGATGCGCACCCGCTCACCGATGATTGCCGTCTCGCCGATCACCACGCCCGTCCCGTGGTCGATAAAGAAACTCGGGCCAATCTGTGCACCAGGGTGAATGTCGATGCCCGTGGCCGAGTGGGCGATTTCCGCGCTGATCCGTGCCAGCAGCGGCAGCCCGGCACGATAAAGATGGTGAGCCAAACGATGGTGAATCACCGCCAGGATGCCCGGGTAGCACAGCAGCACCTCATCGACACTGCGAGCCGCCGGGTCGCCGTGATACGCGGCCAGCACATCGGTGTCCAACAGGCTGCGCAGCGCCGGCAATGCGAGGGCGAAATCCTGGATCAGGCGGATGGCCTTGGCATCAACCTCGATGTCCTGTTGCCCGTCTTGACGTGCCGCGTAACGCAGCTCCAACCGCGCCTGGGCCAACAGGGCATTCAACGCCACATCCAGGGTATGGCCGACGTAGAAGTCTTCACTCTCCTCACGCAAATCCACCGGCCCCAGGCGCATCGGGAACAGCGCCCCACACAAGGCTTCGAGAATCTGCGCCACAGCATCCCGCGAAGGCAGCTCGCGCCCGCCTTGCTCGCCGCTGACTCGGCCGTTGCGGGTGCGCCACTGGTCCCGGGCGCTGCGCAACTGGCTGACAATAGTCTGTAACTGCCAATGACTGGAACGATCACTCACGGTCTTCACTCCTGACGAAATGGCCATCACTTTACGGCATGAAACCTGAGCGTCCTTAAGAACCAATAGTGCGATGATAATAATTATTCGGCATAAGCGATTGACGGTTGCCCGATGAAAAGTGCCTGCCTATAGTCCCTTAATCTCTGACCCTCCGTGCGTAGCCATGATCAAACAACAGCTCGACCGTTTTAACCGTCTGGAACTGCTGGGCGGCGCCACCGCCCTGGAAAAACTTGAGCGCCTGTCGGCCTGGCTGGGCCGTGATATCTACGTCAAACGCGACGACACCACGCCGCTGGCCATGGGCGGCAACAAGCTGCGCAAACTCGAATACCTGGCGGCCGATGCCCTCGCTCAAGGGGCCGATACCCTGGTGACCGCCGGCGCTATCCAGTCCAACCATGTGCGCCAGACCGCTGCCTTGGCGGCCAAGCTGGGCCTGGGCTGCGTGGCCCTGCTGGAAAACCCCACCGGCACCGAAGACCCCAACTACCTGGGCAACGGCAACCGTCTGTTGCTGGAACTGTTCGACGCCAAGGTCGAGTTGGTGGAAAACCTGGATAACGTCGACCAGCAACTCAACGCCCTGGCCGACCGCCTGCGCAGCAACGGCAAGAAGCCGTACCTGGTACCGATTGGCGGCTCCAACGCCCTCGGCGCCCTGGGTTATGTGCGCGCCGGGCTGGAGCTGGCCGGGCAGATTGAAGACAGCGGCATTCAATTCGCCGCCGTGGTCCTCGCGTCCGGCAGCGCCGGCACCCACAGCGGCCTGGCGTTGGCCCTGAGTGAAGTACTGCCGGACTTGCCGGTGATCGGCGTCACCGTCTCGCGCACTGACGAGGCCCAGCGCCCCAAGGTACAAGGCCTGGCCGAACGCACTGCCGAACTGCTCGGCGTGGCTATCCCGCCAAGCTTCAAGGTGACCTTGTGGGACGAGTACTTCGCCCCCCGTTATGGCGAGCCAAACGCCGGCACCCTGGCGGCGATCAAACTGCTGGCGAGCCAGGAAGGCCTGTTGCTGGACCCGGTCTACACCGGCAAGGCCATGGCCGGGCTGCTGGATGGCCTTGGCCGCCAGCGTTTCGAGGACGGTCCGATCATCTTCCTGCACACCGGCGGCGCGCCGGCGTTGTTTGCTTATGATTCGATGTTCTGAAAGCCCTCCTTATATTCCATAAACGAATATCAGGATTCTTTTATATTATTTTCAAGTCTTAAAAACCCGTTTTATAGTCACGCCGCAGGCGCAGACGCACACGGTGCTTTAAGGCAGGATACGTTTACTGCTGTCACCTGCTTCGCTCACATAAAAAACACAGGGGCTTGTCATGACTATTTCTGTATTCCGTCGCACCTTACTGGTCGGCACATTGGGGCTGGCACTGGGGGCTGGCTGGCTGAGCCAGGCGGTTGCCGGCGAGCAACTGGCTGATATCAAGAAAGCCGGCGTGTTCAAAGTCGGTGTGGAAGGCACCTACCCGCCATTCAGCTTCGTTGACGAGAATGGCAAGCTCACCGGTTTTGAAGTGGAGCTCTCCGAAGCCCTGGCCAAAGAGCTGGGCGTGACGGTCAAACTGCAGGCCACGCCGTGGGACGGCATCCTCGCAGCGCTGGAGTCCAAGCGCCTGGACGCGGTGATCAACCAGGTGACCATCTCCGACGCGCGCAAGGCAAAGTACGACTTCTCCACGCCGTACACCATCTCCGGTATCCAGGCGCTGACCCTGGCGAAAAACGTCGACACCATCAAGACCGCCGACGACCTGGCCGGCAAGAAAATCGGTGTGGGCCTGGGCACCAACTACGAACAATGGCTCAAGGAAAACCAACCCAAAGCCATCGTCAAAACCTACAACGATGACCCTACCAAATTCCAGGACCTGCGCATCGGCCGCGTCGACGCCATCCTGATCGACCGCCTGGCAGCGCTGGAGTATGCCAAGAAAGCCCAGGACACCGCCGCGGCAGGTGCTGCTTTCTCACGTCAGGAAGCCGGTGTTGCCCTGCGCAAAGGCGAGCCTGAACTGCTGGCTGCCGTGAACAAGGCCCTCGACAAACTGCGCGCCGACGGCACCTTGAAGAAGCTGTCCGAGAAATACTTCAACGCTGACGTCACTCAATAATGGAAGCAGGTTTCCAACTCGCGCTGGACTCCGCGCCCTTTCTGCTCAAGCC
>Ga0302228_10001539_pt1 | contig 16840 bp, 17 predicted proteins | sample II_Palsa_N1_2_FD_193519 | JGI IMG/M metagenome (GOLD analysis project Ga0302228, IMG submission 193519) | Peat permafrost microbial communities from Stordalen Mire near Abisko, Sweden - II_Palsa_N1_2 | ecosystem: Environmental > Terrestrial > Soil > Palsa > Peat permafrost | place: Sweden...
TGAACTCGCTGAGTTGCTGGCAGAAGTGTTGCAAAAAGCCGTGCCGTCCCTGAGCGAGCAGCAGGTAGAAGAAGCCGGGATCTACATGGCGAAGAATCGCGATGTGTTCGCCAAGGCGTTCAAGAGCCAGCCGGACGCACTGTCCGAACTGCTGAACCCGCCGGCGGAATAAAGCCCGAATTGAACAGGCCCTGAATCATTGGTTCAGGGCCTTTTTAATGCCTGCTTATCGGTACAACAACCGCTCCGCCAGCTCATCCGCCACCCGCGCAGGCGAGCGTTTTTCAGCCTGGGCATGGGCGAAGATTTCGGTCAGCCGCGTACCGATGTTCGACAAGTGCGCCGTGATGGTTGCCAGCTCCGCGCCGCTGTGTTTGAGGGCAACGTAGATCAGCCCACCGGAATTGATCACGTAATCCGGGGCGTAAAGGATGCCGCGCCCTTCCAACTGGTCGGCCACTTGCAGGTTGGTCAACTGGGCACTGGCGGAACCGGCCACGGCAGCACAACGTAACTGGGCAACGCTGTGGCGGTTGAGCACGGCGCCCAGGCCGCAGGGCGCGAGAATGTCGCACGGGGTGCTGAGCAAGGCTTCATTGGCAATCGGGTGAGCGCCCAACTGCTCCATGGCCAATTGCACTTTGCCGTGGTCGATATCGCTGACCAGCAATTCAGCCCCTGCCGCATGCAGTTGCTCGGCCAGGGCGTAACCGACGTTGCCCAGGCCCTGGATCGCCACGCGCAGGCCTTCCAGGTTATCGCTGCCCAGACGGGCCATGGCGGTGGTGCGGATGCCAGCGAATACACCCATGGCGGCATGGGGCGAAGGATCGCCAGCGGCCGTGGTGCTGGTGACAAAGCGGGTTTGCTGGGCGATGCAGTCCATGTCGGCAACAGAAGTGCCGCTGTCGATGGCGGTGATGTAGCGTCCGTCGAGTTGCTCGATGCAGCGGCCAAAGGCTTCAAACAGTGCCGCGCGGCTTTCCACGTGGGCCGGGCGGATGATCACGGCGTTACCGCCGCCGACCTGTAAACCGGCCAAGGCAGCCTTGTAGCTCATGCCTCGGGCCAGGCGCGCAGCATCCGCGACGGCGCTTTCGTCGTCCGGATAGGCCAAGTAGCGACAACCTCCCAGGGCGGGCCCCAGGCGGCTGCTGTGGATGGCAATGACCGCCTTCAACCCCGTCACCGGGTCGATACTCAGATGCAGCGATTCAAGGCGTGAGCTGTGCATAAGCGCAAACATCGTCGGGCTCCCGAATCACTTCGTGTAATCGCCAAGTATAGGCCTGCGGTAAAAGCTTGCCGAAGTACGCAGGAATAAGCCCGGCGGTTTTACAGGCTTTGCGACATAAACAAGTGGGGCGTTTCTTATAAGGCACTGGACGAAAGTGCTCTGCAAGGCTAAAACGAACCATCCGCCGGAGACCGCAATGAATCCCCGCCAAGCCTTTTTCGCCTGTCTGGAACGTTCCTCCCCCGCGCTGTTTGAAGCGGCGCTGTGGATGGCTGCCGAGCACGACCCCGCTGTCGAGCCCCTCGCCATCCTGCACGACTTCAAAGGGCTGGCGCAGCGGATCAACCTCGGCATGCCCACCTTGCCACCCGATGAACTGGGCCAACCGTTGCTGCGGCGCATGAATGACCTGGGCTTCGCCCAGGACGACTACACCCCATTACGCCCCGCCGCCGCCCTGCTGGACAAGGTGCTGCAACGCAAGCGTGGGCAACCGCTGGCCCTGGGCCTGATCGCCCTGGAACTGGCCCGACGGCTGGATATTCCCATGGTTGGGGTCAACTTTCCGGGGCACTTCTTGCTCCGCGTGCCCGGTGCCGATCATCTGCTGGACCCCTGTGGCGGTCGGCGCCTGTACCCCAACGATTGCCGCGAACTGCTGCAACGCCAGTACGGGCCGAACCTCAAGCTGCAGGCCGATCACCTGCACACCGCCGAGCCTCGGGAGATCCTGCAACGGCTGTCGCGCAATCTGCGCCAGTTGCACCTGTCCAACGACGATCACCTGGCCGCCCTGGTGGACGCCGAACGCGTGTTGGAACTGGGCAATGCCAGCGCTGCCGACTACCTGGCCCGTGCCAGCTTATACCAGCGCCTGGACTGCCCGAGTGCCGAGCGCTTTGATCTGGAGCACGCCCTGATGCTCAGTGAAGACCCTATCCAGCGGCTGCGCCTGACCGAGCGGCTGGGGCATCTGCCGCCCAACTCAGTGGTGCATTGAACTAAATCTGGCATTAGGGCTTGCCTGGCGCTTTGAGAATGTCGCTGTACATCGGATCCTTCGGCACATCGCTGCCCGGCGAACGCACTTGAATGATCAACAACGCCGCAATCACCGCCGGAATCGCGCAGAAGAAGAAAATCTGCTGCACCGGAATATGCATCGCCAACAGCATGCTGCCGAACAACGGCCCCAGGATCGAACCGAATCGCCCCACGCCCAACGCCCAACCCGTGCCGGTGGCACGTACGTGGGCCGGGTAGAAATTGCTGGCGAACGCATTGAGGGTCAGTTGGCCGCCGATGATGCAGAAACCTGCCGCAAACACGCTGGCCACCAGATAACGCGGATTATCGTGATTGAGCCCCAACAAGATCGTGCACACCGCAGCCGCCGCCAATACCCCAGACAGCAGCCGTACTTTGCTTTTCAGTCGGTCGGCAAACCAGGCCATGCCGATAGCACCCAGGGTCCCGGCAAACAGGAACATGGAGGTCACCAGGTTAGCTTCGTTCATGCCCAGGCCACTTTCCAGCAGCAGCGACGGCAACCAGCTGATCATGAAATACAACAGGATCAGGCTGACAAAAAAGGTCGCCCAAATCAGCAGTGTCGGACGAGCGTAACCATGGCGGAACAACTCCACCACGGTCAGTTTGCTGCCCTGTTCCTGACGGTTTTCCGCCTCGCTCGCCGCCGGTGGCTGCCAGCCGGGCAGCATGCGTGCGGTGACTTTTTGCAGGCGCACATAGGGGGGTGCGTCACGCAGCAAGCGCGGCAGAGACTCCGGCAGCAGCCAGGCCAGGAACGGGAACAGCAGCAACGGTGTGATGCCACCCGCCAGGAACACCGCCTGCCAGCCGAAACTGTCGATAAACCCCGCTGCGACAAACCCACCCGCTGCACCACCGAACGAAAAACCACACGCCGCCAACGTCACCATCAAGGTGCGCAGGCGCGGCGGTGAGTATTCAGACATCAGGGCCATGGCGCTGGGCATCGCGCCGCCCATGCCGATGCCGCAGATGAAACGCGCAGCCATCAGCGTATTCAGGGAATCCGCGAAGACCATCAGCACCGTGAGGCTGGCGTAGATCAATACACAACACAGCAGGATGCGCCGCACACCGAAGCGATCCGCCAGCGGTGTCACCGCCAGGGAGCCAAGGGTCAGCCCCAACAGGTTGGCGCTGAACACCGGGCCGAACGCGGCTTTTTCCAGGCCCCAGTCCCTGGACAACGCCGGCACTACGTAACCCAGAACCTGAGCGTCGTAGCCGTCAGTGACCAGCAGCAACGCCAGCAACAGGAGAATCAACCACTGGTAGCGCGACACCGGGCGGGCGTCGAGTGCCGCGCGAAAGCTGGCAATCTGATTGTGCATCGCAAGGTACCTGTGTTGTTTTTTGGTATCCGCCTTCATGCGAGGCGGTTTTTGACTGGGCGAAACCATCCGAAACGATGGCAGGTGTAGCCGCTGCCGAGGTACGAGGCTGCGATGCGGGCCGCAGGACCGCCCTCGGGGGGCCGCGGCGTCGGAATGCCGCACCAAACCCGCAGCCTCGTGCCTCGCCAGCGGCTACCCCAATTGCCGGCAAGCCAGCTCCTACATTGATTTATGGCGTGGCGGGGGTGTCTGGTTGATTCGCTGGGTGCGCCTGGATAAACGCCGGGTGCTTCGCCGCCAGCTCAGCCACACGCCGAATGCGTGGGTAGGCATCCAACGGCACCTTGAATCGCTCTGCCGCGTACAGCTGCGGAATCAGAAACGCATCCGCCATGCCTGGCTGATCACCAAAGCAGTAACCCTCGTCACCAATCAGTTGCTCCACGGCCGCCAATCCCTGGCTGATCCAATGACCAATCCACTCCAGCACCTGCGACTCGTCGTGCCCCCACTGCTTGAGCAGGTTCTGGGGGCTGGAGTTGTGCAGCGGATGAATATCGCAACCGATGATCGATGCCACCGCTCGCTCATGGGCCCGAGCTGCCAGGTCCTTGGAGAACAACGGCACCTGTGGATAACGCTCTTCCAGGTACTCGATGATCGCCGGCGACTGAATCAACAGCTCACCGTCATCGGTGCGCAAGGCGGGCACGCGGCCTTGCGGGTTGATAGCCAGGTACTCGGGCTGGCGATTGGCGCCGCCCTTGGGTACCAGCAGGTTGACCGGCACCGCCGTAAAATCCAGGCCCTTGAGCGCAAGTGCAATTCGCACCCGGTACGACGAAGTGGAGCGGTAGTAGGTATAGAGTTCCATGGCCCTGCCCTCTCAGCGCGCCGCGATCACAGTGCCCCGGCATTCGCCGAAGCCGATGGAAGCAAACCCTTCACGCGTGCAACGGGCCTGCAGGATGATTTCGTCGCCATCTTCGAGGAACTTACGGACTTCACCGGACGCCAGTTCAATCGGCTTTTTACCGCCTTCGGTGATTTCCAGCAGGCTGCCGAACTGGCCCGCTTCTGGCCCCGACAACGTACCCGAACCAAACAGATCGCCCGCCTGCAATTGACAGCCGTTGACGCTGTGGTGCGCGACCATCTGCGCCACGGTCCAGTACATGTGCCGAGTGTTGCTCAGGGTCAGCCGATGAGCCGGCAGGTTCTGCTCGCGCATCGAGGCGGTGGTCAGCAGCACTTCCAGTTCAATATCGAAAGCGCCGCCTTTCTGGTCACGCGCGTCCAGCAGGTACGGCAGCGGTTGCGGGTCGCCTTCAGGGCGTGCCGGTTGTGCCTTGCGGAAAGGCTCCAGCGCTTCAGCCGTCACGACCCACGGCGAGATGCTGGTGATAAAGCTTTTCGACAGGAACGGCCCCAGCGGCTGGTATTCCCAAGCCTGGATATCCCGCGCCGACCAATCGTTAAGCAGGCAGAACCCGGCGATGTGGTCCGCCGCGTCACCAATGGCAATCGAGTCGCCCATGGCGTTGCCCTGGCCAATCCAGATCCCCAGTTCCAGTTCGTAATCCAGCCGAGCACACGGGCCGAAGGTGGGTTCGGTCTGGCCCGCAGGCAGTGTCTGGCCCTTGGGACGGCGCACCTCAGTGCCCGAGGGGCGAATCGTCGACGCACGGCCGTGATAACCGATGGGCACGTATTTGTAGTTGGGCAGCAACGGGTTGTCGGGACGGAACAATTTGCCGACGTTTTGTGCGTGTTCGATGCCGACGTAGAAGTCGGTGTAATCGTTGATCTTCGCCGGCAGGTGCATCTGGCAATCGGCTGCCAACGGCAACACTTTCGCGCCCAGCGCTTCAAGCTTGCCGCGCTGGCTGCTGTCTTCAGCCAGTAGCTCCAGCAGGCGTTCACGCAGGGCCACCCGAGGACCACGGCCGAGTTCAAAGAAGGCGTTCAGTTGACCGCCAGCGGTGGCTTCCACGGCGCGACGGGCCTCGCCTTCGAAGAAATCCAACGCCGCGTGCAGGTCGAAAATATGCTCACCAATAGCCACGCCGCTGCGAAGCGCCGAACCGTTGACGCTGAATACACCCAGCGGCAGGTTTTGCAGCGGGAAGTCACGATGACCGTTGGCCGAGGCCACCCAGCTGCGGGTGATGGTGGACTGAGTCATGGGTTATCTCCGATTCGGGTTGAAGGTTGCAGGCAGCGAGGCCCAGCAAGCATCGTAATTGTTTTGCAGTTGCGTGCATTCCAGGGCAAACCGGGTGGGACGCAGCACCTGGCTGGTCTCGAACATGAAGGCCATGGTGTTATCGATCTTGTGGGGTGCCAGGTCTGCAGCGATGGCCTTGGTGCAGCTCTCGCCGTCCGGACCATGGGCACTCATGCAACTGTGCAGCGAGGCGCCGCCCGGCAGGAAGCCTTCGGCCTTGGCATCGTAGGCGCCCTGGATCAGGCCCATGTATTCGTTCATCAGGTTGCGGTGGAACCACGGTGGCCGGAAGGTGTTTTCGGCGACCATCCAGCGTGGCGGGAAGATCACGAAGTCGAGATTGGCCAGGCCGTGGACGCTGGTGGGTGAGGTCAATACGGTAAAGATCGAGGGGTCCGGATGATCGAAACTCACGGTGCCGATGGTGTTGAAACGGCGCAGGTCATATTTGTACGGCACGTTATTACCGTGCCAGGCCACCACGTTCAACGGTGAATGATCCAGCTCGCAGCCCCACAGTTCGCCGAGGAATTTCTGCGTCAGCGTCGTGGGTTGCTTGAGGTCTTCGTAATGGGCCACGGGGGTGAGGAAGTCCCGGGCATTGGCCAGGCCGTTGCTACCGATAGGCCCCAGGTCCGGCAGCCGCAACGGGGCACCGTGGTTTTCCGCGACATAGCCACGGGCTTGGGCATCCAGCAGCTCGACACGGAATTTCAGGCCGCGCGGCAGCACGACGATTTCCAGCGGCTCGACTTCCAGCACGCCCAGTTCGGTGGCAATGCGCAGGCGGCCTTGCTCGGGAACAATCAGCAGTTCGCCGTCGGCGTTGAAGAACACCCGGTCCATCGAGCGGTTGGCACGGTAGTTATAGATGCTGATGCCCGCGGGTTTTTCCGCCCCGGCGTTGGCAACCATGCACACCAGGCCGTCGATGAAGTCAGCAGGCTCGCTTGGGATATCCAACGGGTTCCAGCGCAGGCGATTGGGGGTCACGGCACCCAGCGGGCCACCGGCCAATTGTCGCTCAAGCTTCACAAATGCCGGGTGATTGGCCGACGGCTGAATGCGGTACAACCAGGTACGCCGCGCTTCGCTGCGCGCCATGGTGAAAGCAGTGCCGGAGAACAGTTCGGTGTACAGCCCATAGGGCGCTTTTTGCGGGGAGTTCTGGCCGACGGGCAGCGCGCCTGGCAAGGCTTCGCTGGCGAATTCATTGCCAAAACCCGAGTGGTATTCGAGGGTCATGGATCTTCCTCTGTGTAGAAGTTATTTTTATCGTAATCCAATTACGCATAACGTAATTTGATTGGTATTGACCGTCAAGCTATAAAGACCGCCATTCGTCTTGGGATACACGCCTTCCATGGAAAAGCCGCCCGCTACCCGCGACACCGGTAAACAGAAAGTCCGCTCGGCCGAGGTCGGCACCGACATCCTCAAGGCCCTGGCCGAACTGTCGCCGGCTACATCGCTGTCGCGTCTGGCTGAGCATGTGCAAATGCCGGCGAGCAAGGTCCATCGTTACTTGCAGGCCCTGATCGCCAGTGGCTTTGCCGAGCAGAACACCGCCACCAACCATTACGGCCTGGGCCGTGAAGCCTTACGTGTGGGTTTGGCCGCACTGGGCAGTATGGACGTGCTGAAAGTCGCGGCCTTGCCCCTGGCAGAACTGCGGGACGAGTTGAATGAAACCTGCTTCCTCGCGGTGTGGGGCAATCAGGGCGCGACCGTGGTGCACATCGAACCGGCCGTGCGAGCCGTGACCGTGGTGACCCAACTAGGCTCGGTGCTGCCGCTGCTGAGTTCATCCACGGGCCTGGTGTTCAGCGCCTTTCTGCCCTCGCGGGAAACGGTCGAGTTACGTGAGCGGGAGATTCAGGCGGGTATCGCCCATGCCCTGGTGGATGACCAGGCGTATGCCGACACCTGTGAACAGATTCGCCAGCGCGGGCTGCATTTTGTCCACGGCCTGCTGATGCCGGGCGTGGATGCGCTGTCGGCGCCAGTGTTCAACGCGATGGGGCAAGTGGCAGCGGTGCTGACGGTGGTGGGGCCGACGTCGTTGTTCCATGCCGATGAGGATGGGCCGGCGGCCAAGCGATTGCTCGCGGCGAGCCAGGCGGTGAGTTGGCGGATGGGGTATCAGCCCTGATTGAGTAAACATGTGGGAGCGGGCTTGCTCGCGAAGGCGGTTGTAGCCGCTGTCGAGGTACGAGGCTGTGATGGGTTTGGTGCGGCATTCCGACGTAGCGGCCCCCAAGGCGGTCCTGCGGACACGCATCGCAGCCTCATTCTTCGGCAGCGGCTACAACTGGATGCAGCAAAGTTGACCCGTGGCGAGCGGCCAACTGTTGCTAATTTGGTAACAGTCCTTGTCTCGAATCGGTGTTTTTCATTCTGCGACAAGCGACTATTCTTACCTGGCTTTCACGGCAAACGAACACTTCCCAGCGTGCGCCAGCCAGGCAACAGAAAGCCGAATTCAAACGGATTGACCATTATTTTCAGTCTGTTACCGGTGTTCACTGACGTTGATTTATCGCTCCTTGATCCAACGTCTTACTTCGGCCGCTGCTTTTGCAGCGGCCTTTTTTATGCCTGAAATAAAGCAGGGCGCTCTACGCGCCCCGTTTTATTAAACATTTTTCATGCAACGATCAGAGAGCGTACTTCTGCAGGTTCGCCATCATTTCCTTCAAGGCTTCGATATTGTCCTTAGGGTGAGCGGCGCCTTCAAAGTCGCAGATTTGCTGCCAGTGCGCGGCCACATCGTCCGGCGAGAAACCGGCTTCAGGGTCAAATCCCACACCCAGGCTACGCTCCCAACGAGTCTTGCCGATCCAGCCGCCACCGACTTCAAACAGGCCGGAGGTGTCCTGGCAGGCCTCACTGCCCAGATACACCACCAACGGGCTGACCAGTTCCGGCTTGAGACGCTCGAACACTTGCGGCGGGATCAGGCCTTCCGTCATGCGCGTACCACCCGTAGGCGCAATGGCGTTGACCAGAATGTTGTTCTTGCGCCCTTCCAGGGCCAGGGTGCGGGTCAAGCCATACAGGCCGAGCTTGGCCATGCCGTAGTTGGACTGGCCAAAGTTGCCGTAGATCCCGGACGTTGAGGCGGTGAAAATGACACGCCCATAACCTTGCTCACGCAGGTGCGGCCAGGCGGCGCGGGTGACTTTGTAGGCGCCTTCGACATGCACCCGGTAAACCAGGTCCCAGTCGCCGTCGTCCATTTTGTGGAAGGTTTTGTCCCGCAGGATCCCGGCGTTGTTGACCACCACGTCAATACGGCCGAACACGTCGAGGGCGTTCTGTACGATCTTGTCGCCATCGGTGACCGAATCATGATTGGCTTCGGCAATGCCTCCAGCCTCACGGATCTCGGCCACCACACGGTCTGCCGCCGATGCATTGGCACCTTCGCCCTGGGCTGAGCCACCCAAGTCGTTCACCAGTACCTTGGCGCCATGCTTGGCGAACAGCAGCGCATGAGCCCGGCCCAATCCACCGCCAGCACCGGTGACGATCACGACCTTATCCTTGAACTGCACAGACTCACTCATACGAAACTCCAGGGGCGATAGGTGGGGGAATAGGTTGAGTGTCCGACACCGGGCTTGTAGTCACAATAAACACGGCAGGGGCTGAATGGTGCGCGATAAGGCGCGGGGATGATCGTCAGGAGCAGGCCAGGCGTGGCGCCGTCAACGCGATACGCTCACGAAACGCCAAGTAATGCTTGAGCACCAGTACTGGCGCTTCGAACTGTGGGTAATGGCCGATGTTGGCCAGCAACACCGTATCGGCGTTCGGCACCAGTTCGCGGTAACGCGCGACCATATGCCCACCGGAAATCGGGTCCACTTCGCCGTCAATCACCCGCAACGGCACATCACCGCGCTGCATCGCTGCAACCCAGCGCTCCCGTTGCCGGCGACGCTGGGGGATATAGCCGATCAGTTTATGCAGGACCCGTGGACCGTCCTGAGCATCGATCAGGCTCCAGAAATCGTCCAGGGCGCTTTCACTGGGCCGGGAGTCAGGACCGAAGATCTGCTTGAAGCTGCTCGCCAGGGCATTGCGCCCAAAGGCACGACCGATCATCCAGCCCAGGGGGCTGAGCAGCAGCTTTTGCACCAACGCCGGGCGATGAGTCTCGGGGAACAACCCACCATTGAGAAACACACAGCTCGACATCTTGAAGCGACTTTCGTAGTGCCGGGCGAGCAGCTCCTGGGCGACGCTGTCACCGTAATCATGGGCCAACACATGCACCGGCCGCTGTACGCGCAGGTGCTCCAGCAAGGCCTGTTGCAAGTCGGCCTGTTCCAGCAGGCAATAGTCATGATCCAGCGGCTTGGCCGAATCGCCAAAGCCCAGCATGTCGCAGGCGATCACTGTATGGCGCTGAGCCAGGGGCTGCCACAGGTAGTGCCAGTCCCAACTGGCCGTGGGAAACCCGTGGATCAACAGCAACGGCTCGCCCTGCCCGGCCACCCAGTAACGAATGGTCTGGCCACGAAACACAAAGCTCTGGCTGCGTTTGCGCCAAGCGCTAAGGGGAATCTCGGCCAGAGGCATCAGGTTCTATATCCAGGGTCTTGCTTGTCCAGCTTGCGCAGCAGCGCTGGCCAGGCCAACGCCCCGCCCATGCCCTGAGCGCTTTTGGTGACGCCGGCGATCATTGCCTTGGCGCCCGCCAGGATGGGCGGCTCGATGGCAATCAACTCGGCAGCGCCGTTTTGCGCCAGCACCTGAATGTCACAGGCGCGCTGGAAGGTGAACATCATCAGGAAGGTATCGGCAATGGTGCCACCGCAGGTCAGCAGGCCGTGGTTGTGCAGCATGAGAAAGTTGTTTTCCCCAAGATCTGCCTGCAACCGGGCTTTTTCTTCGTGGTTCAGCGCCACACCTTCGTAAGCGTGATAGGCCAGGCTGGACAATACGAATATCGACTGCTGGCTGATGGGCAACACCCCCTGCTTCTGCGCCGAGACAGCGACGCCGGCGGCGGTGTGGGTGTGCAAGACACACACCACGTCGTGCCGTACTTCATGCACTGCGCTGTGAATCGTATAGCCCGCCGGATTGATCTCGTAGGGACTGTCCATCAGCTTGTTGCCAGCCTGATCGACTTTGACCAGGCTCGACGCGGTGATTTCATGGAACATCAGCCCGAACGGGTTGATCAGGAAATCTTCGGTGCCCGGCACTTTGGCCGAGATATGGGTGAAAATCAGATCGTCCCAACCATGCATGGCTACCAGGCGGTAGCAGGCGGCCAGGTCGACGCGGGTCTGCCATTCGGCGGCACTGACCTGGTCTTTTACACTCTGTGTCGATTGAACGGGGGCTAGGCTCACGGCAATGACCTCGACGGTGTGGTTTTCTTATTATTTTGAGGATGAAGGGCCAGTCTAGTCAGACCTGAGGGCTGGCGTAGTTGCATTGGCAGCCAGCTTGATGACCGAGCGGGTCACTCCTCAGCATAGTTTCAATTTGCTCAACGCGTGTCAGAGAAGCGATACCAACAAAGGCGCGGCAAACAGGTTGAGCAACCCCGTCAAGACCATCACCAAACCGGCCACCGAACCTTCCTCGCCGCCGACTTCATGGGCACGGCTGACACCGGGGCACCCACGCCAAATAACGCGCCCCGCGCAGCGGCAGCCATTTGAGCAGCACCCCGCCAAGCATGGTGCCGAACACCCCGGCAAACATCACGAATACCGCTGTCAGTTCCGGCACGCCGCCCAGATTGAGCGACACGGGCATGGCAAAGGGTGTGGTGATCGAACGCGGTACCCGGGACATCGTCACCGAACTGTCCAGCGTCAAGGCCTTGGCCGATAACGCACAGGTTCGCCTGGAAGAATTGGCAGACACGCCCTTCCTGATGTATCAGCGCAGTTTTGTGTTGAACGACCGTCTGCTGCAGGCCTGCCGGCAAGTGGGCTTCACGCCCAAGGAAAGCGGGCGCAGCGGCCAGGCAGACTTTCTCGCTGCACTGGTCGCCGCCGGTCAAGGCGTGGTGCTGTTACCCTGCGTGGTCGCTCGTGGCCTGGTGCGGCCAGGGGTAGTACGCCTGACACTCAAGGCACCCGATTACTTGCGCTGGAACATCACCTTTATCTGGCGTGAGGGTGCCTATCTGTCGAAAGCCGCCCAAGCCTGGCTGGCGCTGCTACGCGAGTACCCGGTCAACCGCGCAGTGCAGTAACCAACTCGGCCAGCCAAGGCTCGGCGTCGGTTTCCGGGGTCACGCTTTCGCTGGCGTCGAGGCGCAGCATCGGCAGCACTTCGCGCACACCCAACTCGGCAAACAGCTCACGCATTTGTTCGCCGCCACCGCAGAACGTGTCGCCGTAGCTGGAGTCGCCCAGGCCGATCACCGCACCCGGCAAGCCGCGCCAGGCGGCAGGCAATTGATCACGGATCATCGAATATAGAGGCTGCAAATTGTCAGGCAACTCGCCCATGCCAGTGGTGGATGTCACAGCCAGAAAGGCATCCGGGGCGAAAGCCTGCACGTCCGCCAAGGTGGCGCGGGCGTTATGCCAGGCTTCAAAACCTGCTTCATTAAGGATGCCTGCGGCATGCCGGGCGACTTCTTCAGCCGTGCCGTACACCGAGCCGGAAAGGATGGCGACTTTCATCAATCTGATCCTGTAGCTGACTAAAAGCCTGGGATATTAGCAGCTGCGGCGATGTTTTCAGCGAATGTCCTAGACTGCACACTCCCAAAACAAGCCATGGACAGCTTTATGATTAACGCCAAATTGATGCAAATGGTGATCAACGCCTCCAACGACGGGATCGTCGTCGCCGAGCGGGAAGGCCAGGACAAACCGCTGATCTACGTGAACCCGGCCTTTGAACGCCTGACCGGCTACACCCTCGATGAGATCCTTTATCAGGATTGCCGCTTCCTGCAATCGGGCGACCGTGACCAGCCCGCGTTGCCGGCGATTCGCGAAGCGCTGGACAGCGGCGGTGCCTGCCGGGAGATCCTGCGTAACTACCGCAAGGACGGCTCCCACTTCTGGAATGAACTGTCGTTATCAACGGTTTACAACCACGCCGATAAACAGACGTACTTCGTCGGTGTGCAGAAAGATGTCACGGTTCAGGTCAAGGCCCAGCAGCGTGTGGCGCAATTGGAAACGCAATTGGCCGAGGCCCTGGCCGAACTGGCCGCGCTCAAGGCGACGAGCGGATCTAACAAAACTTAGAAAATGCGGTCTTTTTAAGGTGATAATTGCTTTTTGCCACCTTTCCTTGAGCCAGATCAATGCACCGCGACGCGCTTTTGACGCAGGACGAGCTGGATTTCATTCAGACCATGCACCACAACCCGCAACTCAACGTGCGGGATGCGTCGTCGAGCCTGACAGTCAATGGCGGTGCGCAGATTCGCGATCTGCTCACCCGACTGGCCGCCCACGAACACGTCACTATCCAGGCCCAGTTCGACAATCAGCAAATGACCTTTCCGCTGCAACTGGTGGAAGACGAGTTTCATGCGGTGCATTTGCACCTGGGCGTACCGAGCATTTTCGAAGACGGGCCGATGATCCGTCCGTGGCGCCTGGCACTCGAGGAGCCAGTAGCCCTGGAGAACATCAAAGGCCAGCCAGGTTCGTTATGGGTACGTGAAGTATCATTCAAGGGGTTGCTGCTGGAAATTCGCGGCCGGGCCAAGGCGCCGAAAACCTTTTCCCTGTGGTTCAGCCCTTCCGGTTACGAGCGCATCGCCGTGCGAGGCTCCCTGGAGCGCGAAAACGCCCAAGGGCTGTTTGCCTACCGCCTGAACCAGGGAGATACGGATGAAATCGAGCGCCTGCGCCAGTTCATCCTGCAGCAGCACCGCCTCGCACACCCTGAAGTTCACGCCTGATCTCAAGTATCCAGGGTGCCGTTGAGAAACCCCTGCAATCGCCGCTGCATCAAGTGCCCATCATTGCCCAGGCAACCAACGGGCGAGCCTGCCAGGGATTCCTGCGCCAGATCCGAGATATCACCGGCCAACAGCAGCGGACACTCGAGGGTCATCGCCAGACGAGTCAGGCGTCCAGGCAGATCGTGACTCGGTGCGTGGTTGGAGAACACCACCAGCGCGTGAGGGTGGGTCTTTTCACAAATCAGCGTCAATTCATCGAAGGGCTGGCCCATGCCCAGTACCTGCACGACCCGTTCTTCACTGCTCATCAACACAGCCGCTACCAGCAACTCAAGTTTGCGGCATTCCCCAGGCAAAGCCGCCAGTAGCACCCGTGGTACCGCCGAGGCGCGCGCCAACAGCAGGCGCTGCAATGCGCGGACCCGCAGGAAGGCGTCGAAAAACAGCCACTCACTGGCTTGGCCATATAGGCCTTGATGGCGCAATAACTGGTTCCAGAGAGGCATCAGAATGTCCTGGAACACCACTGTCGTCGGATAAGCCGCAAAAATCTGGTTGTACAACCGGTCCAATTGCCGGTCGTCAAAAGCATTGACGGCCTGCCTCAGCTGAGTTTGCCACTGAGTCCACTCGTGCCCTTCAGTCTCTTTCTGTGCAACCCGGATCGACTCGACTTGCTGATCGTCACGCGCCAGGATCTTTGCGACCTTGCTCACCGCAACCCCACGTTCGATCCAGTCGACAATACGATGAATGGTGTCGATATCGGCTTTCGAGTACAGGCGATGCCCACTTTCGGTGCGTGTTGGCTGGATCAGGCCATAACGCCGCTCCCAGGCGCGCAGGGTAACCGGATTGATGCCTGTCAATCTCGAGACTTCGCGGATTGGAAACAGCTCATCAGATTCAGCCGAATTCGAGAGCCTTGAGCCATCAAGCGAAGCAATAATCACCGCCATTAGAAGCCAACACATCCTTGTGAGTTTGGATCCCATTTAACGCCTATACACCTGTCTTTTTCAAGGTTTCTACCGAATAGACCAACGTCGCTGGTGTATTTCGTCAATTCAGGAATAATCCTTGCACGCGTCTACACACGACTAGCTTGCGCAGTGGCTCACCCCGCGACTGCGTCTGGCACGCCTCCTACCCGGAAAAGCGCGCCCCCTATCTGGAGATACACAATGTCTACCTCCCCCGTCACCTTGATGGTCGCGCGTCGCGTGGCCGAAGGTCGTTATGAAGACTTGATCGCCTGGCTACGTGAAGGCGAACAGTTAGCCACTGACTTTCCCGGCTATCTGGGCTCCGGCGTACTCGCACCGCCGCCGGGCGATGACGAATTCCAGATCATTTTCCGCTTCGCCGATGAGCCGACCCTGCACGCCTGGGAGTTTTCCGCGTCCCGCAGCGCGTGGTTGGGACGCGGCAGTGATTTGTTTGCCAACCCATCGGAACATCGAGTCCGCGGGATCGATGGCTGGTTTGGCGCTGTAGGCCAGCGTCCACCACGCTGGAAACAGGCAGTCGCCATCTGGCTGGCGTTTTTCCCGGTATCACTGTTGTTCAATTTCGGGCTTGAGCCGCTGCTCAGCGAACTCGGCTTGTTGAGTCGCGTGCTGGTCAGCACCTTGGCGCTGACGCCGCTAATGGTTTATTTCTTTATCCCACTGTCGACCCACTTGCTGGCGAACTGGCTGCACCCTGCACCGATTCGGGTCAAACCCACTGAAGCGGCGGCTTAACCGACGCGCATCAGGTAAGGCGGGCCGGTCGCTGGTATAGTTTTCACCTACCCGCGATTCGAGCCCGTCATGACTCCCACTCCCGCCCCGATCCTGATCACCGGTGCCGGCCAACGCGTCGGCCTGCATTGCGCGTTGCGCCTGCTGGACGAGGGGCAGCCGGTAATCTTCAGCTACCGCAACGAACGTCCCGGCGTGCAGACCCTGCGCAAGCGTGGTGCGATCGCCTTATTCGCCGACTTTTCCAGTGAGGCAGGCATCCTCACGTTCATCGATGAACTCAAAGCGCATACCCCCCGCCTGCGAGCAATCATCCACAATGCCTCGGCCTGGGAAGCGGAAACACCCGGCGAGGAAAGCCGCGCCTTCGCCGACATGTTCAGCGTGCATATGCTTGCGCCATACCTGATCAACCTGCATTGTGCGGACTTGCTGCAACACTCTCGACCTGCCGATATTGTGCACATCAGCGACGACGTCACCCGCAAGGGCAGCCGCCAACACATCGCCTATTGCGCCACCAAGGCCGGCCTCGACAGCCTGACCTTGTCCTTTGCTGCTCAGTTGGCACCCAATATCAAGGTCAATGGCATCTCCCCGGCCATGGTGATGTTCAATGCAGGCGACGATGCGGCGTATCGCGCCAAAGTGCTGGCCAAGTCGGCACTGGGCATCGAACCTGGGCCCGAGGTGATTTACCAGAGTGTGCGTTACCTGCTGGACAACCCGTATGTCACCGGTACCACCCTGACCGTCAACGGCGGGCGGCATATCAAGTAAGCCGTTTGCGAGGATGTTGTATGACTTTGTCCCTGCCCCACCACTACCGCGAGATTCTCAAAGGCCTGGGTGAAAACCCGGAGCGCGAAGGCTTGCTCGACACTCCCAAGCGCGCGGCCAAGGCCATGCAGTATCTGTGTCATGGCTACAGCCAGAGCGTGGAGGAGATCGTCAACGGCGCACTGTTCGCCTCCGACAATGACGAGATGGTGATCGTCGCCGATATCGAATTGTATTCCCTGTGCGAACACCACCTGCTGCCCTTTATCGGCAAGGCACACGTCGCCTATATACCGACGGGCAAGGTGCTGGGTCTGTCGAAGATTGCACGCATTGTCGACATGTTTGCCCGTCGCCTGCAGATTCAGGAAAATCTCACGCGGGAAATTGCCGATGCTATCCAGGAAGTCACCCAGGCCGCAGGCGTGGCAGTGGTGATTGAAGCCAAACATATGTGCATGATGATGCGCGGTGTCGAAAAACAGAATTCAACCATGAACACCTCGGTGATGCTCGGCGCCTTCCGCGAGTCGAACACCACGCGCATGGAGTTCCTGC
>Ga0302228_10001545_pt1 | contig 16803 bp, 21 predicted proteins | sample II_Palsa_N1_2_FD_193519 | JGI IMG/M metagenome (GOLD analysis project Ga0302228, IMG submission 193519) | Peat permafrost microbial communities from Stordalen Mire near Abisko, Sweden - II_Palsa_N1_2 | ecosystem: Environmental > Terrestrial > Soil > Palsa > Peat permafrost | place: Sweden...
TGAGGCTTGAAATCAAGGGGTTACTCAATCGCACCAAAACTCTCTCGGATCGCCGGGCGCTGCTACTGAAGCTGACGGGAGCAGGGCGTGCGTTGGTGGCCTCCCTCGCCGTGGCGGCGGATGAGACCAATGCACGGAATTTCGCTGAAGCGGGCGACGCTCGGCGCGGGACTATCGAGGCCGTTATGAAGTGGATCGTCCGGCGCGATCGATTCCGATTCGCTCCGGCGGCCAGGTGCCGCTGCGTCACGAACCAGTGGATGCTGGGGCCCTGAACGCAAAGGCGAAGAAGGCCGCGGCGCCGAGCAACGCGAACGCCACGAGATAATTCCAGGCGAGTTTCTCCTTGAGGAAGAAGATCGCAAAGAAGACGAACACCGTCAGCGTCACGACTTCCTGGATGATCTTGAGCTGGAATCCGGAGAACGTCACGAAGCCGAAACGATTGGCCGGGACCGCCAGGCAGTATTCGAGCAGCGCGATGCCCCAGGAGACCAGGATGGCCTTCCAGAGCGGCCAGTCGTGGCCGTACTTCAGGTGCCCGTACCAGGCGAATGTCATGAAAATGTTCGAAAAAGTCAGCAGAACGACTGTGCTCATGGATTCGATTCCAGAAATTGCCGAGTGCGTGTCTCAGGCATGAGGAAATACAAGATAGCAAAGGCAGCGGTGGCGACTGCGCCCAGAAACAGGAAGCCCACGTTGAAGTTGAAATGATCGACGATGGATCCGGCGATGACCTGGCTCAGGGCGGCGCCAATGCCAACCGCCGTGCTGATGGCCCCCAGGGTGAGATTGAAGCGACCGGTCCCCTGAGTGAGGTCCGCGATGACCAGTACCGACACCACCCCGAATATTCCCGCCCCCACACCATCCAGGATCTGGATCGCGATCAGCGCCATCGTGTGATGAGTGAGCGTTATAGAGCACAGCGCGAACGGGCAGCACGCCGAACCCGATGAGCAGCAGCGGCTTGCGACCCCATGATCGCGCCCTTCGCCCTGACCAGGAGGCAATCATCGTGATGACCAGCTGCGTGGTCACAACACATGCCGACATGAACATCATCGATTGGCGACCCTGGCCCTTGGCCAGCATCTCGCCCAGGAGCGGCAGCATCGCCGCATTGGCGAAGTGAAACATCACAGCACAGACAAGGAAAATAACCAGGGGTCGATCCTTGAACAACGCGCTGATGCCAACGGGCTTTCCAATCTGGCCGCCCTTCCTCGCCCCGCGGGCGAGTTCGTAGTCAATCTCCTGGGGCTGAATTCTGCCGAGGGCGAGGAGGGTAGGGAGCGTACACGCCGCCACGAAAAAGAAGATGCTGCGATTGGAGAGTAAGTAACCCAGCAGACCCATCGATACGGCTGCGACCACATTGCCGGCCGAGTTCCAGGTCTGGTTACGTCCCTGTCGAGCATCAAATGCCTGCTGTCCCACGATTCCCAGGGAGACGGCGCAGATGGCGGGGGCAAAGATGCTGGAGGTGCCGCCGATAAATATCTGGGCCGATAGGACAGGCCAGAAACTCGGCGCGAACGCAATCAGCAGCGCCCCTGCTGCGAGCGCAGCGACTCCGGCCGCAATAAGAGTGCGTTTGGAATGCAGGCGATCCACCAGGCCACCAGCCGGTGTCTGCGCCAGGATGCCGGCGATTCCGCCCACCGTCAGGGCAATTCCCACGCGCTGCTCGTTCCAGCCGTAGCCGGCCAGGTAGATCGCGAGGAACGGTCCAACGCCCGTCTGTACATCCGCCAGGAAAAAATTCAGCCAATCCAGGCCGTGCAGCGTTCGCTTCGAAGGGCTTCGCATGGAGCGGCACCTGTAGCACGGGCGGTGCAGCGCCCAAATAGGCGGATGCCTGAAGTGGCTACCGGCCGGAATTGATGCCGCAGCACCGCAATCGCGGCCCTGCTGCGTAGGACAAACACTGACGGAAAATTTTTCAAATTCCGACGACGGCTTCGGTCAGAACCGCTGCTGTAGAAACCATGCTGTTGTTACAAAGGATGAGAAGTTTTTTCGCTCACCCTGAGAACACCGGAGATGGGAATGACTGACATGTCGAACTGCATGGTCGGCCGCTCGAACGCCATCAAGGCGGTCCGGGAGCTGGTAGAGAAGGTCGCGCCGACCGACGCGACGGTTTTGATCACTGGCGAGAGCGGGTCAGGCAAGGAACTCGTGGCTCAGGCCATACATGCGCGTAGTCTGCGCGGCGCCGGCCCGTTTCTCGGCATCAACTGTGGCGCCCTGCCGCCGACACTGATCGAGTCGGAGCTGTTTGGGTTCGAGCGCGGCAGTTTTACGGGTGCCTCGCGGACGCATGCCGGGTTGGTCGAGCGAGCCTCGGGTGGGACATTGTTCCTGGACGAGGTCACCGAAATGAGCGCCGATATGCAGACCAGACTGCTGCGCTTTCTGGAGACCCAGCGCTTCTTCCGCGTCGGTGGATCGCAGGAACTGCGAACCGATGTGCGCGTGGTTGCCGCAACCAATCGATCGCCGGTGCAGGCGGTGCGCGATGGATCGATGCGGGAAGATCTGTTGTACCGGCTGGCAGTATTTCCCATTAGCCTGGCGCCACTGCGCGAGCGTGGCGATGACGTGGTGCTGCTGGCAGATCATTTTCTGGATGAGCTCAACGCGCGCAACGACACGGCCAAGAAGTTTGCCGACAGCGCGCTGCACACGCTGCGTGATTACCACTGGCCCGGGAATGTGCGCGAACTGAAGAACGCGATCGAGCGCGCCTTCATCATGTGTGCACAGGAACTGGATTTGCAGCCGATGAACATTCACGCGCCGAGTACTGATCGTGCTGCACGGGCGGATGGTGATGGCGGGATTCAGGTGCCCATCGGCTCCTCGCTGGCGCAGGCGGAGCGCTGGCTGATCGAAGCAACACTGGCGCATTGGGCCGGAAACAAAAATCGCGCGGCGAGAACGCTGGGATGCAGCCTTAAAACGCTGTATAACAAGCTTGCCGCCTACGAACGACAAGGTGTCGGGGCGCAGGCCTGAGACATCCCCAGACCGTATTTAAATCAAAATTTCGACGTTGTGACGAGAGACAGGGGAGATTATAGAGATGTCAAAAATACTCATCGCAGACGACCATGCAATGGTGCGAGCCGGGCTGCGGCAATTCCTCACCGAGGATCGCAGCATCACCGAGATCGGCGAAGCCGCGTCGGGCAACGAGACGCTCGATAAGCTGCGCTCCGGCAGCTGGGATCTGGTCATTCTGGATATCAATATGCCCGATCGCAGCGGCCTGGACATCCTGCGCTATGTACGGGCCAGCTATCCTGAAACCAAGGTCCTGGTCCTCAGCGGATTTCCCGAGCGCCAGTACGCCATCAACGTGCTCAAGGCGGGGGCCGGTGGCTATCTGCCGAAAGAGTGCGCTCCCGAGGAGCTGCTCAAGGCAACGCGCGCGGTCATGCAGGGGCGCCGTTATGTAAGTGCCAACCTGGCGGAGCTGCTGCTATCGGATCTCAATGGCGATAATGATCAGCCGCTGCACCGCCGCCTGTCTGAACGCGAGTTTCAGATATTCTGCAAACTGGCATCAGGTCGGGCGGTGTCATCGATCGCCGATGAACTGTGCCTGTCGGTCAAGACCGTGAGCACCTACAGGACGCGGATTCTGGAGAAGATGAATCTGGCGACCAATGCCGACATAACGACCTACGCATTGCGCAACGGGATCATTCAATAGCCGTCGTTTGGACACTGCTGTAGGCAGTGTCCGATCACACAGGGCGCGTATCAACGTCTTTACTCCGGTAGCCAGGTGACCGTAACTTCACTTCATGAAATTGGCTGGCTTGCAAAATCCGCAGGCGGAAATGGGCGCGCGTAATCTTTCGGTGTTACTGGTGGAGGATTCGCGCGTTCTGGCTGAACGGCTACGCGAGACGCTGCTGAGCGTGCCAGGTGTGCAGCTGGCCGGAACGGTCGATAGCGAGGCGGACGCCGTGGCCGTGTTGCAGCGACAGCCCGTGGATGTGGTGTTGCTCGATCTGCACCTGCGCCAGGGCACCGGGTTCGGTGTGCTGCGCGCAATCCCGAACGATCAGGTCAGGAAGACCGTGGTCATCGTGCTTACCAACTACGATCTGGCCGAGTACCGGCGTGCCGCCGCGGCACTCGGTGCGCGCCACTTCCTCGACAAATTGCGCGATTTCGAACGCCTGCCGATATTGCTGCAGGAGATCGGCGCGCAGTTGCCGGAATCTGCGGAGCCGAACGCCGCGGTTCCGAACGGCGACAAACTCAACTAGTAATCGAACTTTAGGGTAGCAATCGAGCCCTGGGCGGGCTCATCGCTACTGAGTGGCGGCGATCGCCGGCGGCGCAGGTACCAGCGCCGGCTGCGACTTAAGAATCATGGCCAGCGGCAACCTGGCCCGCAGCAGCGTGCCACTGGGCGACATCGATTCGATATCGAGGGTACCGCCAAAACTGCGCACGCGGTGGCGGATTGTTGCCAGGCCGTGAGAACCTATGGCATCGCGCCGCTCGCTGGCGATGCCAATGCCGTTGTCCGTGATCAGCACCGTCAGCTCGCTGTCACTTATCGCGATTTCCACCCGCACCTCCGAGGCGTGAGCGTGCTTGGCGATGTTCGTGAGCGCTTCCTGCACCAGTCGAAAGACCATGATGGCGGCATCGTCTGCCAGCAGGGGTTCGGCTTCCGGATGGGATTCGGTGTAGTGCAAGCCCGCACGATCGCAGGTCTCCTGCGTGATCCAGCGCACGGCCGGCAGCAGTCCCATGTTGTCGAGCAGCGTTGGACGCAGGCTCTCAACGATGCGTCGCTTGAAGTCGACACCGTCATCCAGCACTTTCAGCACGCGCGTCCAGCGAGTCTGGATCGCCGGATCCAGCGCACTGGGCGAGCGCTTCTGCAACCACGAGACGTCCATTTTCACCGCGATCAACAGCCCGCCGAGTTCATCGTGCAGTTCGCGCGCCAGCGAGGCCTTTTCCTTTTCCGACAGTTGCTGCAGATGGCTCGACAGGGCCGATAACTCGGTAGTGCGACGCCGCACGCGCCGCTCGAGTTCCTCATTCTCGTTGGCCAGCTGCTCCGTCAGTTCCGCGCGTCGGCGCGCCTGGCGCGCCAGCAGCGAGGCCGAGACGATCAACAGGGTGATATTGAGCAGCACCACGCCGCCCATGAGCGCGCGGGATATCAGCCGCAGCCGCTCGGCGCCGGCCACCTCGGCATTGACCTCGTTGCGCTCGGCATCGCGCAACGTGGTAACCGCGCCACGAATGTCCTGCATGGTGCTGCTGCTGAGATCGGTGCCAATCAAGGCTGTTGCCTGCTCGGAGCCATGGGTGACATAAAGTTCGAGCGAGGCGCTGATTTCCGCGAGTTTGGCGCCGATCAGCACCCGCAGATGCCGCAACGTGTCGCGCTGCTCCGTATTGGCCAGTGGCCGCCCGTCGGCATTGCGAAGCAGATCAGCAAACTGATCGAGCGTGGGCTCGATACGGTCGCGTGCGTTCTGATAGGGCTGGAGGTACTTGCCATCGCCCGTCAATACGTAGCCGCGCTGACCGGCTTCTGCCTGCGAGAGCTCTTCGAGCAATTCCGCCAGCAGGATCTGGCGCTTCTGCGACAGCGCGATGCGCCCGTCGATTTCCTTCTGGCCGCTCTGTCCAATTTCGGCGATGATCACCAGCGCAGCCAGCAACACAAAGGCCAGCGAGAGCGCGACGATGCGAGTGATTTGGCGCGACCGAATCATGGGGTTGCCGCTGTGAGCCTCATCCTACAGCGCTTGCGGCGCCGAGCGGACAATATAGCTCACATCGCAGTGGCATGCTGATTGGCACAGAAGTTGTCTGCTGCACAAACTAACGATCCGAACCAATTTTGACCAGAGGTGCGTATGAGCGCGAATGCAAACGATTCCGTTGATAGTCTCCATCGAGCCGGCAAGGAAGCAGCCGGCGACTTCCGACGGCGCGCAGGCAATGTCAAGGATTATGCTGGCGATGAGCTGCGTGCCTTTGTTGCCGACGTCGAAGATCTCGTCAAGCGAGTCGGTAATGTGTCGGATGCCGATGTCACGCGGGCACGCGCGAAAGTCGTGGGCGCGCTTGGCGACGTGCGACGTCTTACCAGCGACACTGCCGACTCACTGCGCGATCGCGCGCGTGCAGCCGCAGAGCAGGCCGACGAGTATGTGCGCGATCGACCCTGGACGGCCATTGGCCTCGCCGCGGCGATTGGGCTCATCGTGGGAGTCGGCGTTACGGCCGTCTCCTCGCGTCGTTAGCTTAAGGCAAGTGGCGTTTCGTGCTGGAGCTGCTGTCCCGACTCGTTCCAGCGCTGCTGCGCCACGTTATCGCCTATTCGGATCTGCTCATTGACGAAACGGCAGCTGCCGGGCGCCAATGGCGACGGCAGCTGCTGGGCATTGCAATCCTGCTTGCGGCGGCTGGAGTGGCCGCACTCATGGTCTGCGCCTTTGTCATCGGGGCCACATGGGATGGGCCGCATCGTCTACATGCGATTGGCGGCCTGTTCGCGGGCTTCACGCTGATTGCGGTGGGCGGCGCCTGGTATGCGACCCGCGGCTGGACGGAGCTGAGGCCGCGTCCCTTCGAACGCATCGCGGCTGAGTGGCGCGAAGATCTGCGGCAGCTTGTGATTCTCTACCCCTCGCTCGCGGGCATCGAGCCCACGGGCGTGACGCCGGAATCCCACGGTGAGTGAGTCAGCAATGACGATCGTTGCACCGCACGACTCCGCTGATCAGGCGCTTGAGCGGCTGCGAGAATCTCGATTGGAGATTGTTTCGCTGGCGGGGGCGCTCAAGGGCAGCCGCCGTCGCGATGACGATGCCTTCCCACGCAGCTTTATCATGCGCGCCGCTATGGGCCGTGGCGGGCGGCTGATCGCGGGCGGAGCGGCGCTGGGGCTAGCGATAGCACGCCCGGGTCTATTACCGATTGTTGCCCGACTGATTCCATGGGCGCCGTTGTTGCCAGTGTTGCGCACTGTCTTAAATCGCTACCTGGTGCGCAGAAATAATCGGTAGATATTGGTAAAACTTACAGGATACCGAGAGGTAGGGGAGCACCGGCCATGTCCGCCAATCTCACCAGTCCGGCACTCGATCGCATGTATCCGTTCCTGAGCGAAGTCGCGGCCATGCGCCGGCGCACTCGCCATCATATCCGCACGCGCGCCGTCGATTCGCCGGCCGCCATCGCCGCACTGTTAAATGCGCCCCTGGTCACAGAGCTGGTTTGTGTCGCGCGCTACCGAAGTCATGCCACGCGGCTGGGCGAGTCCATCGCCGAGACCGTGCGTAACGAATTCCTCAAATATGCGCTGGAAGAACAGGGTCACGCCAATGCTCTCGCCGCGCGTATCCGGGATCTTGGAGGAGAGGCGATACAGGAGGCACCCGTACTGGCTGCGAATGCCGACGTGTATGACGGCGAGGAAGTCGATGCGGACCGCCTGGCCGATCTACTCGAGGAGGATTTGATCGCCGAGCGCATCGCGATCGAGAGCTATCGCGAGATTCTGCAGTACGTCGGCGCGCACGATGCGGCGACACACCGGCTGATCGAATCCATTCTGGCGGTGGAATTGACGCATGCTAAGGAACTCGCCGCCATGCGTGCGGAAGTACTGCGCCGGGAGCGCCCCAGCGGCGCGACCAGCACGCGCCTGCCGAGGCTGGAAGTCAGCTAAGGGCTGGAAGTCAGGACTGGGCGTCGTCCCGGCCCGGATACATGGCGCCGACGTCGGCAGGATCATCGCCCTTGGATCGCAGCTGACCCTGCTCGGCCGCCAGCGCCAGTTCGCGAGCCTCGAGCGGCGATGACGGCGCGGCCTTGTGAGCGATGTCCTCTACATCGGCGTGTGCCAGAAACTCGCCCACTCCCTCCCGATAGCGGCGCGAAGCTTCGTAGTTCCCTTCGCCCTGAACCTTGTCACCCTGCAGCTTTTCGCCCTGCGCCTTGTCGATCGACGCCTTGTCGGCTGGCTTGGCACGATTCGGCTGATTCTGAATTTCTCGGCTCATGAGGTCCTCCGGTTAGATGTGCCAAGGGAGCATAGGCGGATGCAGACGGCACCACCCCTGGTGAGGAGCCCATTGCTGGGTCAGTGCATGCTGACCGATCCCCCGAGTGGTGCGTCGGAGGTCCGCGCTGCGCCGTTGCGGGTCAATTCCGGTGAGGATCCGGGGGCGGTGGGCCCGCGCCAAGGAGGTCCGAGGACCTCGGATGAGCCGCGATCCCGCGCTCTTCGGCGGGCTCAACCCCTTATGCCGCCTGAAAAAAATCCGTCGGCGCGCTGATCAGGGCCAAACGAAATGCGGCAGGGCCGGGCCGCTGGCATATCGGTTGCATTATCGAGGTCACAGGCGATTTCGTCTGCAAGTGCGGCCTTAATTTTTAGGCCAACGGCAACGCTGCCGGCACTAGTGCTCACCTCACACCCCCCGCGGTGAGCGCCGAATGCCGGCAGCGTTTTTTTCGCCCCATCATCTCCCCCCGACCCGCAGCCTGATCGTTCCGCGGCCGATGCTAGAGTGGTTGTTTTGGACCGCTCAGGAAACCGGAATTGGCTCAGCGTGCGACCCGTCCCCAGTCGCGTTTTATCGATGTCGAATTGCGCCAGGTGCGACTGACGCTTGGCGACAGCCGGGTGCTGCGCCGTATCGATTGGCACATCCGCCCAGGGCAGCGATGGGTGCTGACGGGCCCCAACGGCGCCGGCAAAACGCAATTGCTGAAGCTGCTGGCGGGAGATGTGTGGCCGACACCGGGTCGAACGGTACTACGCCGCTATGCTCTGGCGGGCGAGTTCTTCGATGATCCCTATGGCGTCAAGGAAGAAATCGCCTACCTGGGCCCCGAACGGCAGGACCGATACGAACACTATGAATGGAATCATCGGGTAGAGCGCATCGTCGCTACCGGATTGCATCGCACCGATATTCCACTCTCACCGCTCAGTGAGAATGATCGGCGCCAGGTGACGCGCCTGCTGGTGCGGCTGCGGATCGCGGCGCTTGCCAAGCGCCGATTCCTGACACTTTCTTATGGCGAGCGGCGGCTGGTGCTGCTGGCGCGGGCCCTGGCCTGGCGTCCGAAATTGTTGTTGCTGGATGAGCCCTTCACGGGACTGGACGCGACCAATCGGGGACACTTCGCTCACGGCCTCTCGGTCCTGAGCCGCTCGGCGCTGCCCTGGGTGCTGTCAACGCATCGGATCGAGGACGTGCCCGCCGCCGCGACGCACCTGTGCCGCATCGAGCGCGGCCGCATCACGATGCGGCGCACGCTGACGGCGCGCTGGCACCGCGCTGCCCACACACGGCTACGGACCGCTCGTCCCGCTGATCGCGCCAAAGCGACAGCGACAGCGGCAAGCGCTGGCGCGCGTCGGGAGAGGTTCGTGTCGTTACGGCGCGCCAGTGCCTGGCGCGAGGGCGTGCGGGTGCTGCACGATCTTTCATTGGATGTCTGCCGCGGAGACTGCTGGCTGGTTCACGGCGCCAACGGCAGTGGCAAGTCGAGCCTCATTCAAATGCTTTATGGCGATCTTGGCGTGGCCAGCGGCGGCAGCATCTCGCGCCAGGGCATCGAACCCGGCGTGTCGTTGCAGAGCTTTCAGCGCCGCATTGGCCTGATTGCCCCCGAGCTGCAGGCGATCTATCCGCGCCATCTGCCGGTGCTGGATCTGGTGGCATCGGGCATTCACGCCAGCGTCGGACTCAATAGCGGCCTGCTCGCCGGCGAGCAGACACGCGCGCGCCGCGCATTGCTGCGCGTCGGCGCCGGCGCGCTGGCGGCTCGCACGGTGAGAACACTCTCGTACGGACAGCTGCGTCGCGTGCTGTTCGCCCGGGCCCTGATCAATGAGCCGGATATTCTGCTGCTCGATGAGCCCTACGCCGGTCTTGATGCGCGCACGCACGCGGCGTTGCGCTCGCTACTCGAGCGCGCGATCACGGCCGGTACCACGGTCGTCATGACGACGCATCATCTGGACGAATGGCCGCTGCTGGCTACCCATGAAATCGAACTCGCGCGCGGCCACGCGCGCTACTGCGGAGTGATCCGGCGCGCATGATCCGACGTGCCTCCATCGTTGCCGGCGGCGCAGTGATCCTGCTGGCAATCGGATGCGCGCGAACCTCGGTCCCGCATGTGGACGTCACGGGCGGCGATGCAGGCGGATTGCCGCGCGCACTGCCGGCGGATGAACGAATCGATGCCGCAGCACTCGAACATGCGCTGCAGGATCCCACGGCTGCGCGGCTGGCGGCGTTCGTGGTCATGCGCGATGAATACCTGGTCTTCGAGCATTACGGTCGCGGGTTCGGCCCCGACTCGGTCATCGATGGCGGCCACTTCGCCGAAGGCCTGATCGCCATGGCGGCCGGTGCAGCGATGCAACAAGGCGCGCTGGGCGCCGATGCGATGCATGGCTTCGATCCCGGCGCGCTGCGCGCCGCTATCGAATCGGGCACCCGGCAGCGCTACGAGAGCTATCTCTCCCGCAAGATCTGGAATCCCGTCAATGCGGCACCAGCCTGGATCGAGCTGTCGGCAAGCGGTGCGCCGACGCCCGCCGATTGCTGCCTGCACGCGCGCGTGCAGGACTGGATGCGAGTCGCCGGCCTGCTGGTCGGCGATGGGCGCTTCGAGGGCAAACAGGTGCTGCCGGCAGGCTGGACACAGCGCATGGCGCGGCCGTTGTCGCTGGATGCGGTGCGCGGATTCGGCCTGCAATTGGCGCCGGCTGCGCACGGAGCGGAACCGTTTGCCACACCGGGCGTGCTGTTTCTGCGCGGGCCTGAGCACTGGCGCCTGTGGCTGGTGCCGACGCTCAAGCTGGCGGTGCTGTTCGGCGCGGCGCCGCCGGCATCGGCGAGCGGCGCCGCCCGCGCCGATGATTGGGATGAAACGCGGCTGGCGAACCTCGTCATCCGCGCGGTCTCGGATCGCCCGCCACAGCCCGGCGATCTCACGGACCTGCAGCGGCTGGTGCCCGGCCACTGAGCGGATGACGCTGCCGGCAGCCTCGTGCATGCTTACCACATGACGCAAAACTTCTACGCCATCGGCGATCGCCGATCGCAGACCGTCGGCGATGACTACTACGTGGCGCCCGGCGCCCGGTTGATCGGCTCCGTGATTCTGCGCGCCGGCGCCAGCGTCTGGTTCAACTGCGTGCTGCGTGCCGACGATGAAATCATCGAAGTGGGTGCCGGCAGCAATGTGCAGGACGGCAGCATCATCCATTGCGATCCGGATTCGCCCACGATTATCGGGCGCGATGCCACGATCGGTCACATGACCATGCTGCACAGCTGTCTGATAGGTGATGAGAGCCTGATCGGCAATGGCGCCATCGTGCTCGATCGTGCACGCATTGGCCGACACTGCATTGTCGCGGCCGGATCGCTGGTGCCCCCGGATCGTGAAATCCCCGAGGGCTCGGTGGTCATGGGTGCGCCGGCGAAGATCGTGCGGCAGGTCAGCGCAGCGGACCTGGCCATGATTGCGCAGGCGGCCTCGCACTATCAGACACGCATGCTGTCCTATAAGCGCGAGCTGCGCGCCATGGCGCCCGCGGCGGGCGGCGCCTGATGCCCGAGTGGCTTAGTGCTTCAGCGGCTTCTTGAGAAAGTCTTCGCGACTGGCCGATTGCACGCTCATATGCAGTGATTCCTGGCCGCGGGCGACCTTGAGCGCCACCTCGGCGCCTGCCGCTCCGCTGCTCCAGACTCCGCGCAGGAACTGCGGCAGGGACGATACCCGCTGGCCGGCCACTTCGACGATGGCGTCGCCCAGATGCAGGCCGGCGCGATGCGCCGGCCCATCGCGCGTGAGGCCCGCCACGATCACATGGTCCGCCTGCTCGGCGGTGTAGATCCCCAGCCAGGGGCGCGGCAGGCGGCGCGGATGGCCGATCTCCACCATGTCCTCCAGCACCGGTCCCAGCGGGTCGATCGGCACGAACATGTTGGCATCGAAGCGCTCCTGGGACATCGATTCCTCGACGAACAGCGAGCCGATACCCAGCAGCCGGCCATCCTCGCCCACCAGTGCGGTGCCGCCCCACTGCGGATGGGGAGGAGCGGTGAACAGCGCGTCCTCGAGCAGGTATTCCCAGTAGCCGGCAAACTCGCGCCGCGCGATCAATCGCGCCTCGAGCGAATGCCGCGACCCACCGTGACCGACGACGATCACGCGATCGCCGACCACCAGTGAGCTGGTGGAACCGAGCTCCATCGCCGGGGCACTGAGTGAACCGAGCGGTTGCACCAGGCCGAAGCCGCTGACCGGGTCGAATCCGAGGGGATAGGCTTCGACCACCCGACCTTCGTAGTCGGTCAGCCAGATCGATTCGGCTTCGGTGATCAGATAGCCGATGGTGAGGATCAGTTTGCGCTCGCGGCAGCGGATGACCACGCCGTGACCAATGCGGTCGGTGCCGAGTATCGACGCGGTGTACGCATCCTCGCTGATTTCCGTGTGCAACAGTACGACCGAGCGATACACGCTCTGCAGGTCGAACTCCAGCTTATCCTGCTGCGGCCTCAGCGCCTCCGGCAGTTCCCAATCCTCGCCCGTGGCCATGGGCCCATGCTACGGGAATCGATCGGTTACGGGAACTCGACCGTGGTGGCAAAAACGATCACCGCCGCTCCCGCGATGCTGACCGAATGCAGAGCCCCATGCTCGATACGGAGGATCACATCGACGCGTCCGGGTCGTCCGACAAAACGGCCCTGAAATCCAGAAAATTCGATCTGCCCTGAAGGCGCGGCGGCGCTGAGAGCCGGCGCGGGAATCAAGTCATGTTCCAGCAGGTAGGTGCCCAGCAGGCCGTGGGCGTTGCCGCTGACCGGGTCCTCATCGATGCCGAGCGCGGGGCAGAACATGCGTGCCTCGGTTTGAAATTCCGCCGCCCGGGAGTCCAATGCGAACACAAAATATCCCGGCGCCCCTGTTTCCCGGGAGAGCACGCTGAGTCGAGCGCCGTCAGGCCGAGTGCGGCCGAGCACCTCCGCGTCGCGCACACCCAGCAGCAGCCGCGTACTGGTCTCCCCTGCGATCATGGCTGGGCAGCGCGGGTCGAGGTCCGCGCGCGTGAGTTCCAACGCCGCCAGGACCGCATCGAGCTCCCGCTCATCCACCGTGCGCAGCAGACGGGGTACGGGCTGGTGAATGGCGATTCGGGTCGGGGATCCGATCAGGGTTTCAACCTGCACCAGGCCGGCCTTCTGCTTCTGGCGCGGCCGCGCCGGCAGCTGCAGCGCTGCCAGCACCGCGTGCGCGGCCAGGGTCGCGTGACCGACGAACGCCGCCTCGTTGCGCGGTGTAAAGAAGCGCACGCGCAGATCGTGATCCGGCGCATCAGGCCGCAGCAGGAAGGCGGTGTCGCGACTGCCCAGCTCGCGCGCGAGCGCGCGCATATCCTCGTCGGCCAGCGTATCGGCGTCGAGGACCACACCGGCAGGGTTGCCACAGAAGCGCTGCGAGGTGAAGGCATCGACCTGGAACACGCGCACGCTGGCGCCCATGAAAATCTCTCGTTATTGCTGGCGGTGGGGCAGATCGTAGCTGATGGTAAGGCCGACCTGGCGGGGATCGCCGAGTTGGAGGAACGCCTGGTTCGGATAGTTGGGTGGAATCAGGCCGAAATAGAAACCATTTTGTGCGTAACGCTCGTTGAAGAGATTGCGCAGCCAGATGCTGGCGGTCCAGCTGTCGTGCCGGTAGCCGACGCGCAGATTCTCCAGATGATAGGAGCCCGAGGCCTGCGCATCGCTGGTGTAATAGTAGAAGCTGCCGATGGCGTGGGAGTCCAGCCGTGCGAACCAGCCGGACCGGGTCGTGTATTCGAGGGCCAGCGATGCCTCGTAGTTCGGCGCGAACGGCTGCGCGCGACCATCAATACCTAAGGATTCGAATACCCCGCTCACTCCGAGGTAGCGCGTATGCAGCAGTGCCGCGCTGCCTGAGAGCTGCCAGTGCTCGCCGAGCCGGTAACTGCCTTCGGACTCGAGGCCGAAGTTCTCGCCGTCCGCGGCGTTCTGGGTAAAGAACACGTACGCCAGCGGGTTGTTCTGTTGCAGCTGTTCGGACAGATACACCTGCATGTGCTGTCGCCGCATGTAGAAGACATCCGTCTGCAGCTGCAGCGGGTCATCGGCGCGCGCGTACTTGATGCCGCTTTCCAGGCTCCAGAGCGTCTCGGGCGCAAAGCCTCGCTGCTCGGAGAGGATCTGCGAGCCGATGTTGAAGCCGCCGCCCTTGTAGCCGCGCGCCAGCGTCGTATAGAAGTGCTCCCCCTGGCCGGTGTCCAGCATCCAGGAGAGGTTGCCGCCGACCATGTCGTTGATCTCTTGCGGGAAGGGCGTGGCCGCATCGCTGCTGTCCTGGTAGTCGGCGCTGCGTCGTTCCACGCGCAACCCGGCCGAAAGCTTCGAACGCGGGCCGAGATCGGCATCGAGCGAGCCGTAAAGCGCAATGTTGGTGGCGCCGTAGCGGCTGTCGAGTTCGCTGCTGCCCGCGCCGTTGTAGACGTCGTCGTACTGGTAGACGAGGCGATCGGTTTCCGTTAGCCGCAGCGCATAGACGCCGGCCAGCCAGCGCAACACACCAAAGAGTGCGCGCGAGTCATCGCCGATCAGGCGCAGGTCTTCGGCAAAAGTGTGCCGGTAGCGATTGTCGCTCTGGAAATAGTCATAGGGCGCGTACTGGCCCCAGAGCGTGTCATTGCCCCAGTCGCCATCGAAGGAATACAAAATGGCCGAGCCGGCGCTGCTGGTGACGCTGCGCAACTCACCGAGACCCTCGATCCGGTCGCTGAGGCGCAGCGCGATGCCGTTGGAACGCTGTTCATCGCGCCCCGGCTGGTTGGAATAGGTGGTGAAGGTGTTGTAGATCGACCAGGCATCGTAACCGTTGTTGATGTTCACGTGCATGAGCGTCAGATCGGCTTGCAGGGCGTCATTGATCTGCCAATGCAGCTTGCCGCGCAGCGTGCCCTCGTCATAGCCGTTGGTGGTGTTCATATCGTAGTAGGCGTCATGCCGGAATCCATCACTGAGGTACTGCTGCGCGACCAGTCGCCAGCCCGCATCGCCGCCCGCCATGCCATCGCCGATGGCGATACCGGCCGAGCGCGTGTCGTAGGTCCCGCCGGAGGCTTCGCCATGCAATTCAAATTCCGTGCCCGGATCAGCCGTGCGGACGCTGATCAGACCCGCCAGCGCGTTGGCGCCGTAGGTCGTGCCCTGGGGTCCGCGCAGCACCTGTATCTGCTGTACGTCGAACAGCGTCGCCGGCATGCCGACGCCGGAGAAATCGATATCATCGATCAGAAATCCCACGGAAGGGTTGGGTGCGCCCTGGTACTGCTCCACCTCGCCGATGCCGCGGAGCTGAAAAAAGCGCGGGCGCGAGGTACCGGCCGCCCAATTGAGGTCCGGTATCATTCCGAGCACATCCTCGAAATGCTGCACCCCTGCATCGCGCAGCGTCTCGGCGTCGAGCACCGTCACGCTCTGCGGCAACTGCGCCACGCTCGTCGGCCGCAGGCTCGCGGTCACCACAACCTCATCGAGCGTGTCGCCTTCCGCGGCCGCGGGCCGGGGAATGAGGCCGCAGCAGATCATCAGCATGCATGCTGCGGGCGTGGATAGCGCGAACAATCGGCTTTGAGATCTCATGCACCTGCTCCCTACGCCGGTACTAACCGGATCAGGTTCAACGGGTTCGCCGCTGCGCGGCATCTCAGGTCCTCAACGGACCACCCCAAGGTTTGCGAGGTAACTATCGAACAACGCCATTTGCTTTGCAACTAGAATGCGGCCGACATTTAAAATGCGGCCGGCGTCACTCGCCACCCGATAAAGGAGCCCCATGATGGACATCGGCGTCGAAATCAGCCTGTATCCGCTGCACCAGCAGTACATTCCGCCGATCGATGATTTCATCGCGCGTATCAACGCCGACAAGGCGTTGCGGATCGTCACCAACAGCATGAGTACGCAGATCTTCGGCGAGTACGACACGGTCATGCAGCGTTTGCTGCGCGAACTGCGCACCAGCTTCGAACGCAACGACAAGGCCGTGTTCGTCATGAAGGTGCTGGGGCCGTTGACAACGTGATCGATGCGCTGCTGCGCGAGCTCTACGCGACCAGCGCCGTGGAGTTCGCCGGGGTAGTGCTCGGCCTCGCGTACGTACTGCTGATTTATCGGCGCAACCGCATGGGCTGGGTCGCAGGGGCGGCCAGCTCGTTCTGCTACGTGTATCTGTCGGCGCGCGCGCATCTGCCGATGCAATCGGCACTGCAGTTCTACTACGTGGCAATGGCGATCTACGGTTGGCTCAATTGGACCCGCACGGCCGGGGAGCGCGCCGGCGGCATCGGGCGCTGGCCGTTGCGCTATCACGCGATCGCGGTGGCAGTGATTGCCCTGCTCAGCGCGCTGACGGCGCAATGGCTGCAGCGCGAGACACACGCGGCCCTGCCGTACCTGGACTCGATGACCACCTGGACCAGCCTGTTTGCGACCTGGCTGCTGGCGCGCCTGAAGCTCGAAAACTGGCTCTACTGGATCTGTGCCGATTCGGTGACCACCTACATGTTCGCCTCCCAGGGCTACCCATTCACCGCCGGCCTGTTCATCAGCTACATGATCATTGCCGTGTTCGGCTTTCGCGAATGGCTGCGCAAGTACCATCTGCAGAGCGTCTGAAGGCGCCGCCGCCCTGGGCCCTGGCGCG
>Ga0302228_10001546_pt1 | contig 16794 bp, 10 predicted proteins | sample II_Palsa_N1_2_FD_193519 | JGI IMG/M metagenome (GOLD analysis project Ga0302228, IMG submission 193519) | Peat permafrost microbial communities from Stordalen Mire near Abisko, Sweden - II_Palsa_N1_2 | ecosystem: Environmental > Terrestrial > Soil > Palsa > Peat permafrost | place: Sweden...
TTCGCCTTCCCGAGTTTTGATGAGCCGGGCTTCAAGACGCCGTTCACCATCAGCCTCACGATTCCCGACAAGGACACCGCGGTTGCCAACACCCAGCAGGTGAAGGAAACCAAGGCAGAATCGGGTTGGAAAACGCTCGACTTCGCGCCGACGCTGCCGCTGCCGACCTATCTCGTTGCCTTCGGCATCGGCCCATGGAGCATCGCCAGCGCGCCGGATATTTCGCCCGATGCCTACCGCACCACGCCGCTGCCGCTACGCGGTATCGCCTCCGATGGCGAGGCGCACCGCATGCAGCACGTGCTGGGCGAGACCCCGAGCATCATCCACGCGCTGGAAAACTATTACGGCTTCGGCTACCCGTGGGACAAGCTCGACGTGCTCGCCGCGCCGGACTTTGCCGCTGGCGCGATGGAGAACGCCGGCCTGGTGACGTTCCGCGACTGGCTGCTGCTGCTTGACAAGGACTCGCCGGCGCGCAACGTGCGTGGCTCGTTCAACGTCACCGCGCACGAGCTGGCGCACCAGTGGACCGGCGATACGGTGACGCTGGAATGGTGGAACGACATCTGGCTCAACGAAGCGTTTGCCACCTGGATGCAGCAGAAGGTGACCGAACAGGTGCATCCTGAATACCGCGCCGATCTCGACCGCGTGACCGGCGCGCAGGGCGCCATGGCCAACGACAGCCTGGTCAGCGCGCGCAAGATCCGCCAGCCGATCACCGGCAATGGCGATATCGAAACTGCCTTCGACGGCATCACCTATCAGAAAGGCGCCAGCGTCATCGGCATGTTCGAAAACTACGTCGGTGAAAAAACCTTCCAGAAGGGCATGCAGGCATATATTCAGAGGCACAAGTTCGGCAACGCGGTGGCGGACGATCTGGTGTCCTCGATCGCCGCGGCTGCCGGCAAGGGCAACGATTTCAAACAGGCCTTCAACAGCTTCCTCGACCAGTCCGGCGTGCCGTATGTGCAGACATCGCTGGAGCAGCAGGGCGGCAAGACCGTGCTGAAACTCAGCCAGAGCCGCTTCCTGCCGGTCGGGAGCACCGGCGATAGCAAGCGCGTGTGGGGCATTCCGGTATGCGTGCGCTACGGTACTGCCGATGGCAGCAAGGTGAGCTGTGACGTGCTCGCCAAGGCCAGCGGCAGCATGGTGCTGCCGGGCGCCAGCCAGCCGACCTGGATCATGCCCAACGCCAATGCCAGCGGCTACTACCGCTTCAGCCTGGGCAAGCAGGAGCTGAGCGATCTGACTGCCCATGTCGGCCAGCTCAGCGACGCTGAGCAGCTGGCCTATGCCGACGCCATCGACGCCAGCTTCCGGCATGGCGACATCGACGCCGGCGACGCACTGGCCGCGCTGAAGCCGCTGACCTCGTCGAAGATTCTGGTAGTAGCCACCGCGCCGCTCGATCAGGTCGAATGGATTTACCGCAACGAAGCCAGCACCGATGCCCAGCGCAGCAAGCTCGCCGCCTGGGTGAAGGACGCCTACCTGCCGCGCCTGCAGCAGCTCGGCTATCAGCGCAAGGACGGCGAGTCCGGCGATGATGCGCTGCTGCGCAGCGCGCTGGCCGGTGCGCTGGGCCTGCAGTACAAGCTGCCCGACGTGCGCGCCGAGTTGCTCAAGCAGGGCGACGCCGCGCTCAAGCGTCAGCCGAATGGACGTCTGAATCTCTCCGCGGCCGATCCCGATCTGCTTGGTGACGCGCTGGGCGTGGCGGTGCAGGAGCGGGGCAAGCCGGTGGTCGACGCGCTGATCGCCGAGTTGCCGCAGACCAGCGACGCCGCGCTGCGCAACAGCATGCTGGCCGGGCTGGCCAGCGTCGAAGACCCCGCGCTCACCAACGAAGTGCGCGATTTTGCCCTGACCAAGCCGGTCAAGGTCGGCGAGATGGCGTCGCTGGTGCGTGGTGGTCGCGATACGCAGGTACAGCGTGATGCGCTGTGGTCCTGGTTTACTGCGCACTACCCGCAGATTCTGGCGCGTACGGGCAGCTTCGCCGGTGGTGCCCTGCCACGCTTTGCAGCCGGCGGCGGCTGTTCCACCGCCGAGGTGGATCGTCTGCAGGCCTTCTTCACGCCGCGTCTGAACGATGCGGCGGGCATCGACCGCGGCTTGGCGCAGACCAGTGAATCGATCCAGCTATGCAGCGCACTCAAGGCCAAACAGGATCCGGCCTCCATCCTGCGCTGATCGTTTGGATGTTCGGCTGAGACCGGCCGCCGCAAACAAGAACGCCGGGCTTCAACGCCCGGCGTTTTTTTATGGAGACGTTCCGTTTTAGGGTGCCGTCGGTGCTGCCGCCTGACGCCGCTGCGTCACCTGCGCTTGGATGAAGTTCACCGTGTCGTTCAGCGCCGGCGCCTTGCCGCGGAACTGCTCGGACAGCGAAAACAGCAGCGCGAAGTGGCCAATGTCCGGATAGAGTTTTACCTCTACCGGCTCGTGCTCACGTCGCATCGCCGCCGCCAGCGAAAGCGTATTGCGCGGCCACACGATCTTGTCGGTCGTGCCCTGCAGCAGCAGCATCGGCGGCTCGTCGCCGTTGACGAAATGCACCGGCTGCGAGCGCAGCTGCGCTTCGTGCGTGGGACCGAACATGTCGACGAAATCCGGATCCTTCAGCGGCAGGAAATCGTACGGTCCGGCCAGGCCGATAAAGCCCGCCAGCTGCTTCGCGTGCATGCCGTCGGCGGCCAGCCACTCATCGTCGGTGGCCAACAAAGCGGCGATGTGCGCGCCGGCGGAGTGACCCATCACGAACAGTTCGCCGCTGTCGCCGCCGTATTCGCCGGCGTGCGCATGCGTCCATGCCACGGCGCGGGCGCCGTCCTGCATGAAGCCGTCCAGTTTCACTTTCGGCCACAGCCGGTAGTCCGGAATCATCACCACCATGCCGCGTTTGGCCAGCGCCTCGCCGACGAAGCGATACCACTGGCGCTTGCCGGATTTCCAGCTGCCGCCATAGAAATAGACCACCACCGGCGCGTGCTCGGTATGCGGCAGGCGGTAGATATCCATGGCCAGGCCATGTTCCGGATCGAATTTCACGTCGTGGTCGATAACCACATCGCCGTGCCGGCTGGTCGCGTTGAGCCCGGCGAAAAAGGTCGCCTGGCAGCCGGCCAGCAGTCCGGCGCCGAGCACCAGCGCAATCGCTGCCAGCAGACCGGGTCGGCGCGTTCGCGGGGAGGTGATGTTGTTTTTGGACGACATGGGGTTCCTTCAATTTCTGTCCGCGCGGCGCGGCGAACGTGTTCTCGAAACGACAGCGGCACCGAGCGCTTCAAGAGACTCTAGATACGTGACGGCGCCGGAGCAGGATGCAGGCGCCGCTGTATAGCAGCCGTGTTCCGCCTACACTGTGGCGGCTGCAGGTATCGACCACGGAACGCAGACATAAGGGGAGCTGGCATGGGGAGAGCGAGAATGAATCGTCGATCGTTGGCGTTGCTAGGCTTTTGCCTGCTGTTTGGCTGGCTGACGGCACAACCGACGCCGGCGCAGGATATTCCACCACCGCTGCGCGACTGGCAGGGCTGGGTGCTGCACGGCGTGCCGCGGCACGACTGCCCCTTTCTCGCCAACCAGATGCCGGATACCGAGAGCTATCAGTGCGCGTGGCCTGGCCGACTGACGCTGGACGCCAGCAAGGATGGCGGACGCTTCAGTCTCGATGTACACGTAGATGCGCCCAGCTGGGTCGCCTTACCGGGCGACGCCAAAAACTGGCCGCAGCAGGTCATCGCCAACAATCAGCCGGCGACCGTGCTGGCGCACGACGGCCAACCGATGCTGTGGCTCACCCCGGGCGATTACAAAGTGCAGGGTACGCTGCCGTGGACGATGCGTCCTCCGCGACTGCGCGTACCCGCGGCGATCGGTCTGATCACGCTCAGCGTCGACGACGCCTCGGTAAGCCGCGTCGAACGTCAGGGCGATCAGCTCACCCTCGGCGAAGCCGCCTCGGCCCAGCGCGCTGCGGACGCGCTTTCGCTGCGCGTCTATCGACGCTTGCAGGACGGCTTGCCGGCCACGCTGGAAACCCAGCTGCAGTTGAACGTGGCCGGCAGCGCGCGCGAGCAACTGCTTGGCCCTGCACTGCCGCCTGGTTTTGTCGCCACCGCGCTCGCGGGTGATCTGCCCGCGCGGCTGGAAAACGACGGCCGCCTGCGCGTGCAGCTGCGGCCGGGCCAATGGACCGTCACCCTGCTTGCGCGCCACACCGATGCGCTGCGCATGATCTCGCTAAAGCTGCCGGGCGCGCCGTGGCCGCGGCAGGAAATCTGGAGTTACGCCGACGACAGCGACCTGCGCGGCACGCGGGTCGACGGTCGCGCAGCAGACGCAGCGCAGGCCGGCGTGCCGGACGAGTGGCGTCAGCTGCCCGCATTCACGCTCGACGATAGCGCCGGGCTCGCGATCGAACAGGGCACGCGCGGCGACGAAGGCAGCCAGGGCGCGCAGCTGCATCTGCAGCGCGAACTCTGGCTCGACTTCGACGGCGGCGGCATCAGTATCGAAGATCGCCTCCGTGGCGATCTCCGCCATCATCAGCGGCTGGATGTGGCGGCGCCGTGGCAACTGCAGCGCGCCTCGCAGGGCGACGAATCCCTGCTGATCAGCAAAAGTGCGGACGGCCGCAGCGGCGTCGAAGTGCGTCAGCAGACCATCGATCTCAGCGCCGGCCTGCGGCTGGCAAGCCATACCGGCGCCGTGCCAAGCGCGGGCTGGCAGCTGCCGCTGGAAGGCATCGACGCCACGCTGCACCTGCCGCGGGGTTACCGGCTGCTCGGCGCCATCGGCGCAGATCGCTCGCCCGATTCCTGGGTGGCGCAGTGGAGCCTGCTCGATCTGTTCGTCGTCGCGGTGATCGCCTTGCTGGCCGGTCGCCTGCTGGGCTGGCGCTGGGCCGCGATCGCGGTGGTGCTTCTGGCCTTGGCACAGCACGAGGACGGCGCGCCGCGCTGGACGCTTGCCATGGCCATTGCTCTGGCGCTGCTGATGCGCGCGTTGCCGGAGGGGCGTTTGCGCGTGGGAGCGCGCGTAGCTGCGGTCGCGCTGTTCGCGCTGGCTGTGCTGTGGACTTTGCCGTTCGCATCGACACAGCTCCAGTACGCGCTTCATCCGCAGTTGGAGAGAGGCCGAGTTGTCTCCGTCGACTTCGCACCGCCGGCGGTCGAAGAGGTCAGCCAGAACGCGATAGCCGCGCCTCCACTGCCGCCTGCTGACGTCGCGGCATCGCCCGCACCGGCACCCGCAGTTGCGCCAATGGATGACGAAGTCCCACAGTCGGCCATGGTCAGCAAATCCGTTTCAGGGGATGCTGATAGACGCTTACACGGGCACTACATGTTGGGGTCGGTGACCGTCACCGGTTCCCGGTTCGCACCCGCAACCCAGGTCGCCCAGGAGCAGAGCAATCCCGACCTGATCCAGGCGGGTGCCGGCATGCCGCGCTGGAACCAGGGCAATAACTATCATCTGGGCTGGTCGGGGCCGGTAACGCCTGAGCAGACCACGCGTCTGGTAATTGCACCCTCGTGGCTGGTGCGACTGCTGCGCGTGCTGATGGTCGGCCTGCTGGCCGCGCTTCTCGCCAAGCTGGCGCTGCTCTTGTTGCCGACGCTGCGCGGATCGTTGAGCTTCCTGCGCGGTCGCGGAGCCGCTGGCGCGGCGCTGGTGGTCCTGGCCATCGTGCCGCACATGGCGCACGCGCAAAACCTGCCAGACCAGCAGCTGCTCAATCAGCTGCGCACGCGGCTTACCGAAGCGCCGCCGTGCGCCCCCGCGTGTGCGCAGATCGCGCAGGCGCAGCTGCAGGCGAGTAGCGACGCCCTCGACGTGATGCTCGAGGTGCACGTCGGTGCACCGACCGCGCTGCCGCTGCCGCAAACCGACGATGCGCTGCCGCTGGTCGACGTCAGTGTGGATGGACGCGCTGGCGCAGCGCTGGCGCGTCGCGCCGATCAGCTGGTGCTGCGGCTCGATCGCGGCGTGCACAAGATCGTCTTGCACTATCGCTCGGGCGACGCACAAAGCCTAAGCCTGCGCTTCGAGCTGCCACCGCAGCACATCGCGTTCGCCGGCGCCGGCTGGTCGCTCGATGGCGTCGATGCCGGTCGCATGCTTGGCGACAGCCTCGCGCTCAATCGCGTGCACGCCGCCGGCGACGGCAACGGTCCCGCGTCGACGCAGAGCTTCCCGCCGTATGTGCGGCTTACCCGCAGCCTGGCGCTCGGACTGGACTGGACCGTGGAAAACGTGGCCGAACGGATCGCGCCGGAGGAGGGTGGCTTCAGCACCACGCTGCCGCTGCTGCCCGGTGAGCATCCGCTCGGCGACGACGCGCTGGTCAAGGACGATCGCATCCAGGTCACTTTCAGTGCGGGCACCGATACCGTGCGCTGGACCAGCCGGCTCGATCACGCCCCGACGCTGTCGCTGAAGGCGCCGGCGCTGGGCGAGCGGGCCGAGGTCTGGCTGGTCAGCACCGCGCCGATGTGGCACGTGGAGGCTACCGGTGTGCCGACCAGCGCCAGCGACGAGGGGCTGCGCTACCAGCCGCTACCCGGCGAAACGCTCAAACTGGTGCTGAGTCAGCCCGCGGCCATCCAGGGCGACAGCCTCGCCTTCGACCGCGTGCAGCTGGATGGCGCCGTTGGCGAGCGCGTGACAGAAAGCACGCTGACCCTACTGGCGCGCAGTACCCGTGGCGGCGAGCATGCGATCGGTCTACCGGTTGGCGCTGAATTGATCGAGGCGAAGCGCGACGGTGCAGGCATCAATCTCGCCATTCGCGATGGCAACTTGAGCCTGCCGCTATTGCCGGGCGAACACACCTATGCGCTGCGTCTTCGCGTACCGGGCGGCATCGCGTTGCGCGCGCGTACGCCGGCTTTTGCACTGCATGCGTCGGGCGCCAATATCGATCTCAACCTGCAGCTGCCGCAGGATCGCTGGGTCCTGTGGACGTGGGGGCCGACCACTGGCCCGGCGGTGCTGTACTGGTCGCAGCTGATCGTGCTGCTGCTGGCGTCCTGGCTGCTTGCGCGCTACGCGCCCACGCCGCTGCGCTTCCATCACTGGCTGCTGCTGGGGTTGGGGTTTTCCGCCTTTGCCTGGAGCGCGTATGCCCTGGTCGTGCTGTGGCTGATCCTGCTCGGTTGGCGCGCACGCGGTATCGCGTCAACACAACTCAGCCGGCCCACGTTCAATCTCATGCAGCTGGGGCTGGCGATTCTCACGCTACTCGCCCTGCTCGTGCTGGTGTCGGCCGTGCCCAAGGGTTTGCTCGGCCTGCCGGATATGCACGTGGCCGGCAACGATTCCAGCGCGTGGCAACTACACTGGTTTGCCGACCAGACCGCCGATGCACTGCCGGCCGGCGGCGTGCTGAGCGTGTCGCTGTGGGTGTACAAGTTGGCCATGCTGGCCTGGGCGCTATGGCTGGCCAACGCCCTGATCGGCTGGCTGCGCTGGGGCTTTGAGGCATGGTCCAGCGGCGGCTACTGGCGGCAGCCGCCGCTCGCTGTTGCTCCCCCGCTACCGTCCATACCGCCCGTGAACGAGGAGTCACCGAATGTCTGATGTGCGCAGCGTACTGACTGACGCCATGCAGCGTCTCGACGAGAGCATCGATGCCGAGATGCTGTTGCTGCATGCGCTGGGAAAGTCGCGCAGCTGGTTTATCTCGCATGCCGACGACGAAGTGGATATAGACGTCCAGACGGCTTACGCGGCGCTTGTTGAGCGCCGCGTAAAGGGCGAGCCGGTGGCGTATATCACGGGTCGCCGCGGCTTCTGGTCGCTTGATCTGGAGGTAACGCCGGATACGCTGATTCCCCGGCCCGAAACCGAGCTGCTGGTCGAGCTGGCGCTGGAACGCCTGCCGCGCGGCACGACGGCGCAGATCGCCGATCTCGGCACCGGCAGCGGTGCAATTGCCCTGGCGATTGCCAGCGCACGGCCCCAGGCCGGCATCACGGCCACGGATGCCAGTGCTGCCGCGTTGGCGGTCGCGATCAACAACGCCAGACGCCTGCGTATCGCCAATATCGACTTTGTCCAGGGCGACTGGTTGGCGCCGCTGATCTTTCAGCGGTTCGCGTTGATCGTTTCCAACCCGCCGTACATCGAAGCCGGTGACCCGCATCTCGCGCGCGGTGACCTGCGTTTCGAGCCGACGAGTGCGCTGGTTTCGGGCAGGGACGGCCTGAACGACATTCGCCGCATCATCACCGACGCGCTTGCGCATCTGGAGCCCGGCGGCTGGCTGTTGCTTGAACACGGCTGGCATCAGGGCGAAGCCGTGCGCAAGCTGCTGGAAGCGGCGGGCTATATCAAGGTGTTCACCGCGCAGGATCTGGAGCAACGCGACCGCGTCAGCGGCGGGCGCGTTTGATAAAGAGCTCTGCGCAACTGTGGAGCTTTCGATCAGCGCCGCCAGATCGACTAGCCGGTGCCGGCGACCGTCTTTAGCTGTGGAAAGCGCGCGTTGATGGCGTGGCGAATACTGGGCAGGTCGAGTCCGGCCATGGTCAGCACCTCGTCGCGACTGCCGTGTTCCAGATAGACGTCTGGAAGGCCAAGATGCAGGATCGGTTTGACGATGCCGTGCGCAGCCAGACACTCGGCCACGCCCGAGCCGGCGCCGCCGGCGACGGCGTTGTCTTCCAGTGTGACGAAGGCATCGTGGGTTTTGGCCAGCTCCAGCAGCATCGCCTCGTCCAGCGGTTTTACGAAGCGCATGTTGACCAGGGTGGCGTCGAGTTCGGCGGCAATGGTGGCGGCGGGCGCCAGCATGGTGCCGAAGCTCAGCAGGGCGATACCGTGTCCGCGACGGCGCATTTCGGCTTTGCCGATGGGTAGCGTGTCGAGGTTTTTATGGATGGCAGCGCCCGGCCCGTTACCGCGCGGATAGCGAATCGCCGCCGGCCCCGCATAGTGAAAGCCGGTGCTGAGCATCATGCGACATTCGTTTTCATCGGCCGGCGCCATGATCACCATGTTCGGCAGGCAGCGCAGAAAGGACAGATCGAAGGTGCCTGAGTGCGTCGCGCCATCCGGACCCACCACGCCAGCGCGATCGATCGCAAAGGTCACATCCAGATTCTGCAGCGCCACGTCGTGGATCGCCTGATCGTAGGCACGCTGCAGAAACGTGGAGTAGATCGCCACGACTGGCTTGGCGCCCTCGCATGCCATGCCGGCCGCCAGCGTCACCGCATGCTGCTCGGCGATGGCGACGTCGAAATAGCGCTGCGGATATTCTTTGGAGAAACGCACCAGGCCCGAGCCTTCGCGCATTGCCGGGGTAATGCCCAGCAGACGCTCGTCGCTGGCGGCCATGTCGCATAGCCAGTCGCCGAAGATATCGGTGTAGGTCGGTTTGGCTGGCGTGGATTTCTTGGCCAGTCCAGCCTGCGGATCGAACGGGCCGACTGCGTGGTATTCGATCTGTGCCTGTTCGGCGGGTGCGTAACCCTTACCCTTGGTGGTGATCACGTGCAGCAACTGCGGGCCGGGCAGATTCTTGACGGTGCGCAGCGCGTGCAGCAGCTGCGGGATGTTGTGGCCGTCGATCGGGCCTGTGTAGTGGAAGCCGAGCTCCTCGAACAGCGTGCTGGGTACGAACATGCCCTTGGCGTGCTCCTCCCAGCGTTTGAACCAGCGGCCGAAGAACGACTGTTTCGGTATCGCCCGCTTGGCCCGCTCGCGCCAGGTGTTCAAGGTCTGACTGGCCATCGCGCGCGCCATCATCTTGGTCAGCGCACCGACGTTCTCGCTGATCGACATGCCGTTGTCGTTGAACACCACCAGCATGTTCGGCTCGACGTCGCCGCCGTGGTTCAGCGCCTCGAAGGCCATGCCGGCGGTCATTGCGCCGTCGCCGATCACCGCCACGACCTTGCGGTTGTCACCCTTGTACTGTGCCGCGATCGCCATGCCCAAAGCTGCAGAAATCGATGTCGATGAGTGGCCGACGCCGAAGGTGTCGTACTCGCTTTCCTCGCGGCGCGGAAACGGCGCCAGGCCGTCCTTTTTCTTGATGGTGGTGATGCGGTGGCGGCGGCCGGTGAGGATCTTGTGCGGATAGCACTGGTGACCGACATCCCAGACGAGTCGGTCGACCGGCGTGTCGAAAACGTAATGCAGCGCCACAGTCAGCTCGACCACGCCCAGGCCGGCGCCAAAGTGGCCCCCCGAGCTGGCGACCGCCTCGATGAGATACTGGCGAAGCTCGCCGGCCACTGCCGGCAGCTGATCGTCGGATACGCGGCGCAGATCGACGGGCGTGTCGATCTTGTCGAGAAGGGGATAGCGGGAAAGCTCGGTCATCTGCGTATTGTTGGTCCAGCGGGATGGCGGAGCAAGGGCGGCGCCACGCAAATGCCGGGGCGAGCGCTATGGTAAGGCCTCGATAAAAATCGCTCCGGCGGCTGCGAGCCGTCGTTTTTTCGATTTTCCACCCCTTTTAAGGAGTTTTGCATGAGCACCTCGTCAATGTTCCGCCGTTTCGCCGCAGCCACCTCATCTGCGGCAGGCAAGCCGGCTACTTTCCTTGCTGCCGTATTGATTGTGCTGGTCTGGGCTGGCACCGGGCCGATGTTCCACTTCGGCAACACTTGGCAGCTGGTCATCAACACGGGCACCACCATCATCACCTTTCTGATGGTCTTTTTGATTCAGAACACCCAGAACCGCGACGGCGCTGCCGTGCAGATCAAGCTGGACGAACTGATACGCAGTAGCCGCGCACACAATGCGTTGCTGAATCTAGAAGAGCTCGACGACAAGACGCTGGCGCGAATTCGCGAACACTATTGTCGACTGGCTGATAAGGGGCGCAGTGAGCTGAACAACGTAGAGCAGGCCCTGGCCGCTGATCCAGACTGACCCGGAGCAAGCTTCACGCGAAGGCTTCTGCCGCCGCAGGCCGCCGGTTGCGCGGCAGGTGGTTGACCAGAAACTCCATCTGATCGGCCAGAATGTTGCGGTTGGACAGGATCAGATGCTCGACCCAGCTCGGGCGATACGGCACCGCCAGTAGCGGCATGTTGGCCTGCTGCGGCGTGCGGTTACTCTTTTTCAGGTTGCAGTGCAGGCAGGCGCTGACGACGTTCTCCCAGACGTCGGCGCCGCGCTTGGAAATGGGCAGCACGTGATCCCGCGTGAGTTCACCGCGGGTGAAGCGATTGCCGCAATATAGGCACAGGTGGCGGTCGCGGGCGAACAGGGCGGTATTGGTGAGGGCAGGCGCGGGATCGATCGCGTGATCTCGGCAGTGGCCGGTGCTGGCGATGATCGGATGCAGATGCATCAGGCTCTGTTCGCCACGCAGGCGGTTGATGCCGCCGTGTACGGTCAAACAGGGGTCCCCGAGCGTCCAGGCCACCGCGTCGCGAACATAGAGGCACACCGCCTCTTGCCAGCTGATCCAATCGAGAATGCGCCCGGTGGCATCGAGCGACAGCACGCGGGTCGCATGGATGTCGGCCCGGCTGGGCATTTCTATCAGAGGGACTTCCATAAGCATGCAGATCGTCCTTCAGCCAAGGCGTCAGAGAGCGCTACAACAATGCAGGATGCGTCATTGCCCTCAGCATAGAACACTTTGATTGCAATTCGCATGCTAACGGCCAAGGCTCGTGCCAGCCGGCCGGCGCAGCGATCATGCCAGGGTGGATCGGGCCTTATTTTCCGCTGCGGCAAGTCGCCCACCCGCGGCGCCGCTGATATAGTGGCCAATCAACAATCACCCGACGCCGGGTTATGGGAGGGGACGCCTCGGTGGCGACCCCGGCACGGCGGGGCAGAGGTAGTCAACGTGGCTGAAGTCCTTTTCTATGAGCGTCCGGTTCCACTGAACCGTATTGACCACAAGGATCTGCGCCTGAAGGGCGTACCGAACCTGAAGTTCGCCATGAAGGCGCATTCGGTGCCGCTCACCGGCACCGAATTCTTCATTGCCGGACGTGACCTGATGATCGTCTTTGCCGGCAACGACGTGAAGGATGCCGGGCCTGTGGCCTTGCTGGGCTTGCGCCAGGATGAGAATTTGTACATCGACGCCGATGGTCGTTGGGCCGCCGATACTTACGTGCCTGCCTTTATTCGCCGCTATCCTTTTGTGCTGGCGGAGAAGCCGGAAGGTCAGACTGGAGAGGATCTGACGGTTTTTCTCGATGAGGACTACGTCGGCTTCAACAAGACTGAGGGCGAGCGCCTGTTCAAGGAAGACGGCAGCGATACGGAGATGTTGACCAAGGCTGTCGGCTTTCTGGGTGAGTTCCAGCAAAATATTGCCCGCACACGCTGGTTCCTCGAGCAGCTCAACAAGCATGACCTGTTGATGCCGCGCAATATTCGCCTCACCCGCGGATCGCCGGATAGCCCGGACAGCCGCTCGATCAACCTCAACGGCCTGTTTGTGGTCAACGAGGAAAAGCTGCGCACGCTGGACGAAAAGACGGCGCACGAGTTTGCCAAAGAAGGCGTGTTTGGCTGGATCTATGCGCATCTGATGTCGCTGTCTAACATCGATCGCCTCGCCCGTCGACTTGAACAGCGCGAGCTGGCCGAGACCCCGGCTAGCGACACCCGAAACTAGTTAGGTTGCGTCTAGAACGGCTGGTGCAGCGCTGTTTGGCGCGGCTCCAGCCGTTTTTCAGCGCACCGGTTTAGCCAGCCGGAGCAGGTCCGGCGCATAGCCGCTGGCTTCATACAGCGCCCGCGCGCCCTCGTTACCCGGGAACACCGCCAGTGTCACCAGCTGGCAGTGGTGTTCACGCGCCCACGATTCGGCATGCGCCAGCAGGGCCCTGCCCACGCCAAGACGCTCATGCTCGGGCGCCACCGCCAGATCGGAAATATGGCAATTGCTGCGCCCGGTAAAAAAATCGGCGGTGCGCTGGAGATGGATAAAACCGACACGTTCGCCGTCGGCATTTTCGGCCACGAACAGGTAGCTGTTCGCCGGCTGATCTTCCAGATGTTTCAGCAGGTCGTTGCGGATACCCTCGATGCATTCGTGCCGTCGCCGCCACGGCGGTAGCGTGAAATCCACGAAGCGTGGCACCAGCGCAAGAATGAAGTCGTCGTCATCTTCGGCAAGTCGGATCAGCAAGTGTGAGTCGGTCATCAGGGAGATTGGTGGCAGGAGTTCCGTACTCTTTTCTACACCCCGCGTGCGGGCGACGGAAGGGCCCGCTCAGCGATCAGTGCCGATAGTGCAGAGGGAACGGGCGGAAAAAAGGCGCGCGCGCCGTTGCTCCCCGTGCGTTGGCAAGCCTATTGCATTGCCTAGGGCATGAGCGAATCAGCCTACGACATCTCCTATCTGCTTGAGGCCGAACTGGCCAAGTTCAGTTCGCCGACGCCGCCGGCTTCCCGCGTGGAAGCGATTTCGCCTGCCGCGATCATGGCCGCCGCCGAACACGACGCCGCAGCCAACCAGGCTGCCACGGCCCGCGAGCTGCTGGCGCTAGACGACGTACACGAGGAGCTGATCCGGCAATACATGCAGATCAGCAGCTTCAAGACGCAAGTCTGAGCAAAGCACCATCGGCGGCGGGACTGTATGGTTCGGGAGCGCGCAGACTCCCGGATTTACCGTTGACGACACGTTTTCCAGCCGCTGAATGCCGTGATGACCATTTGTGACGCCTAGGTTCGAAATGGTCACGCTTGGTCACCCCCAAAGCCCGGGCTGATAGCCTCGGGCTTTTTTGTTCGGCGGCCGGCGCAATGCCCGGCAGCGCCAGTTCTAGCCCCCGATAACCGGCAGCGCGATATAGCTGGCCTGCTCCGCCGAGTGATAAATCCGCTGGGTGGCCTTCTGGTAGTCCGCGGGTTTGGCCTCGAAGATGCTCGGCACGAAGGTCTGCGGGTTGCGGTCGTACAGCGGAAACCAGCTTGACTGCACCTGCACCATGATCCGATGACCCGGCAGAAAAACGTGGTTCGTCGCGGGCAGGGCAAATTGATAGGCCAGCGGCTGGTTGGCGACCAAAGCCTTCGGTGTGACAAAGCTTTCGCGATAGCGGCCGCGGAAAATATCCATAGCCACCGCCAGCTGATAACCGCCCAGGTCAGGTCGGTCGGCCACCTGATCGGGGTATACGTCGATCAGCTTGACCACCCAGTCGCTGTCGGTACCGCTGGTGGATGCCGCCAGATGCACCTCGGGTACGCCGCTGATTTTCACCGGCGCGGTCAGCACGTCGCCGGTAAAGGTCAGCACGTCGGTGCGGCCGGAAGCCTCACGCTGGTCGTCGACCAGCCACTGCGACCAGGTCTGGCCGGGGTCGTAGCCGATCGGCTGGATCGGCCGCGCCCGGAACGGCACGGGGTGCGCGGGATCGGAAACGTACTCGTCGTAGGCGCCGCCGGCGGCGGGGGCGTTGAAGCCGAGTTTCAGCCCGGGCTCCAGATACAGCGCGCGGCTTTTCGTCGGGCAGCCGCTTTCACAGACCAGCGGCCAGCGGTCGAGTCGGCGCCATTGATTGGTGCCGGTCTCGAACGCGGTGACCGGGGCGAGATCGGCCTTGGGCGCGCCGTCCTTCAGATACTGCGCGAGAAAGGGGCGCAGGATGTGCTCGCGAAAATACTTGCCGGTATCGCTGTCGAAGCTGATCGCGCCCAGTGAGCTGGCTTCCTCGATCTCCTGGCCGTGGTGCCAGGGACCCATCACCAGCTTAACCATGTCGCCGCTGCTGTCCTTGGGCTTGATTGCACGATAGACGGCCAGCGCGCCGTAACTGTCTTCCTGATCCCACAGGCTGTGCACCAGCATCACCGGCACCTTCAGCGGCAGCGCGCCGAGCACCTTGTCGACCGCCTGGTCGCTCCAGAACGCATCGTATGACGGGTGCGCCAGCAGCTTGTTCCAGAAGCCGAGCTGGGTCATGCCGTACTGGCGGCCCAGCTCGCCGGCCGAGCCGGCCTGCATGAACAGGTCGTACTCGTCGTGGTAGCTGCTCGACCACTTGATGCTGTTGTCGCGGCTGCCGATCTGCTCGTAAATGTAGCTCATGTTCTGCTGGCGGAACGCGCCGTTGTGGAACCAGTCGTCGCCCATCCAGCCGTCGACCATCGGGTTCATCGGCACCGATACCTTCAATGCGGGGTGCGGGTTGACCAGCGCCATCAGCGGCTCGAAGCCGTCATACGAAATGCCCAGCGTGCCGACCTTGCCGTTGGACTCGGGCACGTGCTTCACCAGCCAGTCGATGGTGTCGTAGGTATCGGTGGCGTCGTCGACCGGGGTCGGGTTCTGCGGTCCGTGTACCGGGCGGTTCATCACGTTATCGCCTTCGGATCCGTACTTGCCGCGAATGTCCTGCACCACGCGGATATAGCCGTCTTCGATAATCACGTCGGTGGCGTTGTCGTAGCCTTCCAGCATGGGGCCGAGGTGCCCGCTGGGAACGTGTGTGGTCAGCGCTTTGGCGTCGTACGGCGTGCGCGTCAGCAGCATGCCGGCGTGCGCGGCGCCGGCGCTGGTCAATGCCCGCGGCAGAAGGATGATGGTATGCAGCTTGACGCCGTCGCGCATTGGAATCATCACCTCGCGCCGCACGTAGTCGTAGCCGTCGGTGACGGGCTTGAAGTTGGCCGGCGTCTCGCTGGGATAGTTGGGGTATTTGGCGGCAGGCGGGTCCGTGGCCAGCAAGGCGCCGCTCATCGTGAGCAGCAGGGTGAACAGCGCAGGCCTCAGCCCGCGCCACGCGACGACGGCACGACTTAACTTCATGATGACTCCCCGTTGGATAGCTCGCTTAGAGTAGCCGCATGTTGCGGTCGCGAGTGGCGGGAGCTTTGCGATCCCCGCGGGCAGAACGTCGCGCATGAAAAAGCCCGGGCATGAACCCGGGCTTTTCGTTTTCCACGGCCTGTAACGCGATGACTCAGGCGATTTCAGGCACCGTCGCAATCCCGGCCTCGATCGCCGCCTGATGCATCAGGCAGCGTGGCAGCAGGCGGGCGAAGTAAAAGCTCGCGGTGTCGCGCTTGGCCTGCTTGAATGCTTCCGACTGCGTGCCGGCTTCGGCTGCGGCCACGCCCTTGGCCAGCAGGTAGGCGATGGCGACGTAGCCTGAGTAGTACAGGTAGTCGTTCGCGGCGGCGCCCAGCTCTTCCGGATTGGCCTGGATGTTCTGCGCCAGCTTCATGGTCAGGTCGCCCCACTGCTTGGTCGCCACGGCGAGTGGACCGATCAGCGAGCGCAGCGCCTCGTTGCCCTTCTGCGCATGGCAGAACGTGCTGATCTCTTCCAGAAAATGCTTCAGGCCGACGCCCTGCAGCTGGAGAATCTTGCGGCCCAGCAGGTCGGCGGCCTGGATGCCGGTGGTGCCTTCGTACAAGGTGATGATGCGGGCATCGCGAACGAACTGCTCCATGCCGTTTTCGGCGATGAAACCGTGGCCGCCGTAGACCTGCAGGGCCTCCTTGGTGCACTCCTGCGCCAGCTCGGTGACGACACCCTTGGCGATCGGAATCAGGAATGCGACCAGCTCGCCGGCCTTCTTCCGCGCGGCCTCGTCGGTGGCACGTGCTTCGACGTCGGTCTGCAGCGCCGTGTACAGAAGCAGCGCGCGCGAGCCTTCCACGAAAGCGCGCTGGGTCAGCAGCATGCGGCGCACGTCCGGCTGCACCAGCAGGTTGTCGGCGACCTTGTCGGGGAACTTGGCGCCGGACAGCGCGCGTGACTGCAGGCGCTCGCGGGCGTAGTTGAGGCTGTTCTGCAGCGCGCGCTCGGCCAGCGCCAGGCCTTGCACG
>Ga0302228_10001547_pt1 | contig 16792 bp, 15 predicted proteins | sample II_Palsa_N1_2_FD_193519 | JGI IMG/M metagenome (GOLD analysis project Ga0302228, IMG submission 193519) | Peat permafrost microbial communities from Stordalen Mire near Abisko, Sweden - II_Palsa_N1_2 | ecosystem: Environmental > Terrestrial > Soil > Palsa > Peat permafrost | place: Sweden...
TGTGCATTCAGTCGAACAGAGGATGGGAGAAAGAGAAGGAGAAAAGCCAGCCATAGAACGAGTAGCGAACGGTGTCCAGAAACAAGTGCCAAGTGAAGCCTCCTGAATTTTTAAGTCAGTGGTGCGATGACGCCCGAGCCGCACCGTGTGCGACCCGACTTCCTCATACATCCTGTCAACACGTGGGGTGAAGCGGCTTTCCGGCGACGTGGACGTATGCCAGACTGTGACTGCATGTACGAAAACTGCTCTCGTTTCGGTGCAGGCCAAATGTTACGTTTGGGTAATTGATTCAGTTGTAGCAGCGATTCCAGGGAGGGTAAAGGTGTAAGCGGCTGCTCTATACGCGCTATAGGCTAAGCCCGCAGTGCTGCATTCGGGGCGAGCTTTCGCTGTAGGTTTTCTTCAATGCACGGTATAGATAAAAGATGAGGCGAGATGCAGGACGTCGGATGGAACCATATGATCGGCGTGGAGTTGTGCTCTTTTTATTGGCATTGCTGACGTTCAGCGGTTGTCATCGGAATGAGAGATCGCCGGGTTCCGCGTTGTACGACGCTTCGCGGAAGAACGGCTCGACGGGGCTTGACTCCATTGCCGGATCGTATGTGCGGCTGGCGCTTGCGCTGGGGGAGCGCGATGCGGACTCGCTCGACTTCTCGATTGCGCCGGAGGATGTGAGCGCGGAGGTGCATCGAAGCTATCCCTCGCTCGATGCGATCGATCGCGAGGCAACGGCACTGTCGGCGCAACTTCATTCTTCTGATGTGTCCGCGGATCAGCGTGTGCGAGCGGAGTTTCTTGCGCTGCAGCTTGCATCGATTGAGGCGCGTACGGCGATGCTGCGTGGCCGTATGCTCGACTTCGACAGCGAGGCGCATGCGCTGTTTGCGACGACGCGCCTGCCGGACACGTTTGTCGCAGAGCGTCGCGGTGCGCTGGCGCGGGTTGCGGCTCTGTTGCCGGGGCAGCATGGTGCGGCAGGGCTTTCGCCGGCGAAGCGTTATGCCGCGTATGACCGCCGGTTTCTTGTGCCGCCGGAGCGGCTTGCCGTGGTGATGACTGCGGCGCTTAAGAGCTGCCGCGAGCGAACGCTGAGTTATCTCACGCTGCCTGCGGGTGAGTCAGTCGACCTGACCTTTGTGCGGAACCAGCCGTGGAGCGCCTTCAGCCGCTATCGCGGTCATGCGCACAGCACGATTCAACTGAACCTCGATCTGCCGATCACGGTGGACGATGCGCTGGAGCTGGCGTGTCATGAGGGATACCCTGGGCATCACGTCTTCAACACGCTGCGCGATGTTGCCCTGGTTCAGCAGCGCGGATGGGCGGAGGCGCAGGTGCAGCTTACGTTCAGTCCGCAGTCGTATGTCTCGGAGGCGGCTGCCGCGTATGCGCCTCGGATGGCGTTCACGACGGAGGAGCGTGCTGAGGTGGAACGCGATATTCTTTTTCCGCTTGCGGGGTTGCCGCCGTCGGAGGCAGAACGATATGTGACGATCAGCAGCCTCGTGCGAGAGCTGGGGTCCGCGGAGCCGGCTATCGCGCGGGAGTATCTGGATGGTCGGCTGGAGTTTGTGCGGGCAGGGCAGCAGCTTGCCGATCAGATGCTGATGGCGCATCCGGAGGCTTCGCTGCTTTATCTGAATGAATATCGCAGCTACATGCTGGCGTATACCGATGGAGAGGAGCGTGTCGCTGCTCTGGTCGATGCGCGGACCGAGGGAGCGGCGCACACTTTGTCAGTGGAGACGGAGGAGCAACGACGTGCTCGGTGGAAGAGGTATGAAGGACTGATGCGGGATCTGCGATTTACTCTTCCCGGCTATTGAGTGAGAGGAGATGCTCGCCGCGATTCGGTTCGTGTCGGGGAGGGTCGCAAGACCGGCGCGGAGGAAGAGGAGTCGCAAGGTATGGAACTCCTCCTCCCACGCTGTTTTAGAGCTTTCTATCGGGGGCGATGGACACGATAGAAAACTGTTTTTAGAAGGGGATGTCGTCGTCGGTGATGCCTACGTCGGCGTAGTCGGGCTGGCTGTTGCTGGCAGGGGTGCGCTGGTCGTAGGTGGTGGAGCTGGATTTGGAGTAGCCGCCACCGCTGGAGGCGCCTTCGCCGCCGGGCTTGCCGCCGAGCAGGGTGAGTTCGTTGACGAGGATCTCGGTCTTGTATTTCTTTTCGCCGCTGGTCTTGTCGTCCCAGGAGCGGGTCTGGATCTTGCCTTCGACGAAGAGCTGGGTGCCCTTCTTGACGTAGTCGCGAACGACCTCGGCGGTGCGCTGGAAGCAGACCAGGTTGTGCCACTCGGTCTTGTCGGTCCAGTTGCCCTGGGCGTCCTTCTGGCGGTCCGCGGTGGCGAGAGAGAAGCTGGCGACGGTCATGCCGCCGGCGGTGGAACGGATTTCGGGGTCTTTGCCGACGTTGCCGAGGAGGAGAACTTTGTTGACGCCTTTTGCCATGTGTTTGGGTGCTCCGGTTCTGTGTTTAAAGGTTGAGGATAGCAGATGAGGGTGAGTGCGGGACAGTTCAGCGGCGGAGGTCGCCGAGGAGCTTGAGGAGGCCGAGAAGCAGGGTGAGGCAGCCGGTGGGAAGGCAGCCCATCGCCAGCATGAGGGCCAGCCAGCCGAGGTTGGTGTGAGGGCCCTGGCGGGTGACGCCGCCGAAGAGGGTGAACATGAGGAGGACGGCGATGGCTCCGGTGCCGAAGATCAGGGTGCCGGTGCGGAGGAGCTTGCGGGTGTCTGGCTGCATAGGGTGACGCGTGGGCTTTGGGTGGGACGGTTAGTGGATCAGGGCCTGCATCGCGTAGACGATGACTCCGGTGACGGAGACGTAGAGCCAGATGGGGAAGGTGTAGCGGGCGAGTTTTTTGTGCGCGGGAAAACGGCCGGTGAGCGAGAGGAAGAAGGTGATCAGGATCATCGGAAGGGCGACGACCGAGAGGAAGATGTGCGAGGCGAGGAGCTTCCAGTAGAAGGGCCACCAGGGGCTGAGACGGTTGAAGTGGGTTTCACCGTGGAGGGTGAAGTTGGTGAGGTAGGAGACGAGGAAGATGGTGGAGAAGAAGAAGGCGGTGAACATGGCGGCGCGGTGCTGCGGAATGCGGCGGGCGCGGATGTAACCGAAGCCGATGACCAGAGCGATGGTGCAGAGGGCGTTGAGGACGGCGTTGAGCAGAGGAAGGGAACGGAGGTGCGCGCCGGTGACGTCGAGCGGGGCGTGGAAGTAGACGAGATAGCAGATGAGCGCGCTGGCGAGGGCGCTGACGAGGATGATGGTTGCGATGATGCCGGGGGGCGTGCGGAGGCTTGCGGCGGGCCGGGTGGTCTGGGTTTGCATCTGGGTTTGCATTAGAAGAAGAGGCGTCCTTTGGCGTCGAGCATCATGGCGGCGAGGAGGAGCGGAAGGTGGATGATGGAGGCGCGCATGAGGTCGCGAGCATATTTGTGGGAGGCTTCGGAGTCGGGATTGCGGAGGATGCGGGCGAAGCGGATGGTGTAGCAGAGGTAGCCGAGGCTGAGGATGGTTGCGGCGACGGCGTAGGCAGGGCCGGTGATGTGAAGGGCCGCGGGCCAGAGGCTGACGGGGATCATGAGGACGGCGTAGAAGAGCGCCTGGATGACGGTGCTTTGGGCGGCGTAGCGGGTGTTGGGCAGGGTTGGGGTGAGGCGGATGCCGGCGCGGGCGTAGTCTTCGCGGTACATCCAGCCGATGGCCATGAAGTGAGGGAACTGCCAGACGAAGAGGATGGCGAAGAGAGCGACGCCGGGCCACTCGATGAGGCCGCGGGCGGCGGTCCAGCCGAGGTGGGGTGGGTGGGCGCCGGGGAAGGCTCCGATGAAGGTGTTGAGGGTGGTGAATCGCTTGAGCGGCGTGTAGATGGCGACGTAGGCGATGGCGGTGAGGAGCGTCAGAGTGCCGGTGATGAGGTTGGTGGTGAGGGCGAGGCAGAGGGAGCCGAGGAAGGTCGCCCCGAAGCCGAGGAGCAGGCCGTGGGTGAGGGAGATGCGTCCGGCGGCCATGGGGCGGTCGGCGGTGCGGCGCATGAGGATGTCGGATTTGCGCTCAAGGGCCTGGTTGAGGGCGCTGGAGCCGCAGGTGACGATGGCGATGCCGACGAGGGCTTTGATGGCGTCGAGCTGGAAGGGACTGATGCCGCTGCGCAGACAGCCGAGATAGAAGCCGGCTCCGGCGGTGATGATGACCATGGTGGAGATGCGGAGCTTGAAGAGGGTGGCGTAGTCGCTGAGCAGCGAATGTGGCTTCGCGGGGGCGAGGAGGGGGTCGGTTGTCGCGGAGGTAGCCACACCGTAAGGATAGCGCGTTTGGGCGGTGTGGCGGCGAGGGAGATTGCGTTCAGGGTTTGGGGCGGAGATGGCTCAGGAGAGCTTCGGCGGTGGGATGGGTGTTGAGGATGTCGGATTTGGTGAGCCAGGCGCGGCGGAGCTGGGTGATGCCGTAGCGCATCTGGTCGAGCTCTTCGGTGGCGTGGGCGTCGGTGTCGACGACGATTTTGCAGCCGTGCTGTTTGGCGACGCGCAGATGCAGGTCGTTCAGGTCGGAGCGGGCGGGGCTGGCGTTGTGTTCGACGGCTACGCCGAGTTGGGCGGCGCGTTTGAGGATGGCGTCGATGTTGATGGCGTAGGCTTCGCGGCTGAGGACCTTGCGGCCGGTGGGATGGCCGAGGATGCGGACGTGTGGGTTTTCAAGGGCGCGAAGGACGCGGGCGGTCATCTCTTCGATGGGCTGGGCGAAGTGGGAGTGGACGCTGGCGACGACGATGTCCATTTGGGCGAGGGTGGAGTCGTCGAGGTCGAGGGCGCCGTCGGCGAGGATGTCGACCTCGATGCCGGGGAGGATGCGGATGCGGCCTTCGTACTGGTCGGCTAGCTCGGCGTCGACTTCGCGGATGCGCTTGATGTGGGCGAGAGCGCGGGCGTCGTCGAGGCCGTTGGTCATGGCGAGGTTTTTGCTGTGGTCGGTGATGGCGATGTAGGCAAGGCCGCGGGCGAGGGCGGCTTCGGCCATCTGGCGGATGGTGTCGCGGCCATCGGTGGCGTCGGTGTGCATGTGGAGGTCGCCGCGGATGTCGGCGAGGGTGATGAGCGTGGGGAGGGTGTGGTTGGCGGCGGCTTCGAGCTCGCCGGAGTTTTCGCGCAGCTCGGGCGGGATGTAGTCGAGGTCGAGGGCGTTGTAGATGTCGGCCTCGGTGGCGGCGGCGACGATGACGTTGTCTTCGAGGCGGAGGAGCGCGTATTCGCTGAGGGTGAGGCCGCGCTTGATGGCGCGCTGTCGGAGGGCTACGTTGTGCATCTTGGAGCCGGTGAAGTATTGCAGGGCGGCTCCGTAGCTGGCGCGGGGCAGGAGGCGAACGTCGACCTGGAGGTTGTTGCGGAGGGTGAAGCTGACTTTGTTTTGTCCTTTGGCGAGGAGCTTGTCGATGAGGGGGAGGGCGGCGACGTGGTCAACGGCTGCGCTGACGACGTTGGGTTCGCAGGCCGGGCCGGTGACGAGGAGGTCGAGATCGCCTACGGTCTCGCGGCCGCGGCGGAGGCTGCCGGCAGGGGTGATTTCGTCGATGCCGGGGAAGGCGCGGATGAGGTTGGCGATGGTGTCGGCGTACTGCTGGGCTTTGTCGATGCGGAAGCGGCTGGAGTTTTTGCGATGGTCCTCGATGCCCTTGAGGAGTTTGGTGACGAACTTTTCGCCCATGCGGGGGAGCTTCGTCAGCTCGCCTGCTTTGGCGGCGGCTTCGAGGCCGTCGATGTCGCAGACCTGGCAGGCGGACCAGACGAGGGCTACCGTCTTTGGACCCATACCGGGGAGGCGCAGGAGTTCGAGCATGGTGGGTTTGTATTTTTGCAGGAGCTCTTCGCGGAGGGGGATGACGCCGGTGGTAAGCAGGGCGACGATGTTGGCGGCCATGCCTTTGCCGATGCCGGGGATGGCGAGGAGTTGTTTGGGGTCGTCGAGCAGGGTGGAGAGCTGAGTGGTCTGCTGCTCGACGGCCTCGGCGGCGCGTCGGTAGGAGCGGATCCGGAAGGGATCGGCAGCGTCGATCTCGAGGAGAGCTGCGGTTTCATCGAGGAGACGGGCGATCGAGATATTTTCCATGAGAGGGCTGCCAGAGTCCGCGCGTTGCGTGGTCACTGAGTCAGTATGCAACAAAATTATTCAAGGCAGAGAGACGTGCAGGATTGGTGGTGAACTAACCATAAAATCGGTGAACGAATCGCAAAGGAAGACCGTAGATTCAAGGGAATCTCAACTGGCCATCTGTTTAAGATGGGGAATCTGATCGGCTTCTTTGAGGCGGGCAACCTGATCGGCCTGAGGGCCTTTAGCGCCCTGAATGATGTCGAACTCTACTTCATCGCCTTCTTTGAGGCTTTTGTAGCCTTCGCGCTGGATGGAGCTGTAGTGAACGAAGACGTCTGCTCCATCATCGCGGCCGAGGAAGCCATAACCCTTCGCATTGTTGAACCACTTTACCGTGCCTTTATATTGAGCCACTGGAACAACTCCCTTTCTGCTTTTCTGCGTGCGAGCGGACCCTGGGGTACCGTCAAGTGAAAGCGCCTCAACGGTAACGCTGCTCAGTCACTGTGACGCAAAAGGTGTGGTGGGAGTTTTCCGGGTTGGGGCGGGGACAGGGTTTTTCTTTGGCGGAATTTTTTTTCTGGCCCTCCACATGCTGGAGTGCAAAGGATTGCAGCTGTGGATGAAATGCAGGGGAGCGCTCCGGCTTCTTTGTCGGCATCCTATCTATGAGAACGATGAAGCCGGAGTTGTTGAGAACGGAACGGTTCCGGGTCAGAGGCGACCGGAGCGGCGGGCGGAGTCGTAGAGGAGAAGGCCGATGACGGTTTTGCCGTCGTGGATTTTGTTGGCGGTCGCGAGGGCGAGGGCTTCGGAGAGGGGCATGTGGAAGACTTCGATGTTCTCGTCGGCTTCGGGAGTGGCGGTGCCTTCGCGGATGTCGCGGGCGAGGTAGATCTGCATCCACTCGCCGAGGAAGCCAGGGCTGGCGAAGTATTTTGTGAGGAGGGTCCAGCGTTTGGCGCGGTAGCCGGTCTCTTCGATCATCTCGCGTTTGGCGGCGGCGAGAGGAGCTTCGCCGGGTTCGACGCGGCCGGCGGGGAGTTCGATGAGGACCTGGCCGGCGGCGTGTCGGTACTGGCGCTCGAGGATGATGTCGGGATCTTTGGGGTTCTTCGATTCGTCGACGGCGAGGATGACGACGGAGCCGTTGTGGCGGATGACGTCGCGGACGTTGATGTGGCCGCCGGGCTCCTGGACTTTGTCAGAGAAGACGGAGAAGACTTTGCCCTTGTAGGCGAGCTTTGAGGAGATGAGTTTCGACTTTGTGGAGGACTTTTTGCTGCTGGTGAGAGATTTGGGCTTTGGGGCGCTGGATTTTTTAATTTGGGCAGCCATGAGGCTAAAGTATCATCCTGCATCCGCGTATGGGTGCGTGGCATCCAACAAGACGCATCGCAAATGTCAGGTTGATAGACTACCCTTCAAGAGTACGGCGGGGCTGCGTTGCTGACGGACGAGGGTAAGGGCTGCGATGAGTGTTGAATGTTTCCCGATCACGATATTGCCGCATGTGTCGCAGCTCTACCGCGACTATGTTGCGCTGGCCGATTCTGCTAAAGATGCGGCGGTGCGGCGGTGGTATGGGGCAGAGCCGTTTGCGGGGAAGTGGATTGGGAAGACGGCTCCGGTAAGTCATGCCGGGGTGCTCGCGGACCTGCTGGAGAAGCAGGCGGTGGAGTTTGGCGCGAGCGAGGCCGCGCAGGCGAATATTGCGAAGCTGAGGGCTGGCGCTCAGGCGGTGGTGACGGGACAGCAGGTGGTGCTGTTTGGCGGACCGCTGCTGACGATTCTGAAGGCGGCTACGGCGGTGGCGCGGGCTAAAGATGCGACCAGAGTGACGGGAGTGGACCATGTGCCGGTCTTCTGGATGGCGACGGAGGATCACGATCTGGCGGAGGTCGATCAGGTTTCGCTGCTGACGAAGACCACCGTGGAGACGCTGCGTGCCGGGCTGAAGGTTGCTCATGCGGTGCCGGTGGGTGGAGTGACGCCGGGGCCGGAGATTGAGGCTGTGCTGGAACGGGCGAGCGAGCTGCTGGAGTTTGCGCCGGTGAGCGAGTGGCTGCGGGAGTGTTATCTGCCACAGGATGGAAAGCGGCCTACGCTGGCGCTGGCGTTTGGGCGGTTGATAACACGCATCTTTGCGGACCAGGGTTTGATTGTGATGGATGCCTCTTCGCGGGAGTTTCATGCGCTGGGAGCGAGCACGCTGCGGTATGCGATCGAACATGCGGGGGAGCTGCAAGCGGCGCTGATGGCGCGGAGTGAAGAGCTGGTGAAGGGTGGGTATCACGCGCAGGTGCTGGTGGCGGAGGGGGCTTCGCTGCTGTTTCTGCTGGATGAGACGACCGGGGAGCGGGTGGCGCTGCGGCGGAACGCAGAGGATCAGTGGAAGGCCGGTGGGCGGGTTTTTTCTTCAGCGGACCTGATGGCGATTCTGGAGGTTGCGCCGGAGCGGTTGAGCCCGAATGCGCTGTTGCGGCCGGTGTTTCAGGATACGTTGCTGCCGACGGCGGCGTATGTGGGCGGGCCGGCCGAGATCGCTTACTTTGCGCAGAGTGCGGTGTTGTATGAGGCGATTCTGGGACGGATTACGCCGGTGCTGCCACGGCTGAGCGCGACGCTGCTGGAGCCGGCGATTGCGACGGTGATGGATAAGGATGAGGTGCAGCTTCCGGATGCGATGACGACGGCCGAGGATCTGGCGCAGAGGCTGGGGGCTCGGGCGATGCCGATTGAGGGCAAGCGAAAGCTGGCTGCGGTGGGCAATGCGATGGAGGGGGAGCTGGCGGCGCTGACCGAATATCTTGCCGGGATGGATGCTTCGCTGGGAAGCGCGGCGGAGGTTTCGGGATCGAAGATGCTTTATCAGATGAACCGGCTGCGGAGGATGGCGGCTACGTTCGAGCTGCAGAAGGAGGCCAGTCTAAGGAAGCACGCGGAGGCGATTACGCTGAATGTGTTTCCGGGGGGGCATCCGCAGGAGCGCGTGCTGGCAGGGGTGTGGTTTATGGCGCGGTATGGGGAGGGGCTGGTGGAGCGGCTGGTGACGGTCGCGGGGAATCAGTGTCCGGGGCATGTGGTGGTGAGGTTGTAAAAGACTTGTCCTGCCGGACGGGCCCACTGCGCGTAGAGCGGGCGTTCACACGCCTTTTTAAGTTGTCGAGGTAAACCAGGCTGCATCGGTCCTCCCGTTGGTCGGGATCATCGGCAGGAGATCGTCGGGTGGTTTTAGAATGGCTGCTGAGGTGAGTTGCCATGGGCCTGAGCGATCAGCCATTTGAAGTGATGTGTCCGGACTGCGGTGGGATGCTGAAGATCGATCCGGTGACGCGGTCGGTGATCGCGCATAAGTCGGCTCCGAAGAAGAAGATGTTCGAGGACTTTGGCGAGGCCGCGAAGGCGCTGCGCGAGGCGGATGCGCGGCGGGACTCGATCTTTCAGCAGAGCGTGGACGCGCAGAAGAACAAAGACGACGTGATGGCGAAGAAGTTTGCCGAAGCCGTGAAGAAGGCGAAGGAGACACCGCTGACGGACAGGCCGCTGCGGGACTTCGATCTGGATTAGCAGAGCGTTGGTGAGTTGTGAACTCACCTGAACAGGGGAGCAGGGAATGGCTGGAGCGAATGCTATACTCGGCGAAAATTCAACAGCCTCACGGCTCCATCGGGCGTACGACACATGCTTTTCAAGGCTCGCAGTGCAGCTGTCTATGGGATTGACGCCCACATCATCGATGTAGAAGTCGACTTCTCCGGGATCAAATTAGACAAAGAACAGTTCAGCACGGTTGGATTGCCGGATGCGGCGGTGCGGGAGAGCCGCGACCGGGTGCGGTCGGCGATCAAGAACTCGGGTTTTGAGATTCCGACGACACGGATCACGATCAACCTGGCTCCGGCGGATCTGAAGAAGGAGGGGTCGGGGTTCGATCTGCCGATTGCGATTGGGATTCTGGGGGCTTATGGCGCGCTGCATATCAAGGACCTGAGCGACTATCTGCTGGTGGGGGAGCTGGGGCTGGATGGGAGTCTGCGGGCGGTGCAGGGGATGCTGCCGATTGCGGTGGCGGCGAGGGCGAAGGGGATTGCGAACCTGATTATCCCGGCCAGCAATGCGCGTGAGGCGGCGGTGGTCGAAGGGGTCAATGTTTATCCGGTGAAGTCGCTGCTGGAGGTAAGGGAGCTGCTGAACGATGCGGCGCTGGGTGGGATTAAGGCGACGCCGTTGAAGGTCGAGACGACGAACCTGCTGAATGAGATGCAGCACTTTCCGTTCGACTTCAAAGACGTGCGCGGGCAGCATGTGGCGAAGCGGGCGCTGGAGGTGGCGGCGGCGGGGGGACACAATATTCTGATGATCGGACCGCCGGGGTCGGGCAAGACGATGCTGGCCAAGCGGCTGCCGTCGATTCTGGCTCCGCTGCGGTTTGAAGAGGCGCTGGAGACGACGAAGATTCATTCGGTGGCCGGGGTGCTGGACGCGGAGCAGGGGCTGGTGACGCATCGTCCGTTTCGTTCGCCGCACCATACGATCTCGGACGCGGGGCTGATTGGGGGCGGGATGATGCCGCGGCCGGGCGAGGTGTCGCTGGCGCACAACGGTCTGCTGTTTCTGGATGAGTTGCCGGAGTTTCCGCGGAACGTGCTGGAGGTGCTGCGGCAGCCGCTGGAGGATGGCCATGTAACGATTGCGCGGGCGGCGATGAGTCTGAGTTTTCCGGCGCGGTTTATGCTGGCGGCGGCGATGAATCCCTGTCCGTGTGGGTACTTCAACGATAAATCGCGGGAGTGTATGTGTACGCCGCCGATGATTCAGCGGTATGTCTCGAAGGTGAGCGGGCCGCTGCTGGACCGGATCGACATTCATATCGAGGTTCCGGCGGTGCAGTATAAGGAGTTGCGGGGAGGGTCTGCGGCGGAGGGGTCGGCGGAAATTCGGGCGAGGGTGCTGGCGGCGCGGGAGAGACAGCAGGTACGTTTCAGCCAGGCTGGAGAGCGGTCGAAGGGATCGGCGAAGGCGGCTTCGAAGCAGATCTTCGCGAACTCGCAGATGAATACGCAGCAGATACGGGCTTACTGTGAACTGTCGTCGGACGCGGAGCGGTTGCTGGAGCGCGCGATGCAGCAGCAGGGGCTGAGTGCCCGGGCGCATGACCGTATCCTGAAGGTAGCGCGGACGATAGCCGATCTGGGTGGGGAGGAAGATATTGCCGTGAAACACATTGCGGAGGCGATCCAGTACAGGACGCTTGATCGGAGCTATTGGTCGTAAGTTGTTGGAAAAACAGGGAAGCTGGGGGATGAGCGGGTTTTGGGAGGCGGAATAATACCGTTTCTGGAATATTTTTATTCACAGGTTCCTAAAAAAAGTATTGACCTTGAACGTCAGACAGTTTATTTTTCATGAGTGTCCGACTTTCCCCGGTTCGCTGAACTTCGTAAAGAACAGGCCGGGTCTCTGGACAAAAAGATTTGGCTTACCAGATTTTCTGGTTGGCTTTCTGTTTCACGCCTGGGCGCGGCGAGCGCTGAATCATACGGAAGAGACAGTTTGCAGGAGATACCGGTCCTGACCGGTAGAGGACTGGTTTTGTCTGTTGAACTGAATACTGCCAGCAGGGCATCATGAAGCTGGATAGAGATTCACTGTTAGATTATGGAGTCCTTATAAGGATTTTCCACGTCTAACAAATGGGTATGTTACGGCAGCTGTTACTAAAATCCTGTTGCCAATTCGAAGTCACCTTCAGGCAGGTTCGCGCTGGCAAGACGCTTACGCCTGAAACAAGAAAGGGAGAACCACTATGCGCTCAGATCTTATTTTTGGAGCACTCACGCACGTGAACAACCGCTATGAGCTTTGTCAACTGGCGTCGAAGGCAACTCGTAAGCTGCACAAGCCAAACACCCGCCTGCAGGACACGACGAATGAGGTTCTTGACCGCTTCAAGGATACCGTCCCCATGGACGGTGGCAGTGAAGCTGTCGTAGAGAAGGTACACGTTCAGGAACGCCGCGCAGCTTAACGCGCGGCAGTTTTACCGCTCCTCTTTCCAACCCTTTACCCGCATCACAACCCATCTGCAGTTCCTGATTTTCAACCTTTCTGGCCTTCCGCACGACCCCCTTCGTCAAGCAGATCCCGCCTCAGTTCCAAACACCCCCCTAAAATTCAAAATTCCAGGTAAAACATGACTATCTCTGAGTTAAAAGAACATAACATTGCGGAGCTGGGTAAGCTTGCGCGCGGCCTCGATATCGCCGGAACCAGCGGTCTTCGCAAGCAGGATCTTATCTTCAAGATTCTGCAGGCGCAGAGTGAAAAAGAAGGCCACATCTTTGCTGAGGGCGTGCTGGAGATTCTGCCCGACGGTTACGGCTTCCTTCGCTCGCCCGACTACAACTATCTGCCAGGTCCTGACGATATTTACGTTTCGCCTTCGCAGATCCGCAAGTTCGACCTGAAGACGGGCGACACGATCAGCGGCAATGTAAGGCCGCCGCATGAGGGTGAGAAGTACTTCGCGCTGGTGAAGATCGAGGCGATTAACTTCGAGTCGCCGGAAGAGACGCGGAACAAGATTCTGTTCGACAACCTGACGCCGCTGTACGCGCAGGAGCGGGTGAAGATGGAGACGGTTCGCGAGCACATCTCGGGCCGGGTGATGGACCTGCTGACGCCGGTGGGCAAGGGGCAGCGTGGGTTGATTGTGGCTCCGCCGCGTACCGGTAAGACGATGCTGCTGCAGTCGATTGCGAACAGCATTACGGCGAACCATCCTGAGGTGGTGCTGATTGTGCTGCTGATCGATGAGCGTCCGGAAGAAGTGACGGATATGCAGCGCAGCGTTAAGGGTGAGGTGATCAGCTCCACGTTCGATGAGCCGGCGGCGCGTCACGTGCAGGTTGCCGAGATGGTGATCGAGAAGGCCAAGCGTCTGGTCGAGCACAAGCGCGATGTGGTGATTCTGCTGGATTCGATTACGCGTCTGGCGCGTGCGTACAACACGATTGTGCCGCCGTCGGGCAAAGTGCTCTCAGGCGGTGTGGACTCGAATGCGCTGCAAAGGCCGAAGCGGTTCTTCGGTGCGGCACGCAATATCGAAGAGGGCGGTTCGCTGACGATTATTGCGACGGCGCTGGTCGATACCGGATCGCGCATGGATGAGGTCATCTTCGAGGAGTTCAAGGGAACCGGCAACATGGAAGTGATTCTGGATCGCAAGCTGGTGGATAAGCGTGTGTTCCCGGCGATCGATATTCAGCGCTCGGGTACGCGTAAGGAAGAGCTGCTGATTCCGAAGGAAGACCTGCAGCGGACCTGGATTCTGCGTAAGGTGCTCAACCCGTTGTCTCCTGTCGAGGCGATGGAGCTGCTGACCGATAAGCTGGCGAAGACCCGGAATAACCAGGAGTTCCTGCACAATATGAGTTCGATCTAGTCTCGGCTCATCGTCATAAAAAAAGCGCAGCCACGGGGCTGCGCTTTTTGCTGTCCGCTGAGGCATAAGGAAGAGGGCTTTACTGCGTGGGGGACTTGGGACGGATGGGGACGGTGGTGGTGTTGGCGTAGTTGAGGATTGTGGCGACGACGTACTTTTCTGCCGTGGCCATGCCGGGGGTTTTGCTCTTGCCTTCGATGACGAAGTACTCGTTTGCCGCGTGGGCGCGGCCGCCGGCAGAGAAGGTTCCGAAGGTCATGCCCATGGGCATGGAGACCGTGCCCACCTTTTCACCGACTTCGCCGTCGGTGAAGAGATAGGAGGGCCAATAGCCGCCGGTGATGGGATGGTCGGTGATGGCGGGGTAGCCGGGCGGCGGGATGTAGGCCATCTCTTTGGCGGCCTTTGCAGGCTCTTTGGCGGCAGGCTTCGAGTCGTCTTTGGATGAGGTGCCGAAGAACATGTTCATACTGTCGAGCGCGTTCATTCCCATCATGGCCATGGCCTCGTTATGGGCGGTGGTGATGTCGTTTTTGGGATTGGAGCCGCGAGACCAGGGGACGTCGCCGATGAGTTTGAGCTGAACATCTTTGTAGCCGTTGGCGTCGAGCTGGGCGCGAAGCTTTTTGATGAGGTCAGGACCGTTCATTTTGGGGACGTAGCGGATATTGTGCTTGGAGACCACCTGGTTGGGGAGGATGGCTCCCGCGCCTCCCGCGTACAGATTGCCGCCCCAGATGCCGTCGAGGTTGAAGGAGGTGCCGTACTGGAGCATCTTGAGCATGGTGGTTGGATCGTCGGAGATGAAGCGGGCGACGCCGACGGCTTTGGCGGCAGACTGGAGGTCCATGCGAGCGGCGGCGGCTTTGAGGCGCGCCATCTGCTCTGGCGTGGGCTGCTCCATGTTGTCGAAGAAGCCTTTGATTTTGGGTGTGTTGCCGTCTTTGGAGGTGAGCTCGGAGAGCATCTGGATATGACGCCAGGCGGGACTGTCGACCGTGCGCTTCCAGATGCCGTGGATGTCGGAGTCGGTTGGGCCGCGACCCCAGGCTTTGCCGCTGGTCGTGAGCTCGACGTAGACGCAGCCTTCGGAGGGTCCACCGGAGTAGAGGGCGTCGGCGTCTTTGAAGAGGTCGGAGTGCTGCTTCATGAACTGGCGCAGGCCGATGGACATGCGTTCTTCGTCGCCTTCCGCGACGAAGATGACGTTGACGGGGAACTTGCCGCCCATGGTCTCCTTGAGCGCGGAGAGGGCGTTGAGGGTGACCATCTGGCTGCCCTTGGTGTTGACAGCGCCGCGGGCGACCAGCACCTTCGCCGCTCCGGGGACGCCGACGGTTTCGCCAGGCACGATGCGGCCCTCGAAGGGAGGAACGGCCCATTGCGAAGGCTGGGTGACGGGCATGGTGTCGTACATCCAGTAGAAGACGAGGGTCTTGGGCGCGCCGAAGTCGCATTTGGCGTAGACGACGGGATTTCCTGGAGTGCCGTACTCGGTGATGCCGACGTCGTAGATGCGGGTCTGCTGGCAACCAAATTTGTCAAAGAAGCCTTTGACCATCTCGGCGCTTTCGGGGATGCCTTCGCCGGAGTTGGAGATGGAGGGCTGGCGGACCCAGTTCTGGAGATTGACTACATGCTCGTCGATGTGGGCGTCGATGTAATCAAAGGCCTTTTTGGCCACGGGCGAGACTTTGGCGGGATCGAAGGTGATGGTCTCGTCACCGTGGGGACGGATGCCGAGCTTAGGACCGGAGGTTTCGTGTGAGGTGGTGGTGGGTTTCGTCGGGCAGCCAACAAGTAGGACGAAAGAGCAGATAAAGACGGCGGACACGGCCCTGCGCATAAGAGACACCCTGGGTATAGAGAGTGGACTACTCTGCTGCTGAGAAACTGCCTGCTTTTGCTGGTGGAGTTCTCAACATAGCGTTAACACTCGTGGGAGTCAACGAAGAGAGCGTGGCGTGTCTTTGCGGCTGGTTGAGGTCAGTAGCCGTTGGCGATGAGGTATTGCTCGGTGAGGGTGAATTTTTCTGAGCTGAGCTGCCAGCGCTCGGCGTATTTGCTGAGGACGTCGACCTCGATGTTGAGGGGGGCGCCGGGGGTGAGGGTGTGGAGGCTGGTGGCGGCGTAGGTGTGCGGGATGATGGCGACTTCGAGGTCGTTGCCGATGATGGAGGCGACGGTGAGGCTGATGCCCTCGATGGTGATGGAGCCCTGGGGGACGACGTAGCGGGTGAGGGAGTCGGGGAGCTGGATGCGGAGGCGCCAGTCGGTTTCGAGCTGGCCGGGGGTGATGGGGGCGAGGGAGACGAGGGTAGCGGTGCCATCGACGTGGCCCTGGACGACGTGGCCGCCGAGGGGTGAGCCGGCGGGAGTGGGGAGCTCGAGGTTGACGATGGCGTCGGGGCGGAGGTGCGAGAGGGTGGTGCGGGCGATGGTCTCGGCGGCGAGGTCGGCGGAGAAGCGCGGGGGGAAGGCGTTGGGCTCGATGCTGAGGGCGGTGAGGCAGACGCCGTTGACTGCGATGCTGTCGCCGGTGTTGAGGCGCGCGGTGAGCGTGGGCGAGGCGATGGTGATGCGGGTCGCGCCGGCGGTGGGCGTGACGGCGAGGAGGGTGCCGGTGGTTTCGATGAGGCCGGTGAACATGGTGTTAGCTTACCGGATTTGGGGCGGCGTCGGGCTTTGGGGCGATGGGGGGCCAGGGGTCGTGGAGGTAGCCGGTGATGCAGGCGTCGGTGCCGTAGCTGGTGCGGGTGACGCGGTGGAGGGACTGCTCGAAGAGGTAGGGCGACGGGACGCCGTGGGCGAAGGGGATAGCCTGGTCGCCAAGTTCGGTTTCGGCGAAGATCAGGATGGCTTTGTCGACGAGGTTCTGGCGGAGGAAGCTGCCGTTGAGGTGAGAGCCGCACTCGAGGAGGAGACTGAGGAGGTTGCGTTCGGCGAGGACAGTAAGGGCGGCCGGGAGGCTGAGGCGGCCGGCGTGGTCGGGGAGGATGATGACCTCGGCTCCCAGTTGCTCCAGTGCGGACCGTTTGGCGCTGGGGGCGGTCTTGCCGCAGAAGAGGAGGAGGTCGTTGTTTGCGGTGCGGACGAGCTGCGAGGTGAGAGGGATGCGGAGGTGGGTGTCGAGGATGACGCGGAGCAGAGGGCGGCGGCGGGGCAGGGCGGCGGGGCTGAGGATGCCGCTGGGGGCTGGTTGCTGCATTTCGCTGGGGTCGGGATGCTGTATTCCGCTGGGGGCTGGA
>Ga0302228_10001550_pt1 | contig 16779 bp, 14 predicted proteins | sample II_Palsa_N1_2_FD_193519 | JGI IMG/M metagenome (GOLD analysis project Ga0302228, IMG submission 193519) | Peat permafrost microbial communities from Stordalen Mire near Abisko, Sweden - II_Palsa_N1_2 | ecosystem: Environmental > Terrestrial > Soil > Palsa > Peat permafrost | place: Sweden...
GAGTGACGACCGCCTTCAACACGGAGACACGCGCATCCCCGCCCGTGCGGGCCATCTTCTCGCGAATGCCGACAACCTTCTGGTCGAGGTCCTTCTTCGCTGCACCAATGGAGCCGTTCCAATAGATGTCGTGTGTGATCTTTTCGCCGAGATAGGTAAAGGCGGTGGTCTTCGCGCCGTCGGCCAGAACGTCGGCTTCGAGGAGCGCGTCGATCCACATCTGCCAGTCTTCGCCGCCCATTACCGCCACGGTGTTGTCTATTTCGATCTGCGTCGCTGCTTCAAGGACGGTCTCTCTGACGACTTCCTTGTCGGTATCGATGCCGCGCAATGTGACCGCTTTGCCGATCGGTTTCAGCGTCGAATTGAACACTTCGCCGGTCTTGGGGTGCGTGCGCCGCGGTGATGCCAGGCTGTACACGACCAGATCGATCTTGCCGAGATCACGCTTGATGACGTCGATCGTTTGTTGCTTGACCGCGTCGGAGAACGCGTCACCGTTGATCCCCTTTGCGTACAGGCCCTTGCCCGTGGCGATTTTTTCGAACGCGGCCGTGTTGTACCAGCCTGCGGTACCCGGCTTGGTGTCGGTGCCTGCGCGTTCAAAGAACACGCCTAGCGTGTCGGCGCAGCAGCCGAATGCGGCCGTGATGCGGGCGGCCAGACCGTAACCGGTCGACGCGCCGATCACCAGGACTTTCCTGGAACCGTCGGCGATAGGGCCGCTAGCAGTGACGTAGTCGATCTGTTGCTTGACGTTGGCTTCGCAGCCAGCAGGATGGGTAGTTACGCAGATGAAGCCACGTACGCGCGGTTTGATGATCATGAAAGACCCCTTTTTGTGAGGTGTCGAGAGTGTTGTACGAGGGCGAAAAGTATTGGGTATTGTAAAGGAGGGGACACGGCGCCACTTCCTGTGAGATGCGACAGGTCAGTAGATGACGACTGCGAGCGATGCAGGCGTTCTACCTCGCAGCAGTGCGAAACGGCTAACCGGCTGACCGCAGAACGATATTGAAGACGATTTCGGCGGCGCCGTTGCTTTGAACCGGTAACGGATTTGCCGCCTGAACCGCCTTGACAACGGCATCATCCCAGGCGGCGTTGCCGCTGCTTCGAGAAATAGTTTCGGAAAGCAAATTACCGTCCGCGGCGCAATGTACCGTGACCGTTGTCTCCACGTCGGGAGCAGTGCTTGGCCAGATGACGTTGCGCGCAACGAGCTGCAGTACAGCCGAGGTGTCGATCGGCGCTGTTGATGCCTCTATTCTGGCGTTGCCATGCGCTATGGCGCGCTTCGCCTTCGCAGAGGTCTCACCCGCCAGGAGCAGCCAGTCGCGGTAAGGTTGGGGCGTTGCAAGTATCGCCCGTAAATACATGCGCGCGTCCTTGCACGCGACTTCTGGCGGAATGCTCTTCACGTTTGCAGCGTTATGGGCCACGGCGCGCGCGGCGTTCGGGTCACCGTTAAGCATGCCTTGCAGTGTGCGTAACACGGCCACGTCCCCCTGGGTACGCTGGTCCTCGGTGATATGGGCAGGGGGCGCTTCCAAGCCGGTTTGTTTAAGGATATCGAACAGGATGTCCAGGTGTGTCTCGAGATCTGGGGTCGACATATCTCCAAGTGGCTGAGCATGCCCGAGCACGCGTAGCTCCGATTGCGTGCCTCCGCAGTCTTCAGGCGCTCTGTCGAGCTCATTCAACGTCAATTGAGCGAACTTGCTGCGATCATCCGGCGAAAGTCTTAGCTCGCCGTCATGGAAGAAGCTCGAGCGCATGGCCGGAGTGAGGGCCATGAGGCGAACTGCATTCGGCCCAGCAATGCGCACGATATCGGGATCCGTGTCGATCCGTTGCGTCCAAAGCTTGACCAGGACGGCGCGCGGTGAATGGGGTGCTATGTTCGCCTGCTGCAGGGCCGCTTCCTCGTTGATCCCACTCGCCGGCGCCGGCGATGCGCTCGCAGGAGGCTCCGACGCCAAGGCGACCGGCGCCGGGAGGGCCGGGGAATTCGAGCTTGCGGTGGCACCGCTCGGGTTGCCTTGCGAAGGAGGGGTGCCGAAATTGAACGTCGCATGTTGCACGACGCGATGCGCAACACCATCGACTACGTAAGGAGTGCAGGTCATTTTAAGGATGGCGTTGCGAGCAACGTCGTCGAACGCCTGATAACCGCTGCTTTGGTCGACAAGCACCAGATCGATACCCCAGGGCCGGAGCATTAAAAGTCGTTTACATTCAATGGCGATCATGAGGGGGTTGTAAACAACGGGCACTTGTCGGTTTACTGTCGTGTTTTCGGGAGGCGACAGATGCGCAAGGAGGTGGATGCCCTGGTGGCGGTGTTCGCGGACCTACCAGACCCGCGGGTGACGGGACGCTGCGATCATGATCTGCTCGATATCGTGGTACTGGCGCTGTGTGCGGTGATGTCTGGTGCTGAAGGCTGGGACGACATTGAGGCCTGGGGGGTAGCGAGGCAGGCGTGGCTGCAGCAGTATGTGAAGCTGCGCAACGGGATTCCGGGACACGACACGATCCGGCGGGTGTTTGAAGCGCTCTCGCCTGCGGTGCTGGAGAGCCGCCTGGTCGAATGGGTGCAAAGCCTGTGCGGGACGCACGAGGGTCGGGTGGTCGCGATTGACGGTAAGAGCTTGCGCGGCTCCCGTTCGGCCGCACGCGGCATCGGCGCGCTGCACCTGGTGTCGGCGTATGCCGCCGAGATGGGTCTGACGCTGGGGCAGCGGCCGTGCGAGGAGAAGTCCAACGAGATCGAGGCGATCAAGGCGTTGCTGCCGACGCTGGCGCTCGAAGGGGCAGTCGTGACCATCGATGCGATCGGCTGCCAGACCGCGATTGCCCAGCAGATTGTCGAACGCGGCGGCGACTACGTTCTGAGCGTCAAGGACAATCAGCCGAGCCTGGCGCAGGCGCTGCGCGAGTTCTTCGCCTGCCTGAACCAGCCCGGCTATCCATCGCGGCCATGCCATACCCACGAAACCGTCGACAAGGGACACGGCCGTTTCGAGACACGTCGCTGCACCGCGGTGGACGACCTTGCATGGCTGGGCGCGATTGAATTGCGGGACCGCTGGCCGAAGCTGCGCTCGGTGGCCTGCATCGAGTCAGTACGGGAACAGCACGGCAAGGTTCAGACCGAAACGCGCTATGTGATCAGTTCGCTGCCGGCCGACGCCCGGCGCATCCTGTATGTCGCGCGCACTCACTGGGCGATCGAAAATGGACTGCACTGGTGCCTGGATGTGACCTTTGGCGAGGACGCCAGCCAGATCAGGCTACGCAATGCCGCGCTGAATTTCTCCTACCTGCGCAGACTTGCGCTCAACCTGTTTCGCGCCGACACCTCCCGCAATATCAGCCTGCCGCGAAAGCGTAAGGCCGCTGCATGGGAGCCCGACTATCTCGCTCAGGTCTTGAATCTGCAGAAAATTTGATGCTCCGGCCCTGATCGATACCCCCTGCAGTGTTGACAACATACGTGACATGGACGCTTCCATGCGCTCCCTTCTTTGGCGCCACGTAGCGCGGCATCACCCCATGGCACTGTACCCCGTGCGCGGGAACGATTGCATCCGCAAACGCGGCCGCATTGGCCGCGGGCTGACCGCCGGGCGCTCCGGATTGCTGGGCCGATGCGTACGGCGAGAACAGGAGTAGCGTCCACGCGCACGCAAACAGGGAAGTCGTGCGCAGTATGGTCCATGCTTTCATTTTGCTTTTATAGGCTGGCTCGATAGCAGCCAAATCTAGCACACGCGGATCAAACCATACGCGGCGATCCGGTTGTCTCGTCGGGGTTTTATTACTGCCAATTACGCTGATGGCAAAGAGCCATCATGATTCGCATTTGAGTGTCTGGTAACCCATGTCAGGACCACCATCTGGATTCCACGAGGGCCAAGTTTCGCGGTATCCTCTTTTCAAATTGATAAGGCAATTCACAATCTGAATGCTCGCAAAACAATATTTCGGGGAAGACGCTCCCAATGGGCCAGCAAAGACCAAATGCCGAGCAGTTGCCGCAAACTGATCAGCGCTATAAAACCCGCCCGGTTTTCGCCAAAGCAGCTACCGCGGCCGCATTGCTTGCTGGCTTGATCGCAGGCGGCGTGTTCTATACATCAGGCAGTTCTCTGTTTGCGGGGTCATCCGGGGACGACGTCAGCGACGCCGATAAAGCAGCGCGTATCGAAGCTTTCAATTCTCTTAAGTCTTTGTTGGCATCGAAGGTGGCAGAAGAGGATATTCCACGCGCAATCGATACGATGCATCTGGCGCCTGCAGACAAGGCAAAGATGCAGACTGAGATCGGGCACGCGCAGGCCTCCGGTTTGCCGATACCGACCGATGCGCCGGCCGCTTCGTCGGCGCGTGCGACGGTAAGCGGCAAGCCGGATGCGAACGCTGCTTCGGCTGTCGCCGCCACTGCGGCTAGTGGTGCACTGCCTTCGCCCGCGCCGTCCCACGCCAGCAACGGCTCGCAGGTTACGCTCGCATGGGTCCGGCTGTGGGATACCGATGTGGAGGATGGAGATGTCGTTCGCATCGACAGTTCAGGGTATTCGCGCACGGTGACGTTGACCAAACAGGGCAGCACCTTCGCGATTCCGGTTCCCGCAAGTGGGAACGTACGTATTACGGGCGTGAGAGACGGTGATGGTGGTGGGGTCACGGTGGGCTTGGCTTCCGGGTCGGCACAGGCGGTTCTGCCGATCATGAGCGTCGGCCAGGTACTTACCTTGAACGTCAGGACAAATTGATGCGTTGGTTAAATTCACTCGCGGCGCGATTTACGCCATTGGCGTTCATCGTCATGGCATTTATCGCGGCGGCCCAGTTCGTTTCCCAGCATACCCCTGACAGCGCCAAGTTTGATCGCTACGTTCATAGCCTTGCGAACTTCCTGCACGATCACGCGTGGAGCATGTTCGCCGTTGCGGTCGCATTCTGGCTTCTAACCTTTGCGGGTTTTTTTCATGATCGGCAGCGGCGTAAAACGCTCGGTGCCAATAAAGGCGGGTGGTTAATGGACGCACTTGACAGACTCACGAACCGGCGTGCGCTTGAGCTGAAACTCGCGCAGGAGCCCGAACCGCAGGTCATCGACGCGGAGAAGTTGGCGGCTTCGCTGAAAAGCAAAGTGATCGGCCAGGACGCGGTGTGCGACGATATGGCGGCACAGATTCGTCGCCGCCTCGCGCTTCGCCAACGCAACAAGCCGATTGGCGTGTTCATTTTGGCCGGGCCTCCCGGCACCGGGAAAACGTACCTCGCCAAGTGTCTTGCGGCCGGCCTGGAGCGCCGCCTGTTGCACTTCGACATGACGCAGTTTTCGGGCGGCGCACATGCGGCTACGCAGTTATTCGGCGCGTCCAAAGGCTACGTCGGCTCGAATACCTACGGCAAGCTCACGGCGGCGTTGCGTGACACGCCTGATGCCGTTGTCCTGCTGGATGAAATCGAAAAAGCTCACCCTGAAATTCACAAAAATTTCCTCACGGCGTGGAACGATGGATTTATCACTGAAGCATCGGATGGCAAACAGATATCAACTACGCGGGCCATCTTCGTCCTGACGACGAACGCTGCAACCGATGATTTGCAGGCGCTGAGCGCCACGTTTGCGAACGACCCAGACGAATTGCGGCGTGCCTCTACCAATGCGCTTCGCGAGGCAGGATTTGCGCCTGAGGTATTGAACCGCCTCGATCGGATCTTCGTCTTCAAGTCGCTTGCCGGGTTGGACATCGCCCGCGTGGTAGCACTCGAAATCGAAGCGATGATCAAGAGCTACGGCCTTGATGTCACCGACGAGGGTATCGACCCGGATATTCTTGTAGATATGATGCGACGTCAGCAACGGATCGGCTCAGGGGCGTCATCGCGAGACCTCGTGCGTGCCGTCGAAGAATCTCTCGCCGACACGCTGATCGATGCGAAGCAGCATGGACATACCAAAGTCACGCTCGTTTCTTTGGAGGATGGCGTTATCGCCAAACCGGAACGATGAGTTCGAACATCCCTGATCTTGCCGACAGTCGGACTGAATCCCTGTGGCGGCGCGCGCCGTTGTGGCGCGCCTGCGTGTCAATGTCGCTCTTGCTGTCGGTGGCGGTCGTGTGCTTTCCACCGCATTGGCGCGTGACGGACGTCCAGCCGCTGCTGCCTATGCCCGAGGCGGCGACCTACCAGCCGCCACAGGACGCCGCTATCGCGAGCAATGCACCTGCCCCAACTGCGATATCCAGCGGAAATCCCGCGCTTGCCGTAACAGCTCAGGCGTCTGCACCTGGCATTCAGAAAAAAGCAGTCCAGGCGGCGCTCAATCCGCCTGCGAAGAAGGTAGCAAGCACGAACGCAACGCCCAAGGCGCCGGTGAACGCACAGATTTCGCTTGCAGTACCCAATGCCACCGCAACGAAAGATCCGTCGGGTCTCGATAGCGCGATGTTAGGTCGCACGTACCGCCGCTCGATCCCGGTCGAAGGGTTTAACGTGCCACTTCCTCCCGGGCAATGGGCCATGCTTGCGAATAGCAGCGTTAATCTGCATGGCGCAACGGGCATGGTGTATTTTCTGGGGAGGATCGAGCACAAGAAACTAGTCGGGGCGATGCGTGTGTCCGCGGTGCGGAGTATTGGACAGCCCGGAGATGGCTTTCCCGCCGCCAAAGGATGTACCAGCGGCAACCCCGACCTTAACTACCTCGCTCTGGATTCGGTCACACCCTACGATCATCAAGCTTGCTGGCTGATCAACAACTTCTATACGCCGCCTTTGCAGCAATGGGCAGACCGTGCTGTGAAGATTGACGGGCTGGACCGTGCCGCTGGAGGCGATCTGGCGGCAAAAGGGGTGAGCTATCCGCAGGATTTGCTGGGAGTCCGATTTACGCGCGCCGAAAAGTGGGGATTGCTGGAGGTACTGTATCTGTTCAATCCAGAACTGGACGGCATTACCTCCGACACCGTGCTATCCGCGCGCGAGTCCGATTGGCACGCGCCAAACATAGGCCGCTTCCCGGATAAGGTCGCGTATGTTGAAAAGATGCGCAGTTGGGGAGAGAGTTTCTGGCCGAATTTCCAACAGGCGTTTGATTCGGGAAAACCGCCTGTGTCGACACCTTAGTCCTGATCGCGTTGCCTGAATACTGTTTGGCAACGGTTGTGTGCAGTAGCTGCGAACGGACTCCGTTGGTTCGCGCTGGTCGGCGACGATGAGACGGCTCACTGGCCCGGGGAGTACGTGCATGACTTCGGGGAACTTGAGTTATAGCGTTGGCGATAAAGCTAATTTTCGGCACATTGGGTTTGCGAAGCCACTACTTTTGGACCCACCTCCCCAAGCGCATACGCCACACAACGCTTGGCGAGAATATCAGTCGGATCGACAAGCGTCACGACCCGACCGCTACCTGACCGCATCTCCCCGTCAGGCAGCAGCAGCGGCAACTCAGTACACCCAAGAAGAATCACCTCAACACCGCGTCCGCTCAATTCATCTACGGCCGCGGTAACGTCGTCGATACATTCACCGGACATGAACCCAGCCTTCGCCCCGCGTTCCCCATAAATCGCATTCATCACGCGCGCCTGCAGCCGATCGCTCGGCACGACCTGTTTCAGTCCATGCGCTTCCAGCGCCTTCCGATAGACCCCGCTCATGAGCGTGCCCGTCGTCGCCAGCAGCCCAACGTCGCGCAGCCCCGGAAATGCAGCACGCAGGTATTCGACGCTTACCGTCAGCATATTGACGATCGGCACGTTCAGGTACGGTTGGATCCGCTCGACGAACGCGTGCGCGGTATTGCAGGGGATCGCGATAATGTCCACGTCCCCGGCTTCCAGCTTCTTGCACGTCGCATACAGCGATACGGTCGGGTCCGGGCCACCGCCCAGCAGATTCTGGGTGCGATCCGGAATCTGCGGGTTTTGCTCGACCAGTATTTTGATGTGTTCCTGGTCACGCGTCGCAGGTGTGCTGCGCACCAGCTTCTGCATGAAATCCACAGTCGCAGCGGGCCCGACGCCACCCACAACGCCGACCTTGAACACGCGGACGCGCTTATCGTATTGACCCGCTACGGCGTATTGAGCGTAAGCAAGGTTCGAGTTGACGATGGGCACGGAAAGCGGCCCGATCTGATCCACCACCAGGCCGATCTCCGTCATACCCGTGAGGATCAGTTCGGCACCCTGCGCGATCAGATCCAGGCAAGCTCCACGCAACATTTCCACAGGCTTTCCGTTGAGCCCACCGCTTTTGATACCGCCTTCCCCGTAGACTGCCGCGGTGACAGGATCGACTTCACCGAAGGTGTTCTCGCGCGGATGCAAGACTTCAAACCTCGGCGCGCTGAAATAGCGCTCAAACAGACGCTCATCGCGAATGTAGTCCGAGGTCAGCACACCTACATGACGGACCGAAGGAAAACAACGAACCACATGTTCACGCAGTGCCTCGACCATGTCGACGATCTGCACCGATACGTTCTCCTGCAATTCTCCAATGAAGGTATGGCTCAAAAAGCATGGCAGTAGAACCGTAGTGACGCCGCGCTTCTCGAAATCGCGGATCATGTCGAAGATATACAGCTTGCGCTCGGTCGTCGCGACACGCGATGTGTTCGCGTTGCGAAACGGATGCTGTTCGAACACGATGTCGAAGTGCTCGGCGTCTGTACGCGCCGGGCTCGCCTGAATCAGCTTGAACAGCACATCTGCGCCGGCGAGCGGCCCAAGCCCGCCGATCACACCAAACACTCGCTTGCCTGGTAACTTCCTTGCTGTCATTGCACTTCGCTCTGAAGGTGCTCGAACTCTGCGGTAGCAGCGGCGCCGACGTCGCCGCGGCGCGCTTCCCATTTAGCGATCACAGCGGTCGCCACGCTGTTGCCGATCACGTTCGTCATTGTGCGCCCCATATCGAGAATCTGGTCAATGGCAAGCACTATCACCACGCCTTCTGCGGGCAAATGGAACAGCGGCGCCACGGCGGCCACCACCACGACCGAGCCGCGCGGCACGCTGGCCATGCCCTTGCTGCTTAGCATCAAAACCAGCAGCATGAAGATTTGCTGCGACAGCGGCATGTCGATGCCGAAGGCCTGGGCGATGAATATCGCCGCAAACGATTGATACATCATCGAGCCGTCGAGGTTGAACACGTAGCCGAGCGGCAGCGTAAAGCCAACCACCTTCTTGTCGACACCGAATTTCTCGAGCTGCTCAGTCAAGCGCGGATAAGCAGCTTCACTGCTGGCAGTCGAAAATGCGAGCATGGCCGGCTCGCGCACGGCCTTAAGCAGCGGACCCACCTGTCGGCCCAGAAACAGATACCCTACGCCGACCAGCGCCGCCCATAGCAACACCAGACCCAGGTAGAACGAACCAATCAACTTGCCGTAAGTCAGCAACACGTCCAGACCGCGCAGCGTCACTGCCGACGCAATGGCGCCGAATACACCGAACGGCGCGGCGCGCATCACGTAGTCGGTGAGCCGCATCATCACGGGCACCATGCCGTCGATCGCTTGCACGACTACCTTGACGCGCGCATCGGCTTCGGCGCCCCCAAGCCCCACGCCGAAGAACAGGGAGAACACAAGGATCTGCAAGATGTCGTTGCGCGTCATCGCGTCCAGCAGACTGGTCGGAAACGCGTGCGTGACGATGTCCTTGAAGTTCAGCCCGGCTGTATTGAGTCCGGTGTTCACGTCGCTGCCGTTTGCCACCATGTGCAAGCCTGCGCCTGGTTGCAGGAGGTTGGCAAGCGCAAGGCCCAAGGCGAGCGACACCAGCGACGCGCAAATGAACCATCCCACCGTGCGTAGCCCAATGCGGCCGACGTCCTGACCGCTCTCCATGCCGGCCAGGCCCGAAACGAGCGTGGCGAACACCAGCGGCGCGATGATCATCTTGATGAGCCGCAGAAAAATGTCGGTGATGATCGAGAAATAGCCGGCCATGGCTTTCGCTGCGGCCGCATCGGTGGCGCTCGCGTGGCATACGTATCCGGCTGCGACGCCGAGTACCATGCCGACGGCAATATAGAGCGTGAGGCGATTTTTCATGTCTGTACTTTCCTTCGTCGACTAGTACGGGCGTCCTTCTGGGTACGTCCTCCTCAAGTGGAGGACGTGCGTGTGCATCGTCTTTCCGCTTGCGTGAACCGCGGTACGGAGAAGACTTGAACGGATACTAAAGACGACAGAAATGAACGTGATGCGGCCTTGACATTGCACTATGCGGCAGCCGCATAGGTTCCGCAGATGGCGCATTCGCCGTGTGTCAGGCCTCTATACGGGACTCCAGATATTCCCAGAGGTCCTTGAGCAGTGGCATGTCGTTGTTTCGATCGCGATACAGGCGTAGTTGCAGGTCGAGTTGCCAGGTCCGGTCGCCGGCGGCCACGAGCGTGCCGTTACCCAGTTCTGTTTCGATGAGGCTCTTGGGCAGCCACGCGATGCCCTCGCCATTGAGCGCGAGTTTCTTGAGCACGTCGGCCATATCGGATTCGAAGTGCGGAATCAAAGCGGGATTCTTGCTCGCGCGATGCAGCAGCAGATGAAGGCAACGGGCGAAGTAGGTAGTGGCACTATAGCCGATCAGCGGTAGCGGTCGACCCGGTGTCCCGGGCAGTCTGAACGAGGGCGTAGAGCGTTGGCTCGGCGCGCAGACGGGCAGGAATACGTCGCGCCCGACGGTGAGGTGAGGGTAGCGCGTGGCGTCCAGGTGCAGGGGCAGGTCGGGGTGCTCGTACGCGAGCATCAGTTCGCAGTTGCCGTTGACCAGCATCAAAATCGAGTCGTGCACATTGGTCGGCACGATGCGCACCCGCAACCCGCTAAAGCGGCTCTGTAGCGATTGCAGCCAGTCAGGCACGAAGCCAACCGAGAGCGCGTGACCGGCAGCGATCTGCAGGCCTGTCCCCGGCATGCGCTGCTCGCTGCGGATGATGGCGCGGGTGTCGAACAATTTGCCGACAATGTCCTCGGCGGCTTCCCGAAAGAGCCGGCCCGCCGGCGTGAGCGTGGGCGGGTAAGTGCTGCGGTCGATCAGTTCAGCGCCGATCCACTGCTCGAGCGACTGGATGCGCCGGCTTAGCCCGGACTGGGTGACGTTGCGCAGTTCCGCCGCGCGCGAAAAGCTCTGGTGCTGCGCGAGCGCGATGAAATCCTCGATCCACTTGACTTCCACGTTAGCTCCTAGACAGCGTGTGAACCGGCCGGCTTGGCAGACGCCACGGCGATCGATTTTAGCGTCGCCATTTTTTGTCGCCAACCGGAGCTTGGGGTTTGACGCCGCGGGGCGTGGAGCGGTCTTTTCACGCGGGTCGGGTTTTCAGCGCGCGGTTCGATTTTCCAGCGCTTCACCGCTAACTCGATGTAATGCCGGGAGAACAGCGGTTTCCAGTAGCCAGTTTGGCGATCAGTTAATGTCCTATCGGGGAAATAGCCGTTTATCGTGGTGGAGTATCCCGCTTCAGTGAAAATCGTCGCGGGTAGTATCGATTTATCTGAAGGGATTTCAGCGGGAAAACATCCGTTCTTCAGTTGGATCTGCATGTGGCAATCATCCAACACGCGCTGAAAAAACAATTATATCCGGTGCGTCAAATTGCCCCGCAGCCTTGCTATAGAAGGCTATCATCTATTTCAATTTACTGAAAATTAGAATTTCAAAGTGAGTCAATTTTTTAAAATCAGATCATCAGATATATTTGCGCCGCAGAAGCCAATCGGACTGAGCGGAATGAATTGTGGTTTATTGCCGCGGTATTTTTACCGGAAAACAGGCCTCAGGTGCAATTGAGCGTTCGGTTTGCGAGTGACTCGCGGGATAGCAAATCGAGACCAGTATCTTTAATCGGATAAATTTTCATGAAAAAAACATTTCTTGCAGCAGCGTCTCTCGCACTCGTGACGTCGGTCGCTCACGCACAAAGCAGCGTCACGCTTTACGGCGCGATCGATACCAGTATTGCGTACTTCGGCAACCAGCAAGGTGCGAACCATTCAGGCGGAACGTTCCAGATGTCCGCCGGCAATCTGTCGCCGAACCTCTGGGGTTTGAAGGGCACGGAAGATCTGGGCGGCGGTCTGTCGGCCATCTTCAAGTTGGAGAGCGGCTTTAACGTGGACAACGGCCGCCTCGGCCAGGGTCAACGCATGTTCGGCCGTACCGCGATGGTCGGCCTGTCGGGTAACAGCACGGGCACCATCACCCTTGGCCGTCAGTACGATCCGCTGATCGACCTGATCCAGCCGCTGACCAACGACGACACCTTTGGCCCAACCTTTGCCACGCCGGGCGACATGGATAACTACGACAATAGTTACCGGACCAACAACTCGATCAAGTACACGACGCCGAACTATGCGGGCCTGCAGGCTTCGGCGATGTATGCGTTCGGCGGCGTGCCGGGCAGCACGGCTAGCGGTCAGACATACGCCGCAGCGCTTGCGTATAACCACGGTCCGTTCGGTTTCGCCGCAGGCTATTTCCACGCAAACAGCGACCATGGCACCGCCGCGTCGTTCGACGGGCTGAACCCGGATGCTACTAGCTTCGCGGTGGATTCGGAAGCCATTACCGGCGGGTTCGTGTCAGCGAACTCGATGCAGATCATTCGTGCCGCAGGCGACTACGTGTTCCGTAATTTCACGTTCGGCGTTTCGTATAGCAACGTGCAGTACAACAACTACGCGACGTCTTTCGGCAACCAGAACAACACGAAATTCAACACGGGTCAGGTATTCGTGAACTATCAGCTGACCCCGGAGACGATTGTCGGCGCAGGCTACGACTACACGAAGGGCAACGGCAACAACGTCACCGTTGCGTATAACCAGTTCAGCCTCGGCGCCGACTACTTCCTGTCGAAGCACACGGATCTCTACGTGCTGGCCGGTTATCAGAAGGCGTCGGGCAATACCATCAGCGCAACGTCGGGTGATGTGGTCGCCGCTGTCGCGTCCATGGGCGACTTCGGCAACGATGCGTCGACCAACAAGCAGGCAATGGGCATGGTCGGTATCCGTCATCAGTTCTGAACGGGCGGACACCGATACAAAAAATCCTGCCTGGATAGCATCTCAGGCACGATTTTTCATTGAAGCGGTTTAGCTTTTTGCCGATCTTAAGGCCGCTCGCCACGCGCGAGCCTTGCCTCGATGTCATACACCACCGGCATCAGATCCGCGACGCTATCGACAACATAATGCGCACCCGCAGCGCTCAGCTTTCGCGCCGCCGCCGCGCGCAATCGCGCAAACTCGTCGACCGGCAACGCCTTCACATCCGCCTCGGCCATACCGAACGCGTTGCCGCTCACGGCCACGCCGACGGCCCACGTCCCACCGTTGATGCCTTCTTCAATACCGACTTCGGTGTCGTCAACCTTGATCGCATTCTTGGCGAGCCACACGCCGAGTTGCGGCAACGTCTTATAGATCATGTACGGCGAAGGACGGCCTTCCGGCGTATCGCCGGTGCAAACGAGGCTATCCGGCGAAAACCCCTGCGCTGCGGCGCCCGGCGTGATTTCGGCCATGATCTCGCGCGTATAGCCGGTTGTCGTGCCGATACGGATGTCTTCGGAACGCAACGCAGTCGCAACTTCCGCGACGCCCGGAATCACCTGGCTGTAGCTCGCTGCCACCTTGATGTTTTTCGGTACGAAGACGTCATAGATCGCGTCGATGTCCTGCTCGCCCGGCGCGTGGCCGTATTTGTCCTCCCAGGCCTGAGCGACCCGTGGCAGCGCCATCAGCGCCGCGATATGCGGACGCTTGGCCATGCCCATCGGCCCGCGTGCTTCGTCGATGGTAATCGACACGCCAAACTGCTCGAACGTCTCGACAAACGCGCCCATCGGCGCAAGTGAACCGTAATCGACCACGGTGCCAGCCCAATCGAAAATCACTGCTTTTACGTGCTTCATGTACGTCACATCCTGAGAAGAATCTGGGCGACGGCGGAGTGTTTGCCATGTTCTTTGCGTCGCGGGTTTCCTGCTGCGCCCGTGGGCGCTCGGGTCAATTTCAAACTTCCTGCGCCAACAATTGACGTTCTTCAAGCGCTTCGCTCGGCGGCGCCGCGTGCTCGACACCCATCGTCCGCATGGCCTGAGCGCAGGCTAGGACGACACGTCGCATGACGTCCGCATCCACCTGGCCGATGCAACCCACGCGGAAGCTGTCCACCGCAGTCAGCTTGCCCGGGTAAATGATGAACCCCTGTTGCTTCATCAAATCGTAGAAGTGTTCAAAACGGAACGCAGGATGCGCGGGCGCAAAAAACGTCACGATGATCGGCGAGCGCCAGTGGGCGTCGAGCAGCGGTTCAAACCCCAACTCATGCATGCCGGCGACCAGCACGTCGCGGTTGTGCGCATAACGGGCCAGCCGGCCAGGCTGGCCGCCTTCGATTGCATGCAGCCTGAGCGCCTCAATAAAAGCCGCCACGGTGTGCGTGGGCGGCGTGAAGCGCCATTGCCCCGTGCGGTTCATCACGTCCCACTGGTCGTACACGTCGAGGCTCAGCGAGTGGCTGCGGCCTTTGGCCTCGCGCAAGGCGCTCTTGCGCGCGATCACGAAACCAAAACCCGGCACGCCTTCGATGCACTTGTTCGCTGAAGAGACGAACGCTTCGCACTGCAGATGTCGTACGTCGAGCGGCACCGCGCCGAATGCGCTCATGGAGTCGATCAGCAGCTTACGACCCGCCTTCGCGGTTGCCGCGGCGATCTCTTCGATTGGGTTGAGAATCCCGGAGCTCGTTTCGCAATGCACGGCGACGACGTGTGTGATGCTGGGGTCGGCATCGAGCATACGTTCGACTTCGTTGCCGCGCGGCGGCAGGTAGTCGCCTTTGTCGAGCACCGTGTGGCGACGGCCCAGATAGCCGAGCGTCGTTGCGATGCGCTTGCCGTAGGCGCCATTGGCGAGCACCAGCGCGTGCCCGTCGCGCGGGACCAGGCTGCCGAGCATGGCTTCGACGCAGTAGCTCCCGCTACCCTGCAGCGGCACGCAATCGTAGTCGCCTGCGGTGTCACCGGCGATCTCGAGCAGGCTGCGGCGCAGCAGCGCCGTCATCGCGCGGAAGTCTCCGTCCCACGATCCCCAGTCGCGCAGCATCGCTTCCTTCGTTGAGAACGCCGTGGTGAGCGGCCCCGGCGTCAACAGATACGGCTCGCCTTTCGCGGGGGGCGCGCACGAGGTAACGGATGAGTCGACTGCGGTGTCCATGCTTGAACGTCCAATGAAGGTCTCAGTGGCTGCCACAGTACAGAAAACAGGATCATCGGTAAAATCGATATAATCGATGCGAGTATCACTGAAACTTATCAACAGAGCGAGGCGCAGATGCAGTACGCGCAATTGCGGGCGTTTCACGCGGTCGCGGAGCATGGCGGCTTTTCCAAGGCGGCGCAGGCGTTATCGCTGACGCAGCCGGCCATCTCCGACCATGTGCGGCGGCTCGAGCAGGATTTCGGGGTCAAACTGTTCGAGCGCGGACCGCGTGGCGTCGAGCCGACCGAGCTCGGGCGGCGTCTCTTCAGCGTGACGCGGCAAATGGTCAGTTGCGAGCGCGATGCCCGGCAACTGCTCGATTCGGCCAGCGGCCTCGAGTCTGGCACGCTGTCGCTGGCGGCGGACGCACCTGATCTCGCGGTCAAACTGATCGGCGCGTTTCGCAAGCAACATCCCGGCATCGTGGTGACGCTGTCCATTGCGAATGCGGCCGAATGCATGCAGCGCGTGCTGTCGAGCACGGTAGACGCAGCCATCACCGCCGCGCCGCAGGTCCACAGCCGGTTGGAGGCGCGGGTGCTGCGACGCGATCCGCTGGTCGCGATGGTGCCGTCCACCAGTTCGATCGCGAAGAAGCGCAAGCTGACCTATGCGGAACTCGTGCAGCAGCCGGTGATCTTTCGGGAAGCGCAATCGGTGACGCAGCAGTTGCTCGAAATCGAACTGGTTCGGCAGTCCTTGCAGGTCGAGCCAGTGCTGTATGTGGACGGCCGCGAGGCGCTCGAGGAGGCCATCGCACAAGGCATGGGTGTTGGTGTAATCGCGTCCGCGGAATTCAACGAGTCGCGCCGCATCAGAATGATTCCGCTGCAGGACTGCCAGGTCGAGATGATCGAGTCGCTGACGCGGCTCGCCGAGCGGCCCGCGTCGAACCTGCTGAATGCGTTGTTCGCGACCGAGCTTGGTTAGCGGTGTGCGTGCGTACACCAAATTCGGCCTGTCGAGCCGAATGGCAAATGTAATCTCGATGCGACCCAAGACGAGTTCTATCTGATTAGTTGGGCGGGTGCCTACGGCTTACCGTTTTGCGACGTGTGCCGGCAATCCAGCGCGGCGCTGCGATTTGACAATGTTTTACAGCTGCACCATTTCTGAGATGCTATTGTCGTTGAGGGTGGCGAGCGGCCATCAGCGTGATCATGAGCTTGCAAGCGCAACGCTCGTTGATAGTTGCGAAGTAGTTCATATCGACCTTCAACATATACGGTGATTGTCATGGGAATTCTGGATACGGTAGGTGAGATTGCAGGCGCAGTTGCAGCAGTGGAAGCAGCTGAGAAGGTCGATCCGGATGCTGGGCTACTGACGAAGGGCATCGCCGCAGTAGCGGGGTTCAAAGGCGCCAGCGCGCTGGAATCGCTCGTCGAAAAGAAAGAAGACGAGAGCAGTGAGCAGGCGTCCGACGCGGACAGCGCCGCACCGCAAGCCTGAGTTCGGGTTGT